>Ga0315287_10000210_pt1 | contig 51601 bp, 36 predicted proteins | sample YL17G11_0_MG_FD_205037 | JGI IMG/M metagenome (GOLD analysis project Ga0315287, IMG submission 205037) | Sediment microbial communities from Yellowstone Lake, YNP, Wyoming, USA - YL17G11_0 | ecosystem: Environmental > Aquatic > Freshwater > Lake > Sediment | place: USA: Wyoming | collected...
GCGTCCCGGCGTACCAGCGTACCGGCGCACCAACGACAGGCGTACCGGCGTACCAGCGTACCGGCGCACCAACGACAGGCGTACCGGCGTACCAGCGTACCGGCGCACCGGCGTACCGGCGCGCCGACGGCGCGCAGCCCGTGAGCGGGCAGGTGCGTGTCGTGCTGATGAATCGGCGCGAGATGGTGATGCCCGCGGAGTTGAAGCTGTACTACGAGGACGGGTCGAACGAAGTGCGCAAGCTGCCGGTCGAGATCTGGCTCCTCGGCAGCCGCCACTCGATGACGCTGGAGACGGGCGCTAAGCGCCTCGTCGGGCTGGAGCTGGACCCGCGCCGCGTGATGCCGGACGTGGAGCGGCGCAACAACCGGTGGGGGAGAGTGCCTTAGAGCCCGCGGATCCTCTTGATCTCCTCGAGCGCCTCAACGTCGGCCGCGTCGAGCGGCCGGTCGGTCCGCTTCGAGGCGATGAGATCGTCGATGCCGATCAGCGGGATGGGCACGCCCTCGATTTCCACGACGGAAGAGCGCGCGATCGCCTGTTCGTACCTCACGCTCCACGCCACGGTGAAGATATCCACCTGCGGGTCGTCTCCGATGATGAAGACGGGACGCCCCAGGATCTCCTCCGGCGTCAACTCCCGCACGAAGCCATAGCCGATCGTGGAGAGCGCTGCGAGTACCCGCTCGGCGTTGTCCTTCGTGCGCTCGATGAGAATGTCGAGATCGGTCGTCGCCCGCACGTACCCGTGGAGCACGCACGCGATGCCACCGATGACGAGGTAGTGCGAGCCCGTGCCGTTCAGCACCGCGCAGACCCCGGCGACGACGATCTTGGGTTTCAACCACCGACGAGACGTATCTTCCTCCAGGCGTAGTAGTCCTCGTAGGAATCGAAGCCGATCACCTGGAGCCTCCGCCCGCGCGGCTGCATGGCACGGCCCAGGCGTCCCAACTCCTCAGCCCGACGCAGCCGCTCTTCAGGCGGGAGGGACAGCTCCGCCGCCAGCCTGCGCCGGCGCGCCTCGGCGATCTCCGCAGCGACCTCCGGCGCCGCGTAGACCGGGGCGGCCAACTCCCGCACCGCAGAGGCGCCGGCCCCAGGCCCGGGAACAGCGGGGCCCTCGGGCTGTGGGGACCCGCGCCCGGACCCGAGATACGCCCGCAGCGCCTCGGCCGCCACCCAACTCCGCGAGCGGTCGAGCGCCTTCGCCCTGCGGTCAGCGGCCTTGAGCAGGTCCCGCGGAATGGTGATCGTCACGCGGTCGAGTGCCATTCACTCCTCATATTTGCTCATACTGAGTATGCATACAGCCACGCCACCCCGCGCGCAAGGGGACTAGATAGTTCGGCTATCCGGGCCTTGTGACTTATTCCCTTGTGGCCCGGAACCCTAGTCGGCAGTTTTTCGCATGCTCGTACGCGACCTGTTCCGCGGAGACTTCGCCCGCACCGCCGCTCGCCGGGCTCCCCTCGCCGCCACGCTGGCCATTCTCGCCGGCCTCAGCTGCCACGATGACCCGGCCGGCCCGCGCATCTCCCCGACCGCCGGGTTCTCGTTCGTGCCGCAGTTCTCGAGCAGCGCGGCGATGGTGGTGGACTTCGTACGCGTGCGCATCGTCTTCCTGCGGGCGGGCACCAACCAGGTCGCGTTGGACACGGTCGTCAGCTTCCCGAGCGACGCGGACTCCATCACGCTGAACCTGGCCGTCCCGACCCAGGGCGTCGGGCAGAGCGAGAACCTCTCCTTCAGTCTCGCGATGATCAACGCGGCGGGGGACACCGTCTTCCGCGGCGGCCCGAACTTCGTCACCGTGACCGCGGGCGGCACGACCGCCCCGGTGCTCGTGCCGATCCACTACACCGGCGTCGGCTCGAACGCCGCCTCGGTGCGGATCGCCGTGCGGGACACGTCCGTCTTCTTCAACGACAGCGTCGTCCTCACCGCCGTCGCCTTCGACAGCGCGAACCAGCCCATCTCCGGCACGCCGATCGAGTGGACCTCCCTCGATACCACGCGCGCCCTCGTGCCCCACCCCAACTCGGGGAAGGTCTTCGGCCGCACCCAGCGCGGCCCCGCCCGCATCCGCGCCCGCCTCGTCACCGGACAGGCGGACACGGGGCTCGTGCGGGTGCAACCCGTGCCCAGCGCGCTCGCGCTTCTCGCGGGCAACGGGCAGTCGGGCACCGTCGGCGCCGCACTGGCGCAGCCCCTCGCCGTGCGCGTGACCGCCGTGGACGGCCTCGGCGTCGTCGGCGTGAAGGTCCGCTTCACGGTCGTGAGCGGCGGCGGCACAGTGGACACGCTGGTCGTCACGGACACGGCGGGCAGCGCGGCCGCGCAGCTCCGCCTCGGCACGCTCGCGGGGCCGGACACGGTCCGCGCCGCGGTCACGGGACTCACGGGCTCGCCAGTGACATTCGTCGCGACCGCCCTGCCGGGCGCCGCGAAGACGCTGGTGATCGCCGTGCAGCCGGGGACCACGGCCGCGGGCAGCCCCATCGCGCCCGCGGTGCAGGTCGCCGCGCGCGACACCTTCGGCAACGCCGCCACCGCCTTCACCGGCACCGTGACCCTCGCGATCGGGACGAACCCGGCGAGCGGCACGCTCTCCGGGACGACGGCGGTCGCCGCGGTCGCCGGCGTCGCCACCTTCAGCGCCGTCAGCATCAACCGGCCCGGCACCGGCTACACCCTGACCGCCACCGCGGCCGGCCTCGCGGCCGCCACCACGGGCGCCTTCAGCGTGGTGCCCGGCGCGCCCACCCGGCTCGGCTTCGGGGTGCAGCCCGACACCACCGTGGCCGGGGCCCTGCTCGCGCCCGCGGCGCGCGTCCTCATTCTGGACGCGATCGGCAACACCGTCACGAGCGCGACCGACTCCGTCACCATCGCCTTCGGCGTGAATCCCGCCGGCGGCGTCCTCGCCGGCACGCTGCGCGTCGCGGCGGTGGCGGGCGTCGCGGACTTCCCCTCCCTGCGCATCGCCAAGGCGGACACTGGCTACACGCTGAGCGCCACCTCCGGCACCCTCACCGGCGCCACCAGCAGCCCCTTCACGATCAGCGTGGGCGCGGCCGCACGCCTCGCCTTCACCGTCCAGCCAGGGGCCACGATCGCCGGCGTCGCGATCGCTCCGGCGCCGCTGGTCACGGTCCAGGACTCGGTCGGCAACACGGTCACCGCCTCGACGGCGAGCATCACTGTGGCCATTGGGACGAACCCGAGCAGCGGCACGCTGAGCGGCACGACCATCGTCTCTGCGGTCGGCGGCACTGCGAGCTTCAGCACCCTCAGCATCGACAAGGCGGGGGCCGGTTACACGCTGACCGCGGCGGCCAGCGGCTTGACAGGTGCAACCAGTAGCGCGTTGACCGTGAGCGTGGGGGCCGCGGCGAAGCTGGCCTTCACGGTGCAGCCCAGCGCCGTGGTGTTGGGGGCAGTGATCACGCCGGCCGTCCAGGTGACCATTCAGGATGCGCAGGGCAACAGCGTCACGAGTGCGACGACGAGCGTGACATTGGCGATCACGAGCGGCACGGGCACCAGCGGTGCCGTGTTGGGCGGGACGCTGACCCAAGCAGCCATAGCGGGGGTGGCGACGTTCAGCACCCTAACGGTCAACAAGGTGGGGATCGGCTACACGCTCACGGCGACGGCGACGAGCCTCACCGGCGTGACCAGTAGCGCGTTCGCGGCAAGCGTGGGGGCGGCGGCGAAGCTGGCTTTCACCGTGCAGCCCAGCGCCGTGGTGGCGGGGGCGGCGATCACGCCGGCGGTGCAGGTGACGGTTCAGGATGCGCAGGGCAACACCGTCACGAGCGCGACGACGAGTGTGACACTGGCGATTACCAGCGGGACGGGGACCGGTGGGGCGGTACTCGGAGGGACGCTCACCCAATCCGCCGTCAACGGCGTAGCGACGTTCAGCGGATTGACGCTCGACAGGGTCGGGACCGGCTACACGCTGACCGCCACCGCTACGGGTCTTACCAGTGCGACCAGCAGTGCCATCGCCGTGACCCCGGCGGCGGCGGCGGCACTCGCGCTGGTGAGCGGGAACAGCCAGATCGGGACGGTTTCGAGCGGCGTGACCGACTCGCTCGTCGTGAAGGCGACCGACGCCTTCGGCAACGCCGTGAGCGGCGTGACGGTGAACTGGAGCACGGCGACTGGCTCGCTGACGGCGGCGAGCACGCCGACCGGGGCGACGGGCGTCGCGTACGTCCGCTGGACGCTCGGCGCGCCGTACGGGCGCCAGACCGCGACGGCCAGCGCCGCCGGCGTGGGCACGGCGGCGACCTTCCAGGCGCTCGCGCAGCCCGCCGGCACGACGCACCGCTGGCTGGGCATTAGCGGCGACTGGAACACTCCGGCGAACTGGTCGGCCGGCACGGAGCCGGTCGCTGCCTCCAACGTGTTCATCCCGGCCAGCGCCTTCGCACCAACGGCGCCGACGGTCTCGGCCCCGGGCGCGGCGAACGACGTCGTCGCCGAGACGGGGACAACGATCGGACTTGGAGCGAATGTCCTCACGGTGAGCGGGAATCTCGACGTGCACACCGTCACGGCCACGACCGGCGGCAAGCTCTCGCTCACGGGGATCGGCAAGACGGCAGTGGGCGCGCTGCCGGCGGTCGATGTCGCAGGTCGCTATGCGCTGAGCGGGGCCACCACCGTGGGTGGCGTGCTGACGCTCAGCGGAGGCGCCAACACCGGTCTCAAGGTCAACGGCTTCTCGCTGGTGGCCGACAGCCTGGCGCTCCCGAACTCCGCGGTGCTGGTGATGCAGAACGCCGCCGACTCGGCGGTGATCAACCACGGCGCGTGGTTCAACGGCGGGGCCGCGAACGACACGGCGATGACGGCGGGCGTGCTGCGCGTCCGCGGCGACCTCAACATCGCCTCCGGGCCGAACTTCGCGGCGGCGGGCACGCACCGGACGGTACTCGACGGCTCGTCGCCCCAGACCGTCACGATGGCGGGCGCCGGCGTGAGCCCGACCGCCGCGCACTTCCGCCACCTCGAGATCGCGAACACCTGGAGCGATACGGGCGTCACCTTCGCGAGCACCACCACGCAGGTGAACGGCGACCTCACCCTGGTCGCCGCGGGGACGGGCGTCCGCGGCCCCAGCTCGACGCTCACTGTGCAGGGGTCGGTGAACGGCGGACTGACGACAAAGCTGTCGCTCTCGGCGCTCCGGATTGGAGGGGCCCTGAACCAGACCGGGACCTACGTCGCCGGGCTGACGGAGTTCTTCGGGACAGCGCAGACCATTCCGGTGCGCCCGTATCAGAACGTGCTGGTGAGCGGCCGCGCGTCGTTCACCGGCGCGACGAGCATCGGCGGGGAGCTGCGGATCAACGGCACGAGCGCCGCAGCCACCGTGAACGGCCAGAAGGTCACCATCGCCGACAGCCTCGTGGTCGGTGACGTCGGCGGGTACCTGGTGATGCGCAACCCGGCCGACCAGGTCGTCGTGAACGGCCACGCCTACTTCAACGGGACTAACCCGATCCAGGACACGATCCTCACCGCGGGCGTGCTACGCCTGCGCCGCAACCTTACGGTGCCATACGCCCCGAGCTTCGCGGCGAGCACGACTGGTGCGCACCGCACGGTCTTCGACGGCCCGAGCGGGAACGGCGTGCAGATCATCCAGTTCCCCGCCGGCTCCGGCTCGGCGACTGGGGCCGCGAAGTTCCGCGACCTCGTGATCAGCCGCCCCGCGGCGGCGGACGTGGTGCAGATCGCCAGCGACGTGTTCGTCAGCGATACCGCCATCGTCACGGACACCGCCGGCACGGGCCGGCTCGAGAGCGCCACGAACGGTGCCCTGCTGATGCCGGCGACAGGAGTGCTGCGGCAGCGCCGGGCGACGGGTGGTGTTTTCGTCCGGCGTGCGGAGGTCGGCACGATCTTCCTGGACAGCCTCGGCAGCGCCACGGGGATCTTCTCGCCCGACACCGTTGTCTTCCTGGCGCCGGGGACGCTGCCCTCAGGGCTGGGTATCGCCTACAAGAGCGTGCGCATCGCGGCGGACACCCTCACTGCGCCGAGCGCGCTGACCATCCCCAACGACCTGGTGATCGGCGGGGCGAGCGGGCAGACGGGCACCCTTGCGCTCGACCTCACCGCCGTCGTGTCGGTCGGCGGGAACTTGCGGACGGAGGGGCAGGGCAGCCTCAATATGAGGTTCAGCACGGCGTCTCTGAGTGTGGCGGGCAACGCCACCTTCGCCGGAGGGAGTACGTCTGGCCGGCTGACCGCCGGCACGCTCCAGCTGAGCGGCAACTTCACGCAGGCGGGCCCGACAACGACCGCATTCGCGCCGAGTGGAAGTCACCGGGTCGAGTTCAACAGCAGCGCGCTCCAGACCGTGTCGTTCGCCAATCCGGGCACGGGCCTTTCCCGGTTCCAGAAGCTGCAGGTCGTAGGGCAAGCGTCTTATCGGGACACAGTGCAGTTGCTGAGCGACGTATTCGTTCTCGACTCCCTTGCTGTGCGCTACAAGTCGACAATCCGGGGTGCCTCGCCGTATCGCCTGGTCGTCGGAGGCAACCTCGTGATGGGCGCCGTCGATACTCCGTCGGTGCGACCGTTCGTCCTGGAGGTCGCCGGCACGCTGGGCGACACGACCAATCTCATCGCTCCCGATACCCTCGTCCTCAACCGGAGCGACAGCTACAGTATCGTGCAGCAGCCCTACAAGCACCTGCGCGTCAACAACGGCACGGCGGACCTGCCGATCGTGACGGTCCCTGGCGACCTCGAGGTCTCGGGCACGGGCGCGGTGTCCATTCCCACCGGCACCCACACAGTGACCGGCAACTTCCGCACGACGGGGTCCGGAACGCTCCAGATGCAGTCGGCAGACGGCTTGTTCGTCGTCCAGGGCAACGTCACCTTCGCCGGAGGGAGCACGTCCACCCTGCTGACCGCTGGCACGCTTCAGCTGAAGGGAAACTTCGCGCAGTCAGGCTCGACGACGACCGCGTTTGCGCCGAGTGGGAACCACATCGTCCAGTTCAACGGCAGCGGGCTACAGACGGTGACCTTCGCCTCTCCAGGGGTGGATTCGTCACGTTTCCAGGTTTGGCAACTGCTTCGTCCAAGCAACGCAGTCGATTCGGTCCAACTGGCCAGCAACGTGTACGTCGTCGATTCGATAGCGGTCCGCTACGCATCGGTCGTCGGCGGGAAGTCGCCTCGTCGTTTGGTGGTTGGAGGAAATGTCCGGGTCGGCAGCCTGAACAGCCCCGCGCTGCGGCCGTTCGTCTTGGAGGTAACCGGGACGCTGGGCGACACCGGCGTCGCCGCGATCCAGCCCGACACCCTCGTCTACAACACGGGGGGCAGCTACAGCATCGTGCAGCAGCCGTTCAAGCACCTGCGCGTCAACAGCGGCACGGCGGACCTCCAGGTCGTGATGGTCGCAGGTGACCTGGAGGTCTCGGGCACCGGCAATGTGTCCATCCCGACCTCGGCCCACACCGTCACGGGCAACTTCAGCACAACGGGCTCCGGCACTCTGCAGATGCAGACGCCCACCGGCTCGCTTGTCGTGCAGGGCAAAGCGACGTTCGCCGGCGGCAGCACCGCTGGCCTCCTGACCGCCGGCTTGCTTCTGGTCGGTGGCAACTTCACGCAACTGGGCACGACGAGTTTCCAGGCGTCAGGCGGGCCAACCGGGCACACGACGATCTTCACCAACCCGACAGTCCCGCAGACCGTGTCCTTCGCGGCCCCCGACACCCTCTCCGAGGGCTCCGGCACGCACTCCGGCTCGCACTTCGGCAACATGGAGATGGGCGTGAGCGGTGACACTGTCAAACTGCTCACGGACGCGGCCGTGCAGGGCACGTTCCTGAGCGGCGACATCAGCGGTCCGACCCTCACGGGAACCCACACGCTCTTCACGCGCGGGCTGAGCCAGTCCGGGCTCACGATCGATGGGACGCTGCTAGTGCTGCTGCGCGGAGAACCCGGTCAGAATCCGAATTTCGGCAGCATGACATTCCGGAACCAGCCCAAGACCGCGACGCAGTTCTGGATCCGGCGCTCGGAAACGTGTCTGAATTTCTATGGCCTCACGTTCGAAACAGTGCCCGAGAACGATGGGCACTACGTCGGGGTCGAGAACCTGAGTGGATCGTCTCAGAGCATTTACTTCGGGTCCGGCTCCCCGGCGAGTCTGGAGCCGTTCGTGGAGCGCATTGGCTCGCCCAGCATAAACTGGACGGGGTCGTGGTGTGGGGTGTACTGACCCGACTCTCGTGTAGAAGCCGATCTGGTTGAGGGGGGCGGCCGGGCCTGCGTCGGGTCCGGCCGCTTCGTTTCCTGGCCTCAGGCCTCCGCGCCCTCGTCCGCCTCCCGCCTCGCGACGCAGGCGCCACAGGGGCACAGCGCGAGCAGGCGCTCGTACGGGTAGATGCCGCTGCCGTGTCCGTCGCTCCAGTTGAAGTGCACGGCATACTGGCCCACGAGCCGCACGCCGAGGGAACGGATGTCCCCGCGCACCGCGTCGGGATCGAGGATCGGCCGCCCGCTCATCTCTTCCACGCAGGCGGCGCACCCGCAGGCCAGGCGCAGGTCGCGCGCCGCGTACGTCGCCACGTGCCCCTGCTCTTCCCACTGGATCCGTATCGCTCGGCCGTCCTCCAGCCGCTCGATCACGTAGGGCACGGGAGTTTGCTTGAACTTGCTCACACCATCACCTCCAAATCAGCCGGGGGTAGTGGGCCAGTTCGGATGTTACAAGGAGACCTATCTAGGGCCGTCCGTGATCCCTACAGACCCGACAGTTGCACCTTTGCTTGCCGGTAAAGTGGCGGAGTCCTACGAGTCTGCCCCCCGATCTATCAAAGCGGGGGTAGATTCTGTCGAAAAGCTCAGTCTCGTTCTTCTCAAAGAAGCGTCGGACTGCGTAGGAACATAGATCGGCAAGTTGGACCATGGAGGTCAGCTTGCTGTCAACAAAGAGGGGCGTCTCGACAAGACGGCTGACCGCCGAGTATCGCGTGCCCGTCGCATGATAGCGTCTTGCGAGTTGAGTTAGCCGAATCGCCGCTGTGTCATTTCGGTCTTGAACGAGCATTCCCAGGTCGATGTCTTTATGACTTAGATACGTGTGGAATCGTGTCACGACCTGTTCGAACGCATGATCCATTATCAAGGTGTCGGCCGCGCTGTCGAGATGCGCCGACTTCTGTTGCGCATCGGCAAACAACACTGCATCCTGCCAGGCGCCTATCTTGTCAGCAAGAACGCGGAGGATAGTGATTCGTTCGGCATGCGTGAGATGCGTGTAGCGCGCCGTCTTCTTGTAGTTGCGTGCGAGAGTGTTGACCGCCACCTTGCCTTTTAGCGCGGCCTTCGCAAGATCAATCTTGCGCTCCTTCTCGACAGCCGCTCGGCGATCGATCGCAGAAAGCGCGGCAAAGCCCTTTATCCGCTCCTGCTCAGGATAGGAGCGGGCCATCCACGCCGTGTGAACCTCGCCAAACAGGTTGTGGGTGTCCAAGACGGTAGCGATCTCGGCGTCCTTTGCGCGCCAAGCTGCCGCCGGGATGCCAAGACCGAGTAGTATGAAGTAGGGCGTATTGGAGTTCCGGGAATACGACCCGGACTCGTCAAGGTAGCAGATGTGCATGGGAGGCTCCTACAAAGCCAAACGTCTGGGGCGAGGCCCAAGGGCCTCGCAAGAGACGCAAGCGTCTCGCCCAGACGTGAGCTAAGAATACATTGCCCCTTGCGGACCGCAAGATATTCCTATCGTGACACTGTCGCTACAGTCCAATCCCACCCTTTCCCTTGGTCAGCCACCATCCCGAGGGCCAGGGAGCCGTAAGCCGTAAGCCGGGAGAGCGCGTCACCGCGGCGGCACGGCCAGGGCGTGGCCTCGCCTTCGCAGGGTGCCGGCCGCCTCGTGAATGTCAGGCCAGTGTTCGAGCAGCTCGCCGAACCGGAAGAGCAGCCGCTGGATCAGCGCGCGAGCCTCGTCTGGGTCGCGCTCGGGGACCAGGTCGGCGAGAGTGATATCGTCCCGCCGCTTGAGGCACTCGTGGGCCTCGTCAATGCATCGGTGAACGTCGTCCGTCCACCCCGCGGGTGCGTCGTGGTACACGGCGAGCGAATCTTCCAGGTGCGAGACCGACGCACTCAACTGACGCCAGCGCTGGATCCGCAGGAACTCCTCGAAATCGCGGGGTTGCAGGGTGCCGAAATCCTCCAAGTGCTGACCCAGCGCGCGCAACCGTTGTGCGGGCTCCCGCGTCGCCGGCCCGGGAACATGAGACGCGAGGCAGTGCAGCACCACGTCCGGCGTGCTCAGCTGGGACTGTCTTTGGTACAGGTCCTGTGCCCTGAAGGCGCGGCGTTCGATCGGGTCGTGTTGGATCGCGCACGGCAGATAACCGATGAATCCCCCCTCGAAGCAGGAACGCAGCGTCACACCGAACACCCCATCCTCGTTGAACTGCACTGGAAAGAACGGCGGCAGCAGCGCGCTGTTGTCCAGTCCCACCGATGTGGTCATGAGGAACGAGCCATCGGCGATGGTCCATCGAGGCGCGACGCGCAACACGTCCCGCGTGGTCCTCAGCACGTCGTACCCCGCCTCGGAGGAGACCAGCCGGTCGTGTGCGTCACCGCGCAGGATCAAGTAGTAGGTGGGGGCCCCCATCCCGCAGTCGCCCACGATCCCGCTCGCGGTGACGCGGACCCGGCCCTCGCCGGACATAAGCGTGCTCAGGAGCTTGCCGCTCTCGCCGTCCAGATCCACGCTTCCGGCGTGCTCGGCGACGCAGGATGCCAGATCCCGCCCCAGAAGCCGCTCGTGCTGAGTCCAGGGGTCCTGGTCGCTGAACTGGGCTGCGCCGAAGGCTGAATCACGATCGGGAAAGAACCAGAAGTCGGTGGGATCGTTGGTCGAAACCAGCGCAAGGCCCTCCTCCGCGTCCGGAGAAAGAGCCATCCGACCCCGGGTGTCGTCGTCGGTGCTCAAGAAAGCATCGCCGACGGTGTGCAGCAGCGAAGCGTTGCGGTTCGCGCCGATCACGCGTGCCAGGCCTTCCGCGCCGAACAGAGCGAACTCCACGACGTGCCGCGGCGGGGAGCTGGAACCGCCGTCGCCCACCAGCGCGTCGGCGAAGCGTCGCTTCTCTTCTCGACCGGCGTACAGGACCTCGACGGCCTCACGCTGCGCCACGGTCCGGAGCGCCTCCCGGTACTGTCGCCGAACGTCGGCGTCCGGGGAATCGTCGAGTACGACGAAGTCGCCGCTACGCCCAGCTTGTTTGCCGCGAAGGACGAAATCCTGGAGACAACGCAGCGCCGGCTCCACCCGATTGCAGGTGACGATGACCGTGGAGGCGATTGCCCTCCGCTGCTCGGCGGCGGCCGACGCACGGGCGCGACATCCGTCCAGCACCCGCGTCTTGGACGTCAGGACTCCCAGTTCCGCGAGGGAAGCCAAGTGCGTCTCGATGGCGCCCACGTCGTGATTGCTGAGCTTGAATCGCTCGCAGATCTCGATCGCATGATCGCGCAGAGACTTGAAGGTGTCGCAAGAACGCTGCAGCTCGGCGATGAACTTGGGGAGCGCCTGGGCCGACTCGGAACCTGGCACATGCACCAGGACCGACTCATCACCCCAGGGCAAGGTGACCGTCTCCGCACGGCAGTACAACTCCGCGCTGTCAGCCGCGCGAGGGGAGCGCTTGAATAGTCGCATCACTCAGCCGTAGGCCGATAGCCGATAGCCGGGAGGCGGGAGCCGCTCCCTATCACCTATCACCTATCACCCAGCACGTATCACCCATCACCTATCACCCATCGCCTCCCTCACCACCGGCTCCAGCACCCCCCACACATTCCCCGCCACGATCCGCGCCCCCGCCACATTCGGGTGTATCCCGTCCCCCTGATTGAGCGAGTCCACTCCTCCCACGCCCTCGAGAATGAACGGGATGAGGGGAAGCCGCTCGCGTCGGGCGAGGTCGCTGAACATCCCGCGGAACCGCGCCGTGAAGCGCGCGCCGAGGTTGGGCGGAGCTTCCATCCCCGCGAGCACGATGCGCACGCCGGGGTCGTAGGCGCGGGCGCGGGCGACGATCGCTTCGAGATTGGCGCGCGTGCTGTCCACATCCAGGCCGCGGAGTCCGTCGTTCGCCCCCGTCTCCACGACGAGCACGCGCACGCCGGGCCGCAGCATCCACTCGAGCCGCCGCAGCGCGCCGGCGGACGTCTCCCCGCTCACCCCACCGTTCACGACGCGCCACCGCAGGCCGGCGCTGTCGAGCTTCTCCTGGATGCGCGCCGGGTACGCCTCGCCGGGGTCCAGGCCGAGGCCGGCCGTGAGACTGGTGCCGAGGAAGAGGACGACGGGCCGGTCGTCGGCGGCCGGCGAGCCGCGGTCCGCGGAGGCAAGGCCGGGCGCCGTGCGTGCCGTCCGACCGGCCGAAGCCTCCGCGGGCTGCGGCGAGCCGGCGCGCACGGAGCCCGCGCGCTCGGAGCCGGCGCGCACCGAGCCGGCGCGGTCCCCGGAACACGCCGCCAGGGCCGCCAGAGCGAGCGGGACAACCGGCCAGCGCAAGGCTATCATTGACGGATGCTCACCGTGCAAAATCTCACCAAAGTGTACCTGAGCGGCGGCCGGCCGCTCACCGTGCTGAAGGAAGTTAGCCTGGATGTCGAGCCGGGAGGATTCCTCGCGGTCATCGGCCCATCCGGCTGCGGCAAGACGACCCTTCTCGGCCTGCTCGCGGGGCTCGACGTGCCCACCAGCGGCACCGTCCGGCTCGCCGGCTTGGACATCGGCGGCCTGACCGAGGACGCCAGGGCCAGGCTGCGCGGCGAGAAGGTGGGCTTCGTCTTCCAGACCTTCCAGCTCATCCCCACGCTCACGGCGCAGGAGAACGTGCAGGTGCCGCTGGAGCTGCAAACGCACCGGCGTACTGACGTACCGGCACACCAGCGCACCGGCGTACCGGCGTACCGGGACGAGAATCCCGCCGGTCGTGCGAGAGACCTCCTGGCCCGCGTGGGGCTCGAGGGCCGCGAGCACCACTACCCGGCGCAGCTCTCCGGCGGCGAGCAGCAGCGGGTGGCCGTCGCCCGTGCGTTCGCCAACCGGCCCGTCATCCTCTTCGCGGACGAGCCGACGGGCAACCTCGACCACGTCACCGGGGCGCGCGTCGTCGCGCTCCTGGAGGAGCTGAACCGGGAGTCCGGCACGACGCTGGTGCTCGTGACGCACGACCCGGCGCTCGCCGAGCGGGCGCGGCGCACGATCCGCCTGCTCGACGGCGCGGTAGTGGGCGACACCGGCGCCACGGCGTGAATCGCGTAGCGGTCATCGCCCGCCTCGCGTGGCGCGAGAGCCGCGCGTCGCGCCGGCGGCTAGTGCTCTTCGCCTCCGCCATCTCGGTGGGCGTGGCGGCGCTCGTCGCCATCGCCTCCTTCACCACCAATCTTGAGACCAGCGTCCGCCGGCAGGCGCGCGAGCTGCTCGGCGGCGACCTGGTCCTGAGCGGCAACCGGCCCTTCACGGCGCCCATCGCGGCGCTCATTGACTCCATCCAGCGGTCGGGCCATCGCGTCGCGCGGGAGGTCCGCTTCTCCTCGATGGCGTTCGTGCGGCACACCGAGGGCATCCGCCTCGTGGACGTGCGCGCCGTGAACGCGGATTTCCCCCTCTACGGGCAGGTGGTGACGGCCCCCGCCGGCCAGTGGCGGCGCCTCGCGGCCGAGCGCGTCGCGATCGTGGACACGGCCCTCCTCGTCGCCCTCGGCGCGCGCATCGGCGACACCCTCGAGCTGGGCAGCAAGACCTTCCTCATCGCCGGGGTGGCGAGCGAGATGCCGGGCCGCATTTCGAGCTTCGAGGGCTTCGGCGCCCAGGTGTTCATCCCGTTCCGCGAAGTGGGAGGCACCGGCCTGATCTCGTTCGGCAGCCGGGTGCATCACACCGCCCTCGTCGCGATGCCGGACCAGCGGATGGCGCGGCGTATCGTGTACGGGCACCGCCCGCTCTTCGAGAGGGAGAAGGTCCACACCGAGACCGTCGGCGACTTCGAGTCCGACGTCACCGACGCCCTCCGGAATCTCTCGTCGTTCCTCCAGTTCGTGGGCCTCATCGCGCTGCTCCTCGGCGGCATCGGCGTGGCCAGCGGCGTGGGCGCGTTCGTCGCCGGCAAGCTCGAGACGATCGCGGTGCTGCGCTGCCTCGGCGCCACGCGGCCGCTGGTCTTCGCCACCTACCTCGTCCAGGCGGCGGCGCTCGGACTCGTCGGCTCGGGCATCGGCGTGCTCCTCGGCGTGGGCGTGCAGGGAGCGCTGCCGCGGATCCTGAAGGGGGTCCTGCCCGTGGATGTGCGGGTGACGCTCGCCCCCGGAGCGATCCTCCAGGGCCTCGGCATCGGCCTCGCCGTCGCGCTGCTGTTCGCCCTCCGCCCGCTCCTCGAGGTGCGGCTCGTCTCGCCCCTCCAGGCGCTGCGGCGCGCCTACGAGACGGAGAACCCGGGGCCGCGTCCGCGCGATCCGTGGCGCCTCGTCGCCTTCGGCGCACTCGCCATCGGCGTCTTCCTCATCGCGATGGGACGCGCCGAGGAGCCGCGGGTGGGCGTGGGATTCGCCGTGGCCATCGCCCTCTCGGTCGGCACCCTCACGCTCGCCGCGCGGCTGGCCGTCTGGCTCTCCCGGCGGCTCTCGCGCCTCGGCGGCATCGCCGCCCGCTGGCCGTACGTGCTGCGCCAGGGCCTCGCGAACCTGCACCGCCCGCGCAACCAGACGCGGACGGTGGTGACCGCCCTCGGCTTCGGCGTGACGGTGCTCGCCACTCTCTACCTCGTGCAGGCGAACCTGCTGAAACAGGTTTCTCTCGCGACGCTGAATGCCGGCGGGCGGGCCAACGTGGTGTTCGTGGACGTGCAGTCCGACCAGGCCGCCGGCGTGGAGGAGTTGATCCGCACCGCCGGCCTCCCGGTCATCCAGCGTGTGCCGATCGTGCCGATGCGCGTCGCGACGCTCCGCGGCAAGACCGCCGAGCAGGTCGGCGAGATCCCGCAGGCGCAGCGCCCCGAGCGGTGGACGATGCGCCGCGAGTACCGCTCCACCTACCGCGACACGGCGACGACATCGGAGAAGCTGGTGAAAGGCGCGTGGTGGGGTCCCCGGGTCACAGGGCCGCCGTGGCCCGTCTCGCTCTCGACCGAGGTGGCCCAGGACCTCAAGGTGGACATCGGCGACTCGGTCACCTGGAACGTGCAGGGGCAGATGATCGAGACGCGGGTCGCGGCGATCCGCGAAGTGGACTGGGCGCGCTTCGAGCCGAACTTCTTCGCCGTGTTCCCGACGGCGGCGCTCCAGCGCGCGCCCCACTCCATCGTCGTGCTCACCCGCGCCGACGACGCCGGCACCCGCGCGCGCCTGCAGCGCGCCGTGTCCGAGCGATTCAGCAACGTCACCAGCTTCGACGTGGCGCTGCTCCAGCGCACCGTGGAGCGGGTGTTCAGCCGGGTGGCGCTGGCGATCCGCTTCATGGCGGTGCTGAGCCTGGCGACCGGCACGCTCGTCCTCCTCGGTGCCGTGGCCGCGGGCCGGCTCCAGCGCATCCGGGAGGGCGCCCTGCTCAAGACCCTCGGCGCCACCCGGCGGCAGCTCACGCACATCCTGCTGGCCGAGTACCTGGCGCTCGGCCTGCTCGCGGGCGTCGTCGGCATCGGCCTCGCCATCGGCGGCGGCTGGGCGATGACGCACTTCGTCTTCAAGCTGGACTTCACGGTGCCGCTGCCGCCCCTCGGCGCCGTGCTGGTGGTGACGGCGGCGCTGGTGGCGCTGGTGGGGATGGCGGCGAGCAGAGAGGTCTTTAGGCGGACTGCGGTGGAGGTGCTGAGGGATGTGTGAACAGGCTTGAAGGGGTTAGGGGTCAGGGGCCAGGGGTTAGGGGTGAGAGGAAACGCGGTCTCCCCTGATCCCTGACCCCTAGCCCCTGACCCCTAACCCTTTTGCGCACTGAAAGCGTAGACGAGCACTCCAGATTCTTCATCGTTATCGACTTCGATATAGCCATTCACCACCATCCGATTCAGTTCCCTCTCGACATCCTTGAAGCTCCGTCCGGTCGCGGCGACGGCTTCCGCGACAGTGAGCCGCCCCCGATGCTGCTCGGCGGCCTGCGCGAGGGAGACCTGGAACTCCTCGGTGTTGCGGGGAGCGCGGCGAGCCAGGAGGCCGCGGGGGCTCGCTGCCGCCGCGATGGCCTCGGCTCCGCCCATCTCCCGGATCAGCAGACGATTGTTCTCGTCCTCCACCATCCGCCCGATCTGGAACAGGTCGATCGCCTGGCCGATGCCGAACAGGCCCCAGGTGAAGAGGTAGAGGAAACCCGTCCCGTATCGTCCGAGGTAGATGCGGTGGAGACCGGCCAACCCGATCATCCAGCCGCACCAGAGCAAGTAGGCGGGGGTCTTGTCCTTCATGCGTCCAAGTTACGCGTTGAACGTCGGATTGTCTGCCCCGTCGCCCGCGGGAGGGGCGGCGCGCCCCACCGGACGCGAGGCGGCCCCGCACGAGGGCGTCTCGTACGGGGCCTCTGGCCGGGCCGGGGCCCGGACGGCTTTACGCTTCGGCCCCGTGCTCCCCGTTGGTCCAGCGCTGGAACAGGTGCCAGCCGAACCAGAGCAGCCCGACGATGAGGGCGATCTTGAGGGCCCACATCACGAAGCCGAAGAACATCCCGAGGAGCGGCAACAGCAGCAGGCCGAGGAACTTGAGCGCCAGCAGGCCGGCCACGCCGGTCACCGCCAGCAAACCGATGGACTTGTACATCGAGGACCTCCCGTTGGTGGCTGACTTGGTGCTGATCTCCCTACGGCAGCGGGGCTGGGGGGTTTCAGGGGTGCAAGGACTGACAGGTGATAGGTGATGGGTGATAGGTGATAGGACAAGAGGTGATAGGTGATGGGGCGTTGCACGCCCGGCCGCGCCCCCATCACCTGTCACCCAGTTCCCATCAGCTATCACCCAGTTCCTATCACTCATCGCCCATCACCCATTGCCTATCACCCGTTAAGGACAAGCTTCAAGTGCGTGTCAGGTAGATGCCGGTGAAGATGCCGCCGGCGCCGAGGATCTGGCCCAGCGTCGGCGTCTCGTGGAGGAGCGGCCAGGCGATGAGGAGCACGATCACCGGCTGGAAGTTGGAGTACGTCGCGGTGCGTGTCGAGCCGAGCTTCTCGACGCCGCGGTACCAGAAGAGGAAGCCGAGCACGAGGGCGAAGACCGACGCGTAGACGACCGCGCCCCAGCCAGCGAGGGGGACCGCAGCGAGGTCGCTGCGGAGCACCGAGGGAAGGCCGATGAGGACGATGGGCACCGCGCCGAAGGCCATCGTCCAGCCGGCGGCGGTGACGGCGCCGTAGCGGTCCACGAGCGGCTTGCTGCCCACGGTGTAGGCGGACCAGCAGATAGTGGCGAAGAGGATGAGGAGGTCGCCGCTGAGCCCTTCGCCGAACCCGACCTCCTTGCCGCTGCCGAGGACGACGCTGGCGAGGCCGGTGGTGGAGGCGAGGATGCCGGCGATGACGCGGCCGCCGATCCGCTCGTGACCGCGCAGGTGGCTGAATAGCGCGGTGTAGATGGGGCCGGTGCCCATGATGAGGGAGGCGTTGCCGGCGCGGGTGAGGGAGAGGCCCTGGATGAACGACACCTGGTAGACGGAGTTGCCGAGGACGCCGAGGGCGGCGAGGCGCCACCAGTCGGCGCGGTCGGGCGTGCGGCGGCCGAGTTGGCGGGCGATGACGGCGATGACGACGCCGCCGATGGCGAAGCGGAAGGCGTTGAACTCGAGCGGTGTGAAGACCGCGAAGGCCGCCTTCACCACGATGACGTTGATGGCCCAGATGAGGGACATCAGGAGGAGCAGGACGTCGGTGGTGGTGAGCCGGCGGGTGGGGCCCGGGGCCTGGGCGGCGGCGGCGCTGGTGGACGATGTCATGCTGAGGGAAAGCTAACGGGCGGGGCGGCGGCCGCACCTTGCGGCCTTCGGCCGGCGCGCCGAAACCTTCCGGCATCCCGCGACGTCTGCTCGGAGGGCGACTCGATGAGGATTCTTCGTTCGACGGTTGAATGCGCGTCGGTGCTGCTCGCCGCTCTCCTGTTCGCGACCGCCACGCCGCTCGGCGCGCAGGCGGCCCCCGCCCCCCCCCGCGCCTCAAGTCCCGCCCGGCGAGTTGGTGGATCTGGGCGCGCACAGGCTGTGGCTCTCCTGCGACGGCCAGGGGAGCCCCACCATCTTCGTCGAGGTGGGAGGCGGATCGAACGGGAGCGACTGGTGAAACGCAGTCGCCGAGCTGCGGCGCGACACGCGGGTGTGCATCTACTCGCGCGCCGGCTACCCGCGCAGCGATGCGGGGCCGATGCCCCGTGACGCCGGACGCGAGGCCGACGAGGCGGCGGCTCTGATCCAGATCGCGAGAGTGGAGCGGCCGTTCCTGCTGGTGGCGCGCTCGCTGGGCGCGATGAACGCCCTGGTGCTGGCGAGATGGTGCTGCTGGACCCGCCGCCCCTCTCGTGGATGGCCGGCCGGACGTTCGCGAACATCCGCACCGACGTGGTCGCCCGCATCGCGCGGAGGCGTTCACGCGCGCCTGGGGAGATGAGGGCAGGGCGCTGCTCGCGCGATTCGCGGAGAGAGTCCGGCCGGCGGTGCGCCCCATTCCCGACACGGAGGCGCAGGAGTTCGACACAAGGCACGAGGCCTGAAGGGTTCACCTCCAGGCCTCGATCCGCCGAACGCGTGTGTTTCAGCGTTCTTTGATCGGCACGTAGTGATTGAGCGTCGGGCCCTGGTAGATCTGCCTGGGACGATAGATTCGGCTCTCGCCGGATTCGATCACTTCCTTGTAGTTGGCAATCCATCCGGGCACGCGACCGATGGCGAAGATGACGGTGAACATTTCAATGGGAATGCCGATGGCCTTCAGGATGATGCCGCTATAGAAATCCACATTCGGATACAGCTTGCGTTCGATGAAGTAGGAATCCTTGAGGGCCGTCTCTTCCAGCTTCTTGGCGATATCGAGCAGCGGATCGCTGATTCCCAGCTTGGCGAGCATCTCATCGCAGGCCTTCTTGATGATCTGGGCGCGAGGGTCGAAGTTCTTGTACACACGGTGGCCGAAGCCCATGAGCTTGGCGTGGCCGTCCTTCTGCTTCACACGCTCCAGGAATCGACTGCCATCATCCCCCTGGATTCGAATCTCCTCCAGCATTGCGATGACGGCCTGGTTCGCGCCGCCATGGAGGGGGCCCCAGAGCGCGCAGACGCCCGCAGCGGCGCTCGCGAAGAGGTTGGCCTGGCTGGAGGCCACCATGCGCACCGTGGACGTTGAGCAGTTCTGCTCGTGGTCGGCGTGGAGCAGAAGAATCAGATCGAGCGCATCCACCACCGCGGGATTCAGAGGATAGTCCTCGTCCAAACCCGAGAACATCATGTGCAGGAAATTCTCGGTGTAGCCGTACTTCCGCTTGGGGTAGACGCAGGGCAGCCCCCGGGACTTGCGATAGGCGAAGGCCGCCAGCGTGCGGACCTGCGAGATCAGCCGCGCCGCCTGCTGCTCGAAGGCCGCCGGTTCGTACCTCCCCGTGAGTTCCGGAATGAAACAGCCCGCCGCGTTGATCATGGCGGAGAGAATGGCCATGGGATGTCCACCGGAGGGAAATCCCTCGAAATGGAACCTCATGTCCTCATGGATTATCTCGTACTTGGTCAGGAGATCGGAAAAACGCTCGAGTTCAGACTCCGTGGGCAGCTTGCCGAAGATCAGCAGATAGGCGGCCTGGAGGAAGGTCGAGCCCTCGGCTAGTTCCTCGATGGGAATCCCGCGATAGCGCAGAATGCCCTTCTCCCCGTCGATGAAGGCGATCCGGCTCTGGCAGCTGCCGGTGTTGCCGTAGGCCTCATCGTAGGTGATGTAGCCGGTCTTGGCGCGGAGATTCCGCACGTCGATGCCGACCTCACCCTCGGTTCCCTCGATCACGGGGAGATCGAGAACCTTGCCGTCGATTTCCAGTTTCGCGGTCTTGCCCATGTGTGCCTCTAGTGGTGTGAGTGGCCGGAACTACTGCATCGCCTTGATGATCTCGGAGCCGAACTCGGAGCACTTCACTTCCCGCACGTCGACCCGGCCCTCTTCGCGCATGAGCCTGGCGAGGTCGTAGGTGACGGTGCCCGTGGCGACGGCCTCCTGCAGTCCGCGCTCGATGAGGCGCGCGGCTTCAGTCCAGCCCATGTAGTCCAGCATCATGACGCCGGAGAGAATGACCGAGCCCGGGTTGACCTTGTCCATGCCGGCGTACTTCGGGGCCGTGCCGTGGGTGGCCTCGAAGCAGGCGTGGCCCGTGGCGTAGTTGATGTTGGCGCCGGGGGCGATGCCAAGACCGCCCACCTGGGCGGCAAGAGCATCGGAGATGTAGTCGCCGTTCAGATTCGTGGTGGCGATCACATCGTATTCCGCCGGGCGCGTGAGGATCTGCTGCAGGAAGCTGTCGGCGATGGCGTCCTTCACCAGCAGCTTGCCTTCAGGCGCGTTGCCGCCGCAGTCGTCCCAGGCCACGGTCTGGTCGCCGAATTCCGCCTTGGCCAACTCGTAGCCCCACTTGCGGAAGCCGCCTTCGGTGTACTTCATGATGTTGCCCTTGTGAACGATGGTCAGGTTCCGGCGCTTGTGTTCAAGGGCGAACTGGATGGCGGCGCGCACGAGGCGGTGGGTGCCCTCCTCGCTGATGGGTTTCACCCCGATGCCCGAGGTGTTGGGAAACCGGATCTTGGTCACGCCCATTTCCTTGGTGAGGAAATCGATGACCTTCGCCACTTCCGGCGAACCCTTTTCCCACTCGATGCCGGCGTAGATGTCCTCGGTGTTCTCGCGGAAGATCACCATGTCGATGAGGTGGGGCTTCTTGACGGGGGACGGCACGCCCTTGTACCAGCGCACGGGACGCTGGCAGACGTAGAGATCCAGCATCTGGCGCAAGGCCACGTTGATGGAGCGGAACCCGCCGCCGATCGGTGTCGTCAGGGGTCCCTTGATGCCCACGAGGTATTCCCGGAAGGCCGCCAGGGTGTCGTCGTGCAGCCACGTATTCGGGCCATACACCGCGTTGCACTTTCCCCCCGCAAAGACCTCGAACCACTGGATGTTGCGCTTCCCACCATAGGCTTTCTGCACGGCGGAATCGAAGACGCGCACCGATGCGGCCCATAGATCCGGCCCGATACCATCGCCTTCGATGAAGAGGACGATCGGGTTGTCCGGCACCTGGAGCTTGCCGTCGGGCCCCATCGTGATCTTCTTCCCCTGGGCGGGGGCAATCAGCTTCGCGTAGCTCGTCATGATTCTTCCTCCTGTCGCCGGCGGATCCCCCGCCGGGAAAGAGCTGGGTTACCGGGCTCCAACGGCATTGAGCGCGGAGCCCGCGCGGAACCACTGGATCTGCTTCTCGGTCATGCTGTGCCTGGTCTGGATGCTCTCGATTCTCCCATCAGCCTTGTGCAAGTGGACTTCGACGGGCTTCCCCGGAGCCAGGCCTGCAAGCCCCACCACGCTGATCCGATCCGTGGCCTGAACCTTCTCCCAATCGGCGGGATCCGCGAAGACAAGCGGCAGGATGCCTTGCTTCTTCAGGTTGGTCTCATGGATTCGGGCGAAGCCGCGGACGATCACGACCGTCACGCCCAAGTGGCGAGGCGACATGGCGGCATGCTCGCGGCTGCTGCCCTCACCGTAGTTCTCGTCGCCCACCACCGCGCAGCTCAGGCCCTTTGCCTTGTACTGACGCGCGATCCGGGCGAAGCTCAGGCCGGTCTCGCCGGTCTCGACGTTGGAACCCTTCCCCGCTTCGCCCGTGAAGGCATTCACGGCACCCAGGAACATGTTGTCGCTGATGCGATCCAGGTGGCCGCGGAAGCGGAGCCACTTGCCCGCCGGCGAGATGTGGTCGGTCGTGGTCTTGCCCTTCGTCTTCACAAGCAGGGGTAGCCGCTCGAAGTCGCGGCCGTCCCACTTGGGGAAGGGTGACAGCAGGCTGAGGCGCTCACTATCCGGGGCGACGTCCACGGTGATCTGATCGCCATTCTCGGCCGGAGCCGAATAGCCTTCGTCCCCCCCCGCGAAGCCCTGCGGAGGAAGTTCATCCCCTTGGGGGGGCGAAAAGCGGAAGCCACCCTCCAACTCACCGTGGACGGGATCGATCGCGAGGCTTCCCGCAAAGGCGTAGGCCATGACCACCTCGGGCCCGGCCAGGAAGGAGTGGGTCTCCATGACCCCGTCATTGCGACCGGGAAAATTGCGATTGAACGTGCTGATGATGGAGTCGGCCCGACCGGGTACGGCGTCCGAACGGTGCCACTGACCGATGCAGGGACCGCAGGCATTCGTAAGCACGGTGGCGCCCATCTTCTGGAAGAGTTCCAGGAATCCATCCCGCGCAATCGTCCGGTAGACCCGCTCCGAACCCGGGGAGATGAAGAGCGGCACCTTCGGTTTCACACCCGCGGCCAGGGCCTGCCTGGCAAGGCTCGCGGCCCGGCTGAGGTCCTCGTAGGAGGAATTGGTACAGCTGCCGATGAGGGCCGCCCGGAGTTCCACGGGGTACCCCTTCTCTTGAGCCTCGGCGGCCATGGCCGAAACGGGCCGTGCGAGATCGGGAGTGTGGGGGCCCACCACTTGGGGTTCCAGGCTGGAAAGGTTGATTTCCACCAACTCATCGAAGCAGCGAGAGGGCTCCCGCAGAACTTCCGGATCGGCCACCAACAGGGCCCGGTTCGCGGCCGCGAGATCCGCGAGATCCTCTCGCCCGGTGCCTCGCAGGTAATCCGCCATCTTGGAGTCGAACGGGAAGATCGAACTGGTCGCGCCCAGCTCAGCTCCCATGTTGCAGATGGTGGCCTTGCCGGTGCAACTGAGGCTTTCAACGCCTTCGCCGAAGTATTCGACGATCTTGTTCGTGCCCCCCTTCACCGTGAGAAGGCCGCAGAGCTTGAGTATCACGTCCTTGGCCGAGGCCCATCCCGAGAGCTTGCCCGTGAGACGCACGCCGATGAGCTTGGGATGGAGGACCTCCCAGGCAAGACCGGCCATCACCTCGCCCGCGTCGGCACCACCCACGCCCACCCCCATGAATCCGAGTCCCCCGGAGTTCGGGGTATGGGAGTCCGTGCCGATCATCAGGCCACCGGGGAATGCGTAGTTCTCCAGCACCACCTGATGGATGATGCCCGCGCCGGGCCGCCAGAAACCGATGCCGTACTTCCGACCGGCGGAAGACAGGAAGGCGAAGACTTCCCGGTTTTCCTCGAGGCCTCTGGGAAGGTCCATTTCGGCTCCGTCCCGCCCCTGGATCAAGTGATCGCAATGGATGGAGCTCGGAAGCGCGACACGTTTGCGACCCGACTGCATGAACTGGAGGAGGGCCATCTGCGCCGTGGCATCCTGCATGGCCACCCGATCCGGGCGGAGCACGAGCATCGCCTTCCCGCGCTCCCACTCCTGGGCCACGAAATCGTCCGCGTGGGACACCAGGATCTTCTCGGCGAGGGTCAGCGGGCGACCGAATCGCCAACGGGCCTGGGGGACGGCATTCTCCATCCGTTCGTAGAGGGCCTTCGCGAGCTGGAACGTCATTGGGGCTCCCGTACTAGGGCTTCCGCATCATTGGTGGCCCGCCGGTGGCGAGGGCGGAGGGCCGGCTTCGGGGAAGCGTCAGCCGACGCTCTGCGCGAGTCGCCGCACGTCTTGGAGCATCTCCTTGCGCTGGCCGTCCGTCACGATCGGCACTGAGCCGAAGTACGTGTGCCCCAGGACTTCGAGCCCCGCGAAGTCGAACATGATGCCGTCCATGAGGCGGTTCATGCTCTCGATGAAGGCCCGCTTCGTGTAGTTCTCCAGCGTGTCCCCCAGCGTCGCGATCGTGAGCACCTTCTTTCCGGTGAGGTGTCTCTCCAGGCCCTCGGGACCGAACGAATACGCGAACCCCTCGGTGAACACGCGGTCCACATAGCCCTTCGCCACGGCCGGCATCCCCGCCCACCAGAGCGGGTAAATGAACGCGATCACATCGGCCCAGCGCAAGTGTTCCTGTTCCTCGCGCACCTCCGGAGCCAGCCGCCCCTCGCTCACGCCGGAGAGATCCGAAGCCGACAGGACGGGATCGAACCCCAGGGCGTAGAGATCGCGAATGAGCACGTCGTGGCCCCGCTCCTTCAGGGCGGCGGTGTACGCATCCAGGATCGCGCGGTTGAAGCTCTTGGGATTGGGGTGACTGAACACGACCAGGTGGTTCATGGGGGATCCTTCGTGCGCCTGTGTGGCCGAACCGGCGCGCTTGTCCAGTGTTCCGGTGCGGGCTACTCCCGCACCACGAGCAGGCCCACGGCGCCGCCGAAGTCGTCGGGCACCGAGGGGACGCCGGGCGGGACGAAGAACCGGCCGTCGGCCCCGACGAGCGCGAACCGGTAGACCCCCGGGCGGAGTCGAACGCGAAGTAAGAAGCGTCCCGCTCCGTCCGTCTCGAGCGGCCCCGTCGCCCACGCGTTCCATTCACCGGCGACGCCGACGACGCCGGTGTCGGAGACGGTGAAGCGCACCGTCACCTCGTCTGCGCCGGCCAGCGTCACGCGCCCCGGCTCGGGCGCCGCGCGCGTGCCGCGCCCGAGGCCGAAGCGGAGCCCCGCGTGCGCGAAGGAGCCGTGCAGGAACCCCGTCACGTCGGGCGGATAGCGCCCCGCGCCGGCCTCGAGCCAGAGGGGGCCGCCGAGGCGCACCGCTCCGCGCACTTGGCCCCACCACACCGTGCCCAGATCGCCCATCCGCCGGCCGCCAACGAGATCCACGGTGGCGCGCTCGCTCTCCAGGCGCGCGTTCACGCCAACATCGCCATAGCGCTGGGCACCGGCCGCCGAGAGCCCCGCCCAGCCCTCGGCGCTCCACTGCGAGGCTGCGCGGCGCAGGCGGACCGTGCCGCTTGCGAGGAGGTCGCCGCTGCCGTCGATGCGACGCACCGTGCCCGCCGAGAGCGCGGCGACGCCGACGAGCGGCCCGAGCAGGGCGGAGGCGAAGGGGCCGATGGCGGCGTTCCCCGCGCCCGTGCCGCCCGAGAAGGTGTAGCCCGAGCCCTCCGCGGTGAGCCCCGTAGCGAGACGCGCCGACGCGGCCAGCGTCTCGGTCCACGCGGCCGACGCCTGTGCCGCCCAGGACCCCTGCGTGAAGGTGGCGAGACTGGCCGTGAGATTCGCCGCGCGGGGGCCGCGGCCCCACGCGACTTCGGCCCCGACGGAGCCCGCCGAGCCACGCAGCGAGTCGGCGTACGTCGTGCGGAAGCCGCCCGCGCGCAGGGCGACATCCTGCGCGGCGAGCGTCGAAGCGGCGGTGAGCGCCAGCGCCGCGACGACCGGCGCGGCCCTCAGGAGGTCACGGCGCGAATGACGTGGGCCTGGGCGGCATCTGCGTTGGCGGCCGCCCCGCGCCCGGGCCGATGCGCGGCGGCACCGGCCGGCCCGGCGGCGGTCCTGCGCCCCCCGGTCCCCCTTCCGGCCGGAGGCCGCCGGGGCCGCGCATCCCCGGCCCACCGGGGGCGCCGGCCAGCATCCGCCGGCCGATCTCCGGCGGGGCCATCCCTTGCGCCTGCCACGCCCGCATCGTGGACGGGAGGTCGAGGATCTGCTCGACGGCACGGCCGTCGTGCATCGCACGCGCGACAACTGAGACGGCCTGCTCCATCTGCATCCCCTGCGCCGAGAGGGCCGCCGCGACCCGCAGGCTCGGCGCCGCGCTCGGCGAGGCCGGGGCGGCGCGCACCACGTCGCCCACCTGCGCCGCCGACATCCCCCGGTTCATCGCCTCGGCGGCCGCGGTCACCACGTCGCCCGAGGGCATCGCGGCACCGGCGGTGCGCACGGCGTCGCGAGCTTCGACCATCCGTCCCGCGAACTGCTGCACCACGCTCACGATCCGCGCCGACGGGACGCGCTTCGCCCACCCTTCGAGCGCCTTGTCGGCGAGCGGGGCGGTGGGCAGGCCGCGCGCGGCGGCGTCGGCCGCGACGGCGGCCACGCCGTCTACCAGGTCAGCGGGGAGGCCGCGCGCGGTGAGCTGCGTCCGCAGGTCGCCCTGCTGGGCGCGTGCGGTGCTGACGGAAAGAGTGGCGAGCGCGGCGCAACAGGCCGCCGCGAACAGCCGATGGATTCTCACGTGCGCACCAGTCCTTTCGGCCCGACCACAATCACGCTGTTCGTCCCGCCGAATCCGTCGTCCACCTGCGCCGGCGCCATCGGGTCCGGCCGCCAGGCGGTGCCGTCCACCACGAACTGGTAGCGGTGCTCGCCGAGGGGCAGCGGCAGCGTCACCAGCCAGGCGCCGTCGGCGGCGCGGGTCATCGGCACGCTCGCCGGGTCCCACTCGTTGAACGAGCCGGCCACGGCGGCGGTCCGCGCGGCGGGCGCTGCGAGGCGGAACTGCACGAAGACGGTGTCGGCGACGCGGACAGCGGCCATCGGCGCGGCGATCCGGACGGGAGCACGCGGCCCGGCGAGATACACGACCAAGGCCGCCGCGGCCGCCGCGAGGGGGATCCAGATGGGCCGCACCCGGCCGTCGAGCGCCCAGCGCCACCGGCGGCCGGCGCGCCGCGGGCGCGGACGCAGCGCCACGAGCACTGCGTCGTCGAGCCGCGCGTCGAGAACGGGGAGGGCGTCACGGTACGCGGCCGCCGCGCGCAGCAGGGCGTCCGCGTCGGCGCGCCCGGCGTCGGACGGGTCGCCGTGCGGGCCGCCGTCCAGGTACCACTGCTCGTCGGGGGTGAAGCCGTGACCGGTCATCGGGTGTCTCCCAGCAGGCCCCGCAGGGCGTCGCGAGCGCGGTGCACGCGCATCTTGAGCGCGTCCTCGCCCACCCCCAGCAGCGCCGCCATCTCTTCGTACGAGCGGCCCTCGACGTGCTTCATCACGAACGCCTCGCGCTGCTCCGCCGTGAGGGCGTCGAGCGCCGCGCCGAGGCGCGCGGCCAACTCGTCGCGCTCGATCGCGGCGTCGGTCCGCTCGGGCGCGGGGATCTCGACGTCGTCCACGGCGACGTGGGGGCGCCGCTTCCCGAGCGCGGTCCGGCACTGGTTCGCGAGGATCCGGAAGAACCAGCCCCGGAACCGGTCCCTTTCGCGGCAGTCCTCGAGCGAGTCCCACGCACGGATGAAGGCCTCCTGCATCGCGTCGGCGGCGGCGTCGGCGTCGCCCAGCATCGCGACGGTGTACCGGCCGAAGTCGCGCCGGCTCCGCTCCACCAGGACGCCGAAGGCGTGGGTATCGCCCTCCAACGCGGCCCGGACCAGCACCCCGTCGTCCACTCCCTCTGTCCTGTCACGAGACTCGCTCACGCTACCGAAGGTAACGCCCCCGGTGCGCTGCGGTCACGCGTAGGGGTGGCGCGTTACCTTTCCACGGGCCGCCGAGTCCTTCTGCCGTACGGTGCCGGACCCGGCGCCCCGAACCCAAGGATCCGATCGATGACCAGAACCCGTGCCCTTCTCCTGGCAGGCGTCGTCCTGGCCGCCGCGGCCTGCAGCGAGACGACCCGCGTGTCGGGCAGCGCCCCGGCCACGCTCTCGCTCACGCAGACCGCGTCCAGCGCTTCCCTCGTCTCGCTGGTGGCGTCCGACAGCGGTTTCCCGGGCCCCCCCGGAGTGATCCGGCGCGAGTGGGTGGACTCCCTCATCGTGTACGTCGGCGGCGTGGCCCTGCACCCGCGCTTCTTCGGCCCCGACTCGCTCCGCGCCGACAGCGGCCGCAGCTTCGCCTGGGACGACAGCCTCGGCGGGCTTCGTGGGCCGTTTGGCCCGGGGGGCCCCTTCGGGATGGGACGTCCCGGTGGGCACCGCGGTCCTGGCGGGATGGAAGGCCCGGGTGGACCGGGGCGCCCGATGCCGCCGGACAGCCTGCGGCCGTACCACATCTGGGATGAACTGGCCGTGGTCTCGGGCGGGCGCGTGGACCTGCTCCACCTGCCGCTCGAGGGGTCCGCGGGGATCGTGGTGGCGACGGGCTCGATCACGCCGGGCGAGTACCGTGGCGTGCGGCTCCTGCTCGACAGCGCCTTCATCGTCCTGAACACCGCGGTCGTCTCGCCGAGCGGCGACACGATCCCGGCCGGCGTGGTTCGTGTCACCGGTCTCCCGCCGATGGGGGTGATGATCCCCGTGACGGTGACGGTGCCTGAGTCGGGTGGGGACATCGCGATCGTCTTCGACAACGCGCAGACCTTTGCCGCGGCATTGGTCAATCCGCGGAACGAGGTGGTGCTGTTGCCCGCGATGCGGCGCGGGCCTCCCTTCGTCAGGCCGTAGCGCGACACCGCGGACCGGGTCGCGGACCCGGACGCTGCCAACGCAACGCCCCGCCACGAGGCACCGTGGTGGGGCGTCGTGTGTGCGGGCTACTGGTCGGCGCGCCGTTCCACGATAATCCCTTGACAGAGGTTTATTCCTCATATACAATACACTCGTGAAACGAGGCCTGGGACCGCTCGAGACGACGCTGCTCGCCTATGCGCAGCTGCGTGGCCTGACCACGGTGCGAGCGGGCGAGTTGCGCGGGCCGCTGCGCCTGTCGGCGATACAAGAACGGAAACTCCTCAACCGGATGGCGCGGGCGGGACTGCTCTCTCGCGTGTGGCGGGGGCTGTACCTAGTGCCGCCCCGGCTCCCGCTGGGCGGCAAGTGGAGTCCGGACGAAGCCCTCGCGCTGAGCGCGCTGATGACGAGCCAGGAGGCGCGCTACCAGGTGTGCGGGCCGAACGCCTTCAACCGCTACGGCTTCGACGACCAGGTGCCGAACAGGGTCTACGCCTACAACGACCGCATCTCCGGTGAGCGCACCGTCGGCGCGGTCGCTCTGACCTTGATCAAGGTGGGCATTAAACGCCTCGGCGAGACGGAGAAAGCGCTGACGGCCGACGGTCTGACGACCCTCTACAGCTCCCGTGCCCGGACGCTGGTGGACGCGGTGTACGACTGGTCGCGGTTCAACGGCCTCCCCCGGGCCTTCGAGTGGATCCGGGCGGAGTTGGCAGAAAAGCGTGTCGGGGCGGCGGACCTGGTGCGAGTTACCCTGCGCTACGGCGATGTCGGAACCATCCGGCGGATCGGCGCGCTGCTGGACCGGGAGGGTGTGCCCGACACGCTCCTGCGCCGGCTCCTGCGGGCGCTGAAGCCCACCACCGGCCTCATCGCGTGGAACCCTGTGAGACCACGACGCGGGACCGTGGACCGGCGTTGGGGCGTCGTCTGGAATGACCGTGCCTGAGGCAGCGCCGCTCCGCGCGCACCACGACCCCGCGCTCTTCCGCGAGGCGGTGACGTACACGGCGGCGGAGACGGGCTTCGTCCCCAGGCTGATCGAGAAGGACTACTTCTGCACCGTGCTGCTCCAGCGCCTGGCCGCCGAAGGGAGCACACTCGTCTTCAGGGGCGGGACCTGCCTGGCCAAGGTACACATCGGATTCTACCGGCTGAGCGAGGACCTCGACTTCGTCATCCCGACGGCCACCACTGCCACTCGCGGCGAGCGGAGCCGGCGGGCCGAGAGCGCGAAGCACGCTGTCGCCGCGGTGGGCAAGGAGGTGTCGGGTCTCCGCGTCGTGGAGCCGCTCACCGGCGCGAACGCCTCCGCGCAGTACAATGCCGTGATCGCCTATCGCTCGCTCCTCGGCCCGCAGGAAGAGACCATCAAGATCGAGGTGGGCCTCCGCGAGCCTCTGCTGAGTCCCACCGTGAGGGAACAGGCGCACACCCTCATGCTCGACCCGGTTTCCGGGTCGCCCCTGGCGCCGGTCGTTCCCCTGCCCTGCCTCTCACGGCAGGAAGCGATGGCCGAGAAGCTGCGGGCGGCGCTGTCGCGTCGCGAGCCGGCCATCCGCGACTTCTACGACGTGGACCACGCCGTCCGCAGGCTGGGCTTCCCGGTGCTCGAGCCCGGCTTCGTCGCGCTCGTCGCGAAGAAGCTGCGGATGCCCGGCAACGGACCCGTTGACGTTTCGACAGCCCGCCTCGCCGCACTGCGGCCGCAGCTCGAGGCACAGCTCAAGCCCGTGTTGCGAGCCGCCGACTTCGCCCTGTTCGACTTGGATCGGGCATTCAAGGCCGTGGCCGAGGTGGCCGAGGCGCTGGGTGCCGAACGCTGACGCCGAGGCGTTCCAGGAGGGCGAGCGTGGTCCCGGCCACCTGGGGCCGGAGCTGGTCGCGTGGCTCAACGCGGAGCGCGCGGTCCATCCCGTCCTCGACACGCTGTGACAGGGTGCTGTGCCGCTGGTGCCGCACCTAGCGGCAGAAGCGGTCGTCTAGGAGTTTCCCTCGTACCGGTCCGAGTATCCGGGCGGGGCGTCGGCGCGTCCAGGACGTAGCGGGTCGGTGGGCGGGGCGGGACCCCGGTGAGTCGGGGGTGTTCGGGGCTCGGCGGGGTTCCGGCTCGGCCCGGGAGGGGGCCACGAGTTCGCCCGCGGTGAGCGGCGGGCACGCCGGCTGGGGCGCCCTCGGCCGCCGGGCGCCGTGCGTGCCGTCCGACCGGCGAGCGCCGCCGTCTCCGCAACGCAGCGCCCGTGGCGAAGCGCGAAGGGACGGTCAGCCGCGGCGAGAGACCGCTATCGACACAGTATTCTGACGGGGCGATATTGGGCCACTCCGAGGTAGTCCCCCTTACGACGGAACCCCCCGTGCACGAGCACGCAGCAGGATCGAAGCGTTCCTCGACATTCGCCGTCGTGATCGCCGCGGTCGCCATCGCCGCGGCAACAACGGCCCTCTGGCTCTTCCCGCGCGCGCTCCCGATCGTCGCGCTGGAGCAGGCGCTCACGCGCGAAGTCGCGCTCGCTCGCGCCGACTCCTTCTTTCGCGCCCACCAGCTCGCGCCGACCGGCGCGCGAACCGCCGTTCGCTTTCAGGGGAACGATTCGCTCGGCACCTTCGTCGAGCTGGCCGGCGGAGGTCACGATTCGCTCAATGCGCTCGTTCGCGGGCGAGATGTCGCGCCGTTCATCTGGTCGGTTCGCGCGTTCGTCCCCGGCAATCCGAGAGAGGCGCGCGTCCACTTCGCGCCCGATGGCCGCATCGTGGGCTTTGCGCGCACTCTCGCCGAGGCGGACAGGCGGCCGGAGATAAGCGCGGATTCCGGCCGCCTGCTCGCGGAGCATACGCTTGGCACGTGGATCAACGAGCGGATGGATCGTTGGAAGTTCGTCACGTCATCGTACGAGACGAAGCAGACGAGCGGCCGCGTCGATCGCAGCTACACCTTCGAGCGCACCGACCGCGGTATCAGCGGCGCGCCGATTCGAGTGGAAGTCGAGATCGCGGGCGACACGCCGGCGAAGATCCGGCCGTTCGTCGAGATTCCTGAATCGTTCCGCCGGCGGTACGGCGAGATGCGATCGGCGAACGACCTGCTAGCACTGCTCGCCGGGCTCGGCGCTCTCGCCATTGCGATCGCGGGAATCGTCTTCCTCAGCAGGACCGCCCGCGCGAAGCTCGTGCGCTGGCGTCCGGCGATGATCGTTGGAGGAGCGATCGGCGCGTTCGCCTTCGCCGCCGGACTGAACGAGATGCCGGGAAGCTGGTACGGCTACGACACCGCGACGTCGCCGGTCTCGTTCCAGGCGATGATCGCACTCGGCGCGATAGCCGTCGGCGTATTGACCACGCTGATGGTCGGCTTCACGCTCGCGGCCGCCGAGTCGGCCACGCGACAGGCGTTCCCGCGGCAGCTCGACTGGTGGAAGCTCTGGCGCTATCGAGGCACGAAGGACGTCGCCGCTCGCGTCGCCGGTGGTTACGCCGCCGCCTGCATCGCTTTCGCGTACGTCGCGATCTTCTATCTCGCGACGCGAACTCTGCTCGGCTGGTGGGTGCCGAGCGAGTTGCTCGACGATCCGAATCAGATCGCGTCGCCGCTGCCGTGGATTTCGGGCATCGCCGCGTCGCTGAACGCCGCGGTGTGGGAGGAAGCGCTGTTTCGCGCGCTGCCGCTCTCGCTGTTCTCGCTGTGGGTGGGCCAGCGTCCGGGCCGCCGGTGGTGGATGACGGCGGGCGTCGTCGTCACGGCGATCGTCTTCGGCTTCGCGCACTCGAACTACGCCTCGTGGCCGCCGTACTCGCGCGGCGTCGAGATCTTTCTCAACGCCTGCTTCTGGGCGGTGCTCTTCCTCAACTTCGGGCTGATCGTCACGGTCGTCGCGCACTTCGCCTACGACGTCGTGCTGTTCGGGCTGTTCGCGGCGTCAGGCGGCGCCATCGAATACCGCGTGTCGGCGGCGATCATCGGGCTCGCGCTGCTCTCGCCGGCCCTCGTCATCGCGTGGCGGTGGGCGCGGCAGGGAGGACTCGTCGCCGCGCCGGACGAGGCGCGGTTCGGGACGCTGACGCCGGCGCCCCGAGAGGAGATCCTCGCCGCACCCGCACCGCCGCGCGAGCACGCGCTCACGAAGCGCGCGCGGCGGCTCGCGATCGCGGCCGCGATCATCGTCCCGATCGTCGCCATCGCGCGGCCGCCGCAGCCAACGCTTGGCCCTCAGTTCACGGCTGAGCGGGCGCAGGTCGCGAGTACGGCGGACTCCGTGCTGCGCGCGCACGGCGGTGATCCGGCTGGTTGGCGCCGGCTCACGAGCAACGCCACCGACACGCTCGCCGCGTGGCCGAGATTCCTCCAGGAGTACAAGCTCATCCCCCGCGCGCAGCGGCTCGCCGCCACCTACGTGCCGCCGGCGTGGTGGATCGTGCGCTACGTCCACAGCGACGGCGCGACGGCGCAGCGGCGCACCGAGGAGTGGCGCATACGGCTGTGGCCCGATGGACGACCGCTCGACGCGCGACACATCATCGCGGACTCGGCGCATCGCGGTGCGGCCGATCCCGCGGACGTGCGCCGCATCGCGCTGGCGACGCTCGCGCGTGAGGGCGTGAACACCGCCACGCTTCAGGAATCGGAGTTCCAGGAAACGGCGCGCCCGTCGCGCAAGGATGTGACGGTCAGGTACGCCGACACAGCCGTCACGCTTCCCGCCGGCGCGGCGGCGAGGGCGTGGGTGCAAATCGCCGGTGACGAGCCGCTCCTCGCGCGGCGCGGCGTGGAGCTGCCCGAGGCATTCCTGCGCGCCGATCGAGAGCGGCTGACGAATCGCGCGATGATCGCGGGGCTCTGCGGCCTGTTGCTGCTGGGCGGGATCGTCACGGGCGCGATCGTCGTCGTACGCCGGCGCCCCTCCCTGCTCACCGACGGACTGCTCGATCGGCGAGGGACGCTCATGCTGGTCGGCGCGGTCGCGGCCCTTGCTCTCGTCGAGCGGCTCAACGGACTGCCGTCGTCGCTCGTCTCGTACGACACTTCCGAGCCGTGGAGCCGCTTCATGGCATCCACGGCCGCCGGCTACGTCGTCGTCGTCGTCGTCGGCCTGTTCGTGCTCGGCGTCTGGCTCGCGCTCGGCGCGTTGAGGCGACGGGTTGGAATCCCGATGCTGCCCAGTGCGGCGTCCGGATCGGCGAGCGGCGACATGCTGGTCGCCGGGGTCGGACTCGGCGCCATCGTGTTCGCGATGGTGCGACTCGAAGCGCTGGTGCAGCTGAGCCGCGTGCCGCACATGCCGCACGTTCCGACGACGCTGCTCGATCGCGCGCTGCCCTGGCTGGGCGAGGTGCCGGGCCTGCCGTCTTCCGCCATGATGACGGTCGCCTTCCTCGGCATTCCGATACTCGTCGTGGCCGGGATCACTCGGCGATGGGCGTTGCGAGCGCTCCTCGCGGCCGTGCTGCTCGGACTAGTCGCCTCCGTCGCGATCGCAGTCGCGCCGGCGAGCGAAACCGATCCCATGGGAATAGCCCTTCTCGTCGTGCGGTTTCTCGTGATCGTGTTCGCACTCTATTCCTGGGGCACGCTCTCCGCCTGGTCCTGGCTCGTCGCCGCGCTGGTGTTCGATGCGCTCGACGGACTGCGCTCGGCGGCTTACGCGCCGACGGGGCAGGAGCACGTGGCGGGAGCGCTCACGCTCCTCGTGGCATGCGCACTCGTTGCGCTCATCGTGCGGCACACGCGACCCGAGGCGACGCGTGCGCCGGCTTGATGGCAAGGTTGCGATCATCACCGATTCCACAAGCGGAATGGGCTCACCGGGCGGGTGTGCCGGGGCGACCGCCGGGCAAGGACTATAGGATCTTCTAGTTGCGCGTTCCCCAGCCGCGCCGCACCTTGACCGGATGGACGTGTCGGCCGAAGCGACGGTCGCGCTTCCGGCGCGGCTCCGCCCCACGCCGGACCAGGTCTGCCATTGGTACGAGCAGCGGCTCCGCGCGATGGGCGCGGAGGTACAGCGCGTGGCTCCCGGCCAGCTCGAGTTCACCCTGCCGCTCGGGCAGACCTTCTTCGACTGGAATCCGCTCGCGTCACTGGCGCCGCTGTCGAGCGGCGAGCTGGAGGTGCTCGACACGGCCGACGGCTTCGAGGTGTCGCTGAGCGGCAAGGCCCGCTCGTGGGTGACCTTCCTGCCGCTCGTGGTCTTCGCTCTGGGGACGGGTGAGTTGACGTTCACCGGGACGCCCTTGCGGAGGAGATCGCCGAGTCGTTCGCGGCCACCCCGCCGCCACTGCACGCCGGAGACGGGGGTCCACCGTGGGCGAAGTAGCGACGATGCAGGACTTCGGCGCGGACCTGACCGTGCGGAACGGCCCGGGGCGGAGCTTCGACCAGTTGCTGAACATGAGTGGCGTGCCAGGGGAGCGGGGACGCCCGCCGGTCATCCCGCCCCAATGCCCGCCGTGGCCGGCGGTCAGCACCGAGCATTCCAGCTAGGAGCCCGTCTCATGCCAACGCACCTCACCGTGGTCGCGATCTCGCTCGCCGTGTTGGCGGCCGCAGCCGCGCCGGCTACCTCTCAGACCGTCCAGTACCGCTCGCCGGCGGGCGTCGAGTATCACTCCCAGCCCGACACCGGTGGCGTGGCGCGCGCCGAGACTGCGCTCGCCGCCGACCCCCGCAACGCCGCCCGTTACATAGACCTCGGCGTGGCCCAGTCAGCCCTTCGGCAGTTCCGCGAAGCGATCGAGACCTTCACGCGCGGCCTTGCGATGGCACCGGACGAGGCGATGCTCTACCGGTGGCGCGGGCATCGCTACCTCTCGGTGCGCGAGTTCGATAGCGCGCTCGCCGACCTCACGCGCGGCTTCCGCATCGACAGCACCAATTACGGGATCCTCTACCACCTCGGCGTGACGCGGTACGCGCTGGGCGACTTCGCCGGCGCCGCCGAGGCGTTCGCCCGCGCGCAGCGGCGCGCGCCGAACGCCGGGGAGCTGGCCGGCGCCACCGACTGGCTCTGGATGGCACTCTCGCGCGCGGGGCGGTCGGCTGAGGCGCAGGCGATGCTCGACCGCCGGCCGGACTCCCTCCTGGTGAACAACGCGTACGCCCAGAGGCTCCGGCTGTACCGCGGACTGATCCTCCCCGACTCCGTCTTCTCCGCGGCCGACACCGCAGACGTTCAGGTCGCCACGCTGAGCTACGGCATCGGCAACTGGTTCCTGGTCCGGGGCGACACGACGCAGGCGCGCGCCTGGTTCGAGCGCGCCATCCGGTCGGGCGGTTGGCCCGCCTTCGGGTTCATCGTTGCCGAGCGGGAGCTGCGGCGGCTGCGGTAGCGGCGTCGGGAGGGCGCCGACGGGTTCCTTTGCAGCCCGTTCGTCGACGGCAACGGGCGGGTAGGCCGGCTGGCCACGTACTACGAACTGCTCGACCGGGTGCGCCGCGACGGAGACTGGGAAGCGTGGGCGGCGCGCGGGCTCGGCGCTGCGGGGGCACGAGGCGCTCAAGGCGCGGCCGATCACGTCGATGCGGGAGACGCGTCGCGCCACCGGGCTCTCGTTCCCCGCGGTCAGCTCAGCGATGGATCTGCTCGTCGAGTTGGGCATCGCCCGGGAACTCACCGGCAAACGCCGCAACCGGCTGTTCGTGTACGACCGCTATCTGACGATCCTGAACGAGGGGACGGAGGCGGCCTGACGGTGGCGCCGACCGCAGCCAGGCATCGCGAACCAGAGCGCCGTGAGCGCAGCCTCGGGGAGGTCCCTGTCCCGGACTGGCACCGTGCTGAACTGGACCGTCGGCTCGGCCACACGTCGCCGGGGCCCGGCCTGTCGTGGAACGACGTCTGCGCCAAGCTTCACGAGCGCGGCCAGCCGTGAGCCGCGGGGTGAGCTTCCGTGCCGAGTCTTCGTCGATGTGGCGGAGGCTTTTTCGTCGCGATCCGACCACCTGGCGTCGGCGTGCGTGAGGCCCAGCCGCGAAGGTCGCTCGACGCGGCCCCAGCGGAATGCCGAATGGGCCGCGGCCCCCGCTGATGGTCGTGATGTTGGCGGCGGTGCACACGTACGCGCTTCCCGAGCGCAGGGGTTACAGCCGGGTCGCGCTCGCGTTCGCGGTGCTGACCGCCGGCCGGTAGCGCGGTGGACCTCGTCGCGTGGGATCTACTCCTCTGCCTCGCGCTGATCTTCGCGGTCCCTGTCTTCCGGGGGCCCGGCCTTTCCGCCGCGGTGCGCGCCGGACTGAACGTCGGCGGGGGCATGTGCCTGGCGGGGCTCCTCGGCCCGGCGCTGGCCCGGTTGGCGCTCCAGCGTCTCGGGATTCCCGGGTACCGGGTGGTTTCGCGGTCGCCTGCCTGCTGCTGGCAGTGCTGTTCCGCCCGGAGAAGGGACAATGACATACTCGGGTTGCGCGGTGGCCAAGTCCACATCAGCTTAGCCACAAGGTCTGATCAGTGGACTCCAGGGCATGCGCCAACCGCCGCGCAATCGACGGAGGGGCCGCTGCATCCTTGCCCTTCCTTACAGGACACGGCACAACCCCAGGTGGATCCGATGGACTTGAGATTCGCGCATCTAGCTGACTATGCCTCCGCCGATGCCTCCGGCAAGCTGACCGTGGTTGGCGTGTTCGACTTCATCTGGGACAATCTCAAGCAGCGCCCAATCCCCTTCCCGCGTATCTTGTGCGCGACATGGCCAGGCAATTGCGCGAAAACGCGATCATTCCTCCCAGTTGGGAACAGGAGCAGTCGTGAACTGGACCGAAGAGCGCAAGCTCGGCTACCTTCTTAGGTTGCCGTGGACCTTTGTGGCCGAAACGACATCTGAAGGGGACTTGGTGGTGAGAGTCGCCGAGGTACCCGCAGCTGTCGGAACCGGAGCGACGCCAGAGGAGATCGCCAGCGATGCGTGGGAAGCGCTGTCTGACGCCCTGCGCGCGCACCTCCACTTCGGAGATCCTGTTCCGCTGCCGGCGGGATCCTCCCTTCCCTGGGCCGCCGGTGGAGTGGCTCCTGCCTTTGTGGTGGTCAAGCAACGTGTCAGAACCCCAGACGCCGCGATTAGTGTCGATACCGAGACTGCGCCAGTGGCTGACTGGCAGCACATCCCCGAGCCTCTGGCTGCCTAGTCGGGATTCGGGCGACAGACTGGTGTTGGGCAGAGGGTGCGGCCGCTCGAGCATTGAGCGGCCGGTTCTTTTCCGCAAGGTATCGTGCATCCTAGGGCCGCCGGGCTTGAAGTGCACTGGCTAGCAGACCCATCCCTTCCCGTGTGGGAAGTGAACGGTGGCGCCGACGCGTTACAGCAGGACGAGCGACGCGCGGGGCCACCTGTGGCCGGAGCTGCTCCACGAAGCAGGGGACGAAGAGGACGACCTTCACGGCGGGCCAGAAGTCGTGCTCGGGTCGGGCGGGCGTACCCGCAGGGCTACGGGTGAAGACCTATCAAGCGGGCGGCGGCGCGGGGCAGCCGAGGAGGACTATGACATCTTCTAGTTGCGCAATGGTGCGCCGGGCCTCAGGTTAGCCGTTTAGTGACTGATGGTGCGCTCGACCTGCCGCGGTAGTCCGATATGAGGTGCCTGTGACCGACCAATCCCGCAACGCCTGGACAGACCAGCAGAAGAAGCGGATTGCCTCCCAGCTCACGGACAAAGGAGTGCGCCGGGCGTGCCCGATGTGTGGGAACCCCAGTTTTGTCTTGATTGACGGCTACTTCTCACATCCCATTCAAACCGATCCGGATGCGGGCTACTCCCGGGGGGTCCCTCCATACCGACGGTCGTCATAGCATGTCAGAACTGCGGTTTCATCAGCGAACACGCTCTGGGGATCCTGATTCCCGGCTCGACGGGGGGTGCCAAGTGACCAGCCCTCAACCGGCCAACATCGAGATCGGGCGCGAACTCTCGGAGCGGCTCACGATTCACACGAACGTCGATCAGGAGATCCTGGTCACAACCGTGGACAAGGTGAGGATCTGTCTGATGGAGCACCGGGACTGCCTGACCGCGAGGTCGGAGTACGTTACGCCTCTGTCCCTCGTCCTCACCATCTTCACGACGATGGCGGCCGCGAGTTTTCGGGATTTCATTCTTCCTTCCGCTGTGTGGCAAGCCGTCTACCTCATCGGCGGAGGATTGGCTCTGTATTGGCTGTTGCGCGCCGCCTATCGCGCGTGGTCCAATCGCAAGCGTGGGTCAATCGACGCTCTTGTGGGCGCCCTCAAGGCGCATTCCACAACCCCGGCCGTTCGCTGACGGGACCTGACGCGGCGCCTGGCCAGCACCTGACCGCTGCCAGCGTCTCCTCCGCAACTCCAGGCGCAGCCTGGCACGAGGCCGGAGCATGCGGGCATCGCGAGAGCACCGCCCAGGGAATCCCAGAAGACGCACTGAGTGAGAGGGCACGCGGTGAACCATAGCGAGATCGTCAGCTTTCTCTGGGGCGTCGCCGACCTGATCCGCGACACCTTCAAGCGCGGCAAGTACCAGGACATCATCCTGCCCCTCACGGTGCTACGCCGCCTTGACTGCGTGCTGGCCCCCACCAAGCATAAGGTGCTCGGCAAGCAGGCCGAACTGAGGGGCAAGAAGCTCGAGAACCTGGACCCCCAGCTCCGCAAGATCTCCGGCTTCGCCTTCCACAACACCTCCCGCTACGACTTCGAGAAGCTGCTCGCCGACGCGCCGCACGTGGCCGCAAACCTACGGAACTACATCGCCGGCTTCAGCCAGAACATGCGGGAGGTGCTGGAGAAGTTCGACTTCGACAACACTATCAGCAAGCTGGATGAGGCGGGGCTGCTCTTTCAGGTGCTCGAGCGGTTCAAGAACGTGGACCTGCATCCCGACAAGATCGACAACCCGACGATGGGGACGATCTTCGAGGAGTTGATCCGCAAGTTCAACGAGGCGCTCAACGAGAACCCCGGCGAGCACTTCACGCCGCGGGACGTCGTGCACCTGATGGTGGACTTGATGCTCGCGGGCGACGAGGGACGCATTCGCTCGAAAGGGGTTGTGCGGACCGTCTACGACCCGTGCTGCGGCTCCGGCGGGATGTTGATGATCACGAAGGAGCACATCACCGTCGGCCTGCGGAAGAACGGTGACGTCCTGCGCCCGCCGATCAATCCCAACGCCGATATTCACCTCTTCGGCCAGGAGGTGAACCCCGAAACGTGGGCCGTGTCGAAGTCCGATCTCTTCATGAAGGACCCGACGGGCCGGGACGCCGACAACATCTCGTACGGCAGCACGCTCTCGAACGATCGCCACGCTGGCACGAGTTTCGATTACCTGATCGCGAACCCTCCCTATGGCAAGGACTGGAAGCGCGACGAGGACGCAGTCCGTGCCGAGAACGAACGGCGCGCGGCCGGCCGGTTCGGACCGGGGCTGCCGCGCATCAGCGATGGGCAGCTCCTCTTCCTGCTCCATATGCTGGCGCACGCGAAGGAGCCCAAAGAGGGCGGCTCCCGCATCGCGATCATCATGAACGGCTCGCCGCTCTTCACGGGCGACGCCGGGAGCGGGGAGAGCGAGATCCGCCGTTTCATCCTCGAGAACGATCTACTCGAAGCGCTGATCGCGCTCCCCGAGCAGCTCTTCTACAACACCGGCATCGCCACCTACGTCTGGGTAGTGACGAACCGCAAGACGTCGGCACGCCGTGGCAAGGTCCAGCTCGTCGACGCCACCTCGTTCTGGGTCCCGATGCGCAAGAGCCTCGGCGACAAGCGCCGCGAGATTCCGCTGGACCGTGCCCAAGATGTCGTCAAGATCTTGGCAGGGTTCAAGGACGGCGACGCCCGGAGGGTCGCGAAGGACGGCAAGGACGAGGAGGTCGTCGTGAGCCGGATCTTCCCGACGACCCACTTCGGCTTCCGCAAGATCACGGTGGAGCGGCCGCTCCGGCTCAACTTCCAGGCGAGCCCCGAACGGATCGCGCGCCTCGACGAGGAGCGGGGCTTTCAGGCGCTCGCGCAGTCGAAGAAGAAGGGAGCCGCGGGGGCGAAGGAGCAGGCCGAGGGTCGCGCCCAGCAGGAAGCCATCCGGGCCTTCCTCGGCAAGCTTCCTGGCACGTTGTTCAAGAACCGGGACGACTTCGAGCGCGCCCTGGAAGGCGCCAGCAAGAAGGCCGGCGTGAAGCTGTCGGCTCCGGCGGCCAAGGCGATCCTGTCCGCCCTCTCCGAGCGCGATGAGTCGGCATCCATCTGCCTCGATGGCCAGGGCGCCCCGGAGCCCGATCCCGAACTGCGCGACACGGAGAGCGTTCCGCTGGCCGAGAGTGTCGAGGCGTTCTTCAAGCGCGAGGTGCTGCCGCACGTTCCCGATGCGTGGATTGGCACCGACAAGCGCGATGAGAAGGACGGGCAGGTTGGCGTGGTCGGCTACGAGATCAACTTCAATCGCTACTTCTATCGGTACACGCCGCCGCGGCCTCTGGAGGAGATCGAGGGGGACATCCGCGAGATCGAGACCGACATCATGCGGATGCTGGGGGAGGTAACGGGGTCGGCAGAGAAGTGACACAAAAAGTCGGCACCCTGGGCACATATGCCAACCTTTCGTGTTGACGCCTGCTTCCAAGTTGACACATATTGTCGGCATGTATAGCGACAATGCCGACATTTCGAGCGAACAGGCCAGGGGATCAGACCCTGTCGAGCGCCTGCGAGCAGCCAAGCTCGGGGCCTTCTTCCGCCCGAGCCAGTTGATCGAGGCTGGCCTCACGCGCGATCAGATTAGGACTCTCGTCCGGCGAGGAAGCGTCGAGCGGATTGGTCGCGGCCTCTACCGGCTGGCGGACGCCGACGTGACGGAGAACTACTCCCTCGCGATGGCGTGCGCGCGGGTCCCCAAGAGCGTCGTTTGCCTGCTTTCCGCACTACGCGTTCACGGGATCGGCACACAGGCGCCAGCTGCGATCTGGCTCGCCATCCCTCACAAGGCGCGCGTGCCGCGCCTGAGCACGCTTCGCCTTCGCCTCCTGCGTTTCAGCGGACGCGCGTGGACCTTCGGCGTCAGGGCCACCACGTTCGAGGGCGTCCCGGCACAAATCACCACGCCTGCGCGAACCGTCGCCGATTGCTTCCGCTTCGAGCGCCTGGTGGGTCACGAGGTGGCGATCGAAGCGCTGCAGGACGCCCTTCGCCAGCGGACGGTCACGATCGCCGAGCTGGCAAGAGTGGAAGAGGTCCTGCCATCGCGCCGCCTCCGCGCCGCACTGGACGTGAGGTCGATTTGAGTCCTGACGTAGCGGCCTCGGTGAAAGCCCGCCTCCTCGCCAAGGCGAAGGCGAAGGGCGAGGAATTCGAGCGAACACTCACGCGGTTCGCGGCCGAGCGACTGCTCTACCGACTTGGGGTGTCACCGGCGCGTGAGCGCTGCGTGCTCAAGGGGGCCAGCCTGCTCTCGGCGTGGATGTCTGACCCATACCGCGTGACCCGCGACGTGGATTTGTTGGCGTTCGGGCCTTCTGACGACGACGCCATCCGCACGCTACTCGAGGACATCAACGCCATACCGTGTCCTGAGGACGGGCTGCGCTTTGATCTCTCGGAACTGAGGATTGAGGTGATCCGGCCCGAGGAGGAGTACTCCGGCAAGCGCGCCCACTTCTTGGCGTTTCTCGGCAGCGCGCGCATCAAGGTCCAGGTGGATGTCGGTTTCGGCGACGCACTCGTTACCCAGCCGGAGGATGCCCACTTCCCGACGCTACTGGAACACCTGCCCGCACCACGCCTTCGCGCCTATCCACGGGAAGCGAGCGTCGCGGAGAAGTTCGAGGCGATGGTCAAGCTGGACACGCGCAACAGCCGGATGAAGGACTTCCACGACGTCTGGGCGCTGGCGACGTCTTTCGACTTCGACGGCCGGGGACTCCAGCGGGCGATTGCCGCCTGCTTTGAGCGTCGCGGGACCCCGTGGACGGCCGAAGCGCCGCGGCCACTCACCTCGGCGTTCTACCATATCCCTGAGCTCGCGGCGCGGTGGCGAAGCTACCTGGCCGCGGGCGCCGTGCTCGTGCCTCCCCCCACTCAGTTCGAGGTCATCGGAGAGCGCATCATCGGTTTCCTGGGGCCCGTGCGGCAGAGCCTCGTGGACGGAAGGCCCTTCGGGAGCTCCTGGGCCCCTCCGGGACCGTGGCAAGCGCAAGGCGCCGCCGAGACGTCGCGATGAAGCGCGAATCCCGCCTCCTCTTCACGAAGGCTGTCGACTCGCTCGTCCTCGTACCAGAGCGAGCAGCGTCGGAGGCAACAGCATGAACGAATCCACGCGGCCTCTGCCGCCCGCGCGCCCCCGCTTCAAGCCGTACCCGGCCTACAAGGACTCCGGCGTCGAGTGGCTGGGGGAGATTCCGGAGCATTGGGAGGTGCGGCGGCTCAAGACCATCGCGTCCGTGCAGCTCAGCAACGTCGATAAGAAATCCGTTGAAGGTCAGGAGTCGGCGAGGCTCTGCAACTATGTGGACGTCTACTACAACGACCGCATCGGCCCCGATCTGGACTTCATGGCGGCGACGGCGACGCTGGAGCAGGTGCGGCGCTTCTCACTCCATGCCGGCGATGTGCTGATCACGAAGGACTCTGAGTCCTGGACGGACATCGCGGTGCCGGCAGTAGTCACCTCGGACCTCCCCGACGTTTTGTGCGGCTACCACCTCGCCCTCGTGCGACCGGCGTCCGACTGCGATGGAGCCTTCCTTGCACGCGCGTTCTCGGCCATCGGACCACGGGATCAGTTTCAGGTTGCGGCGAACGGCATCACGCGTTTCGGTCTCGGCGGGGATGCCATCCAAACCGGCCTGTTCGCCACCCCGCCAGTCCCAGAACAGCGCGCCATCGCCGCCTTCCTCGATCAAGAGACGAAGAGGATCGATGCGCTGGTGGCAAAGAAGGAGCGGCTGATCGAGCTGCTCCAGGAAAAGCGCACTGCCCTCATTACCCGGACCGTCACGAAGGGCCTCGACCCGAACGTCCCCATGAAGGACTCCGGCGTCGAGTGGCTGGGGGAGATTCCGGCGCATTGGGAAGCTGTTCGCGTGAAGCACACGCTCGTAGACAAGATATCGGGACCTTTCGGTTCTTCGCTTACAAAGGACTCATACGCTGGAAGCACCTACCGCGTGTACGGGCAGGAGCAGGTCATCCCCGGGGACTTCACCCTTGGGGACTACTACATCCCAGAATCGAAGTTTCGGACCATGAAGCGGTATGCAGTGCAGGCAGGCGACGTGTTGCTGAGCTGCGTCGGTACCTTTGGTAGAGCAGCCGTTGTGCCCGAGGGCATTGAGCCCGGGATCATCAACCCTCGCCTCATTCTGCTCCGCCCGGATCGAAGTGTGATCGTGCCAGCGTACCTGGAGTTGTTTCTCAAGAGCGAGCTCTCGTTCGCCCAGATGGACGAGATCAGCCGGGGCGGCACCATGGACATCATCAACCTCTCCATGATCTCTGCCCTGTCGATGCCACTGCCCCCGAAGCTCGAACAACAAGCGATACTGGAAGCGGCCCGAGTAGAGGGGACGCGGATTGACGACCTACTCGCCAAGATCCGCGACGCCATCGCCCGCCTCACGGAACTCCGCACCGCGCTCATCTCCGCCGCGGTGACGGGCAAGATCGACGTGCGGGAGGAGGCGACCGCGTGAGCTTCACGCCGCGCTTCACAATCACCCACCCGGTCACCGCGGCGCTCACGCGCATCGAGCGGGCACGCGGGTTCCTCGAAGCGGCGAAGCTCTCGGAGGACTGGATTCGGCGCATGAGCGAGCGAGCGCTCGTACTCGAGGCGCACCACACGACCCATATCGAGGGGACGCGGCTCACGCTCGAGCAGTCCGAGCGCCTGCTGGCCGGGCAGACGGTGCCCGAGGCCGATCCCGACGACGTCCGCGAGCTTCTGAACTACCGCGGTGCGTTCGAGTTCGTCTCGTCCCACCTCGGCGACGGCGGACCGATCACCGAGGGGCTGATTCGCGAGATCCACAAGCGGCTGGTCGAGGGCGTGCGCGGAGGCTCGGCCGCGCCCGGCGAGTACCGGCGGGTGCAGAACTACGTCGTGAACTCGGCCACCGGGACCGTGGTGTACACGCCGCCCCCGGCCCACGACGTCCCGGTCCTCATGCGCGAGCTGGTCGAATGGCTGAACGAGCCGGGCGGCGTCCACCCCGTGCTCGCCAGCGGCGTGGCACAGTTCCAACTGGTCCACATCCACCCGTTCCTGGACGGCAACGGCCGGACGTCGCGGCTCCTGTCAACACTCTGCCTCTACCGGGCGGGCTACGACTTCAAGCGCCTGTTCACGATCAGTGAGTACTACGACCGCGACCGCCCCGTCTTCTACCGGGCCATCCAGGGCGTGCGCGAGCGGGCCATGGACGTGACCGGGTGGGTCGAATTCTTCACGGAGGGGCTCGCCACCCAGCTCGACGAGGTGAAGGCCCGCGGGGAGCGCGCCATCCGGCGGGACGTTCTCGCGCGGCAGCACAACCTTTCGGACCGGCAGGCGCTCGCCCTGGGCCGTGTGCTCGACGAAGGGCGGCTCACGATCCAGGAGCTCGAGGCGCTTTGCCCCGGGGTGAACCGGCGGACGCTGCAGCGGGACCTCCGGGCCATGATCGAGAACGGCCTGCTGGTGACGGAAGGCCAGACTAATCGTCTGGAATATGTTGCAGGGAAGGGAGTTACGTGAACTTGCGACAGACTCGCGACACGTCTTGCGACAAGCTCACGACAGGACTTGCGCTATGAGCCCCGAGATATCCGAGCGCTCCTTCGAGGAAGCGATCGAGCAGGCCCTGCTCGCGCACGGCCCGGACGCCGGCCCAGACGGGACCGGTCTCCTACGCGAAAGGCCGGCGCCCTTCGGCGAGAGCCCGCCCGGCGGCTATCGGAAGCGGCTGCCAGAGCAGTACGACCGCACCATGTGCCTCCTGCCGCGCGACGTGATTGACTTCGTCCTCGCCACACAGCCGAGGGAGTGGGAGAAGCTCAAGCAGCACCACGGCGCCTCACTGACGGAGCAGTTCCTGAAGCGCCTCGCCGCCGAGATCGAGCGGCGCGGCGGGCTCGACGTGCTCCGCAACGGCATCAAGGACTCCGGCTGCAAGTTCCGGCTCGCCTACTTCCGGCCCGCCAGCGGTCTCAACGAGGAGACGCGGCGCCTGCACGCCGCCAACCTCTTCTCCATCGTGCGGCAGCTCCACTACAGCCTCAAGGACGACGGGAAGAGCCTCGACCTCGCGCTCTTCCTCAACGGCATCCCCATCTTCACCGCCGAGCTCAAGAACCCGCTCAACGGTCAATCGGTCGAGGACGCAATCCGGCAGTACAAGAGCGACCGCGACCCCCGCGAACCGCTCCTCTCCTACGGCCGCTGCCTCGCGCACTTCGCGGTGGACCCGGACCTCGTCTACGTCACCACCCAGCTCGCCGGGCCCAAGACGCGCTTCCTCCCCTTCAACCAGGGAAAGTTCGGCGGCGCCGGCAACCCTCCCGTACCGCCCACCCAGGACGGCTACGCGACGGGATACCTTTGGGAGGACACCTGGGCGCGCGACAGCGTGCTCGATCTCATCCGCCAGTTCATCCACGAGGTCGAGGAGGAGGACGAGAAGAGCCGCAAGACCGGCAAGCGATTCCTCGTCTTCCCGCGGTACCAGCAGCTCGATGCCGTCCGGAAACTGGTGTCCCACGCACGCTCGACCGGCGCCGGCCAGCGCTACCTGATCCATCACTCTGCCGGGAGCGGCAAGAGCTTCACTATCGCCTGGCTTGCCCACCAGCTCTCGACGCTGCACGACGCCGAGGACCGGCGCGTCTTCGACTCCATCGTCGTCATCACCGACCGCCGGGTCCTCGATCGCCAGCTCCAGAGCACGATGCGGCAGTTCGAGCAGACGCTCGGCGTGGTGGAGAACATCGACAAGACCTCGCGGCAGCTCAAAGACGCCCTCGAGTCGGGGAAGACGATCATCGTCACCACGCTCCAGAAGTTCCCGGTCATCGCCAAGGAGATCGGGGAGCTTCCGGGGAAGCGGTTCGCCGTGATCGTGGACGACGCGCATTCCTCCCAGTCGGGCGAAAGCACCAAGAGCCTCAAGGCTGTGCTTGCCTCGGGTTCGCTCGAGGAGGCCGAGCGCGAGGAAGCGGCGGCACTGACACCCGAGGAGGAGTTGGAGAGCACGATCCTGGCCGAGATGGAGGCGCGAGGGCGGCTGCCCAACCTGTCCACTTTCGCCTTCACTGCCACGCCCAAGCCCAAGACCCTCGAACTCTTCGGCACACGGCGCGACGACGGCAAGTTCGGCCCGTTCCACCTGTACAGCATGCGCCAGGCGATCGAGGAGGGGTTCATCCTCGACGTGCTGGCGAACTACACCACCTACAAGGCGTACTGGCGGCTGCTCAAGACGATCGAGGATGACCCGCGCTACGACAAGCAGAAGGCGGAGTACCTGCTGAAGTCGTTCGTAGAGCTGCACGCCCACGCCATCGGCGCAAAGGTGCGCATCATCCTGGAACACTTCGCCGCCCAGGTGCAGAGTGCGATCGGCGGCAAGGCCAAGGCCATGATCGTCACTCGCTCACGCCTGCACGCCGTGCGCTACAAGCTGGCGGTGGACAAGTACCTGGCGGAACGAGCGCTTCCGTTCAAGGCGCTCGTCGCCTTCTCTGGAGCGGTCCACGACGGAGGCCGCTCGTACACCGAGGCCGGGATGAACGGCTTCTCAGAGGCGCAGACCGCCAAGACCTTCGAGCAGGCGGAGAACCGCTTCCTGATCGTCGCCAACAAGTTCCAGACCGGCTTCGACCAGCCGCTGCTGCACACGATGTACGTTGACAAGAAGCTCGGCGGAGTAAACGCGGTGCAGACGCTCTCGCGCCTCAATCGAACGCTGCCTCCGGAGAAGAAGGGCACGATGGTGCTCGACTTCGCCAATGAGTCCGACGAGATCAAGGCGGCGTTCGAACCGTACTACGAGACCACGCTCCTCTCCGAAGCGACGGACCCCAACCTGCTGTATGAGATCCAGACCCGGCTGAGCGCGTTCCCGGTCTACACCCAGGCTGACGTGGACGGTTTCGCCAAGGTCTACTTCGATCCCAAGGCGACCCAAGACCGGCTCTACGCCGTTCTCGCTCCCGTGGTCGAACGCTTCCGGGCTGTGGGCGAGGAGGAGCAGAACGACTTCCGCGGCCAGCTCACCGACTACGTCCGGCTGTACGCGTTCCTCGCGCAGGTGCTGACCTTCGCCGATTCCGACCTCGAGAAGCTGTACGTCTTCGCTAGGCACCTGCGCCGACTGCTACCAGTGGATCGCGCCGTGCTGCCGCGCGAGGTGCAGCAGAATATCGACATGGAGTCGTACCGAATTCAGCAGACCGGGAGCGGGAAGATCGCCCTCGAGCGCAGGCCCGGCGTGCTCGACCCGGTGAGCACGAAGGGTGGTCACGGGATAGCGCCGGAGGACATGGAGGCACTCTCCCGCATCATCGCCGAGTTGAACGAGCGCTTCGGACTCAAGCTCGGCCCCGAGCACCGGGTGACTCTCGGGCAGATGATGGCGAAGCTCGACGACGACGCGGCGCTCGACGCGGCGGCGCGCGCCAACACCCGGGAGAACGTGCGGCTCACCTTCGACGAGAAGGTCGAGCACGTGATCCAAGAGATCGTGGACTCGAACTTCGACCTCTACAAGCGCATCACCGACGACCGCCCCTTCGGGGATGCCATCAAGAACTTCCTGTTCGACCAGTATGTCCGGGCCCACCGCAACGCTGAAGAACTCATCAAGCAGGGCGAGTCCAAGACGCTGGAGTTCAAGTCGACACTGCGGTGGAGCCTGACGGAGAACCGCCAGGACGACCGGGCAGTGACGCACGCCGTCCTGAAGACCATTGCCGCCTTTCTGAACACGGAAGGCGGCGACCTCCTGATCGGCGTCGCAGACGACCGGTCCGTCATCGGCATTGAACGCGATCAACTCGAGACCGACGACAAGTTCCTCCGGCATCTCGCGCAGGTGGTGCGGAACGGGCTCGGCGACCGGGCAAGCACGTGCATTGACCCGAAGACCCAAGCCGTACAGGGCAAGACCGTGTGCGTGGTGAGCTGCCAGCGCAGTCCAGAGCCCGTGTTCCTCAAGTGGAAGGGCACCGAAGCAAGTCCCGTCGGCGACTTCTTCGTGAGGAGTGGGCCTGGAACAGTGAAGCTTGCGATCGACAGCGCCAGCGAGTACATCCGCACGCGCTTTCCGAGCTTCGCCAGGCCGGCGATCGCCGGAGAGTAGGAGCCCCCATGCCCCGCCTTTCCCGCCGTGACCTCCTGAAGTCCACCCTCGCCGCCTCCCTCGGCGGCGCGGCACTGGCAGCTGTCCCGGCCCGCTCCTCGGCCCGCAGGAAGAGACCATCAAGATCGAGGTGGGCCTCCGCATCGAAGTGTGGTATGATCGCGAGCGGCTGCATTCGAGCTTGGGCTATCTGAGCCCGGTCGCCTACGAACTTCAGCTCGAAGCGCAGCAGGAGTTGGCGAAAGCAGCATAAACCCCGTGTCTACGAAAGCGGGGGAAGCCCAGGCCGGAAGAACGTCTTCATCAGCTTTGCCTATGAGGACGTTGCCACGGTGAATCTCCTGCGAGGACAAGCCAAGAACGAGAATGTCCCCCTTGAGTTCAATGACTGGTCGGTCTCTGAACCGATCAACAGTGAACGTGCGACCTACATCAAACAGAAGATCTCAGATAGGATTTCGCAGTGCTCGGTCACTGTGGTCTTCTTGTCGGACTCCACGCCAAGTAGCCCCTGGGTCGACTGGGAAATCGAGGAGAGCATCCGGCAGGGCAAGAAGGTGATTGGGGTCTTCCCGCAGGACTCCGACCCCCGCGCGCGGCCGAAGGCCATCGACAAGTATCGAATCAAGTGCGTGCCGTGGCCGGCACTGGCCGACGCCATCAGCAGCCTAGGCTAGGCGGAGTGCGCCCCCCCCTCTGCTTTGTCCTGATGCCGTTTGGCAGGAAGCCCGCCGGCGACTCGCGGGTGGTGGACTTCGATGCAGTGTACGACCGGCTGGTCAAGCCCGCGGTGGTCACAGCGGGACTCGAGCCCTTGCGCGCAGACGAGGAACAGATCGGCGGCCTGATCCACAAGGCCATGTTCGAGCGGCTGATCCTATGCGAGTTTGCTGTCGCCGACCTGACAACGGCCAACGCCAACGTGTTCTACGAGTTGGGCCTACGTCACGCCGTGCGGTCGTGGGCGACGCAGTTGGTGTTCGCAGACGGGTGGGGCCAGTTGCCGTTCGATGTACAGTCATTGCGCGCGCTTCACTACCAGTTGGCGCCGGACGGCACGCCAGCGAATCCCTCTGGGGACGGTGCTGAGCTCGTCAAGAGACTGCGGGCTGCGAGGGGCGCGACACCTGATAGCCCTGTCTACCAATTGGTGGATGGCTTCCCGGACGTTCAGCGCCTGAAGACTGACGTCTTCCGCGATCGGGTCGACTACGCCGAGACCATGAAATCGAAGCTCGCCGCAGCCCGGAAGGTCGGGCTGGAGGCCGTCTCGGAGGTAGAGGCTGAGCTCGGCGACGTGAGTGACGCCGACGCGGCGGTGGTGGTTGACCTGTTTCTCTCTTATCGGGCGGTAGAGGCCTGGCAGGCAATGATCAGTCTTCGCGCTCGCATGGCGCCTCCGCTTGCGGCGACAGTGATGATCCGAGAGCAGCTGGCGCTGGCGCTGAACCGCACGGGCAGAAGTGAGGAGGCCGAGCGCGAGTTGCTGGCGCTAATCAAAGAGCGAGGCGGGAGTAGCGAGACGTACGGAATCCTGGGCCGCGTTTACAAGGACCGTTGGGCGGCGGCTTCCGAAGCTGGAGATGCGGCCCTCGCCACGGGGCTATTGGCCAAGTCCATCGAGGCCTATCTGAGAGGGTTCGAGACCGATTGGAGAGATGCCTATCCTGGCGTGAATGTGGCGACCCTGATGGAGGCGAAAGAACCACCCGATCCGCGTCGGGAACGCCTGTTGCCAGTCGTGTCCTATGGTGTTGAGCGGAGGATTGCCCAAGGCGCGCCGGACTACTGGGACTACGCCGCGTTGCTGGAGTTGGCCGTACTGGCTCGCGATCATGCTGGCGCGGAGGCAGCGCTCCCGAACGCGCTGGCACGGATCCGTGAGACCTGGGAGCCCAAGACCACAGCCCGAAACCTGCGCCTGGTGATCGATGCACGCGCACGCCGCGGCGAGCAGGTTGAGTGGGTAGAGCGACTGGCGCAGACTTTGCTCCGGGCGACAGGGTCGCTGCCTCGGTAAGGTCCGGCGAGCACCTTTCATGGTTTGGCATCGATGTCACCCGCCTGCAGGGTGTGCGTGCTAGGCCAGCGGCTCCGCGCCAGCACCTCACCGGCAGTCTGGGCGTACCGGCCACAGGCCATGTCGTCAATCTGAACCGCGAGCCGTCGGATGCCCCTCACCCGCCGTGACCTCGTGAAGTCCACCCTCGCGGCCTCCCTCGGCGGCGCGGCACTCGCTGCCCTGCCCCGCCGCGCAGGCACCAGCACCCGCGCACTCGCGGTGCCCGGCGACCGCGAACGGCTTCTCCTCGACCCCAACTGGCGCTTTGCCCTCGGCCACGCCTCCAACCCCGCCTACGACTTCGGATTCGGCAGCGGCAACGACTGGGACAAGGTCGGCGAGTTCCTCGATCCCTCCGCCGCCAACTTCGACGCCTCCGCGTGGCGCACCGTGGACCTCCCCCACGACTGGGCCGTCGAACTCCCCTTCGAGAACGCCGAGGAGCTGAAGGACCACGGCTACAAACCCATCGGCCGCAACTACCCGGCCACCTCCATCGGCTGGTACCGCCGCGTCTTCCAGGTCCCCGAGAGCGACCGGGGCCGCCGTCTGTTCCTCGAGTTCGACGGCGTCTACCGCGACGCCATCGTCGCCCTCAACGGCCACTACCTGGGACGCAACCTCAGCGGCTACTCGCCGTTCCGCTTCGACATCACCGACTACGTCAGCTACAGCGGCGACAACACCCTCGTCGTCCGCGCCAACGCCACCGAACGCGAAGGATGGTTCTACGAGGGGGCGGGGATCTATCGGCACGTCTGGCTCACGAAGACGCACCAGCTGCACGTCGCGGCGGGGAGTACGTTCGTCAGCTCTGAGGTACATGGGGCTGGAGATCAGGGGTCAG
>Ga0315287_10000211_pt1 | contig 51552 bp, 52 predicted proteins | sample YL17G11_0_MG_FD_205037 | JGI IMG/M metagenome (GOLD analysis project Ga0315287, IMG submission 205037) | Sediment microbial communities from Yellowstone Lake, YNP, Wyoming, USA - YL17G11_0 | ecosystem: Environmental > Aquatic > Freshwater > Lake > Sediment | place: USA: Wyoming | collected...
CACCGGCGAGGCGCTGGCCGGGCGCCCAGGCGAACAGCCGGGCCACCGGTAGCTCGTCGCGGTCGAAGTGCTCGAGGTCCTCCACCATCCGGTGCACCCGGAAGGTGTAGGCGCAGCCGGGCAGCGCTTCGTCACTGCCGATGAAGCTCTGCAGGGCGGCGCCGTCGTCGGGACTGAGGCGCTCGTCGGCGTCGAGGTACAGCACCCAGTGCGGGCGCAGGGTGGCGGCCGCCCCCAAGAGCAGCGACCGGTTGGTCGCGTCGTCCCAGCCCGCGTAGTCCGGGCGGACCGGGCGCCGGACCAGTCGCCGGACCAGGGGCTCGGCCTCCAGCAGGGCGAGGGTGGCGTCGGTCGAGCCGTCGTCGAGGGCCACCACCGCATCGGCGAACCGCCGCACCGACTCGAACCAGCCCGGCAGGTCCGCCTCGCCGTTGCGGACCGGGAGCAGCACGACGAGGGGGGGTCGTTCCTCGTCCGTGGTCGGCGTCGCCCGCCCGGCCTCGGCCACGAGCGGACCCAGCCCGAAGGGCCCCTCCGGCTCGAGCAGCACGGGCTGCTCGGGATCGCGGGCCGTCCAGGGCACCACCCGGGACGGCACGGCGTCCAACCCCCCGAAGTCGGTGGGCCAGACCCCCTCGGGGTCGGCTTCGGCGTACTTGGCCAGGCGATCGTGCACCCGGCGGTCGTCGACCGCGCCGAGGTGCTGGAGCCGGATCGTGGTGCGCACCCAGGCCGCCGGGGGGATCCCGCGGGGAACGGGGGGCTCGTGCAGGCGGCCATCCGGCAGGCGCAGACCCGGTCGCCAGGCGTAGGCCCGGTAGACCCAGCGGATGGCGGGGTCGTAGGCGTCCGGTCCCCACATCCGGTGGTGGGCGAACCCGTAGGCCACACCGGGCAGGCCGTCGGTGGCCAGGAACTCCCGCAGGGCCCGGGCGTCGTCGGGGGCCAGGCGTTCGTCGGCGTCGAGCCAGACGACCCACGCGGGCTCGACCCCGTCGGCCGCTTCCAGCAGGCGCCGGCGGTTCTCGCCGTCGTCCCAACCGAAGGCGGTCGGGCGGGGCGGGTTGGCCAGGAGCACGTCCACCAGCGGCTCCTCCTCCAGGAGGGCCAGGGTGGTGTCGGTGGAGCCGTCGTCGAGGGCCAGGACCACGTCGCACCACAGCCGGGCGCTCTCGAACCAGCCCGGGAGGTCGCCCTCGCCGTTGCGGACGGGCAGCAGGCCCGCGATCGGCCCGGTCGCCGGCGGGCTCACGGGTCGACCGTCAGGTTGGTGGCGTGGCGCAACAGGCGGTCGATGTCGAGGTTGCCCGGGCAGCTCTGGGTCGAGTCGATCTCCCGGTGCCCGACGACGTGGTCACGGTCCAGCGGTATCGACCAGCGCAGGCCGAGGACCCAGAGCAACTCGGCGCCCGTCGTGTACTGGGCGTCGGGCCGGCGGACGCCTTGCGGGTCCCCGTCGTCGACGAACTCGATCCCGATCGTCACCTCGTTGGGATCGACCCCGTCGTGCAGGAACGACGCCGTCGGCTGGTGGGGCCGGCCGGCATGACGCGCCGTGTCCTCCTCGGCGACCACGGAGAAGAGAGCGCCGTCGAGGCCGACGACGAAGTGGGCGCTGACGCCGCTCTCGGGCCGGGCGAACCATCCCAGAGTGCCGGCGGCGGAGCCGACCGAGGTGTGAAGAACGACCCCCCGCGTGCGCTGGCCGCCCCGGCCCGGCGTCGAGTTCGGGCTGGATCGGCGTTCGACCGGCACGTCCGGGCGATGCTATCGCTGGGTCCCGCGTGGATGCCCGGCATGCACTTGGCCTCCGGCTCGCGCATCCCGGTGAGATCGATGGTGAGCGCCGAGGCCACCGGATCGGGACCTTCGTCTCACTACGTCCACGAGGTTCTCGGCGATGCTGGTCACCGCCGTACACCGGCTGACCGGGGTCGGGGGAGGTGGCCGAAGGTGAACAGGCCGGCCGGACTTCCCCGGGCCCGGGGTTCGCTGAGCGGTTCCTGAGAATCAGCGACGGCCTTGCTCGGGCAGACTCGGGCGATGGACACCGAGGACCTGCGCTTGGCCGTCTACCACCACCTGGCCGACACCGGCCGGGCCCCGGTCAACGCCGCGCTGGCCGCCGTGTTCGTCGTGGACGAGTCCGAGGTGGTCGCGGGGCTGGAGGCACTGCACGACGCCCGCCACGTCGTCCTGCGGGACGGGGCGATCGTGATGGCCCATCCCTTCGCCACCATCCCGCTCGGCTTCTCGGTGATGGGCGCCGACACGCTCTGGTGGGGTGGCTGCGCCTGGGACAGCTTCGCCCTGCCCCACCTGCTGCCCGATGAGGACGAGGTCCTGGTCGCCACCACCTGCCCGGGGTGCGGGTCGGCGCTCTCCTGGGTCGTGGACGATGAGGCCCCGCCCGACGGCGACGAGGTGGCCCACTTCCTGGTCCCCACCAGCCACATCTGGGACGACGTGGTCCACACCTGTGGCCATCAGCGCCTGTTCTGCTCGGCGGCGTGTGTCGACCGGTGGTTGGCCGACTCCGGCAACGAGCGGGGCTATGTCATGGACCTGGCCACCCTCTGGCGCCTGGCCCGGAGTTGGTATGCGGGCCGATTGGCCCGGGGCTACGTCCGCAGAGAGCCCGCCGAGGCGCACGCCTACTTCGCCGAGGTCGGCCTGGATGGCGGGTTCTGGGGGCTCTGACCCGTCATCCCGACTCGAACCCGGTGAGGACGCCGGTGGCGTTGGCGCCTATGGCGTCGACGGCGTAGCCGCCCTCCATCACGACGACGGTCGGGAGGCCGAGGTCGGCCAGGCGGGCGCCGAGGACGGGGTAGTCCGTGGTCTCCAGCTCGAAGCAGGAGATGGGGTCCTCCTTGTAGGTGTCCACGCCGAGGGACACGACCACGGCGTCGGGAGTGAAGGCCCGGACGTGGCCGAGGGCGTCGTCCAGGGCGGCGAACCACTCGGGCGCCCGGGTGCCCATGGCCAAGGGGTAGTTGCGGTTGGCGTCGACGCCATCCCCGTCGCCCCGTTCGTCGGCGTAGCCGGTGAAGAACGGGTATTCCTGACGGGGGTCGCCGTGCAGGTTGGCCACGAGCACGTCACCCCGGTTCCAGAAGATGTCCTGGGTGCCGTTGCCGTGGTGGTAGTCGACGTCGACCACGGCCACCCGATCCATCCCCCTGTCGAGCAGGGCCTGGGTGGCCGCGGCGGCGTTGTTGACGAAGCAGTAGCCGCCGTAGAGGTCGAGGGCGGCGTGGTGCCCCGGCGGCCGGCAGAGGCAGAAGGCGGCCCGCTCGCCCGCCAGCACCAGGTCGACCCCGGTCAGGGCCACGTCGGCGGAGGCCAGGACGGCCTCGGCCGTTCCCGCCATGATCGGCGAGCCGGCGTCGAAGGAGAAGTACGAGAGCCGCCCGTCGATGGCCTGGGGCTCCCGTTGCTGCATCCGGCGCGACGGCCAGGCCAGTGGCAGGGCGTCGGTCTCGCCACCGTGATCGGCCAGCCAGAGCGCCCACGCCTCCTGAAGGAAGGCCAGGAAGCGCTCGTCGTGCACCCGGGACAGCGGCTCGATGCCGTGGGGGGTCGGCTCGAGGACGGCGCCCAACCCGACGGCCCGGACGGCGGCGAGGATCAGGTCGGCCCGCTCCGGGCGCTCGTGCGGCGGGCGCAGGGCCCCGTCGATGAGCTCGCCCCGGGCGTGGTGGAGTCGGTGCCGGTCGCTGTAGACGGTCTGCACCCTCCCGGGTGTAGCACGGCGCCCGCCGTTGCGGGGCTCGACCCCACCGCCACCCCGGCCCGCCGGTACCGTTCGACGGTCCGCGAGCCGAGGTGAGGCGAGAAGACAGGGTGCGGAGACTCGGAGCGTTCCTGGTGGTCGCCGTGGCCGTGGCCGTGACGGTGCCCGGGACCGGTGGTCCCGGTGGGGCCGGTGGGGCCTCGGCCGCGCCCGCGGACCGGGCCACGGTGGCCTTCGTCGGCGACTCCATCGGTCGCGACGCCGAGCCCGAGATACGGGCCGACGTCGAGCCGACCAACGCCGTCGCCTACTACCACGCCATCGCGGCGGGCTACATCGACTACCACCTCCCCCTGCTTCGACCCGTGGTGGAGGCGCCCGGCGGCCCCGACATCGTCGTGGCCGAGCTCGGCGCCGGCGATGCGTTCTGGGGCCACGGGGCTCGACGCTTCGAGTCCGACATGCGGGACTTCCTCGACGCCGTGACCCCCGAGGTCGACTGCGTGATCTGGCTCGACCAGAAGCCGGGGGGCAACCGGGCCTACCCGATGATCAACGACCAGGCCGAGGCCTTCAACGCCGTGGTCCACCGGGTCGTGGCCGACTACGACAACGCCACCCATCTCCACTACGCGGCGTGGACCGAGCTGGCCGGGTCGCCCTCGCCCTACTTCCTGGGCGACTACCTCCACCTGACCCAGGCGGGGGAACGGGAGCTGGGCCGCCTGGTCGGCACCGCCGTCCGGGGCTGTGACGCCGACCTCACCAGCGGCCCGTTCTGGGACGTGCGGGACGCCTTCTGGGCCGCCGACGCCATCAACTGGGCGGCGGTCGAGGGCCTGGTCGACGGCTTCGACAACGACACCTACCGGGCGGTCATCGGCCGGTTCCGACCCCCTGCCACCCGGGGCCAGGCCGCCCAGATGGTGTGGCGCCTCCAGGGCTCGCCCGCCGAAGCGAGCCCCCACGGCTGGACCGACGGGCGCCCCGCGCTCCGTCCGGCCCTGCGCTGGGGGCGGGCCACGGGCGTGCTCACCGGCTACCCCGACGGCACGTTCCGCCCCGACGACCCGATGCTGCGGGGCGCCCTGGTGACCATGCTGTGGAAGGCCGCGGGCCGCCCCGGCGGCTTCCCCGACCACCAATGGGCCGATGCCGTCCCGACCCGCCTCCGCGGTGCCCTCGACTGGGCGGTGGCCAACGACGTCGTCACGGGGATCGACGGCGCCTTCCGTCGTGACCTCCCGGTCGACCGGGCCCGGATCGCGGTCTGGCTGCAGGCCGCCGCCTCCTTCCTGCGCCCGCCGCCGCCGGCCCCGCCCGCCCCGACCACGGTCCCACCGACGACCGCGGCGCCGACGACACCGGGGCCGACCACCGTGCCGCCCACGACGGTCACCCCCTAGGGTTCGACCCATGGCGGACCAGGCCACCTTCACCGAGCAGGCCACGCCGCTCATGGACGGCCTCTACGGCGCGGCGCTGCGCATGACCCGCAACCCCGCCGACGCCGAGGACCTTGTCCAGGAGACCTACCTCAAGGCTTACCGGGCCTTCCACACCTTCCAGCAGGGCACCAACCTGAAGGCCTGGCTCTACCGCATCCTCACCAACACCTACATCAACACCTACCGGGCCAAGAAGCGCCGGCCCGACGAGACCGACCTCGACGAGGTCGAGGACCTCTATCTCTACCGCCGCCTCGGCGGGCTGGAGGGGGCGACGGCCGGTCGCAGCGCCGAAGAGGAGCTGCTGGACCACCTCACCTCCGACGAGGTGAAGGAGGCCCTGGAAGCGCTGCCCGAGCAGTTCCGCATGGCGGTCCTGTTGGCCGATGTCGAGGGCTTCGCCTACAAGGAGATCGCCGAGATCCTGGACATCCCGATCGGCACGGTGATGAGCCGGCTGCATCGGGGAAGAAAGGCCATGCAGAAGCAGTTGTACGAGTTCGGCAAGCAAGCCAACCTCGTCCCCCACGAGGTCGAACCGACCCCGACCGCCACCTGAGCCCATGTCCGACAAGTGCGACGAGACCCTCGCTGAGCTCTACAGCTACCTCGACGGTGAGCTCACGGTGGAGGTCCGGGCGCGCATCCGGGTCCACCTCGACGACTGCCCACCCTGCGGGGACATAGCGGTGTTCGAGGCCGAGCTCCGCCGGGTCATCGCGGCCAAGTGCATCGACCGGGTCCCCGACGACCTGCGGTCCAAGATCATCGCCGCCTGCTCCGAGGACCCCGCCACCCCCACCTCCTGACGGCAGGTCAGCTCGGCTCGGATTCCAGGGTGGCGAGGCGGGCCGGGGTGACCGCGTCGATGAGGCGCTGCTCAGCGGTCTGGTCGTCCCGCAGGTAGCGGTCCCAGAAGGCGATGGTCGTCGCCGTCACCATCTCGTCGGCGGGGTCCGGGTCGTTCTCGTAGGGCGAGGCGTGGGCCGCCTCGTGGATCGTCACCAGGTACTTGGGCGGGGCGGCGTCGGCGTAGGTGTCGGCGGCGTCGGCGTAGGGCAGGGTGAAGTCCTCGTCGGCGTGCATGATCAGCAGGGGCAGGCCGGAGCCCATGTGGAACTCGCCGCCGACGGCCAGGCGGGCACCGTCGAGGACCATGGCCGCGATCGGCCGCTCGTCGAGGCAGCAGTCGTTGAACGCCACCCCGTAGGTCGTCGCCCCCCCGAGGGAAAGGCCGGCCACCCCGATGTGCTCCGGATCGACCGTGCCGTAGAGGGGGTCGTCCTCGTCGGCGCTCAGGGCCAGCAACCGGTCGATGAGGAAGCTGATGTCGCCGGGCTGGGCGGCCAGGTCGGCGAAGGTGGCCTCGCCCGGCACCTCGTCGTTGGACAGGGGAAAGGCGGGAGCGGCGACGGCGTAGCCCGCTTCGGCCCAGGCCCCGAGGAGCCGGGTGAACTTGCGGGGGTGGCCGTTCAGGCCGTGGCTGAAGGCGATGAAGGGGAACGGCCCGGTACCAGCGGGCACGTAGACCTCGGTGACGAGGCGACGCTCGTCGGCGTGGGGCAGCCCGGCACCGGCTGGGGTGGGCCGCGAGGTGTCCACCAGGTCCAGCGTGAGGTGTGCCACCTCCATGCGTGTCGGCCCGGTGGTCACGTTGCTGACCGTCGGCGCGGTCGTCGCGCTCGCGACGGTGTCGACCCCATCGTGGTCACCGCAGGCCGCGGCGAGCACGAGTGGCGCAATGGCGATCACCCCGATCCTGACCATCTGGGTGCGAGAATGTACCCGTTATGCTCCGCGGCCATGGTTCTCGGCGTCGTCTGGCATTTCTGGCTCGCACCCGTCCTGGTGCTCACCGTGCTCGCGATCGTGGCGGCGACCATCTTCGGCTACCTCCGCAAGGTCAGCGCCCCCCGCTACCCCAAGAACTGACCCGGTGACCGGGCCCCGATGACCGAAGTCATCGCCTGGGATCTCGCCGAGCGCGTCGCCGTCCGCTTCTCGGGTCGGGAGCCCTTCGCCGACTCGTACCATTACGCCGCGCTGGCGCCGGACTTCGCCGAGCTCACCGCCATCGCCGAGGAGCGGGTGGCCACGACCACGGGCCTCGTCTCCGCCGCCGGTCCCGCCCGGGCCCGGGTGGTGGACCGACCGGCCTGGATCGCCGCCAACCTGGCCTCGTTCCAGCGCCTGCTGCGCCCCCTGACCGACAAGCTGGGCGAGCGCCTGGGGTCCGGTCCCCTCGCTCCGGTCACCCAGAAGATCGCCGGGGCCGAGGTCGGGGCCCTGCTGGGCTGGATGTCGACCCGGGTCCTCGGCCAGTACGACCTGTTGGTGGTCGAGGACGAGGCCCCCGAGGACCAGGACATCGTCTACTACGTGGGTCCCAACGTCCTGGCCCTCGAGAAGCGCTTCGCCTTCCCGCCCCGCGAGTTCCGCCTGTGGCTGGCGCTGCACGAGGTCACCCACCGGGCCCAGTTCACCGGCATCCCCTGGCTGCGGACCCACTACCTCGGGCTGGTGGACGAGGTCGTCGGGGCCGTCGACCCCGATCCCCGGCGCTTCATCGCCGCCATCGGCCGGGTGGCCGACGACCTGCGGCAGGGACGCAACCCGCTCGAGGACGGCGGGCTGGCTGCGGTCCTGGCCGGCCCCGAGCAGCGTCTCGCCTTGGAACGGGTCGCCGGCCTCATGAGCCTGCTGGAGGGTCACGGCGACGTGACCATGGACCGTTCCGGCGCCGACCAGATCCCCTCGGCCGCCCGCTTCGGCCGGGTCCTGCGTCAGCGCCGCCAGCAGGCCAACGGCCTGGCCCGCCTGCTCCAACGCCTCATGGGCCTCGAGGCCAAGCTGGCCCAGTACGAGCAGGGCGAGAAGTTCATCGAGGCGATCGAGGCGGTGGGCGGCCCGACGGCCCTGGACACGGTGTGGGAGGACCCGGCCCGCCTGCCCACCCTGGCCGAGATCCGGGACCCCGCCGGCTGGCTGGCCCGAATCGACCTGGCCGCCGCGTAGCGCGCCGTGGGCCTCCGGGACGACCTCCTGGCCCGCTGCCGCTTCCCGGACGCGGGAACCGACGTGAGCTGCGCGGTGTCCGGCGGGGCCGACTCGCTCTCGTTGCTCGTCCTGGCCGTAGCCGCAGGATGTCGGGCCACGGCCATCCACGTGGACCACGGCATCCGGCCCGGCTCCGAGCGGGAGGCGGACCGGGTGGCGGCGGCGGCCGACCGTTACGGCGCCCCGTTCCGGGCCGAGCGGGTCACGGTGTCGCCGGGCCCGAACCTCCAGGCCCGGGCCCGGGCCGCCCGCTACGGGGTCCTGCCCGCCGACGTGCTCACGGGCCACACGGCCGACGACCAGGGCGAGACCATGATCCTGAACCTCCTGCGGGGGGCGGGACGCCCGGGCCTGGCCGGCATGCGTCGCAACCAGCGCCGGCCCCTGCTCGACCTGCGCCGCACCGAGACCGCCGCCCTCTGCGCGGCCGAGGGCTTGGACCCACTTGTCGACCCCACCAACGAGGACCCGACGCACCGCCGGACCCGTGTGCGCCACGAGGTGCTCCCCCTGCTCGACGCGGTGGCCGGGCGGTCGGTCGTGCCGATCCTGGCCCGGCAAGCCGGGATCCTGGGGGAGGAGACCGAGTTCCTGGATCGCCTGGCCGCCGGCCTGGATCCCACCGACACCCGGGCCCTCCAGAGGGCCGAGCCCGCGCTGGTCCGCCGAGCCCTGCGGGCCTGGCTCTGGCGGGGGATGGGGGCCGATCACCCCGTCGACGCCGCCGCCATCGACCGTCTGCTCGCCGTGGTCCACCACCACGCCCGGGCGGCCGATGTCCAGGGTGGCTGGCGGGTGGTACGCACCGAAGGGCGCTTGACGCTGGAGCGCGCGTAGATTCCCCGAGGTGAGCGACCCCCTGGCTGGTGACGACGACGGATCCGTGGTGCGGGTCGAGGACCCGCATCTCGGGCGGGTCCTGGTGCCCGCCGACCGGCTGGCGAAGCGAGTGGCCGAGATGGGGGCCCAGATCACCGAGGACTACCAGGGGCGCCCGCCGCTGCTCGTGGGGGTGCTGAAGGGTGCGTTCATGTTCATGAGCGACCTTTCGCGCCACATCGCCCTGCCCGTCGAGTTCGACTTCATGGCGGTCTCCTCCTACGGCGCCGCCACCCGGACCTCGGGCGTGGTCCGCATCGTGAAGGACCTCGACATCGACCTGTCCGGGCGTGACGTCCTGCTCGTCGAGGACATCGTCGACAGCGGGTTGACCCTGCGCTACCTCAAGCGGAACCTCGAGTCCCGCAACCCGGCCAGCCTCGAGGTGTGCGCCCTGCTCCTGCGGGAGGGGGCGGCCGACGGCGCCAGCCTCAAGTACGTGGGCTTCCAGATCCCGCCGGACTTCGTCATCGGCTACGGCCTCGACGTGGCCGAGAAGTACCGCAACCTGCCCTACATCTGCGCCTACAACGAGGAACTGGGCGAGTGAGCGACCAGGCGGTGTCCCCTCCGGTCGACAAGGCCCGCATCGAGGTCGCGGTACGGGAGATCCTGGCCGCCATCGGTGAGGACCCCGACCGGGAGGGCCTCCAGGAGACGCCCGCCCGGGTGGCCCGCATGTACGAGGAGATCTTCGCCGGGCTGCGGGAGATGCCCGACCACCACCTCCACGTCACCTTCGACGCCGGCCACGACGAGATGGTCATGGTCCGCGACATCGCCCTGGTGTCGACCTGCGAGCACCACCTCGTCCCCTTCATGGGCAAGGCCCACGTGGCGTACATCCCCAACGACGAGGGGCGCATCACCGGCCTGTCCAAGTTGGCCCGGCTGGTCGACGCCTACGCCCGCCGGCCCCAGGTCCAGGAGCGGCTCACCTCCCAGATCGCCGACGAGATCGAGCGCACCCTGCGGCCCAAAGGCGTGCTGGTGGTCATCGAGGCCGAGCACCTCTGCATGTCCATGCGGGGCGTGCGCAAGCCCGGGTCGTCGACGGTGACCTCCGCCGTGCGGGGCCTGTTCCGGGAGAACGTGGCCACCCGCACCGAGGCCATGCGCTTCATCGGGCGTGACTGAGCCGGACACGTCCCGGGGGTGACCCGGCGGCTGCTGCTCCTGGTCGGTGCGGCCGCGCTGCTGGCCGCGGGCACGGCCTACGCCTGGAGTCAGGTGATCGACGATGCCGGCCCCGAGGACGAGGCGGCCACCCCGACGGCGTCGACCTTCGTCCCGACGACCACGGCCCCGCCCGTGACCACGACGACAACGCCGCCGTTCCAGGGCTGGGTCGACCCGGCCTCGTCGGGCCGACCCTTCCCCGACGCCACCGTCGAGGGCCTGCTGACCTTCCGGGGCAACCCGACCCGGACCTATTACGGCGAGGGGCCGGTGCCCCGAGACCCCCACCAGCAGTGGACCTACCCCGACTCGGCCATGTGCTCGGAGTCCTCGGAGGGTGATGAGACCCGTACCTGGTGCGGCACGGGGTGGACCGGCCAGCCCGCGGTGTTCGAGCGGGACGGACGGACATGGGTCGTCTTCGGCGGCTATGACCGCAACCTGCACTTCCTCGACGCCGACACGGGCCGGGACATCATCCCGCCGTTCCCCACCGGCGACCTGATCAAGGGCTCGGTGTCGATCGACCCCGAGGGCTACCCGCTGGCCTATGTCGGTTCCCGGGACAACTACCTGCGGGTCATCGCCTTCGACCGGCCTCAGCCGACCGAGCTCTGGTCGCTGTCGGCCGACGCGGTGTCGCCGACCCTGTGGAACAACGACTGGGACGGCTCGCCCCTCATCCTCGGCGACCACCTGCTGGAAGGGGGCGAGAACAGCCAGTTCCACATCGTGAAGCTGAACCGCGGCTACGGCGCCGACGGCCTGGTCCAGGTGGCGCCCCAGCTGGTGTTCAACACGCCCGGCTGGGACGACCAGCTCCTGTCCGACCTGGGCGACTCCACCGTGTCCATCGAGAACTCGGTGGCCGTGTCCGCCAACACCGTCTACTTCGCCAACTCGGGCGGGCTGGTCCAGGGCTGGGACCTCACCGGGTTCCGTGGCGGCCAGGTGCCCAGGCGCACCTTCCGCTTCTGGACGGGGGACGACACCGACGCCAGCGTCGTGGTCGACGAGGAGGGCTTCCTCTACGTGGCCTCGGAGTGGGAGCGCCACAACGCCCGGTCGACCGAGGTGGGCCAGATCCTCAAGCTGGATCCCCGCCATCCCAACCGCCCCGTGGTGTGGTCTATCGACGACCAGGGGGCCGACGTGGCCGGTGTCTGGGCCACCCCCGCCCTGTACCGGGACCTGGTGATCGTGGCCACCAACGGCGGGGCCGTCAAGGGCATCGACCGCCGCACCGGGGCCGTGCGCTGGGAGCTCTCGTTGCCCGGGCCGACCTGGCAGTCGCCGGTGATCGTGGACCAGGTCCTCATCCAGGGGGACTGCAGCGGGTTCCTGCACGCCTACGACCTGTCCGACACGGCGGTCCAGCCCCCGGAGCTGTGGTCCATCGAGCTCGGCGGCTGCATCGAGTCCACCCCCGCCGTCTGGCGGGGCCAGATCTTCGTCGGCACCCGGGCCGGTCTCTTCCACGCCATCACCGGGCCGCCGCGACGGGCTCCGGCCGGCGGCTAGGAGGATGCGCCGCCAGGCCATACTCGGCGGCGCATCGCCGGAACCCGGCCCGCATCGCGATGAGCCGTCAGGCGACGAGCCGACAGCAGGGCGACCGGTACCCTGACGCCATGCCTGCCGCCCCTGGTGACCCCGTCACCGGGCCGCGGGGCTCGGTTCGGGCGCTGGTGATGGGCGTGGTCAACGTCACGCCGGACTCGTTCTCCGACGGGGGCCGGTTCCTGGATCCCGCCGACGCCGTGGCCCATGGCCGCCGCCTGGTCGACGAGGGCGCCGACGTGATCGACGTGGGCGGCGAGTCCACCCGACCGGGCGCCGAGCCCGTCTCGATCGACGAGGAGATCCGTCGCGTGACCCCGGTGATCGCGGGCCTGGCGGGCACCGTCCGGATCTCGGTCGACACCCGGCACGCCGCGGTGGCCGACGCCGCGGTGGCCGCCGGCGCCACGATGGTCAACGACGTGTCGGCCTCGCTGCACGAGACCGCGGCCCGCCTGGGTGTGGCCTGGGTGGCCATGCACATGCAGGGCGAGCCCGGCTCCATGCAGGCCGATCCCCGCTACGGCGACGTGGTCGCCGAGGTGCGGGGCCACCTCGTGGCCCGGGCCGAGGCCGCGGTGGCCGCCGGGGTGCAGGAGGTCTGGATCGACCCGGGGTTCGGCTTCGGCAAGACCGTCGAGCACAACCTCGACCTGCTGGCCCGGCTCGACCGGTTGGTCGCCACCGGGTGGCCCGTCCTGGTCGGCACCAGCCGGAAGTCCACCCTCGGCCGGCTGCTGGCCGACAGTGACGGGACCGACGCCTCGCCCCCGGTCGACGACCGCCTGGAGGCCTCTTTGGCGACGGCCACGTGGGCGATGGCCCAGGGAGCGGGCATGATCCGTGCACACGACGTCCGGGCGACGGCCCAAGCCGCCCGCGTGGTGCAGGGAGAGATAACGAAATGAGTCGAGACACGTGACGCCGAAAGGCAAGTGGGCGCGGGGCATCGTCCCCCGCAACTTCCACTGGATCGTGAAGGACCAGCTCGCGGTCTGCGAGCGACCGGGCGGCTACGGCGCCAACCACCGCCGCGTCCGGCGCCAGGAGGAGATCATCTGGCTGCGCGAGTCCGGCTTCGGCTGCGTCATCTCGCTCATCCCCTCCCCGCACAACCTGCACAACTACGACGAGCTGGGCGTGACCTGGCAGCACCGTCCCTTCACCGCCGAGGACGACGAAGCCGCCTACCTGACCGAGCTCTACCCCGAGCTGGACCGGCTGCGGGCCGAGGGCACGATGGTCCTCCTGCACCAGGACGAACTCAGCGACCGCCTGGTCGGGGTCGTCGCCGGCTATGTGCTGTGGGCCGGCCTGCTCGACAACGGGCCCCAGACCATCTCGGTGGTCGAGCGCATGGTCGACCGGCAGATGGGCCCGACCGGCCGTGGCCTGGTGACCCTGGCCATTGCCCTGCGGGACCGGCGCCGGGCGTCGACCTGAGCGGAGGCGACATGGGCGAACCGGACCGCATCGAGTTGCGGGGCCTGCGCGCCCTCGGCCTTTGCGGGATCCTGGCCGAGGAGGGCGCGCGGGCCCAGCCCCTCGAGGTCGACCTGGACATCGAGGCCGACCTGTCCCGCCCCGGCGCCAGCGACGACCTGGACGACACCATCGACTACTCGGCGGTCTGCGCGATGGCCGAGCGCATCGTCACCGCCGAGCGCTTCGACCTGCTCGAGGCCCTGGCCCAGCGCCTGGCCGAGGCGGCGATGGTGGACGAGCGCGTGCTGGCGGTGACCGTCGCCGTGCGCAAGCTGCGCCCCCCCGTGCCCCATCACCTCGACACCTGCGGCGTGCGCATCACCCGCACCCGCGCCGAGCTGGGGTGACCCGGGCCTTCCTGGGGCTGGGGTCCAACCTGGGGGACCGGCGGGCCCTGCTGAGGGTCGCCGTCGACGCCCTACCCGACGTGGTCGCGGTGTCCCCGCTGTACGAGACGGACCCGGTGGGCGGTCCCGACCAGGCGGCCTTCCTGAACCTGGTCGTGGAGCTGGACACCGACCGCACGCCCCGGGAGCTGCTGGCGCGGTGTGCCGAGCGTGAGGCCGCGGCCGAGCGGGTGCGGGAGGTGCGCTGGGGTCCCCGGACCCTCGATGTCGACGTGCTCTGGGTGGACGGGGAGACCGTCGACGAGCCCGATCTCGTCGTCCCCCACCCCCGGATGCGGGAGCGCCGCTTCGTGCTGGCCCCGCTCCGGGACCTCGCCCCCGACCTGGTCACCGAGGCCGAGGTCGAGACGGCAGAGGGCGACGTCCGCCTCGTGGGGCCGCTCTAGCCGGTTCGCCTCGTCGGCCGAGAAGGCTGAACGGGCCCGACGACCAGCAGTTCGACCCGACGCCCCCCTCGGTGCCCTCAATCGCCGTTCGGCGGGGCAGGATGGACGCCATGCGTGCAGTCGTCGTGCAGGAGTTCGGGCCGCCGGAGTCGTTGACCGTCGAGGACCACCCGGAGCCGGAGCCGGGACCGGGCCAGGTGCGGATCCGGGTGGAGGCGGCGGGCGTCAACTACGTCGACGCCATCATCGCCGGCGGCAGCTACCAGATCACCCCGAGCCTGCCGTACGTGCCCGGCTCCGAGGTGGCGGGCATCGTGGACGCCGTCGGCGACGGTGTCGACTCGCCGGTGGTCGGGGACCGCGTCTTGGCCTCGTGCGGGTTCGGCGGGTTCGCCGAGGCCGTGGTCGTCAAGGCCGACCAGGCCCTGGGCGTCCCCGAGGGCGTCGGGCCGGCGATTGCGGCCACGGTCATCCAGAGCTACGCCACCGGGTTGTTCGCCCTCGAGCGGCGGGCTGCGCTGGCCGAGGGCGAGACCCTGCTCGTGCTCGGGGCGGGGGGAGGCGTGGGCCTGGCCGCCGTGGACCTGGGTCGGGCCCTCGGCGCCCGGGTGATCGGCGCGGCCTCGTCGGCGGCCAAGCGGGACGCCGCCCTGGCCGCGGGCGCCGAGGCGGTCATCGACTACACGACCGAGGATCTCAAGGCCCGGGCCCGGGAGCTGGCCGGCGGCACCGGCGTCGACGTGGTCTACGACCCGATCGGCGGTGACCTCGCCGAACCCGCGATCCGGGCGCTGGGCGACTTCGGCCGGTACCTGGTCGTCGGCTTCGTCGGGGGCATCCCCAAGGTACCGACCAACCAGATCCTGCTCCGCAACCGGGCGGTGGTGGGCGTCGAGTGGGGCGGCTGGGCCATCTTCCACCCGGACGAGAACGCCGCCCTGATGCAGCGCCTGCTCGACCTCCTGGGCTCGGGCACCCTGCACCCCGCGACCCCGGTGTCCTACTCGCTGGAGGAGAGCCCCCAGGTCCTGGCCGACCTCGTCGCCCGCAACCTCACCGGCAAGGCCGTCCTGGTCCCGTGATGCCGCCCCTGCCTGCTGTTCCGGGTGCAGCTCTCGGCGCTCAGGAACAGCGGGCGTGAGTCGCCGGCTGCGGGTCGTTGGGGCGGGGCGGGCCGGAGGTGCGCTGGGCCTCGCCCTCGAGGGAGTGGGGTGGACCGTCGAGCTGGCGCTCGGGCGGGGTGACGACCCCGCCGGCGCTGCGCACGGGGTGGACCTGCTGGTGCTGGCCGTGCCGGACCCGGCCATCTCCGGCGTGGCTGCGGCGGTCGACCCCGACCCCGACACGGTGGTGGCGCACCTGGCCGGTGCCCTGGGCCTCGACGTGCTTGCCGGCCATCCCCGACCGGCCGCCTTGCACCCCTTGGCCGCCCTCCCCGATGCGGAGACCGGGGCCGCCCGCCTGGTCGACGGCGCCTGGTTCGCCGTGGCCGGTGACCGGTTGGTCGAGCAGGTGGTGGCCGACCTCGGGGGCCACGCCTTCACGGTCGCCGACGAGGACCGCACCCGCTACCACGCCGCCGCCGTCATCGCCTCCAACCACCTCGTGGCGTTGCTGGGCCAGGTCGAGCGGGTCGCCCCCGAGGGCGTCCCCCTCGTGGCCTTCCTGGCCCTCGTGCGCGGCACCGTCGACAACGTCGCCGCCCTCGGCCCCGCCGGCGCCCTCACCGGCCCGGTCGCCCGGGGCGACCGGGCCACCGTCGAGGCCCATCTCGCCGCCCTTCCCGGGGCCGAGCGCCCCGCCTACGAGGCGATGGCCGCCGAAGCCCGCAAACTGGTCGGGTGAAGCTCAGCGCGACCATCGCCGAGACCCGGTGGGCGCTGGACGAGGTCCGGCGGGAGGGGGGTACGGTCGGCCTGGTGCCCACGATGGGCTACCTCCACGAGGGGCACCTGTCGTTGATGGTCGCCGCCCGCGCCGACACGGACTTCGTGATCGCCACCATCTTCGTGAACCCGCTCCAGTTCGCCCCCGGAGAGGACCTGGCGTCGTACCCCCGGGACCCCGGCGGCGACCGGGTCAAGGCCGAGGGCGCCGGCGTGGACCTCCTCTTCTGCCCCGAGCACGCCGAGATGTATCCCGACGAGGTCCTCACCACCGTGTCGGTGGGCGGGCTCTCCCGGTCGATGGAGGGCGCGTCCCGGCCGACCCACTTCGCGGGCGTGGCCACCGTCGTGGCCAAGCTCTTCGCCATCGCCGGCCCCTGCCGGGCCTACTTCGGCGAGAAGGACTTCCAGCAGTTGGCGGTCGTCCGGAAGATGGCGGCTGACCTGTCCTTCCCGGTCGAGGTCGTGGGTTGTCCGATCGTGCGCGAACCCGACGGCCTGGCCCTGTCCAGCCGCAACGCCTACCTCACCCCCGAGCAGCGGCAGGCCGCCCCCGTCCTGCAGCGGGCCCTCAAAGCCGGGGCCGCGTCGATCCGGGCCGGTGAGCGGGACCCGGCGGTGGTGTGCCGCCTGGTGGGCGAGGTCATGGCCGCCGAGCCCGAAGCCGAGCCGGACTACGTGGCCCTGGTCGACCCCGCCACGCTGCAGCCACCCGCCGGCGACCTCGAGCCGGGGCCCTACCGGCTGCTGACCGCCGCCCGGGTCGGCGTCCCTCGGCTCCTCGACAACATCGCCCTCACCGTCCCACCGTCGGGCTGAGCCCGACCGACGAGTCGGGACCCGGATCGGGACCTTGGGCCCTGGGGGACCCCGGCCCCGCCGCCCCAGGATCGAACCATGACCGATCAGGGTGGAACGACACCGGCCGGATGGAACCCGGATCCGGCCGGTCGGCACCAGTACCGCTACTGGGACGGGGCGACGTGGACCGATCAGGTGTCCGACGTCGGCCAGGTCACGACGGACCCCTTGACTGCGGCACCCAGCGGCCCCATGGCCGTTCAGGCCGCCGGTACCGGCGGTTCGTCCACCGGTGTGCGCACCGCGCTCCTCGTCGGGCTGGGCCTGGTGGTGGTGGCGGCCTTAGCCTTGGTCTTCCTCTTCAGCGGCGGCGATGACGATGGTGGTGGCGATGGGGCCAGCACGACCGAAGGCCCGGAGCTCGGCACCGGTGACGTCCAGGCGACGCTGCGCTGGGACACCGGCGACGACATGGATCTCCACGTGATCGACCCCGCCGGGGACGAGATCTACTTCGCCAGCACCTCGTCGCCGAGCGGCGGTGAGCTCGACGTGGACGACATCCCCAGCTGCATCGAGGAAGGCCCTCACGTCGAGAACGTCTTCTGGCCCACCGACGGTGCCCCGAGCGGCGACTACGAGGTGTTCGTGCAGAACTACACGGACTGCGACGACTCGCCCACGACCGCCACTCTCGAGGTGCGGGTGCGGGGCGATGTCGTGATCGACGAGGAGGTCACCCTCGGCGAGGACGAGGACAGCGAGCACTTCTCCTTCGACGTCTGAGCGAGGACCGCACCCCGACCACGACGACGACCCTCGGAGGCGCGCCTGGGGCCAGGCGGCCGTAGCGTCGTCCGACGGTGATGGCCGAGCTGGACCTGCTGGTCCTCGGGAGTGGCGTGGCGGGGCTGTCGGCCGCCGTACGCGCCGCCGGGCCCATGGGGCTGCGGGTGGGCCTGCTGACCAAGGGGGTCCTCGACCAGGCCACCACCCGCTGGGCCCAGGGTGGGGTGGCGGCCGTGCTCGACGAGGACCCCGACTCCCTCGACCTGCACATCTCCGACACCCTCGAGGCCGGCGCCGACCTCTGCGACTCGGCCGCCGTACGGGTGCTGGTCGACGAAGGCCCCCGGCGGGTCCACGAGCTGATCGCCTTCGGTGCCGTCTTCGACCGGGAGGCCGGCGGCGAGCTGGCCCTGGCCCGGGAGGGTGGCCACTCCGAGCCCCGCATCGTCCACGCCGGTGGGGCGGCCACCGGCGCCGAAGTCGAGCGGGCGCTGGTCGCCGCCGCCCGCGCCACCGCGGCCGAGGTCTACGAGCACACCTTCGCCGTCGACTTGGTCGTGGAGGACGGCCGGTGCCGGGGGGTCACCGCCCTGGCCAGTGACGGGGCGATGATCGAGATCCGGGCCCGGCACACGCTGCTGGCCACCGGCGGGGCCGGGCAGGTCTTCGCCGTCACCACCAACCCCGGGGAGGCCACGGGCGACGGCATCGCCATGGCGCTGCGAGGCGGGGCGGTGCTGGCCGACATCGAGTTCATCCAGTTCCACCCCACGGCCCTGCACCACCCCCAGATGCCTCGGCCCCTGCTGTCCGAGGCGCTCCGGGGCCACGGCGCCCTGTTGCGGGACAGGGACGGCAACCGGTTCGTGGACGAGCTCCTGCCCCGGGACCAGGTCTCCCGAGCCATGACGGCCAAGATGGTCGAGCAGGACGTCGAGCACCTGTGGCTCGACGCCACGGTCCTGGCGAACTTCGACGAGCGCTTCCCGACCATCGCCGCGTCGCTGGCCGAGCTGGGCCTCGACCCGGCGACGGACTGGCTGCCCATCGCCCCGGCCGCCCACTACACGTGTGGGGGGATGGTCACCGACCTGGACGGGGCCTCGTCGCGGCCCGGCCTCTGGGGTGCCGGCGAGGTGACCTGCACCGGGGTCCACGGGGCCAACCGCCTCGCCTCCAACTCGCTGTTGGAAGGCATGGTCTTCGGCCCCCGGGTGGTCGAGGCCATCGAACGGGGCCAGGACGGTCCCGAGGCCACCGGCGCCATGCGGGCCGTGCTCGGGACGGACGCCCCCGGGGTCATCTCGGGCCGCCCCGTGCCCGCCCTCCCGTCGGTCGGCGTCCCCGGGCCGGGCACCGACACACCCGCCACCGCGGCCGAGTGGCGCACGTTCCTGCAGCGGGAGATGACCTTCGGGGCCGGGGTCCGGCGGGACCGGGAGTCGCTGCAGCGGGCCCAGGCGGCCGTGGCGCGGGTGCAGACGGCGGTCGTCGACCAGACCGGCAAGGCATGGTGCGAGGTGCGGAACCTGGCCGACGTGGCCGCCACGATCGTGGCCGCGGCCACCGCCCGGGAGGAGACCCGGGGGGCCCACACCCGGGAAGACTTCCCGGCGACGACCCCCGCGCTCCGCGCGAGGTTCCTTCACCGACACTGACCATTACGCTTTCGTAACGATGACCGAGGCGCAGACGCCCGCCGACTGGTACCCCGATCCGGGCGGGAAGCACGAGCACCGTTACTGGGACGGCTCCCAGTGGACCGACAACGTGGCCGACCACGGTCGGCAGTCCGTCGACGCCCTGGTCGGCACCCACGTCCCCACCGCCGGGCACTCGGCGGAGAAGGTCCAGCAACAGATCTCGGCGAAGGCCGGCGTGCAGGCCACCGGCTCCGGTGGCGGCACGATCTTCACCGAGCCGATCATCGTGGTGAACCAGAAGCGCAAGCTGATCGAGCTCAACACCGAGTTCGCCGTCTACGACCAGCAGGGCGGCCAGATCGGCGCCGTCCGCCAGGTCGGCCAGAGCTCGGCCAAGAAGGCCCTGCGCTTCGTGTCCAACGTCGACCAGTTCCTGACCCACAAGTTCCAGATCGTGGACATCCGGGGCAACGTGCTGCTGGCCCTCACCCGGCCGGCCAAGCTCCTCAAGTCAAAGGTCCTGATCACCGACGGCCAGGGCCGCCCGGTCGGCGACGTCGTCCAGCAGAACGCGATCGGCAAGATCCGCTTCGCCCTCGAGGCCGGCGGCCAGACCGTCGGTTCCATCAACGCCGAGAACTGGCGGGCGTGGAACTTCGCCATCCAGGATCACACGGGCACCGAAGTGGCCCGCATCACCAAGACGTGGGAGGGCCTGGCGACGACCCTCTTCACGACCGCCGACAACTTCGTCGTCCAGATCCATCGCCAGCTCGAAGATCCGCTGCGCTCCCTCGTCGTCGCCAGTGCACTCTGCGTTGACGTCGCCCTGAAGCAGGATGACCGCGGCTTCAACTGACGCCACCCCCCCTGAAGGAATTCCCATGTCCACTGTCCTCTCCGTTCTACGCCGCGCCCCGCGCCAGCTCATGTTCTGGCTCATCGTCGCGGTCTTCGCCGTGGGCGCCCTGCGGGCCTTCTTCCCCCTCGAGGGCTTCGACGAGGTCCGCACCGGCGAGGTCCCCCTCGAGGTCGCCGGAAGCGCCGACGGCGTGTGGGTCCTCAACTACGCCGATCACACCGTGAGCCTCGTCCGCACGTCCGACCAGGAGGTCCTGCTGACCACCGAGGTGGGCGTCGACGTCGCCCCCGCGCTCAGCGCCAACGACGACGGGGCCTGGTTGATCCTGGACGCCGGTGACACCATCGGCCGGGTCGACCCCAGCGGCGAGATCGTGGACCGCTTCGACGTTTCCGGGACCCTCGACGACATCGCCCAGGACCTGGCCGCCGGCCCTGACTTCGTCTGGGTGACCACCGGCGAAGGCGAGCAGATGGTCCGCATCGACACGACGACCGGCGAGATGGGCGACGTGATCGACGTGGGTGAGGTCGTGGTCCAGCCCCAGGTGCTCGGCGACTCGCTCTGGGTCTACGAGAGCGACGGCATCACCGAGTACGACAACACCACGGGCGAGGAGCTCAACAAGCTCGAGACCCCTGATCTCCGGATCCACGACTTCTATGCCACCGAGGAAGCGGTCTACGTCCTCGCCAACGTCGACAACTTCGAGGAGACCGGGCTGGTCGTCCGCATCGACCCCGTGGAGGGGCAGGAGAACGGACGCGCCCGCATCACCGACACCCGACCGTCCCACATCACGGTGGCCGACGGTCAGGTCTTCGTCACCGGGAGCAGTGGCCTGCTGATGGAGCTGACCACCGACCCCGACCGCCCACCGTCGCTCATCGCCACCGAGCAGGTGACGGTGTCGACCAAGGACCTGCGGGGCGTCACCGTCCTCGATGAGATCGTGTGGGTGGCCGACGGCACCAACGGCATCGTCCACCAGCCGGTCGACGGCGTCGAGGGGGGCGAGGACACCACCGATGTCACCACCCCGTCCGTCGGCTAGCGCAATCGCCCTGGCAGGCCCTCACAGGCGGGCAAGTACGCTGAGGCCATGGTGACGTCCCGGCCGGCCGACCCGCCGCGCCATGCGGTGCGGGCCGCCGTCGCCCTCGCGCTGGCCGAGGACCTCACGCCGCTGGGGGACCTGAGTGCTTCGCTGATCCCGCCGGGGACCCGCGGCCGTGCCGTACTCGCCTCACGGACCGAGGGCGTGTTCGCCGGCCGGGCCTGCGTCGAGGAGGCCTTCGCCCAAGTCGACCCCGAGGTCGCCGTGGAGTGGGACCTCGCCGATGGCGCCGACCTGGCCCCGGGCACGGTCGCGGCGCGGGTCACCGGGCCGTTGGCCTCGATCCTGACCGCCGAGCGCACCGCGCTCAACTTCGCCCGCCACCTGTCCGGCGTGGCCACGCTGACCCGCTGCTTCGTCGAGGCCGTGGGCCCCGACGTCCTGGTGTGGGACACCCGCAAGACGATCCCCGGGCTCCGGGCGCTGGAGAAGGCGGCCGTGCGGGCCGGGGGCGGGGCCAACCACCGGGGAAACCTGTCGGACTGGGTGATGCTCAAGGACAACCACCTGGCCGTGCTCGACATCGCCACCGCCGTGGCCCGGGCCCGCGAGATCTGGCCCGGGCGGACCATCCACGTCGAGTGCGACACGATCGAGCGGGCGGTCGCCGCGGCCGCGGCCGGGGCCGACGCCCTCCTGCTGGACAACCTGGGCCCCGAGGACGCGGGCAAGGCCGCCGCCGCCGCCCGTGAGGCCAACGGCGGACGCCGGTGCCTGATCGAGGCCTCGGGCGGGATCACCCTGGCGACCGTGGGCACCTACGCCGGGATCGGCGTGGACGCCGTGTCGGCGGGGGCGCTCACCGATTCGGCGAAGGCCCTCGACCTGGGCCTCGACGTGGCGACCGAAGAGGGTTCGGGCTGATGTTGTTGGCGGTCGATGCGGGCAACACCGACACGGTGATCGGGCTCTACGACCTGTCGGTCACCGAGCCCCAGGCGGCCGACGACGGCCTCATCGACCACTGGCGCATCGCCACCCACGCCGAGCGCACCGCCGACGAGCACGCGGTCATGTTCCAGGGCTTCCTGGCGGCCAAGCGCCACAACTGGCTGGACGAGGTCGAGGGCATGGTCATCTCCTCGGGCGTCCCCCGGGTCACGGCCAACCTGCGGGACATGGCGGAGCGCTACCTCGACAAGCGGGCGGTGGTGCTCGAGCCGGGGACCCGCACCGGGGTGTCCATCCGCTACGACAACCCGAAGGAGGTCGGCGCCGACCGCATCGCCAACGCGGTGGCGGCCTTCGACCTCTTCGGCGGGCCGACGATCATGGTCGACTTCGGCACGGCGACGACCTGTGACGCCATCTCGGCCGACGGCGAGTACCTGGGCGGGGCCATCGCCCCCGGCGTGGAGATCAGCCTGGACGCCCTGTTCGGCCGGGCCGCGGCCCTGCGCCAGGTCGAGTTGGCCCGGCCGCGCTCGGTCCTGGGCCGCAGCACCATGGAGTCGATCCAGTCCGGCACCGTCTACGGGTACGCCGCCCAGGTCGACGGCCTCTGCGCTCGCATCGAGGAGGAGCTGGGGGAGGAGTGCACGGTGGTCGGGACCGGGGGCCTGGCCCCCCTGATCGCCCCGTTCGCCGAGTCGGTGCAGCACGTGGAGCCTTGGCTGACCCTCCACGGCCTCCGCCTCGTCCACGCCATGAACGCCGAATGAGCGACGAGCCCGGGTCCCGGGTCCCGTACCGGGTCGAGCCCACCCACCACGCCGCCGAGATCGTCGAGCAGTACGCGGGCATCGCCGACGGTGAGGAGACCGGGGTCACGGTCACCGTGGCCGGTCGCCTGATGCTGCAGCGCTCCCACGGGCGCCTGGCCTTCGCCGTGCTCCGGGACCAGACCGGCGACGTCCAGCTCTTCTCCATGGAGAAGGCGACGACGGGCTACGCCGAGCTCGCCGCCCTGCCCCTGGGCACCTGGGTCAGCGCCACCGGTGAGGTGGTGAAGACCCGCAAGGGTGAGCTGTCGGTGAAGGTGGCCGACTGGGAGGCCCTGGCCCGCCCTCAGCGCCCGTTCCCCGACAAGTGGCACGGACTCACCGACCCCGACACCCGCTACCGCCAGCGCTATGTCGACCTCTGGGTCAGCCCCGAGACCCGCTCGGCGCTGTTGGTCCGGTCCCGGATCGTGTCGCTCTGTCGTCGGTGGCTGGAGGAGCGGGACTTCATCGAGGTCGAGACGCCGATCTTCCACCCCATCCCCGGCGGGGCGCTGGCCAAGCCGTTCACCACGCACCACAACGCCCTCGACCAGGAGCTCTACCTCCGCATCGCCCCCGAGCTGTACCTCAAGCGCCTCGTGGTGGGCGGCTTCGAGCGGGTCTTCGAGATCGGCCGGGTCTTCCGCAACGAGGGGATCTCGCCGCGTCACAACCCCGAGTTCACGATGCTCGAGCTCTACCAGGCCTACGCCGACTACTCCGACATCATGACGCTGACCGAGGAGCTCGTGGCCTACTGCGCCAAGGAGATCACCGGCGGGACGACCGTCGAGCTCGGTGGTCGCGAACTCGACCTGGCCACGCCGTGGCGGCGCGCCTCGCTGACCGATCTGGTCGAGGCGGCGCTCGGCGTGCGGGTCGAGGCGCGCCTGCCGGTGGATGCGGCGCGGGCCATCGCCCTGGAGCACGGCGTCGAGCCCGAGCCGTCCTGGGGCAGCGGCAAGATCCTTCTGGAGCTCTACGAGAAGCACGTCGAGCACGACATCTGGGACCCGGTCTTCGTCGTGGACTATCCGAAGGAGGTCTCGCCCCTGTCGCGGGACCATCGCGAGCTGCCTGAGCTGGTCGAGCGCTTCGAGGCCATCGTCGCCGGCCGGGAGCTGTGCAACGCCTTCTCCGAGCTGATCGACCCGGTCGAGCAGCGGGCCCGGTTCGAGGACCAGGTCCTCCAGGGCGATGCGGGTGACGAGGAGGCGATGGTCGTGGACGAGGACTACCTCCGGGCTCTCGAGTACGGCCTGCCCCCGACGGGTGGCCTGGGCATCGGCATCGACCGCCTGGTCATGTTGCTGACCGGCTCGACGGCCATCCGCGACGTCATCGCCTTCCCGACGCTGCGCCCTGAACAGCCCCGCCACCCCGATCACGTCGAGTCGTCGCCGAGTGCGGACGAGCCGACGCGGCGTCCGGAAGAGGAGAGCTGACATGCGTGTCCTGCTGACCGGCATGGGCGGCGACTTCGGCGCCAAGACCGCCGCCCTGGTGGAGGCCGACCCGGCGGTCGAGACCGTCCTGGGTCTGGACGCCTACCCGCCCCGGCGCCGCCTGTACGCCAGCCGGTTCCTGCGCATCGACCCGAGGGACACGGACCGGACCGCCGCCGCCGTCCGCGAGTTCGAGCCCACCGTGGTCCTGCACCTCGGCGTGTGGGAGCCCGACGCCCGGGCCGAGCCCGCCGTCGCCCATCGGCGCACGATGGACGGGACCCGGGCCGCGCTCGGGGCGGCCGTGGCGACCGGGAAGCTGGAGCACATCCTGGTGCGGTCGGGCATCGAGGTCTACGGACGCGGCCCCGCCACCCCACGGTGCCCGACCGAGGACGACCCCGTGCTTGCGACCTCGCCCTACGGTCGCACCCTGATGGCGGTGGAGCGCGAAGCCGCCGCCGCCGGGCGCCTCGCCGACGTGCCGGTGGCCCACCTGCGCTTCGCGCCGACCGTCGGGGTGCAGTACCCGAGCCCTCTCGTGCGGCTGCTGCGTCAGCCGGTGGTCCCGGTCAACGCGCTGTCCCTCACCGCCCTCGAGCCCGCGGCCTTCACCCTCCTCGATGTCGAGGACGCCGCCGCCGCCTTCCTGGCCGCCCTCCGCGGGCGGGTGGACGGGCCCGTCAACGTCGTGGCCGAGGGCACCATCACCCCCTACGCCGCCGCCCGGTTGGGCGGGCGGCTCCCCTTGCCGATCCTGCCGCTGGGCTGGGTCCCGACCCGGCTGATCGGTCGCTTGGCCGGCACACCGATCCCCGCCCACCTGTACGAGCTCTTGATCCGGGGCCGTCTCGCCGACGGCGGTCGGGCGGCCGAGATCCTCGGCGCCACGCCCCAGCGCGGCACTGAGGACGTGGTCCGCGGCCTCTACGACTGGGCCCCCGTCGTCTACCTCCGTCCCGGGCAACACGCGGCCTAGGAACGAAACCGAGGCAACGAAGGGGGCGTCCGGTCGTTCGCCCGTCCGCCGCGCTCGCGGATGTTCATGGGGCGTTAGCCCCGAAGTAGTGTCAGGGCGCATGCCGTATGCCATCGCCGGTGACGGGACCCGCATCGCCTACGAGCTGTGCGGTAGAGAGGACGGTGAGCCGCTCGTCCTCGTCCAGGGTCTGGGCGCGGACCGGCGAGGTTGGCTCCGCCAGCGGGGCACCCTCGGGGAGCGCTACCGCCTGCTGCTGATCGACAACCGGGGTGTGGGGGAGTCCGACCGACCGCCGGGCCCCTATGACCTCGGCGCGATGGCCGCCGACGTCATTGCGGTGATGGACGAGGTCGGTTGGGACTCGGCCCATGTGATGGGGGCCTCGATGGGCGGGGTCATCTCCCAGATCCTGGGGGTGCTGTACGCCGACCGGGTGCGTTCGCTGGTCCTGGCCTGCACGGCCTGCCGCCACGAGACCTGGCGCCGCGAGCTGCTCTCGGGCTGGCGGGCCACCGCGCTGGCGGGGGGCATGCGGAGCTTTGCCGAGGACAACGCCAAATGGCTCGTCGGCCCTCGGTCGGTCCGTCGCTTCTGGCCGATCCTCAACCTGTTCGGAGGCCTGGCCCTCAACGTCGAGCCCGAGGCCTTCGCCGCCCAGGTCGACGCCATTCTCGACGCCGACGAGACCCTGCGGGACGCGCTGGCCGACATCACCGTCCCCACGCTGGTCATCGTGGGCAGCCAGGACGTGCTGACCCCGATGGCCGACGCTGAGGAGATCGCCGAGGCCATCCCCGGCGCCCTGCTCGCCGTGGTGCGGGGCGGGGCCCACGGCTTCATGTTCGAGCACGCCAAGGTCTTCAACGAGACGGTGCGGACCTTCCTGGACACCGTCATCGCCGAGGCCGCCGGTGCGGTGCGCCGCCTCCCCGCCGCCTGACCCGCCGTGGCTCAGGGCAGATCGACGAGTTCGGTGTGGTCGTCGACGGGGAGGTCGCCGGTGGTGGTGGCGGTGACCTGGATGGCCAGCATCTCGGCGTCGCCGGTGAGGGTGGTGGCGAAGGCCGTGTCGGCGGCGTCGCGTCCGGTGACGATGCGGACCAGGGACGAGCGGGGGGCCCGACGGGTCGGGTCCAGGACCAGCCAGGTGCCCTCGACCCGGGCCTCGACCACGGCGTGGAAGTCCATCGGCGTCAGCCCCGGGGCGTAGACGGCGGCCAGACGTGCGGGGACGCCGCGGGCTCGGCAGAGGGCCACGGTGAGGTGGGCGAAGTCCCGACAGGCCCCGGCGTTGGCCGAAAGCGTGTCCACCGCGGTGGTGAACGGACCGCTGGTGTCGAGGTCGTAGACCAGGCGTTCGAACACCCACTCGGCGATCCCCCGGGCCAGGTCGGGACCAGGGGCGAGGGCCCGCAGCTCGGCCGCGGCGAAGCCGATCAGCTCATCGGACGGGCAGTAGCGGCTCTGGCGCAGGTAGACGATGGCCTTGGCATCGACTTCCGGCCCCCCCGACGCGACCGGTGAGACCGCGGGGCGGACGGTGGCCGAGTACGAGAGGTGCAGCCGGCCGGCGTCGGACCGCACCAGATGGATCCGGCCGGCATGGTCCGCCGCGAACTCGGTCACCGCATCGGTGAGCGCTCGACCGTCGAGGCTCACGTCGAACCGCTCGCTCACCAGGGTCCCGGCCGTCCGGGCCGGGGCGATCTGCATCGCCAGCGCCGTGCGCGCCTCGACGGCGAAGGTCAGTTCACAGCCGACATTCTGGTCGGCGAGGTCGGCGGTCAAGCCCTCAGCCTAAGGTCCGCGCCCAGGACCCCTCAGGGGCGGTCGAGGCCGGCGGCGTGGGCCATCTCGGCCAGGCTCACCGGCTCGAGGCCCCGGGCCCGCAGGCCGGTGATGATGCGGTCGAGGGCGTCAGCGGTGCCCGTCAGCACGTGGATCAGGATGACCGCCCCGGCGAAGGCCTTGGTGAGGACGTGGGCGGCGATGGCGTCGGCCCCCGGGCGTTCCCAGTCCTGGGGGTCGATGCTCCAGAGCATCGTCCACCGGAATCCGGTTCGCCCGGCCGCGGCCTCACCGCCGCGTTCGCCGTAGGGGGGCCGCCAGAAGGGCGAGGGCGTGGTGTGGGCGACGTTCCACCAGGTGGACTGGTCCTGACGGAGGCGTTGGCCGATGGCGGCGTCGGAGAGCTGGTTGACCTGAGCGTGGTCGGGGGTGTGGCTGCCGACCGTGTGGCCGTCGGCGACGGTGCGTCGGGCCTGATCGGGGAAGCGGGCGACGTTCGCCCCGATGCAGAAGAACGAGGCGTGGACCCGTCGTGCCCGCAGGATGGCGAGCATCCGGGACCAGGTGGCGCCGTCGTTGCAGTCGTCGATGGTGATGGCCACCCGCCGACCGGCACCGGGCACGGAACTGACGACCCGGTTGGCGACCGGGCGGTGGATCCGGAACCGTCGCAGCGGACTGTGGGCGACGTTGCCGACGTCGTCGCGGGCGGCGACCTGGAGCAGGAACAACCCCGGGTAGAGGTAGGGGCCGTGTCGATACGTCGGGCGCCATCCGACGGCGCGCACGCCGGGCGGGCGCGTCACACCCTGGCGCCGGGCCACGACGCCGAAGCGGTCCCGGGCGCCGAGGGTGAGGGTCACCGGCCGGGCCTCGCCCCTGATGCTGAACCGGAGGGTGAGCGGGCCGGTCCCGGTCTGCGGCTCCGGGGTCACGCTGATCCAGCCGAACCGGGGCGCCGTGGTGTCCACCACGACGGTGGCGGCGGCCGTGCTGGTGTTGTCGGCCAGATCGGTCGCTGTGGCCCGCACGGTGTAGGCGCCGTCGGCGCCACGGCGCCCGGGGTCGACCCGGCCCAGCCAGTCGACACGCAGGACCCCGGGGCCCGCCGGGTTGTCGGCCAGGAGCGTGCGCACCGTCGTGCCGGCCCGCCGGACGACCACGGTGAGGCCGACCGCCTCGTCCACGGTGATGCGGGCGGTGACCCGGTCGGCGTTGCCGTCCCCGTTGGGGCTGAACCGTTCCCGGTTGACGGTGATGCCCACGGTCGGGGGCGTCCCGTCGAGCGCGGGAGCAGGCGCCGACGGGGCGGTCGGCGGCGCCGTCGGTTGTGCGGTGGTGGGGATCGTCGGGCCCGGCGGGGCCGTGGTGGTGGGGATCGTCGGGCCCGGCGGGGCCGTGGTGGTGGGGATCGTCGGGCCCGGCCCGGTCGTCGTCGGTGCCGTTCGCGCGGCGGCCGGGGCGGCGAGCAGCCCCGAGAGCAGGAGGACGACGATGAGGACTCGGCGCATGCGGTCAGCCTTCCTCCCCGGTCACGGGTCGGTTGGGGCCGAACGTCCCTTCTTGTCTTCGTTCAGGGGTGCGGTGGCGGGGTTGGCCCAGGCTCAGATGCCCGCGGTCAGACCCCGAAGTCGTCGATCTGGGCGACGAGGACGTCGCTGGCCTCGGCCATGGCGTCGACCACGGGCGACGAGCCCAGGGCGCCCAGGGCGGCGCGGCCCTCGTCGACGTGGGCCCGGGCCACCACCAGCGCGGCGGAGACGGCGCCGTCGGCCCGGATGATGGCCAGGGCCTTGTCGACCTCCTCGGGCTCGAGGGGGCGGCCCAGCAACGCGGCCAGGTCCTCGCCGGTCGAGCCCTGCAGGGCCCGGATGGTGGGCAGCGTGTAGACGCCCTCGACCAGGTCGTGGCCGGCGGGCTTGCCCAGTTGCTCGGAGCTGGCCACCACGTCGAGCACGTCGTCGATGACCTGGAAGGCCATGCCGTAGGCCCGCCCGAAGCGGGTGAGGGAATCGATGCGGTCCCGGTCGAACCCGGCGACCAGGGCCCCGATCCGACAGGACGAGGCGAACAGGGCGGCGGTCTTGCCTTCGATGGACGCGGTGTACGCGGCCTCGCTGCGCTCCACGTCGTAGGCGTCCTGCAGCTCGCGGACCTGGCCTTCACACAGGCGGGCGATGGTGGCGGCCAGCAGCCCGGCCACCTCGGTGCCGAGGCCGGCGGCGATCTCCGACGCCCGGGCCAGGAGGAAATCCCCGGCCAGGATGGCCTTGAGGTTCCCCCAGCGGGCGTTGACGCTCTCGACCGTGCGGCGGGTGGTGGCGTCGTCCATGACATCGTCGTGGTAGAGCGAGCCCAGGTGGACCAACTCGACCGACACGCCGCCGAGCACGGACTCCTCGGAGGCCCCGCCGAGCTCGCCGTCGGCCGAGAGGGCGGCGGCCATGGTCAGCGCGGGCCGCACCCGCTTGCCGCCTGCTCTGATGAGATGGCTGGCCACCTCGGTCAGGAAGTCGTCGTCGGCCCGGACCGACTCCGCCAGGCGTGCCTCGACCCGTTCGAGGTTCTCGGTCATGCCGGGCAGACGGGTGAGGGGGTTGCCGGCCACGCAGCGACGATAGGCCACGACCCCTCAATGGCGGTAGCCCACGGAAGCCTGCAGATGATCGCCCCCGCTCGCCGCTTCGGCGGCGCCGGATTCGCCGAGCGAGGCGAGGCCACGCGGGTGTCAGGTGCCACACTCGTCCGGGAAGAGGGGTGGCGCCGCGGGGGTTGTATCCCCTGACGGGTCCGAAACCCTTGGGAGGAGGGCCCGGACAGCCGACGTGCGTACCCAGAGGTCGTCGGTAGACTTGGCCAACCAGGAGCCCCCAGTTCGGGAGGAGCAGTCTTGTTCGAACGGTTCACAGACCGGGCTCGCCGAGTGGTCGTCCTCGCCCAAGAAGAGGCGCGGCTGCTCAATCACAACTACATCGGGACCGAGCACATCCTGCTCGGGCTCATCCACGAGGGTGAAGGCGTCGCCGCCAAGGCCCTCGAGTCCCTCGGGATCAGCCTGGAGGCGGTTCGCTCCCAGGTCGAGGAGATCATCGGCCAGGGCGGCTCGTCGCCGTCCGGGCACATCCCCTTCACCCCCCGCGCCAAGAAGGTGCTGGAGCTCTCCCTGCGGGAGGCCCTGCAACTCGGCCACAACTACATCGGGACCGAGCACATCCTGCTGGGCCTGATCCGCGAGGGCGAGGGCGTCGCCGCCCAGGTCCTCGTGAAGCTGGGCGCCGACCTGTCGCGGGTCCGCCAGCAGGTCATCCAGCTGCTGTCGGGCTACTCCGGCTCCGGCCAGGGCGAGAAGGCGGGTGCCACCGCGGGCCAGGGCTCCGAGCAGGGCGCGCAGTCCGGCTCCCTCGTGCTCGACCAGTTCGGGCGCAACCTGACCCAGCTGGCCGCCGAGAAGAAGCTGGACCCGGTCATCGGCCGCCAGCGCGAGACCGAGCGGGTCATGCAGGTCCTCTCCCGCCGGACCAAGAACAACCCGGTCCTCGTCGGCGAGCCCGGCGTGGGCAAGACCGCCATCGTCGAGGGCCTGGCCCAGTCCATCGCCGAGGGCGACGTGCCCGAGACCATCGTGGGCAAGCAGCTCTACACCCTCGACCTCGGCGCACTGGTGGCCGGTTCCCGCTACCGGGGTGACTTCGAGGAGCGCCTCAAGAAGGTGCTGAAGGAGATCCGCACCCGCGGCGACATCATCCTGTTCATCGACGAGCTCCACACCCTGGTGGGTGCGGGGGCCGCCGAGGGCGCCATCGACGCCGCCTCGATCCTCAAGCCCATGCTCGCCCGGGGTGAGTTGCAGACGATCGGCGCCACGACGCTGGACGAGTACCGCAAGCACCTCGAGAAGGACGCCGCCCTCGAGCGGCGCTTCCAGCCCATCAAGGTCGAGGAGCCCACGGTCGCCCACACCATCGAGATCCTCAAGGGCCTCCGGGACCGCTACGAGGAACACCACCGGGTCACGATCACCGACCAGGCCGTGGTGGCCGCCGCGAATCTCGCGGATCGCTACATCTCCGACCGGCACCTGCCCGACAAGGCCATCGACCTCATCGACGAGGCCGGCTCCCGCCTGCGCATGAAGCGCATGAAGACGCCGGACGACTACAAGGAGATCGAGGCCGAGATCGCCGAGGTGGTCCGCCAGAAGAAGGCGGCCGTCGAGGCGCAGAACTTCGAGGACGCCAGCTCGCTCCGCGACAAGGAGAAGGAGCTGCTGGACGCCAAGGCCGAGAAGGAGACCGAGATCAAGGCGGCGGGCGTCGACCTGTTCGACGAGGTCGACGAGGAGGCCATCGCCGAGGTCCTCAGCATCTGGACCGGCATCCCGGTCTACAAGCTGACCGAGGAGGAGACGGCCAAGCTCCTGCGCATGGAGGACGAGCTCCACAAGCGGGTCATCGGCCAGGAGGACTCCATCAAGGCGGTCTCCCAGTCGATCCGTCGCACGCGGGCCGGCCTGAAGGACCCCAAGCGCCCCAGCGGCTCGTTCATCTTCCTCGGCCCGTCCGGCGTGGGGAAGACGGAGCTGGCCAAGACGCTGGCCGAGTTCCTCTTCGGTGACGAGGAGGCCCTGATCCAGCTCGACATGTCCGAGTACATGGAGAAGCACACGGTCAGCCGGCTGGTGGGCTCGCCCCCGGGCTACGTCGGCTACGAGGAGGGCGGCCAGCTCACCGAGGCCGTCCGCCGCAAGCCGTTCTCGGTCGTCCTGTTCGACGAGATCGAGAAGGCCCATCCCGACGTCTTCAACACGCTGCTGCAGATCCTGGAGGAAGGTCGCCTGACCGACAGCCAGGGCCGCACCGTCGATTTCCGCAACTGCGTGCTGATCATGACCTCGAACCTCGGCACCGCCGATCTGCGCAAGGCCAACGTGGGCTTCGGCAAGGCCGATGCCCAGCTGACCTACGACAAGATGAAGGCGAAGGCCGAGGAGGCGCTGAAGCAGCACTTCCGGCCCGAGTTCCTGAACCGGATCGACGAGACCATCGTCTTCCACGAGCTGACCCAGGAGGAGGTCTTCCAGATCGTGGACCTGATGATGCGCCGCATCGTGACCCAGCTCCAGGGCCAGGGTCTCGGCATCGAGCTGACCGACGAGGCCAAGCATCACCTGGCCGAGAAGGGCTACGACCCGAGCTTGGGCGCCCGTCCACTGCGACGGGCCATCCAGCGCCTGGTCGAGGACCCGCTGTCCGAGAAGCTCCTCTGGAAGGAGTTCCGGGCCGGCCAGATCATCCTGGTCGACGCCCAGCTCGACCCGGAGACCAACGAGACGGTCATCGTCTTCGATTCCAAGGAGGGCTTCGAGCCCCCCACCCTGGAGACCGTCGGCGCCACCGACGAAGGCACGGACTAGCCGACCGTCCCGTAGAACGACGAACGGGCACCGGATTCGCCGGTCATGACCGGCGAATCCGGTGCCAGAACGCGTGTGGGGGGTCTCGCGCTCCTCGTCCTGGTCCTCGCCGGCTGTCGGGTCGACGCCACGACCCGGGTCCAGGTGGCCGAGGACGGGTCGGGGACCGTGACCGTCGAGGTCGTGCTCGACCAGGAGGCCGCCGACCGGATCCCCGACCTGGCCGACCAGCTCCAGGTCCGGGACCTGCGCCGCACGGGCTGGGAGATCACCGGTCCTGAGCCCGCCGACCGTGGGGGCGTGGTCCTGACCGCCACCAAGGCCTTCTTCGAACCCGAGCAGATGGCGACCGTCCTGGCCGAGATCGGGGGCAACCGGGGGCCGGTCCTGGATCCTTCCCTCGAGCGGACCCGGACCTTCGCCACCACGGCCTACGACTTCGTCGGCACCCTCGACCTGTCCCGGGGCATCGCCACCTTCAGCGACCGTCGGCTCACCCGGCTGCTGGACGGCTTCCCGATCGGCCGGGACCAGGCCGATCTGGAGGCCGAATTGGGCGCCCCGCTCAGCGAACTGACGTCGTTCACCTTCGAGATCGTGCTCCCCGACGGGTCAGCGACGCAGACCAGCACCTGGGAGGCCCGTCTGGGTGACGAGCCCACGGCGATGGCGGCGAGCACCGAGGAGCGCAACCTCCTGGCCTTCGGCTTGGCCGCGGGTGCCGCCCTGGCCATCCTGCTGCTCGCCATCGTCTTGGTCCGGCGCCGGCTCCGAGGTAGCCGGGGCCCGGTGTTCCACCGGGACTGAGCGCGTCAACGGTCCAGAGGGCATCGGTGGGACCGCGGGTCCACCGTGCGGGCGCTCTGCCTCCCGCACGAAGCTCCCAGGGGGTACGTTCTGCGCCGACGGCCCAGATGACCGGGCCCCCGGGGGGACCATGTCTGCACGCGACGCACATCGCTGGTGGCGCACCGCCGCCGCCCTGGTCGTCCTCGGCCTGGTGGCCGGGGCCTGTGGGGGGACCGATGACACGGGCGGAGGCGGTGGCGCCAGCGGCGGTTCGGCCGAGGCCCAGGGCGATCCCGACGAGGGCACGACGCCGGTCCGGGGCGGGTCGCTGGTCTACGCCCGGGAGGCCGAGACCTCCAGCCCGTGGACGCCGGCCCAGATGATCTGTGACACCTCCTGTCACCAGGCCATCCGCGGCATCTACGACACGTTGACCTACATCGGCGCGGACCTGGAGCCCCACCCCTTCCTGTTGGAGTCCTTCGCGCCCAACGCCACCTACGACCAGTGGACCTTCACCGCCCGGGAGGGCGTCACCTTCCACGACGGGACACCCTTCGACGCCGACGCCATGCTGGACCACTTCGAGCGCATGCGGGCCAGCACCCTGGTGGGCAATGCCATCCAGGCCATCACCGACGTCGAGAAGGTCGACGACATGTCGATCCTCATCAGCGTGGACACACCGTGGGTCAACTTCCCGACCTACTTCGCCGCCCAGCCCGGCTACGTGGCCTCGCCGACGTGGCTGGCCGCGGTCGACGAGGGCGCGGCCGACGCCACCGAGCCGGTCGGCACCGGCCCGTTCGTCTTCGCCGAGTACAACCCCGGCGACAACTTCCGGATGACCAAGAACGAGGACTACTGGCTGGAGGCGCCCGACGGCCGGCCCTACCCCTACCTCGACGAGATCGAGTTCCTGGTCCAGGAGGAGGACGCCACCCGGTCCCGCGCGCTCCAGTCCGGCGAGATCGACATCACCCACACCGACCGCGGCCCTGACATCGAGGACCTGCGGGCCGAGGCCGAGGCCGGCTCGCTCCAGGTCTTCGAGATGACCTCCCGCCAGGGCGTCACCTATGGGCTGCTCAACGTCGCTGCCGACTCGCCGTTGCAGGACGTCGAGGTCCGGCGGGCCGTCGCCATGGCCATCGACCAGGAGTTCCGCAACGCGTCCCGGGCGGCGGGGGTGTTCGACCTCGCCAACGGCCCGTTCTCGCCGGGCACGATGGGCTACCTCGAGGACACGGGCTACCCGGCCTACGACCCCGAGGCCGCCGCCGCCATCGTCGAGGAGTACGAGGCCGAGAACGGCCCGATCGAGTTCAGTTACCGGACGACGGCCGACCCGGACAACGCGCTGACCGTCGAGCTCATCGCCCAGAACCTGGCCGCCGTCGGCATCGACGTCACCATCGACCAGACCGAGCAGGGCGAGTTCATCCAGCAGGCCGTACTCGGGAACTTCGAGGCCTTCACCTGGCGCAACCACGGCGGCGTCGACCCGGAGACCGAGCGGGTGTGGTGGCACAGCGAGAACGCCGATCCCATCGGCTCGGTCGCCCTGAACTTCGGTCGTTTCCGGGACGACGTCATCGACGAGAACCTGCAGGTGATGCGCGAGAGCACCGACGAGGCCGAGCGGACCGCGGCGGCGGAGAACATCAACCGCCGCTTCGGCGAGCAGGTGTACGACATCTGGAACGACTGGACCTTCTGGATCATGGCGTACCAGAACGACGTCCACGGGGTGCGAACCCCTCTGGTCCTGCCCGACGGGACCCCGGGCCTGGTCGAAGGGGTGGGCGCCAACGGCGCCATCAGCCTGCCCCAGCTCTGGAAGGACGCGTAACCGGGCGCCGCGTCCGGGGAAGTTCGGGGTCCGGTGCCAGCCGGCTCTGAGGTTGAACGCGAGCTGAGCCGGCCGCCGAGACCTCCTCCGGTCGTGGCGATCGTGGCCCGGTTCAGAGTGCGTCGCGGCAGTCGGTGGTGGCCCGGCGGTGTTGGGCCCGGGCCCGGTCGATGCGGTTCTGTTGGCCCTCATACCGGGTGAGGAGCCGGTCCCATCGGTCGATGGCCCGTTCCGTGGCTCCCCGGTCACCGGCCCACGCGCTCTGGGCTATGTGCACCTGCGCCGACCAGAAGCCCATGCGGGTCTGCAGGGCGGCGCTGGAGGTGCGGGCGACGCGGGTCGCCTGTGAGAAGGCGGCCTCACAGCGCGGGGGGATCTCACCGGAGTCCCGTCGACACTCACCGCGCAGGCGCCGGTAGGCGTCGGCCCGAGCATCCGCCCGGGTAACGACGCGGGCGATGGGGCCGAAGAGGGCGCGCTGCACCTCGTCCCGGTGGGCGATGACGGCGGCCGTGCCGGCCGGGTCCATCTCGGTGACGGCGGCGATGCGGTCGAGGGCCCGGGTGCGGCCGTCGGCCACCTGCTCCGCACGGTTCAGCGCCCCGGCGCACGCCGCGCTGACCGGGGTGTCATCGGCCAAGAGGCTGCACCCCCCGGCCAGGAGCACGCAGACGGTGATGGTGGCGATCAGCCGAGTCATGAGCCGAACGTACGGTGGCGTCCACCAGCAGTCCGTTACCGAGGGGCAAAGCTTCGACCAAGTCGACCACCCGGTCGGGTGCGGCGCGGCGCCTCGCCGAAGGCGTGCGAACAGACGTTCTATACTGGCTCCATGAGCCTGTCACCCCCCCTCCGTAGGTTCGCGTCATGAGCCGATCCCGGACCGTGCACCGCTGCTCGTCGTGCGGGGCGGCGTCGCCGCAGTGGGCCGGACAGTGCCCCACCTGCGGCGAATGGAACACCCTGGTCGAAGAGGCCGTCGGGGCGGTCGGCCGCCCCGCCGTGGCCACGAGCGGCGAGCCGGCTCTGTTGGTGGGTGACGTGCCCACCGAGGAGCGCCGTCCCGTACCCACGGGTGTCCAGGAGGTCGACCGGGTGCTCGGTGGCGGGTTGGTCCCGGGCTCGGTCACGGTCATCGGCGGGGCCCCGGGCATGGGCAAGTCCACGCTGCTGCTCCAGGTCGCCGCCGCGGTCGCCGCCTCGGGGCGCACCGCCTGCTACGCCTCCTCGGAGGAGTCCCGGGTCCAGGTCCGGGCGCGGGCCGAACGGCTCGGGGTCGTCAGCGACCGACTGTGGCTGCACGCCGAGCCGTCCCTCGACCACCTTCTCGCCGCCCTCGACGAGGTCGCCCCCGACCTGGTCGTGATCGACTCGGTCCAGACCGCCTTCGACCCGGAGACGGCCTCGGCGCCCGGGTCGCTCAACCAGGTGCGGGCCGTGGCCCAGCGCATGGTCGTCGAGGCCCGGGCCCGGGGCTGTGCGGTGGTCCTCGTCGGCCAGGTGACCAAGGACGGCAACCTGGCCGGGCCCAAGGCGCTCGAGCACATCGTGGACACCGTGCTGGCGTTCGAGGGCGACAAGCACCACGCGCTGCGCCTCCTTCGGGCGGTCAAGCACCGCTACGGCGCCACCGAGGACCTCGGTGTGCTGGAGATGACCGAGCAGGGCCTGGTCGGCGTGCCCGACCCGAGCGGGCTGTTCCTGGCGGGGCGGCGTCCCGGGGTGCCCGGCTCGGTCGTCGTCCCGACCCTGGACGGCCACCGGCCGATCCTGGTCGAGGTCCAGGCCCTGTGTGCCGAGGTCACCTACGTGCCCCCCCGCCGCTCGGCGCAGGGCATCGACAGCGGTCGCCTGGCCCTCCTGCTGGCCGTGCTCGAGACGCGGGTCACGGTCAGCACGGCGAAGGCCGAGGTCTACGCCCTCACCGCGGGTGGGGTTCGCCTGGTCGAGCCCGCCGGTGACCTCGGCATCGCGTTGGCGGTGATCTCCGCGGCCAAGGGCATCGCCCTGCCCGAGGATGCCGTCGCCGTCGGCGAGGTCGGCCTGGGCGGCGAGGTCCGTCCCGTGGGGCGCATCGAGCACCGCCTGGCCGAGGCCGCCCGCCTCGGCTTCCGCCGGGCCGTGGTGCCCCGGGGCACGCCGCCGGTCTCCGGACTGACGCTGATCGAAGTGGGCATCGTGCTGGAGGCCGCCGCCGCGGTCGGTCTGCTGAGCGACACCGCGGTTCGGGCCGCGAAAGCCGCGTGAGGACGGGTCCCGGGCTGGGACATCGGTCACAGGTCTAGGATCGGCCCGGTGGAACCGGCCAGCGACGCGATGCGCGCCGCCCTCGCGGCCACCGCCCCCGGGACGGCGCTGCGTGAGGGCCTTGACCGGATCCTGTCCAGCGGCATGGGCGCCCTGATCGTCGTCGGCGACGGCCCCCAGGTCCTGAACATCTGCTCCGGGGGCTTCCTGCTCGACGGGGCCTTCAGCCCCCAGCGCCTGTCGGAGCTCGCCAAGATGGACGGGGCCATCATCCTGTCGCCCGACGCCAGCCGGATCGCCCGTGCCAACGTGCACCTGGTGCCCAACCCCAACACCCCCACGTCGGAGACCGGGACGCGGCACCGCACGGCCGAGCGGGTGGCCCGCTCCATCGACGTGCCCGTCATCTCGGTCTCCGAGCGGATGGCCGCCATCGCCGTCTACGTGGGGGAGCAGAAGCACCGCCTCGACCCCATCCCCCGCCTGCTGGACGGCGCCAACCAGGCCCTGCGGGCCCTGGAGCGCTACCGCAGCCGCCTCGACGAGGTGTCAGGCAACCTGTCGGCCCTCGAGATCGAGGATCTGGTCACCGTCCGCGACGTCGTCCAGGTCCTGCAGCGCACCGAGATGGTCCGCCGCATCGCCGGCGAGGTCGAGGGCTTCGTGGTCGAGCTGGGGGTGGACGGCCGCCTCGTGCGCCTCCACCTCGACGAGCTCTACTCCGGGGTCGAGCGCGACCGGCGCCTGGTGCTGCGGGACTACTTCCACGAGGACGCGGGCTGGCACCTCGCGGAGGCCATGGCCGGCCTCGCCTCGCTCGACACCGACCACCTGCTCGACTTCAAGAGCGTGGCCGCCGTGCTCCACCTGCCCCTCGACGCCGACGACCTGGACGCCAGCGTCGAGCCCCGGGGCCACCGCCTGCTGTCCAAGGTGCCCCGCCTGCCCGAGTCCGTGGTCGACGGGATCGTCGAGCACATGGGCAGCCTGCAGAAGATCATGCGGGCCACGATCGCGGACCTGGTGAACGTGGAGGGCGTGGGCGAGACCCGGGCCCGGGCCATCAAGGAGGGCCTCAGCCGCTTGGCGGAGACCTCCATCCTCGACCGCTACGGCTGAGGTGCCGGGCGCTCAGGACGAGCGGATCTCCATCTGCTGGCGGTTGGTGATCCGGTAGCGACCGTCCTCCTGCGCCAGCCAACCGAGGCGCAGGAAGGAGGAGATGGCCTTGTTGACCCGTTCCCGGGAGGCCCCGACCATGCCGGCCAGCTCCTCCTGGGTCACCGGCAGCTCGAACTCGTCGCTCTCGCCGGCCAGGTCCAGCAGGCGCTTGGCCGTGCGCCCGGTCACGTCGAGGAACATGGCGTCGGCCAGCGCTTCGTCGGTCACCCGGATGCGGCCGGCCAGCAGGGCCACGACGGGCCAGAGGAGGGCGGGGTCCCGCTCGAACACGGCCCGCACCGCCCCGTAGGGCACGGCCACCACCGACGACGGCTCGAGGGCCCGGGCCGCGGCCGACCGGCCATGGCCGTCGAACAGGCCCATCTCGCCGAACAGGTCACCGGGCTCCATGAGGGCCACCACCGACTCGCGGCCGTCCACGGCCACGTTGGCGATGGCGATGCGCCCGTCGAGCACGACGAAGAGCTCCTGGGCCTCGTCCTGCTCGTTGAAGAGCACGTCGTTGCGCTCGAGGCGACGCTCGGCCGCGGCGGTGGCCACCTCGGCCACGCCCTCGGCGGGAAACTCGGCGAAGAGCTGGACCTCGGCGAGGAGGTCGGCGCGAACCATGGGCGGCAGGCTAGTGACAGAGGTCACTGACCGGGTCCGGCGGGTACCGTCCGGCCCGTGGGCAGCGTCTGGACGATCCTCGTGGCCGCCGGCGCCGGCCAACGCTACGGCGGGGCCAAGCAGTACGAGCGTCTGGGCGACCGTCGCGTGATCGACTGGTCGCTGGCCGCGGCCGCGGCCGCCACCGACGGCGTGGTCGCCGTGGTGACCGAGGCGGCCCCGGTCGAGGCCGAGGCCGACCACACGGTCACCGGTGGTGCCACCCGGTCGGCGTCGGTGCGGGCGGGCCTGGCCGCCGTGCCCGAGGCGGCCGAGGTGATCGTGGTCCACGACGCGGCCCGGCCCCTGGCCTCGCCCGTCCTCTTCGCGGCAGTCATCGGTGCGGTGCGGGCCGGGGCCGACGCCGCCCTGCCCGGGGTGCCCGTCACCGACACCATTCGTCGCCGCAACGGCGAGCCGGTGGACCGGGACGAACTGGTGGCGGTCCAGACCCCGCAGGCCTTCGCCGCCGACCGACTCCGGGCCGCTCACGCCACCGAGCCCGAGGCCACTGACGACGCCTCGCTCATCGAGGCGGCCGGCGGCACGGTCGTGGTGGTGACCGGCGAGCCCCGCAACGCCAAGATCACCTCGCCCGACGACCTCGTGGTCGCCGCCGCGCTGCTGGGGGCCCTGGCATGAGCGTGCGCATCGGGCAGGGCTACGACGTCCACCCCTTCAGCGAGGATCCCGCCCGACCCCTGGTCCTGGGCGGCGTCACCGTCGAGGGGGGTCCCGGCCTGGCCGGCCACAGCGACGCCGATGCCCTGGCCCATGCCTGTGCCGACGCCGTCCTCGGCGCCGCCGGACTGGGCGATCTCGGCGATCACTTCCCGGACGCCGACCCGCAGTGGGCCGGGGCCGACAGCCTCACCCTCCTGGCCGAGGTCGTCCGCCTCGTGGGCGAGGCGGGCTGGCGGGTGACCAACCTCGACGCGACGGTCGTCGCCGAGCGGCCGAAGCTGGGCCCGCTGCGGCCGCGGATGGCCGAGCGGTTGACCGCGGTGGTGGGCGCGCCGGTCTCGGTGAAGGCGACCACCCACGAGGGCCTCGGCGCGCTCGGCCGTGGCGAAGGCATCGCCTGCCTCGCCGTCGCCCTCCTGGAGACCGACTGATGCCGGCCCGGCGCCCGCCCCGGGGCGGCGGCAAGGGTCGGCGTCCGCCCGGCGGGAGTGGGGGCGGGCGCTCGAGTCCGCCCCGCAGCGGCGGACCGAAGCGACCGGGCAGCAGTGGCCCGCCCGGCCTCGGCGGCGATCAGGTGGAGGGCCGCCAGGCTGTACGGGAGGCCCTGCTCGGTCCCCGCTCGGTGCGGGAGGTCCTGATGGCCGCCGACATGGACCCGGCCCCGATCCTCGACGACATCCGGGACCTGGCCCAGGAGCAGCGCGTCGCCGTCCGGGAGATCAAGCGCTCGGCCCTGGAGGCCCAGGCCCGGTCCGAGGCCCCCCAGGGGGTCGTGGCCATGGTGCGCCCTATCCAGCCCGTGGACCTCGAGGTCCTGGCCACGGTCGACCGGCCCTTCCTCCTGGTCCTCGACGGCCTCCACGACCCCCAGAACCTCGGGGCCGTCCTGCGCACGGCGGAAGCGGCCGGCGTCACCGGCGTGGTGCTGCCCCGGCACCGCTCGGTCCGGGTAACCGCGGCCGTGACCAAGACGGCGGCCGGGGCCGTGGAGTGGCTGCCGATGGCCGTGGTCGCAGGCGTGCCCACCGCCCTGGCCGACCTGAAGGCCAAGGGGGTCTGGGTCGTCGGTCTCGACCAGGACGCCGACCAGGGGTTCTGGGACCTGTCGGTGGCCAACGAGCCGATCGCCCTGGTCCTCGGCAGCGAGGGCGCGGGTCTGGCCCGCCTCACCCGGGAGCGCTGCGACCTGGTGGCCGCCCTCCCCCTGGCCGGTCGCCTCGGCTCGCTGAACGTCAGCGCCGCGGCCGCCGCCGCCTGCTACGAGATCGCCCGCCTGCGCCAGGGGTGACCGCGCCGGGTCAGCCCGGGGCGGACTGGATGGCGCGCCAGACGCGCTCGGGGGTGCAGGGCATGTCGATGTGGCGCACACCGAGGTGGCTCACGGCGTCGATCACGGCGTTCTGCACGGCCGGAGTGGAGCCGATGCTGCCCGACTCGCCGATGCCCTTGGCCCCCATCTCGTTCATGGGGGTGGGAGTGACCATCTCGATGCGCTCGAAGCTGGGCACCTCACTGGCCGCGGGGACCGAGTAGTCGGCCAGGTTCGCGGTCTGGGGGTTCCCCTCCTCGTCGTAGGCCATCTCCTCGAAGAGGGCCTGGGCCGCCCCCTGGGCGAGGCCGCCGTGGATCTGTCCGTCAGCCAGCATCGGGTTGATGAGGGTGCCGGCGTCGTCGACCGCCACCAGGCGGGTCAGCCGGACCGCACCGGTCTCGGTGTCGACGTCGACCACGGCGACGTGGGCCCCGAACGGGAACGTGGGGCCCTCGGCGGTGAAGTCCGAGGCCCCCAGGAGGGGCTCGCCCGACTGGGCCGCCACCGGGCCCCAGCCCACACCGACGGCGGGGACGCCGGCCACATGGAACTGGCCCGAGGAGGTGTCGAGGACGACGTCGTCGACCGCGGCCTCCAGGAGCTCGGCCGCCCGTTCCCGGGCCTGGTCGATCAGGTGGGCCGAGGCCGACAGGATCGAGGAGCCGGCGATCTGCACGGACCGTGAGCCACCGGTGACGCTCCCCTCGGCCACGTCGTCGGTGTCGCCGTGGATGACCCGCACCGCCTCCATGGGCACGCCGAGGCGGTCCGAGGCCAGCATCTTCCAGGTGGTGTCGTGGCCCTGGCCGAAGGGGGTGGCCCCGGTCCGGACCTCGACGGTGCCGTCGGGCAGGGCGGTGACGGTGCCGAACTCCCCGCCGCCGCCGAGGGCGGTGATCTCGACGTAGACGCTCAGCCCGATGCCGAGCTGGCGGGTGTCGCCCGCTTCACGGCGGCGGGCCTGCTCGGCCCGCAGACCGGAGTAGTCGGACGCCTCCAGGGCGTTGTCCAGGGCAGTGGTGTAGGCGCCGATGTCGTACACCGCGCCGCCGGGGGTGGCGTACGGGTAGACGTCGTCGCCCAGCAGGTTCTTGCGGCGCACCTCGGCCGGGTCCATCCCGATCTCGGCCGCGAACAGGTCGATCGCCCGCTCGATGGCGGCGGCGGCCTCGGGCCGACCCGCGCCCCGGAACGGCCGCATCGGCGTGGTGTTGGTGATGACCGACGCGGCGTCGAAGCCGACGTTGGTCACGTCGTACACGCCGCTGGCCATCATCCGGGTCATGAACGGCAGGACGGCGCCGAGCATCGGGTAGGCCCCGCTGTCCTGGATGACCGAGAGCGAGTAGGCGGTGACCTTCCCGTCCCTCCTGCCGCCGATCCTGACCTGCTGGGTCTGGCCCCGACCGTGGACGAACCCGGTCATGCTCTCGGATCGGGTCTCGGCCCACCGGACCGGGTGACCGACCCGGCGGGCGAGGTCGCCGATGAGCAGTTCCTCGGGCATCTCGCCGTTCTTGGCCCCGAAGCTGCCGCCCACGTGGGGCACGACCACGCGGACTTGGGCCGGATCGAGTCCGTACACCTTGGCCAGGCTGTCCCGTACCGGGTGGGCCCCCTGACAACTCGACCACATGATCAGGCGGCCGTCCTCCCACCAGCCCGCCGCGGCCCGGGGCTCGATGGGCGCCGCGGACACCCGCTGGTTGACGATGCGCTGGCTGACGACCACCTCGCAGTCGTCGAAATCGGCCACCAGGTCGCCGGGGATCTCCATGGCCAGTGGGGAGTCGGCGTCGGGGAAGAGGGTCGTCCCGTGCCCGCGGGCCTGTTCGGGGTCGACGACGGGGTCCAGCGGGTCATAGTCGATGATGACCTGCTCGGCGGCGTCGACGGCCTGAGCCCGGGTCTCGGCCACGACCGCGGCTACCGGCTCGCCGACGAAGCGGACCACGTCGCGCGCCAGGAGGGGCCGCTTCATGGCCGGGTTCAGGAACATCATCTCGGGGTCGAGATCGGCCAGGTCGAGGTCGGCCGCGGTGACGACGGCGAGGACGCCGGGAGCGGTCAGCGCCTCGCTGGTGTCCACCGCCTCGATACGGGCGTAGGCCAGGGGCGAGCGCACGTAGACCACGTGGGCCGTATCGGCGGGCAGGGTGACGTCATCGACGTAGTCGCCGGCGCCGGTGAGCAGATCGGGGTCCTCGACCCGCTGGACCCGGTTCCCGAGGATCGACATGGTCGCCCCCTAGTCCGAGCTCGGGAGGGGCTTGGCCTCCTTGAGGGGGAGGGCCACCCCCCCGACGGCCAAGCCGCCCGCGCCGGGCTTCGTGCACAGCAGTTCGAGGCCGCTGGCCTCGTGGAGATAACGCTTGCCCAGCATCGTGCCTCCGGCGTGTCCGGCGTCGACGGTCCCGCGGGACCCCTCGTCGGGGGCCTCCTCCGCGGCGACCATGGCGGCCCCCCCGCACTCGACGCTCACCGGCCCGCCGGGCGGTCGCACGATGATCACTTCGGTGGCACAGACGGTACTGGCCAGCTTCTTCCCCGGAGTCAGTTCCACGCCCCCATCCTGCCCTACGAAGCGGCCCCCGTCGGACCGATAGCGTTCGCAGTGAGATGCGTCATGCGCTGGTCGAGATCCGACAGCCCGGCCGTCGCCCGCTCCGGCTGGTGCTGACCGAGGACCTCGAGCTGGGCCGGGAGTGCGACGGCCTGCTCCTGGCCGACCCCGGAGTCTCGCGTTGCCACGCCCGCCTGGAACTCGGCGACGGCGCCGTCAGGATCCGCGACCTGGCCAGTACCAACGGCACGATGGTCAACGGCCACCTGATCAGCGGGCCGACGGCGCTCGCCCCCGGCGACATCGCGCTGGTCGGCGGGACCGAACTCGCCGTCCTGGCCCCGGTCCCCGATCCGGCCCCGGCCCCGGCGGTGGTGACGGCGGGGACGACGGCGCCCGACCCCGGGTCGACAGTGGCCGTGCCCCGCCCGGTCCTCGCCGGCGCCGGGGCCTTCGATCCCCGCCAGAGCTCCATTGCCCGGGTGGCCGACATGGTCGAGGGTGTCGGGCAGTCCCGTCCGACCTTGGCGCCCGACGGGGGGGACGGGGACACCCTCACCATCGTCTTCAGCGACATCGAGTCGTCCACCGAGCACGCCCTGGCCCTGGGAGACGGTCGTTGGTACGACCTGCTGGCGATCCACAACAGCATCGTGCGCAACAACCTCCTGCGCTATGGCGGGACCGAGATCAAGTCCCAGGGCGACGGGTTCATGCTGACCTTCACGAGCGCCCGTCGGGCGCTGCACTTCTCGTCGGCCGTGCAGCGGGCCCTGGCGCGTTGGAGCGACGAGCACCCCGAGGAGGCCGTGCGCATCCGCATCGGCCTGCACACCGGGGAGGCTCTGGTCAGCGCCGACGGCGACCTCTTCGGCAAGCACGTGATCGTGGCGGCCCGCGTCGCCAACCTGGCTGAGGGCGGCGAGATCCTCGCCTCGCATGTGGTCGTGGAGATCGCCTCGGCCCGAGGCGACCTCGATTTCGGCGAGGGTCGAGTCGTCGCCCTGAAAGGCATCGACGGCCCCTACACCGTGCACTCGGTGGGCTGGAGCTGACCTCGCGTCAGCTCCCGCGGGCCTCGCGGAGGGCGGTGGCCATACCGGCCAGGAGTTGGGCGGCCAGGTCGGGGAACTCCCGTAGGAGCGTTCGGAACATGCGCACGCCGAGCACCGCCACCTCGAGGGCGTCGACCGAGGTGACCGTCGCCGTGCGGGGCCGGCCGTCGAGCAGGGCCAGCTCGCCGAACCAGTCGCCCGGGCCGAGCTCGTTGACCGTCCCGCCGTCGACCGCGACGACGGCCGTGCCGTCCAGGATCACGTAGAACGCGTCGCCGTCGTCGCCCTGGTGGGTCAGGGTCACGCCCGGCCCGAGCCGGACCGTCTCGGCGTGGCGGGCGATGGTCTTCAGCTCGCCCCGTGAGCACTTCGAGAAGAGCCCGACCGCGCCCAACAGGTCGACCAGTTCCCGATTCGATGCCATGTCGAGAACCTAGAGCCGAGCGGCCGGGCGAGGCGACAATGGCGACGGCGTTTCTCATCGCCGAGCGCAGCGAGGCGAGCCATCGGTCGGCCCGGCCCCGTCCGCATCGTGTGGCGTGAGTCCTTAAGGTCCATGCCGTGCGTCGGCTGGCCCGCTTCGTCATCCTCCGTCGGTGGGTCGTGATCGCGGCCTCGGTCATCGGCGTGGTCGTGGCCGCCGCGTTCGGCGGCGGGGTGGCCGACCGCCTCTCGCTGGGTGGCTTCGGTGATCCCGACGCCGACTCGACCCGGGCCGCCGACCTGCTCGACCAGTCGTTCCCGGCCAGCACCGCCGACCTGGTCCTGGTGGTGACGGCGCCGGGGGGCGACGTCGACGCCCCGCCGGCGGACCGGGCCGGCCGGGACCTGACCGAGGCGATGGCGGCGGAAGAGGGGGTGTCGGGGGTGACCTCCCACTGGGCCCTCGACCTGGGCGAGCTGTCCCCGTTGCGCAGTGAGGACGGCAGCCAGGCCCTGCTGATCGCCTCGCTCGACGGGGACGACGACGAACTGATCCGGCGGTCGGGCGAGTTGTCCGAGGCCTACACCGGAGAGCGGGACGGGTTGGTGGTGGCCGTGACGGGGCTGGGTGAGGTCACCCGCCAGGTCAGCGAGCAGTCCGAGTCCGACCTGCAGCGGGCCGAGGCCCTCAGCATGCCGATCATCTTCATCGCCCTGATCGTGGTCTTCGGATCGATCGTGGCCGCTCTGCTCCCGTTGATGGTCGGCATCGTGGCCGTCGTGGGGACCTTCCTCGTCCTCACGCTGCTCACCGGCTTCACCGACGTCTCGGTGTTCGCCCTGAACATCACGACGGGCATGGGCCTCGGCCTCGGCATCGACTACAGCCTCTTCATCGTCTCCCGTTACCGGGAGGAGCAGTCCGCCGGCCACCCGATGGAGGTGGCGCTGTCCCACACCATGCAGACCGCCGGCCGGACCGTGGCGTTCAGCGCGGGCACGGTGGCCATCTCCCTGGCCGCTCTGCTCCTGTTCCCCATCCCCTACGTGCAGTCCTTCGCCTACGCGGGGGTGGCGGTCGTCGTGCTGGCCGCCGGAACGGCCATCGTCCTGCTCCCCGCCGTGCTCGCCGCCCTCGGGCCGCGGGTCGAGAAGGGCAAGCTCTTCCACCGGGACACCCACAGCACGGGCGAAGGCTTCTGGCACCGCCAGGCCGAGCGGGTCATGGCCCACCCGTGGCCCTACGCCATCGGGGTCACCGCCGTCCTGCTCGTCCTGGCCGTTCCCTTCCTGAGCCTGGCGACGGGCACGGTCGACGACCGCGTCCTGCCCGAGTCGGCCAGTAGCCGGGCCGCGCTGGACGACCTGCGGACGGGGTTCGGGGGGCGGGAGACGTCGGCCATCACCGTCGTCCTCCCCGACGGGGCGGACGCCGATGCGATCGACGCCTACGCCGTGGCCCTCTCGGAGGTCCCCGACGTCGTCCGGGTGGACGCCGCCACCGGGTCCTACCAGGAGGGCGACCAGCTGGCCCCGGCCGAGCTCATCCCCGCGGCCCTGATGGCCCGCTTCGAGGGGGAGCGGGACGCCACCTGGCTGTCGGTCGTTCCCGACGTCGAGCCCGTGTCGGCGGCGGGGGAGGACCTGGTGGCCGAGCTGCGGGCCGTAGACGCCCCCGGCCCGGTACTGGTCGGCGGGCCCTCGGCCGAGCTTGTCGACACCAAGGCCGCCATCAGCGGCCGCCTGCCCTGGGCCTTGGGCCTGATCGGGCTGACGACCTTCGTGCTCCTGTTCTTCATGGTGGGCAGCCTGCTGGTCCCGGCGAAGGCCCTCGTGCTCAACGTCCTGTCGCTCACCGCCACCTTCGGGGCGATGGTGTGGATCTTCCAGGAGGGGCACCTGTCCGGCGTGCTCGACATCACCCCGACGGGCTTCATCGACGTGACCACCCCGCTGCTCATGTTCTGCATCGCCTTCGGCCTGTCGATGGACTACGAGGTCTTCCTGCTGTCCCGCATCAAGGAGGAGTACGACCTCGAGCGGGACAACGAGCGCGCCGTCGCCGTGGGCCTCGAGAAGACCGGCCGGATCGTCACGGCCGCCGCGCTCCTGCTGGCCATCGTCTTCTTCGGCATCGCGATGTCGGCCGTCTCGGTGGTCAAGCTGTTCGGCATCGGCCTGGCCCTGGCCGTGCTCGTCGACGCCTTCCTCATCCGGGCGACGCTCGTCCCGGCCTTCATGCGCCTCGCCGGCCGGGCCAACTGGTGGGCCCCCAAGCCCCTGCGCCGGTTCCATCTGCGCTTCGGCATCTGGGAGAACGAGCCCATCGCCGTCCTCGACCGCCGCGACGGCCTGGTGGCCGAGCCCGAGCCCGACGCCGAGACGGCGACCGGCGCGCCGTAGGTTCTCAGGTGTTCTTCAGGTCGGATCGGCGCCGTTCTCAGGGCCGGGGTCGACGCTGGCCCCCATGACGAACGACCCGACCCGCCGCCGTGTCCCGACCTGGTCGGTGGCCATCGGCAGCGGCGTGCTCGGCATCGCCCTGGGGGCCGGGGTGCTCAGCGCCCAGGCCCAGTCCGAGGACCCCGCCCCCACCGACCGGCGGGCGGCCATCGAGGCCTTCGTGGCCTGCGCGGACGACGCCGGGATCGACCTGCCCGACATCAGTCGGCATCGGCGGGACCGGGAGCCGCTCAGCGACGAGGAGCGGGCCTCGGTGGCCGAGGCCCGCAACGCCTGCGGTGACGTGCTGCCCCACGCCGAGGAGCGGGCCGCCTTTCGTCAGTGCCTGACCGATGCCGGGGTGCTGGGCGAGGACGGCGAGCGCCCGGACCGGGACGCGTTGACCGATGAGCAGCGGTCGGCCTTCCGGGGCGCCGCCCGTACGTGCGCCGAGGCGCAGGGGATCGACCGGGCCCGGCGTTGCCGCCCCGGTCGGCGCCACCTCCTGGGCGGCCTGGGCGGGGACACGACGGACGGGTAGAACGCGGTACGTCGGGGCCGTTCCGTCACACTGGCGGTCGATGCGGATCCTCGTGGTGGACGACGACGCCGGTGTGCGCCAGGCCGTCGGCCGGGCGCTGGCCTTCGAGGGTTACGACGTCACCCAGGCGGGCGACGGCTCCGAGGCGCTGCGCCTGATCTCCGCCGAGCGCCCCGACGCCATCGTCCTCGACCTGGTCATGGCCGAGGTCGGCGGCCTCGACGTCTGCCGGGAGCTGCGGGCCACCGGTGACGACCTGCCCATCCTCGTGCTCACCGCCCGCCACTCGGTGGCCGACCGGGTGGCCGGCCTCGATGCCGGGGCCGACGACTACCTGGTGAAGCCGTTCGCCCTGGAGGAGCTGCTGGCCCGACTACGGGCTCTGCTGCGGCGCTCCGAGGCCGCCGCCGACGAGGTCCTGACGCTGGGCGACCTCACCCTGTCGCCCGGGAGCCGCCTGGCCGAGCGGGCGGGTGAGCCGGTCGAGCTGACCCGCACCGAGTTCAACCTCCTCGAGCTGTTGCTGCGCAATGCCGGCCAGGTGCTCACCCGCGAGCTGATCCTGGATCGGGTGTGGGGCTACGACTTCCAGACGACCTCGAACTCGCTGGAGGTCTACGTGGGCTACCTGCGGCGCAAGACCGAGGCCGCGGGCGGCGACCGGCTCATCCACACCGTCCGGGGCGTCGGGTACGTGGCCCGCGTCGTCTGAGATGAGCCTTCGCACCCGGTTGGCGGTGCTGGTGGCCGGCGCCGTGGCCGTGGCCGTGATCGTCGTGATCGGCATCACCTACCGGGTGGCGGCCCACCAGCAGCGGGAGGCCCTCGATGACTCCCTGCAGGCCCAGGCCCGGGCCACAGCCGCCCGGGCCGCACTGGTGGTGGACCTGACCTCCCGGTTCCCCCGGCGGGCCGACCCCTTCGCCTCCGACGACCTCCTCTACCAGGTCGTGGGGCAAGCGGGCCTGATCCGGCACCCGACCGACCAGAGCGAGCTGCCGGTCAGTGAGGCCGACCTGGCGGTGGCCCGGGGGAACGGCCCGCAGGTGATGGCCGACGTGGTCGTCGACGATGCGCCGTATCGGCTCGTCACCGTGCCGCTCGAGACCCGGACCTCGCGGCGTTCCGGCGCGGTGCAGTTGGCGCGGCCGCTCGAACCGGTCGAGTCGAGCCTGGCCGAGCTGCGCCGGACCCTGCTGGCGGTGGCCGCTCTCGGGGTGGCGGCCGCGGCGCTGATGGGCATCGCCGTGGCCCGGCGGGCGCTGCGCCCGGTCCGGGCCCTCACCGAGACCGCCGAGCACGTGGCCGCCACCCAACAGCTCCACTCCCGCATCGTGGTGGAGCGCCAGGACGAGCTGGGGCGTCTGGCCGAGGCCTTCAACGCCATGCTGGCCGCGCTGGCCACCTCCCGCGAGCAGCAGCAGCGCCTGGTCACCGACGCCAGTCATGAGCTGCGCACCCCGCTGACCAGCCTGCGCACCAACGTGGAGCTCCTGCAGCGGGCCGAGTCCCTGCCCGCCGAGGAGCGCCGCCAGGTCGTGGATGACGCCGTCCACGAGGTCGAGGAGCTTTCCGCCCTGGTGGCCGAGTTGGTCGACCTGGCCACGGACGCCCGGCGGGCCACCGAGGACTGGTCCCCGGTCCGCCTGGACGAGATCGTGGAACGGGCCGCCGAGCGGACCCGTCGCCATCACCGTCGGGAGGTGGTGCTGCAGCTCGAGCCCACGGAGGTGGTCGGCAGTGCCGGCCTGCTCGAACGGGCCGTGAGCAACCTGGCCGACAACGCCGGCAAGTGGAGCCCCCCCGACGGTCGGGTGCAACTCCTTCTGGCCGGGGGCCGCCTTCGGGTGCTCGACGACGGCCCGGGCCTGGCCGAGGAGGACGTGTCGCGCCTCTGGGACCGCTTCTGGCGAGCCGAAGGCAGTCAAGGGGTCCCCGGCTCCGGCCTCGGCCTGTCCATCGTGCGGGAGGTGATCGAGGCCCACGGCGGCACCGTCCACGCCGCCAACCGCCCCGAGGGCGGCTTCGACATCGGCTTCACCCTCCCGACCCACACCCCGGCCTGATCCAAACCTTCGGCTCAAGTCACCGGGGCGGTGGTTCCTCGCCGAAGGTTGCCCAATGCGGTGGGCCTAGCCTCGCCGGGCCATGACGTCGCCTCCCTGCCGCCGACTCGCCGACGGCCTCCTCGGTGCGATCGGTGTCGTGCTGGTCGGCGCCTCGCCGGCGGCGGCGCACGGGGCGGGGACACTGAGCGGGCTGTCGTTGGCGCGGTGGCAGTTCGCCTGGGCCGTGGCTGCGGTCATGGTCATCGCCTTCTTCGCCGTGGGTTCGACCTGGCGGCGGCCCCGGCTGGGAGCGGCCGCGGTCGGTCCGGCGCTGCCCACCTGGACGGCGCCGGTCACCACCGTCTCGCCGTCCTCATCCGGCTGATCGGCGTCGTCGTCTACGTCGTGATCGTCACGGCCGGCCTCTTCGGCAGCGAGTTCCCGGCCGCCAACATCGCCCCGATCGGGGTGTTGATCACGTTCTGGGTGGGGATGCAGTTCGTGTCGATGCTGCTGGGCGACGTCTGGCGGGCCCTGAGCCCCTTCGAGACGGCGGCCCTGGCCGGGGCCTGGGTGCGGAGCCGGGCCCGTCACGAGGCCTTGGCCCCGGTCGAGGCCGACGACGATGCCTCGCACCGGTCCGCCGCCGTCGCCGTGGCCGGGTTCGTCTGGTTGGAGCTCGCCTACCACGCCCCGACCAGGCCGAAGATCCTGGGCGGCATCGCGCTGGCCTACGGCGTCGTGATGCTGGCCGCCGCCGCCCGCTGGGGTCGCGACTGGCTCCGCACGGGGGAGGGCTTCGCCGCCCTCTTCTCCCTCTTCGCCGCCATGGCACCGTTCACGACCCGGGCTGGGGAGCGGAGCATCGGCGACGGTCGCCGCGGCCGTCGCCCTGTTCCTGGGCAACTGAGCCCGAGGTGGGATTCGAACCCACCGACCCCCCAGCGATTCGGTTGCCTCGGCCATGCTGAGCCATTCCCGACGGTCAGCCATGGGCACGGCGGTAGCCCCGGTCAGCTGCGGCTGGTGATGAACCTGACGGTGTCCTTGATGGTGGGGTGGGTGGTGGAGGTGGCGGTGAGGGTGCGGGCCAGCGAGGCGCCGGGGGGGGCGGTGTGCCGCACGGTGACCGTGATCGTGATCCGGTGGGTGCCCCCGGGTACCAGGTTGGGGGTGGTGTAGGTCCCGGCGTTGACCTGG
>Ga0315287_10000212_pt1 | contig 51375 bp, 26 predicted proteins | sample YL17G11_0_MG_FD_205037 | JGI IMG/M metagenome (GOLD analysis project Ga0315287, IMG submission 205037) | Sediment microbial communities from Yellowstone Lake, YNP, Wyoming, USA - YL17G11_0 | ecosystem: Environmental > Aquatic > Freshwater > Lake > Sediment | place: USA: Wyoming | collected...
GGGCGTCCGGCTACTGCCGGGTGGTGGCGGAGGCCCGGGTCCGGCGCGGGGATTCGGCGGAGATGGCCGCGATCGAGCTGGTGTGAGGGTGCGACAGCGCGTTCCCGCGGCGCGCCCGACCAGAGGGTGTGTGTGGGCGGGACAGTCCAGCTGCTTCAGCACCGCGAAGGTCGGGTCGCACAGCAGGTTGTCAGTGAGGTTGTACTTGGTCCGCCAGTTGGCCTGCGTGGCGGGTTTGTCCGCCGAGATGCCGTACACAGCGAAGCCCTTGGCTTTGTACGCGGCGGCCTGGTCGTTGTGGCCGTTGGCCTGGGTCGTGCAGCCCAACGTGTTGGCCTTGGGGTAGGAGAACAGGAGCACGCCGGTCGTGGCGAGGACGTCCTGTGTTGTATGAAGAGAGAGAGACGGGATGAGGGTTGGGCCACGGCGCTCGGGCGCCCCGGAGGAGTGAAAGGCGCTTGTTGAAGAAAAAGGGCGCACGCCTCGCCTCCCACGCACACCTCATTTCACACACCCGCTATGCACAAGGTGAGCCCTACGCGCCCCGTCCTCTAGATGACGACCCCCAGCGTGTCGGGCCGCCCGCCGTGTGCGTCACGCACAAGCAGCTGAGGGGTGTCGCGCGGTCACGCATGTGACCGTGCCACGACAGCTCGCCCCACGTGACACATGCGGGACGGGCCCGCGCCGCGCGACTGCGTGTGTCTTCACCCTTGCTTGCTCGACAAGCCCGCTTGCGCGCGTACGAGGTGGAAAGATGGCGGGCCTGTGCGTGGGCGGGGTTGGCGACGAGGCGGCCCTCTCTATTTAAAAAAAAAACGCATCCCCTTTCCTCCCCCCAAACAGACGGCCCTCTTCCTCCTCCTGGCCGCCTCGTCGGCCGCCGCCGCGTCTGGCCTGGCCGACGACGGCAGCGACGTCGCCCTCGCCTCAGCCTTTAAAGAGGAGGCCGCGGCGGACGCGGCCGCCCTGGCGGCCGCCCTCGCCCAAAAGCTGGAGCAAAAGGCCGGCGCCGACGCCCCGGGCTACGTCCCTGGGACGACCATCCCGCTCACCCTCCTCTCAGCGGCCAACGGTTCCTCCACCCTCAAGTGCGGGCGAGGGCGGCAGTGCATCGACCACTCAGGTCCGCTCACCTTCGGCGTGCTCGCGGAGGTGTCGCCTACCTTGGCCCTGGGGTCGACGCCATGGACTGACACGTCAACTCTCCAGCTGCTTCTGTCCGACATTCCGTACGTCGTCGGCGCCCAGACCTTTGGCTCCGTCTTCTCCATCACCACGGTAGGCAAGGACCGGCTCCTGGCCGGCAACGGCCTGCCCCCCACCCCCATCGGCAATTTCCCCGTCGCGAGCGGCACGGACGCTTATCCGTACTATGCCACCCTGCCAGGTGGCACTGACCCGTCCACGGGCCAGCCTTACCAGCCCAACGGCACGTCGGACGAGATTCCTGTGAAGGCTTACAACCTGACCTCCACCCTGCCCCGCTGGCCGGTCAAGACCGGGGCGTACCCCGTCAATGCTTTAATCGTCGGCGTGGCCGTGACGGGCGTCGCATTCCACGCCGAGATTGCGCCCGGCGCTGACGGGGCGTGGTATTCCCCCACAAACGTCCTGCCTTTAGACGTCTGCTGGGGCCACCCCTACGCCAACCAGTACCACCTGCACGGCTACAGCTGGAAGTGCCTGCCGGATGGGCCGGTCGAGAAGCACTCTCCGCTGGTCGGGTACGGGCTGGACGGGTTCGGCATTTACGGCCCGCGCGATGTGGGGGGGAAGATCGTGACCAATGACCAGCTGGACAAGTGCCACGGCCACGTCGGGCCGGTGGAGTGGGAGGGCAAGGTGAGGAGACTGAGAGAGAAACACGCGAGAGTCAGGTGGGCGGGCGGGTTTTGAGAGGCCGCCGGCCACGCGCGCACGCGCGCGCGCGCGGCCGCGGCGACCTCCCTGTCCAGCGCGGCCGCGGCCAGGCTCTCTTTCTCTCACACACACGAACACACACTCTCTCCCCTCCCTCCTTTCCAGCTCACCGTCATGTTCCACTACCACCTGAACCGGGAGTTCCCCTTCTCCATCGGCTGCTTCCGCGGGTCCGTCGATTATTACGCGGCCCTGGGGTCGACCGACATGCGCGAGACCCTGCTGCCCATCTATTCCCGGTCCTATGCGGCGAACAAGGTGCTCAACGCCCGGGCGGAGGTGGCGGGCGCGGTGGGGCTGGGGCTGGACGGGTCCGGCGCCAACGGGACGGCGCCGCCGCTGCCGGGCAAGGCCGGCGCCCTGGCGGGGCTGCTCACGCGGGCGGCGGCAGAGGTGGAGGGCCTGGCCGCCGCCGCCTCCGGATGGGGCGAGAGGGTGGTGTGAAATATACACAGCATGGCTGTGTATTCACATCCCGTGGGCGAGCAATGGTGTGCGTGTATGTGTGTGTGTGTGGGAGGGGAGGTGTGCATGTGAGCTGGAGGGGGGCGGCGTTTGCAAAAAATCGCCTTTAATTTTTCGACAAGCAGTATAATGCGGTAGGATGCAGTGCGTCGTCGGCTCTGCCGGCTCTGCGTCCAGAAGGGCGCAGCTTTTCTGTTCTTGCTGAGGCGAGAGAGGAATGGTGGACAAAGAGAAAAGAGCGGCTAGATTGAAAAACACCCACGCGCAGTCTCTGTTAAGCATTCGCGTGCCCCCATCTAGGCGCACGCCCAAAACACAGCCCTCTGTGGCCCCAGCGTAAGAGGAGCCTCCAAAGTCTATGCCTGTGGCACGCTGTCTCCCGCGCCAGCGCCTGACCGGCTCCCCGCGGCGCACACCGCCGTCTGCGCCCGCGCAGCGCCGCGTGTCGGCGCCCAGTGCCTCTCCAACCCCCTCCTCCGCGACCACCCCGCCCACCCCGCTTCCCATCGTCATTCTGCCTGGCCTGGGCAACGCCTCCTCCGACTACGCATCCTTGGCCGCCGCCCTGCTCGCCCGGGGCGCCCCGGCCGTCGCCGTCGCGCCCGTCGCCCGCCCGGACTGGCTGCGCAACGCGGCCGGCCTTCTGCGGAAAGAGTATTGGAGCGGTGACCTGACGCCCGCGCCGACGACGGACTGGTACCTGGAGCGCATTGAGGCCGCCGTCGCCCAGGCGCGGGCGGCGGCGGGGATGGAGGGCGGGAAGGTGGCTGTCATCGCGCACTCCGCGGGCGGCTGGCTCGCCCGGACCTGGATGCTCGGCGGCGGCGCCGCCTCCGTCGCCTCCCTGACCACCCTGGGCTCCCCACACGCCCCACCCCCACCAGGCTGCGGCCTGCCCGACCAGACCCGGGGCATCCTGACTTGGGTGGACGCCAACACGCCGGGCGCCTTCCACGGGGAGGTCCTCTACACGACGGTCGCGGGCCGGTACCTTCAAGGCGCGCCATTGCTGGGCGGCAGTGATGGCGCGACGATCGCCGCCCGCCTGGCCGGCGCGGGCTATCAGGCCCTGTGCGGTGAATCCGACTGTTGGGGGGATGCCATCACGCCCGTGGCGACGGCCCACCTGGCGGGGGCGAGGCAGGTGACGCTGGAGGGTGTCTTCCATGGGCCGCTCGGGGCGACGCCCGACCCCGAGGGCGGGGAGGAGGTGAGCGCAGGCAAAAAGGCGCGGTTCTGGTACGGGTCAGCCCCGGTCATCGATGCCTGGGCGCCCGGGGCGTTGGGCCTGGCGCCGCTGGGGGGGCGGCTGCTGGTGGGCGAGGTCCCTACCTCGCCCGCCAGCAGGGTGAATGCGAAATGAAAAAAGAATGAAGGAAGGTTGGTAAATGAGCCACAACAACTCGTTTTTTTTTCTCTTCTCTGTCTCTCCCCAAATGCGGGCGCTCGCCCCGCCTCCTGGCGCCCAGAGGAGCGTGGCAGGCCCTCTGCTCCCCATGCGCGGCGGCGGCGGCGGCGGTGGCGGCGTAAGCAGCACCCGCTGCCACGCAGCGCCCCCTCCTCAATTCACACTCGGCCCGACCAACCCTCTGTCCTTTTCCCGGCTCGTGGCCCTCGCCCCCGCCCCAGACTTCCGGGCCGCCGCCACCCTGGCCACCCTCCCCTGGGCAGACCCACCCGACGGCCACGTCACCGTTCGCATCACCTACGCGGGCGTGAACGGCGGGTGCGAGACGTTCCGCGTGCGCGGGGAGCCCGGCACGGCCTTTGCCAAAAACGCGCGCGCGAGTGCGGCCGAGCCGATCTCGTTGGGCGCAGAGGGCGTGGGCTTGGTCGCCGCGGTCGGCCCGGGCGTCACCTCCCTGGCAGTCGGGGATGCGGTCGCCGTGTCTAGCGCCAACGCCTTCGCAGAGTTCGTGACCGCCCCTGCCGCCCGGTGCGCCCGCCTGCCGCCGGGGCTGGGGGGCGCCTCGCCGGCAGCGGTCGCGCTCACGCTCTCCGGCCTGACCGCGGCCGTCGCGCTGGGGACGTGCGGCGTGGCCGCAGGACAAGCCGGCCTGTCCCCAGCCGATGCCGTCCTCGTCACCGCGGCCTCGGGCGGGACGGGCCACCTGGCCGCCCAGCTCGCGGCGGCCAGCGGGGCGGCCGTCTTTGCGACCACCGGCGGCCCGGCCAAGGCCAACGCCCTGCGCGCCCTCCTCGCCCCCTGGCCCCGGGCCCGGGTGATCGACTACACAGCGGAGGATGTGGAGGACGTGCTGCGGCGCGAATGCCCGGCCCCCGGCCTCACGGTCGCCTACGAGGGCGTGGGCGGGGCGGCGCGGGATGCTGCGCTCGCCGCGCTCGCCCCGGGCGGGCGGGTCCTGGCTGTCGGCCACATTTCCGAGTACCCCAACGCCGCCCCGCCCCGCCTGGGGGCCGCGGCCCGCGGGGCGCCTGCGCAGCCTGGCGCCCGCCCCCTGCCGCCCGCCCACGACACGTTCTGGGGCGGGCGGGAGGTCGACTTGGGGGAGGGGCGGACTCTGTATGGCAACGTGTGGGGCGGCGCAGACGCGCTGGGCGTGGCCCGCGCGCGGCGGGCGGTTTTCTCTGCTTATGCCCAAGGCACCTTGCGCGTGCTTATCGATGGGGCGAGCGGCGAGGTGGACACGCCGTATGTGGGCTTGGGCGCAGCGGCGGACGGGGTGGAACGGTTGATGGGAGGGGAGAGCGTCGGGAAAGTGGTGCTGAGGGTGTGGCGTTGAGGGGAGTAAATGGAGGGAAGAGGAGGAGCACGACGGGCCGCGCCGTGCCGCGCCCGCCGCCGCCGTGTGTGTGTTGTGTAGGAGAATGGACATCCAGAAGGCAAGGCTGTGTGTTGGCACATGTGCTGCTGGCTATCTCTTCCCTCAAACAACCACCCCGACCACCTCCCACACCCCGCCCGCCCCCCGCCCTGCCTCCACCCCATCCATCTCATCCAGGCGGGCCACCAGCGCGGCCGCCACGGCTTCGGCGCCGCCGGGCCGCTCCAGGACCGCCAGCGGTGAGACTCCTGGCTCACCGGTGGCCATGGCGGTGTGGAGGGCGTCGACGGCCGCCCACAGGCGGGCGGCCCGGCCGCGGTGGCCGCCCAGGGCGGCAAGGGTCGGGCCGGCGGGGAGGGGCGGGGCGGCGCCGCCGCCCCCGATCGCGACGCCACCCCCAAACAGGACCGCCGCACTGGCGGCGGCGCCGTCGGCCGCGGACGGGCGGCGGGTGGACATGGTGGTGGCGGACGCGGCGCCGCCCTCGGCCTGGCAGGCGGCGGCCCACGCCAAGGCCGCCCGGGCCGCCGACGCGCGGGTGGGCGCAGTAGAATGAGGCGTGGGGGGCCGCCCAGTGCCTGCTGCTGCCTCCCCGCCCGCCCAGCCCGCGGGGCCGCCGCCGCCGCCCGCCTCCGCCCCGCTCCCGGCCCAGGCCCGGCTGCCGCCCAGGAGGAGGGACAGGGCCAGGGCGTGCGGGACGGGCGGGGAGGAGGACGGCGGGAGGGGCGCCGCCTCGCCCAGCGCGCTCGCCACGGCCCCTTTCAACCCGGCTACTGCCGCGGCCGCAGCTGGCGACCCGGCCCGCCGTTCCTCCTCCAAGCGGTCCACCGACCGAGCACCCAGGTAAATGAGGGCCACCGCGGCCGCAGCATTGGACGCCCGCCCCCCACCCCGGGCGGCGGCGCCCAAGGGCGCGCGCTCAGCCAGGCCTAGGAGCAAGGCCGCCAGCGAGGCCGCGACCGTGCAGGCACGCCCCGCGGGCGTGCCCAGCGCCGCCCGCGCCGTGGACCCCGGCCCGAGGGCCCGGCGCAGGGAGCTGTCGCTGCTCCCCGCCGCACCGCCGGCGGCCCAGGAGGTGAGGAGGGAGGAGGCCAGGTCGTCAAACTCCCGGCCGCCCCGGCCGCCCCGGGCCGCCGCCGGCCCGGGCGCGGGGAGCAAGCAGTTGGCGAGCGCCCCGCCGTTGCGGAAGGTGGCGCCCTCCCACTCCCCGCGCGGGCGGGGCCGGGCCCGCCCGTCCGCCACCCGGGCGGACGCGTGGCAGGAGGCGTGGATGCGGTTGTCCGCGGAGACGACGTCGAAAATGATGGCGGAGGAGGCCAAGCCGGGTTGGCCTCCCGCATCCAACCCACCGCTCACGCACGCGCCGCCGTCCGTCAGGCCGGGTGGCAGGTCGGCCACCCGGCGGGCGACTACCCAGGCGTACATGCAGAGCGGCTCGGAGTGGGCTGACGACCCGCCGCCCTCCTTGCAGACCAGGCAGCAGGAGGACGCCTCGCCACCGTCGTCTTCAATCTGGACACCACCCCTTGCTGCTGCTCCACCCAGCGCGGGCGAGGGCGACGGCGAGGCCGCCGCCCACCCGGCCAGCAGGCCGGACGAGGCGGGCGGCGTGGCGGAGACGCCCAAGTGCGCTAGGGCGGCCGCCCGGGCGGCGGCCGCCCGGGCCGCCCGCCGGGCGGTCTCGGCTCCCCGGGCGGCCGCCACGGCCGCGGTGGCCAAGGGCCCGCCCGCGTCGGCCAGCGCGTCCAGCGCCGCCTCCGCCGCCCCGCCCAGGGCGCCCGCCCCGCCCGTCTCCAGGGAGTGGAGCGCGGGGACCAGGCCGGGTGAGGCGGCCACCAGGGCGTCCGCGCACGCCGGGTCGCCCGCCAGCGCCTCGCACAGCTGGACGGCCGCGGCCGTGCCGGGCGGGCGGGTGGTCTCGCCCGCTGCCGCCATGCCCGCCGCCAGGTACAGAGCCACCCGGGCCGGCAGCCCCGCGGCCCGGGCCAGGTCGTGCAGGCGGGCGCGCGGGGTTGGGGCCGCCGCGCTCGCCAGCGTGGGCGAGCCGGAGAGGAGGAGGAAGCCGGCGTCGGGCGTGCGTGGCGTTGGCGGGGTGTTGGCAGCCGCGCTGCTGCCACCTCCCCCCACCCCTCCAGCCGCCCGAGACTCGTCAAACAGCGCCCGCGCCAGGGCGGCCGCGTCCCGTTCCAGCGCCGCCGCGGCGTCGGCGTCGCCCGTCGCCATGGCCGCATCAATTGCCGCGGGCGCGACCGCCGCGGTCAGGTCTTCGGCCAGGGCCGCCGTCGCCGCCCGCCCGCCCGCCGCGGCGAGGAGGGGGAGCACCCGGGCGGCGCCGGCCAGGGCCGCGGGCGCGGTCGTGGCCTCACCCGCCGCCCGCCGGCGCGCGCCTGCCAGCGCCCGCACCGCGGCCGCGGCATCCCGGTCTGTCAAGGGTCGGCGGGCCGGCGGCGGCGGGGCAGGGGCCAGCAGGAGGGCCTCCGCTGCGGACAAGAGGTCGGCTGTGCAGGAGGATGGGGCGGGCGCTGCCCCCAGGCCCGCCGCGCCTGCCGCAAGCAAGCGGCCCAGCCACCCGCCCGCCAACAGTTCCGCCGCACAGGCCGGCTCCTGGGCGGCGAGGGCAAGCAAGGCGGCGGCAGGGGCGGTGGAGGCATGAGAGGAGCCGCCGCCAGTCGCGCAAGCGAGGGCGGCCGCGAGGGCGCCTGTGCCCACCAGGGCCCGCCGGGCGGCCGCGACCGCCGCGGCCGCCGCCTCCGGGTCGGCCCCACCACCAGCCTCTGCCGCCCATCCACCCACCACCGCCGGCAGGACCTTCAGCATGGGCTCCGTCGCCTCGCCGTCCAGGCCGGCCAGGCGGTAGGTGACGGCCATGGGCGGCGGGGCCGGCAGGCCAGGCGCACCACCCGCCGCTGCCTGGCGGTGGTTGTTGGCCTGGCGGGTGCGGGCGCGGCGGCGGGTGGCACCCCCACCCTCCGAGCTGGAGGATGAGGACGCCAAAGATTCGGGAAGGGAGCCCGCAGGGGTGGGCGGCGGCGGCAACGGGGCGTTGTTGGGAAACCCCCCACCACCGCCCGTGGCTGTCGCGGTCGCCGCTGTGCACCCGGGCAGCCACACCCGTTCGTGCACGCCCGCCATCGGCAAGTCCAGGCTCACGATGTGGCCGCGGACCAGGAGCTCGACACCAAAGTCGTCACCCACCAGGCCGTCCATGCCCAGGCGGCGGCAGATGAAGTCCTTCAGGTGGCGCATGGTGGGCCCGCCGACCGAGGCGGCAGGGGTGGGCGCGGGGCCGCAGGTGCCCCGAATAAAGTCTTCTTGGGTGGGGGCCTTGCGCAGGGCCAGGGAAAAGGTGGTCAGGGCTTTGGCATCGTCCTCGACGGCAGGGTGCGGGGCAGTCGGCGTGACGGGCGGCGCACCGTCAGTGGACGGCCCGCCGCCCGCCGCACCACGACCACCGGCCGCGACGGGGCGGGGCCGGCCGGCAGCCAGCGCTGTCGCTGCCGCCGGGTCCACCGCCGCCAGGGTCGCGCACACCGCCGCCTGCTCCAGGCGGGCCAGGAAAGGCTGCGACGCCGGTGACGCGGCCCAGGCGGCCGCATGGACGCTCGCCAGGAGGGCTGCCGCCGCGGCGACGGGTGCGCTGGCCTCGCCAGCCCGCTTGCGCACGACCCGCCCCAGCGCGCGCCGGGCGGCCAGGGTGTCGCCCGCCCGCCGGGCGGCGAGGGCATCCAAGGCCGCGCAGGCCAGGGCCAGTGCTACCGGTCCGCCCGCCCGGCTGAATGCCCGGCGGGCCGCGGCCGCGTGCGGGCCGGCCAGGAGGTCGCCCGCCCGACGGGCAAAAGCCCGGGCGGTGCGGGCGAGGGCGTCGCCGTTTCCGGTCAGGCCGCCGGCGCCCGAAACAGCCGCCAGCGCGGCCGCCGCCGCCGGGCCTCCCGCCTGGGCAGCCAGCGCCACCACGCTCGCATCATCGCACCCGGTCTCGGCTTGTAAGAGTGCCAGCGCACATGCGGCCGCCAAGCCGGCGGCAGCAGCAGGCACGCCGCGCGCGGCCAGAAAAGCGCCGCCGCCTGGTGGAGCGGCGGGCCAGTCGGCCGCCACCTCACGCCCGTCGCCTGCCACCCAAGCCAACAACGCACACGCCTCATCTCCCGGGTGGCGGTGCGCCCCGTCTTCGCCCTGGGTTGGCGCCCGTGACGCCGCGCTCGCCAGGGACGGCAGCAAGGCCGCCACCCGGGCCCCCAGGGCCAGGGCGGCGTGCGGGCTGCTGGCGCTGTTTTGCACCAGCAACCGCGCCGCCGCAGCCCGCACCCGGTGTGAGGCCGGGTGTGTGAGCAGGGCAGGGGCCAGGGTCGGGGAGGCCGCGAGGGCCGCGACGGGGCCAGCTGGCGCCGCAGCTGCCAGCTCCCGCCATCGGCGCGCAAGGCGGGCGAGTCTGGCGACGGCCGGAGGGATGGGCGGGGGTGGTGGGGCGGCAACAGCAGCAGTGCGGGGGCGAGACGCAGACGCGGCCGCCGCCGCCACCGCTGCCGCCCGTTTCGCCGCGACCGGGTCATCCCATGCATCATCCTGGTCCTCCGGAGGTAGCAGCGGGGCCGCCGGCAGGGCGACGACCGGGATGGAGGGCGGGGAAGGCGGCGGCGGTGGAGCAGCTGCAGCAGCAGCTGCAGCAGGAGAAAGTTGGCGTTGAGGTCGCACGGCCGCGGCTGCGGCTGTCGCATCGTTCAGCGCTTCCAGCAGGGGCGCGACGACGGCGCCTGCGATGGCCGGGCCTTTCGGGGCCACCCCCATGGCCGCCGCCACCAGGTCGACGGCCAGGCGGAGGGCGGGCGCGGCCCGGGGTCCGCCCTCTCCATCACCCCGATCCCGAACCACATCGCACAACAGGCGGACCGCGGCACCCACGCCCGCCCCGTCTCCTGCCGCCATCAGCCCGCCCCGCTGGCTCAGTGCGTACCGCACGCGGTCCGCAATGGCGGTCAGCAGCGCTTGCATGCCAGGGTTGCCGCCAGACCGGGCCAGGCGGGTTAGGAGGTGGCGGGCCGGGGCGGCGGTGCCAGTGGGCGCGCCAGGCCCGACGCACCAGCCAAACAGGGAGGGGACCGCGCCCCGCCCGACCAGGGCGTGCACGCAAGCCGGGTCCGCAGCCGCCACGCACGCCACCATCAGGTCCAGGGCAGGCCCAACGAAGGCTGCGTCGCCGGCAAAGGAGCGGGTGGACGGGGTCGACGCAGCCAGGGCGGCACTGGCAGCAGTAGTGGCGGCAGCAGCCGGGTTGCCTCCGCCGCCTCCAGCAGCAGCAGAAGCCAACACGTGCGCCGCCAGGGCCGCCCGGGCGGCCGCTAACGCCGTAGCGGTCTGGGTGGCGGCGGCATGGGCAGCCGCCACCTCCCCGCCATACGCCGACACGGCCGCGGTGACGGCGGGCGAGACAGAGATGGGCGAGGTTGATGAGGGCGAGGGTGGCGACCCACCCCCCTCTCCATCCCCGCCCGCCAACCCGCCGCCCGCCCGGGCGGCCGCTACGGCGGCCAAGGCGACCTCCAATTGGGTGGTGACAGCGACCAGGACAGCAACCGCCCGCCCCTCCTCCTCGCACGCCGCATCCACGGCCGCCTCCAGGCGTGCCCGCCGGGCGGCAGTGGTGGCGGCGTTTCCACCAACGCCCGCGGCCGCTGCCGCCGTGCGCGCGGCTTCGGCCGCCATACCACCACAAGCGCCACCACCACCACCGCCCGTCGCGGGCGTGGCCAAAAAACCCAGGCGCACGCCCGCTGCCCGGCAGGCCCCGCACTCGGAGCACAGGAAGGACGCGTCGTCATCGAAATCGATGTTGCGGCACCGCCGGCACTGACCGACGTGCTCCCCGCACGCCCCGCACACGGTGGCGGGCGGGGGCACCCGGCGGGCGCATCGCGGGCAGGAGATGGGCTCCGCCGCGGCCGCACAGCCGTCCGTCCACAGGTCCTCAAAGACAAAGGCGAGGGCGGCGGCGGTAGGGGTAGAGGGGAGGGACGCTTTGGCCGAGCGCGCGCCTGGCGGGAAATGCAGCGTCGCCACACGCCGCCAGCCCGAGGAGGACACGCCCACGTTGTCAGCCTCTGCCAGGGAGGCCAGGGGCGGGGCCGCCAGGTATACGCCCACCGTGCGTGGCGCGGTCGGGTGGGGGCGGCCCGGAGGCGGGGGCGCGGCCAGGGCGACCGACCGGAGCGGGGTCGGGCTGGCCAGCCGGAACGCGGCCCGGCGGGTACCGTATGAGGCCTCCACCCGGGCGGTGTCCAGCTGAATGGTCGAGGTAGCGGCGGCGGCGGAGGCGGCGATGATCGTAGAGCCGCCCGCCTCAAGCAGGTGCGGTAAAAGAAGAGGGGCCGCTGCGGCGGCTGCGGCGGCGGTGGGTGCACCCCCACCCCGCCCTCCACCACCCACGAGGCCGCGTAGGTCGGCGTACGCCTGGGCGTGCGGGTGGTCGGTCAGGGCGGCCAGGGCGGAGGTGGCGGCCGCGAATAAGGCCGGCGCGACCGCGGAGGCAGCTGCGGCGGACGCTGCCCGACCGGCCGCATGGGCAGAGGAGGAGGAAGAGGGGGCGCGGTGGCGGGTCGTCGCCGCCGCTGCCGCCGCCACCGCCTCGGCGCTGCCACCACTCACTAACTCAGTGACCAGGGCCAGGAACGGCCCCGCCGCGCCCGCCGGCGCGTCCCGGGCTTTGGGCGCCCAGGCGGCCACCCGGCAGGCAAAGGCCGCCAGGGTCGAGGTCGATGCCTCATCGCCCGCGCCCGCTGCCCGGGCGGCCCACGCCCACGCCGCCCGGACCAGGCCGGTGCCCGCGTCCCGGACTTCGACCGAGGAGGCCGGGCCTAGGATGGCCCGCCCGATGAGGTCGTCCAGCAGGGGCAGCGGCAGGGCAGCCGCGGCCGCACCCCCTCCACCCCCGCTCACCAGGGCCGCGGCGGCTTGGAGGGCGAGCCGGGCGGGCGTGGGCGGCCAGGCGAGGGCCCGGGACACCAAGCCGGCCACACCGTCAGGCAGGATACCAACCATCGCGGCCGGGCGTTCGTTGGACGCGGTCCGCAGCTCGCGCAAGGACGCGCACAGGCCAGAGAGCGGGGCGGGGTCGGCCGGGTCGGCCGCAGTGCCAGCCGCTCCCGCCTCCACGCCCTTCCACGCCGTGCCCGCCGCCCGGCGCGCGCGGCTGTCACGCATGGCGGACCGCGACCCACCACACGCGCGCAGGGCGGCCGCCCGGGCCGCTCGGCGGGCGGGGGCCAAGCCAGGCGCCGCGCCCGCGGCGAGCGCGGCGTCGAGCCAGGCGGCGGTGGAGGGGGAGGGCGGGGCAGGCGCGGCCAGGCCCGCCAGCCAGGTCGCGGCTTCCGCCACCACGACCGCCGCGGATGCCGGGACCACCCCGCCCGCCGCCTGGCCTGCCCAGCCCGCTGCCAGGATGAGGCGGGCGGCGTCATCAGGTGGCGTGGACGCGGGCAGCAGCAGGGCGGCCGCGACGGCGAGGGGCGGGCGGGGAAGGAGCTCGCCCATGCCCGGCGCGGCGCCTGCGGCGGGCTCACCCGCTGGGCCGGACGACTGGAAAGGGGCCACAAGGGCCGGCGCCTGGCGGCCCATCTCAGCCAGCGCGTCCTGGAGGGCCGACAGGATGGCCCCCCCCCCCTCCAGGTCCGCTTCCAGCGCGGCCGCCAGGGCCGCCGCGCCCGGGTGGTGGGGCTGGGCAGTCTCCTCCGCGCCCTCGCTCGCCCGCCTGGCCGGGGTCGTGCCGGGCGGGGAGGAGGAGGGCGTGGCGGCTGGCGGCGGGGGTGGCGCCGGCTGCGCGCGCGCCGCCAGGGCGCCCGCGGTGGCCAGGCAGGGCAGGGACCGGGATGCCCGCCAGGCCCCGAGCGCGGCGACCGCGGCCCGGCCCGCCAGCATGCCCGCCTGCTGCCCGCCTCCCCCACACGCGCGCAGCACAAAGGCGGCGGATGCCAGGGTGCCCGCACCGGCCGCGCCCTCCACGACCTTGGCCGTGAAAGCGACTGCGCCGCCGCCCGGGCTCAAGCACAAAAGCTCGTCGCCCAGGGCAGAGGCCGCGGCCGCCTGCAGGGCCGGGTCACCCCGGCTCTCCAGCAGGGCGCCCGCGGCCGCCGTGTCGGCCGCGCGCACGACCGCCCGGGCGGCGCCGGCGTAGAGGGCGGCCAGGTCGGAGCGGGCCAGGCAGGCGACGCCGGCGCGCAGGGCCAGGGCGGCCGCGGTCGCTGGGACGGCGGCGGCAAGGGCAGGGGCGAGGGTGGGCGGGAGCGGGGTGGCGGGCGGCGCGGACAGGACCGCCTTTGCCACGCGCGCCGTCGCCCAGCAGGCGGCGTCGGACAGGACGGACACCCCGTCAGCAGCAGCAGCGGCGGCGGGAGCCACCAGGGCGGTCAGCTCCTCTCGGGAAAGAGGGGGTGAGCCGGCAGGGGCCGCAGGCTCACCACCCACAACCGCCAGCGCGGCCGCCGCGGCGGTGGCAGCGTCCGCGCCGGGGTCGGCGCTGCCGTCGCCGGGCGTGCCTGGCGGCGGCGGCGTCCCAGCAGCCACCGCCAGCGCGGCCAGGCGGGCAGCGACGCCGCCCCCCAACCCCGCGTGCGCCGCCCCGTCCGCGGCGGCCGCGGCGGAGACGGCATCGTACGGGAGGGCGTAGGCTTCCAGGCCGTCCAGGCGGGGAAAGGCGCCCGCGTCGCCGCCGCCCAGCACGGCGACGTCCAGCCCGCCCTCCCGGGCGGTCGCCAGGGCCTCCGCCGGCGTGAGCGGGACGTCCACCCACCGGGCCTGCGACCCGTCGGCGCCCCCTCCGGGCGGGCGGGCGGGCGGCAGGGCCACGGTCCGGCCCGCGACCCGCAGGGCGGACGGGCGGGAGCCCGCGCCAGCCGCACCGACATGAACGCGCAGGCCGACCAGGGCGAGCGGGGTGGGTGGGGCGGAGGAGGAGGAGGAAGGGGGGTCGCCAGAAGGCGGCGGCAGCGGCGGCGCAGCAGCCACCAGGCGCAGCGAAAAGCGGCAGCCCTCCGGGTGGGGAGACGTCAGCCCGCCGTCCGCGCCCGCGGGTGGCGGGGCGCCCGCGCCCGCCAGGCCGCTGGCCGATCCCATCAACGGCAGTAGCGGCCCCGCCCGCAGGTCGGCCGTCACACAGGCCGCGCCCTCGAAAAAGGAGTGCGGGGTGGTGGGGTGGGGCGGGGCGGGGGCGGCCGGCCAGGCCCGGCCGCCCGCCGCGCTGTCGCCCACGCCCACGCCCACGCCCCACACCCGGACGACGCCCGCGGGGGAGAGCAGGGCCAGGGCCGGGCCTGGTGCGGGCCCGGGCAGGGCCAGGGACACCCCGCCGTCCGGGGCGCCCGCGTCGGCGCCCGCCAGGCGCTGGACGGCCGCGGCCGTGCCGCCCCCCGGCGCGCCCCGTAGGGCGAGCACGGTCGCGGCGGCGGCCGGCGTGGTGGAGGCAGGGGGGAGGCAGACGAGGAGGGCAGGCGTGTTCAAGGCCGCCCGAGTGGTGGGCGGCAGTGGGATGGGGACCAGGCCGCCGCCCGCGAGCGGGGACGGGGAGGGCAGGCGGGCGAGGCCGGAGAGGCCACCACAACAGCGCGCGCCGCCCAGGCGCGCCAAAAACAGGGCGCCGGTGCCACAACCGCCGCTCTCCTCCCGCAGGGCCGACACCGCCACCAACGGCCTCCCACCCCCACCCGCTCCAGGCAGGTAGACCACATCCACGCCCGTCCAGGAAGGGGGAGGCGCGGCAAGGGGGGGGGCACCGCCCTCCCCAGGCGCCGCGTCAGCCAGTGACCCGCACGCGACAGCGCGCACCTCGCGCCCCGGCCGCGGGCTGGGCGGTGCCGGCGCCGGGCCGGGGGCCGGGCTGCGGGCGCCCGCATCAGCTGCCATGGCCCTGCCCGCCTCGGCCGCCGCGGCGGCCAGGTCGGCAGGGGAGGGCAAGGCACACGTCGCCAGCGTGCCCGCAATGGAGAGGAGGACGAGGGTACCACCAGCGCTCGCGCCACCACGCCCTGCACCCGTCCACGCCGCCGCCGCGACCGCGTCCGTGCTGCCCTCCCCCTCTTCGCCCAGGCGGACAGCCAGGGCTGGGGCCGCCGCGCACACGCCTAGGTCGTACACCAGGACGCCGCCCGGCGTGACGGCGGCCAGGAGGCTGCTGGCGTCGCCCAACCAAATCACGCCCAGCACGTCCTCCGCCCCGGCCCCGCCCGCCAGCGACCGTGGCGGGCGGGGCACGCCGCAGCGCACCCGGTCCGTGACCCGGCCCAGGGCGTCCACCGCCCAGACGGTCAGGGCCCGGCGCGGGCCGCCCAGGGCCAGGCGGGAGCTGGTGGGCGGGGGTGGGTGTGCGGGCGGCGGGGCAAAGGCCAGGCAGGTCGGGGAGAAGCCGGCTGCGTGGGCGGCCAGGCCTTCCACGTGGCACCGCCCCGATGGCGCTGAGTCAGCAGCAGCCCCCACCCCAGAAGCACATGTAAGGCGGGCAAAGGCGACCCGGCCGCCCCCGCGGGCGAGGGCGAGGACGCCGGTGGCGGCGCAGGCGGCCGCGCCGCGCCGGGCGGCGGGGAAAGGTGAAGGGGCGACCGCCGCCGCCGCCGCCGCCGCCGCCGCCGCCGCCGCCGCCCGCCCACCTCCCACATCCTCATCGCCCGCCAGGCGGGCAGAGAGGGCGAGGACGGCCAGCGGGGTGGAGGCGGGCGAGGCGCGGGAGTCAGCGCCCGCGGGGACGGGGCCGGTGGGGCCAAGCATGGGGGGAGGGGGGTGGTGGTGGTCGGTGTCCGCCTCGACCCCTCCACCGCGCGCCGCCGCTGGGCTGTCCACCACCGCCCCGCCGCCTCCTCCTCCTCCCCGCAGCAGTGACGCGCCCAGCGCGCCCAGGGCCGCCCCGGCCTCCCGGGCCGCCGCCTGCAGGGCAGGAGAGGCGGACGCGGCGCGCAGGGCCGCCGCGAGCGCGGCCACCTCCCCGGCCTGCGGGGCTGGGAGGGCGGGTGAGGCGGGCGTGGGTGGCGTGGGGCGGGGGGGTGCCGGGCCGACCAAGCCCGCCCCACCACCAGCTGACCAGGCTTTGACGGGGCGGGGTGCCGGCGGCGGGGCCGCACCCCCTCCACTCAAGCACACGCAGGCGACCGCGCGCGCCCCGCCCGCCCCGGCCCCGCAGTCGCAGAAGAAGCGGGACCGGCCCGCGTAGGCCAGGTCATGCCCGGCGTGGCAGGCGACCGCGCACGCACCGCACACGCCCCGGGAGGACGCCAGGCCGCACGTGTGGCAGGCCCACCAGTGCTGGTCAATGAACGCATCTCCCGTGCGCCCAAACGAGCAAAAGGTGGCGGGGGTTGGAGACATGGGGGGAGGCGCGGGGGACGGGTTGGTGGGCGGCGGCGTCGTGGGGGTGGCGGACGAGGCCGCCGCCGCTGCCGCCGCCGCGGGCTGGGCGCCGGGGGCGGGGCGCGGCAGCGGGGGCGGGGTGCAGGCGGCCGGGGAGGGCGCCCCGCCCCCGCCCCCGCCGTCCGCGACGCGCGGGTCGCGCGGGAAGGGGCCGACCTGCAACGGGGCCCCAGCCGCGGCCAGGGCGGCAGCGCCGCCGGCCACGTGCGCGCCCGGCCCGCGCCGCCCACCGCCTGCCAGCGCGCGGAACTGGCCGGCCTCCAAGAGCTCGGCGAAGGCGCCCTCCAGGTCCGGGGCAGGCCCACCGCCGCCGCCGCCGCCTGTGCCGCCCCCGCCCCCACCCCCCCCCCGGGCAGTCGCGGCCGCGGCGGCCACCGCCGCCGCCAGTTCCTCGCCGAACACGCCGGCCAGGGCGTCCTCCTCGTCAAACATGTAGTCGTCCTCGTCCTCGTCCTCGAGGTCGTAGGGGGCGTCGCCCGCGCCGTCGCCATCCCGGACGTCGTCCGGGCCGGCCCGCTGTTCGTGGTCCTCCTCCTCCTCCTCCTCCTCCTCCTCCTCCTCCTCCTCCTCCTCCTCCTCCTCCTCCTCCACCCCCACCTCCTCGCTGCTGTCGTCCTCCTCGAAACCGAGGTGGCCCAGGGCAGAGGCGAGGTCGGTGCCTGGCGCCGCCGCGGCCGCCGCCGCCCCCGCGGCTAAGAGGGCTAGCGACGAACGCATGGGCTCTCTCTCGTCGCCCGACGAGCGGGCCGCCGCGGCGGCGGTCGCGGCGGCCGTTAGGGCCCGCAACGCACCCTCCACGCCATCCATACCGACTCCAACAAGCCCAGCGATGGCATCGGCCACTGACAGGGTGGGCGGGTGGAGGAGGGTGAGGGGCGGTGGAGGCGGGCCCGCCTCGTCGTCAGCCATTTGCCTCGGTGTTTTAGTACGTGAGGGTGAGAGCGACGGCTTGTGCTGTTTTCGCGGGCACGCGCGTGTGTGGGTGAAGTAGGTGGGAAGAGCCGTGCGCGTGGATGCACGCACGGGTGGTCGTAAGCTGGCTCGTGCGAGCGAGCAAGTGCCCTAATGTGACAAAGTTAATTTTCTCTGCCCGACCCGAGGGCCTGCCCCCCCTCACCCATCTTTTTTTTCACCCCTCGATCGCCGCCCACTCCCGCACCCTCCCCAGCTTGGCGCCCCTGGTAAACCGACGGTACGCGGCCAGCGTGCTCGCATCAAAGGCAGGGGCCGCCAAGAAAGAGGAGGAGGCCTCGCTTTCGTCCGTGCCGCCTCTGCCAGGCTGCTCATCGCAACCACCACGCGGCGCAGCCCCACCCTCCAGCGCGCCCGCCACCCGAGTAGCCAGGTCAGGCAGGTCGCTGTCATCCCGCCCATCGACTTGCCCTCTCGCTCTGAGCCGTCTCAGCGCGGCCAGCAACCCCCACCCACAGGCGGCGACCGCGAGCGCGAGGTCGGGTGGGGAGGGCGCCATTAGGCCCAGGGAGGCAAAGGGAGGGGAGGACGACGGCAGGGGGCGGACTTGGGAGTGATGCACCACCAGGGGAGTGGTGGTGGTTGGCCAGGTGGGCAGGATCAGGGGCTTGACCAGGATGGGCGGGGGCGGGGCGAGGAGCGGGCGGCGTGGGAGGGGAGGAGGTGGCGGGCACGACGCCAGCTCCCCAACAGCTAGCGCGAGGGCCGCATTCGGCGGTCCGCCGAGGCCTGCGGCTGGCGGCGGGGCTGCCATCATCGTTCGTGCGGAGCTGACGGTACTAAGTCAGAGGGGTGAGCTTGAGGCTGGGCGTGTCGGGCGGGGCGTCGTCGGGGGGGTGCCGTGGTTGCGAGCGGCACGGACGATGAGAGGTGATGGAAAATGGAGAGGCTGCGTTTTTTATTTTTTTGTCGCCCCCTCACTCTAGCAGTCTCACTTGAGAGCACATTGGCGCGCGCTCCCCCCCAACCACCCCTCACGCCACACCCCGCCCGCCCCTCCCAACCCTCTCTACCCAGCTGAGATCGTCCTTCTCACCCGTCGAGCGCCGCCGTGCAAAAAAAAACACGAGCCCACACACCGCAAAACAGAGGCACTCTTTTTGTTTGGCGTGCCAACTCGCGTCGCGCGCCTTTTTTTTTGCTCGACCCTGACAAAAAAACTCCCCGCCCTTTTCTTTCGTGTGTGCCGCGTCCGCGCACAGGCCACACCACCCCCACACGCGCGCACACGTACCGCCGCCATGGCCCCTTCCACCCCACCCCCAACCACCCTGCCCGGCGGCGCACCCGCCGCCACCACCCGCCGCGGCTGTTGCGGCGGCGGAGGGGCCCCCCGCTGCACCTGGCCCGCCCTCCGCGACGGCACCGCCTTCTGGCTCCTGGGCCTGGCCAACAACTCGGGCTACGTCATCATGCTGGCCTGTGCCAACGAGATCTCCAATGGCGGGGTGGGGACGGTCTACCTGGCGGCGGTCCTGCCCGCCCTGGCGATCAAGCTCACTGCGCCCTACTGGTTTTCGCGCACCCCGTACTCGGCCCGCGCGGCCGCGGTCGCCCTGCTGGCCCTCGCCGCCTTCCTGTGCGTGGGCCTGGGCACGTCCTTCGTGCCCCAGATCCTGGGCGTGTGCCTGGCGTCCCTGCAGTCGGGGCTGGGGGAGGCGTCCACGCTCGCGCTCGCGGGCGCGTACCCCTCCCACCGGTCCCTCCTCACCTGCTGGTCGTCCGGCACCGGCTTTGCGGGGCCCTTTGGGTACGCCTGGGTGGCCGGCCTGCACACCCTGGGCGGCCTGTCCCTGCGGGCGACCGTGCTGGCGGCCAACATCATTCCGGCCGTGTGGGCGGTCGCCCAGTTCGGGATGCTGCGCTCGCCCGCGGCCGCGCACTCGGCGGCCGCGGCCGCGGCGGCGGCGGGCGCGCTGACGACGGCGGACGCTGCAGCCGCCGCGGACGCGGCCATCGCTTCCGAAGCCGACGCCTCGGTCAAGATGGTCACCACGCCGGGCGGCGGCCTCCGCCTGGAGCACGGCACGGGGCGTGGCCAGCGGCAGCCCCCGCGCGCGCGGACCAGGTCGGCCGAGGCGGGCGACGACCCGAGCGCGGTGGCGGGCTTGTTGGGCGGTGGGGCCGCCCCTGCCGTCACCACCGCCTCCCCTCGCCCTCGCCGTCCGGCGTCGGGGCGGCTGGTCGTGCCCGCCTCGTCCGACTCGAACGCGGACGCCGAGAAGGCGTCCGCAGGCGCGGGCGCGGGCGCCGCCCTCGGCCCCCCGCCCCCCGTCGGCTTCATCGCCACCACCCGCCACGTCCTGGGCCTGTGGCGCTACACCATTCCCCTGCTGGTCGTCTACTTCTCCGAGTACGCCGCCCAGAGCGGGGCGTGGGCGGCCATCGGATTCCCCTCTCCCCTGGACAGGGTGGCCCGCGACCGGTTTTACAAGCTCGGGAATTGGATGTACCAGATCGGCGTCTTCATCTCCCGCTCCTCTGGCGCCGTCTACCAGACCTCCTTGGCGGGGCTGTGGGTCATGCCCGCCGCCCAGGCCGGCCTGCTCGCCTTCTTCATCTCCGTCGCCGCGACGCGGTGGTGGTACAACTGGGGCCTGCTCGTCCCCTGCTTCATTTGCGGGCTCCTGGGCGGGGGCGTGTACGTCAACGCTTTCACCCTGCTCGCCCGCCACGAGCCGGCGACGACGCGGGAGCTGTCCCTGGGCGCCGCCTCCGTGGCGGACTCCTTCGGCATCGCTCTGGCCGACATCACGGGCGTCTTCCTCCAGGGCTGCCTGTTCAGGATCAACGGCGTGCCCGGGGCCGTCTTCAAGTGCGGAGCGCCGGCGTCGCTGGCGGCGGGGGGCGCGCCGGCTGGTGGGTGATGCAAGGGAAGCATGTGCGGTTGACAGCTGGTGTGTGTGTGGAGGAGTGTAAATCGGAAAAGGAACACAAAAAAGCGCGCGCGCCCCCGCAACATGTTTCCCTTTCACACACGGCGCAGCGCGCCCCGGCTCACCCGCCGCGCGCCCATGCCCACCATCTCTGCCGACCCGCCCCCACCCCTGTCTACGACGACCGACGTCGGCCCGGTGTCCGCCAGGTCGGCGAATGAGTACGCTGCAGACACCATCGGCCGGCTGGGCACGCGGCCTGGCCCCCCCCGCCGCGCCCGGGCGGGCGCGCCCTCCCCTCCTTCATCCCGTACCCCGCGCCGCCAAAACCGGTAGGCCAGGGCGCAGGCGCCGATGACGTGGGCGATGATGAGCCAGGTGAGCAGGCGCTCAGACCGCTTGTGGCCGGCCAGGGGGGCGTCCAGGGGGTTGTGGAGGTGGTGGTGGTGGTGGGGTGGGAGGAGCGTCGCGGCCGGCTGGGCGTCCGGGGTTGCCGTCGGCCGGGTTGGCCGGGGCATATTTCTTCGGTCAATCCCGCTTCTTGGCCACAGTCTGGCGCGTAAGTGCTAGTAGCCAGTATAGGAGTCCTAGGACGTGCGCGATGACCAGGGCCGCGACGATGCCTTGGGTGGGGGTGAGGCTTTGGGCGGCCATGCGAAGCAAGTTTTGGGCTCAACGCTCCTACCCCCCCCTCATTTTTCTTCCACCTCCGCTCCCCCCGTCCCAAGGGGTCTCTCACACAGGGTCACACACAGACACGCGCACACGCCTAAGCCGGTGCAGCGGCCCCCCCAGTCCTCGTGCTTGTTCCGGCGGCGACTCGTCGGGCGAGGAGCGGGGCGAGGAATGGGGCGCGGGTGACTTTTGGAACAGGGAGAAAAAGCTTTCGTTGTGAGTAGGCGCCGCCGCCCTAAGAAAGTCCTCTTCACAATACACACACCCACACCCACACGCCCCGCCCCTGTCCCTTCCCCATCCTCCTCCCTACAAGTTCTTGGTCGTGCCTGTCGGGTATTTTGTTTTCGGGAGGAGGAAAGGTTTGTCAGAGCCGCTGATTGAGGTAAAACAGCCATCGTCAGGCTCAAGTCCTTTGCCCAGACAGCCTGGAAACTTTGATCTGCGCCAATTGGATTTAGGAAGCCTCGCCGGTCAGTGGGTATCTGCGACCAGCAAGGGGCAAACCGGCGGAAAGGTAGGGAGGGGACGGGAAGGAAAGGGGAAGGAAAACGCGCTCGTATCCTTTCCTTTCCAGGTGCGCGCGCGCAGCCGCACGAGCGCGCCTGGAGGCCAGGCTGCGCCGCTCTCTCTATCTCATGAAACACACGAAATGGCTCCAGTGGCGCCACCGTCGCGCGAGTCACGCGCCGGTGGCTTCAGTGGCGCCCGTCGCACAAAAAGCAAGGTCTCGGCCCCTTAGATACCGCCATCACATTTTGCGCGTCAGATGGATTGGATTGATGTTTGTAAGTGATATCGTTTCTTTCGTCATCGACCAGTTGCGTATTTTCGTCTTTTCGAGGGAAGGAAAGGAGAGGGGCCGGGGCGGGAAGGAAAGGAGGGGAGGAGGAGAGAGGCATGGCGGGATGGAAATGGGGGCAAAGAAAGACCCCCCCTCAAGACCCCCCCCGAGCCCGACCCACCACCACCACTCACCTTTTTTGTTCATTCATTTCAGGTGTCCAGTCCCGCCCCTAAAGCACAGGGCGCACCGTCCCAGCAATGCAAGAGCGCGCCGCCGGCTGGGGTCAGGCCTTCATCACCGCCTCGTCCGTTTCGGCATGCCGCCCGCCACGACCGCCGTCCGCTTGCGCGCCCCATTGCTCAGCGCCGCCGCCTCGCCCGCCGCCCGGGCCGCCGCCGCGCTGAAGCGGGCGGGCTTGATGATGGCCCCGGGCGCCGTGATGAGGGCCGGGCGGACCGCGTCCCGGAAGGAGGCGTCCGTGTTGAAGTCCCGGCCCAGGGGCGCGCGCATGGACGCCTCGTACGCGGCCGCGTCGGGGAATGGGTGGGGCACCGCCGGCGTCGCGTACTTGGCCGCCTTTTTGTCCCACCGCTCCGACAGGATGACGCCGGGCAGGCGGGCGTCCCGGCGCCGGCTGGCGGCGGCGGCCCGGTCGCGCTCGGCCGCGGACCGGACGGCCGCGGCGGCGGCCGCGCGGCGGGGCGCGGACGAGGCCGCCCACGCGCCCCACCCGGGCATGTCCAACCCCGCCGCCGCGACGGCCGCGTCCGGGTCGGGCAGCTCCGCCCCTGCCTCGGCGGCCTTGGCGGCCGCAAAGTCGGCGCCCACGTCATCGCCCGCAAAGGCGGCGGCCACCAGGTCGGCCTGGGTCAGCCCAGCGCGCGCGTCGGGGAGCGGTGTGAGAAGGTCGGCTTCCTCGCCTGCCGCCTCCGCGGCCGCCCGGCGCACGGCCCGGGCGGAGGCGGAGGGCGCGGGAGCAGCTCCCGCCGCCGCGCCAGCGCCTGCCCTGCCCCGCGCGGGCGTAGCGGGCGACGCGGACGCGCCGGCGGCCGGCGGCGTGGTGGCCGTGCCGGGCGCGCCACCTGACTTGTCCGCGTAAAAGCCGAGGCCCTGGGCCCCCTTTTTGAAAGCGTACCCGGGCCGGGCTGCCGTGAAGGCCCTGGCCGGGATGAAGGGGGGCGGCACGGGTGGAGCGCTCGCGCCGGCGGGCGTGGGCGGGGCGGTGCGTCCACGGGCGGCGGGGGCAGTCGGGGTCGGGACGCCGGACCCGGACCCACCACCACCAGGCGCCGGCGGTGCAAACAGGGCCGCCCGCTGGGCCGCCGTCGCGGCGTCGTCCAGGGCGGTGGGGGCGGGGCAGGCGGATTTGGTGGTGGGTGGCAGGCCCGCCGCCGCATCCACGTCCTCGCCAAAGCCGGAGGACCCGAAGGCGGCGGGCGTGCGGGGCGGGGCGGCGGTGGCGGAGGGCGGGCGGGGAGGTAGGGGAGGCGGGGCCCGGCCCCCTCCGTCATCATCATCAGAGGACGAGCCTCCCCCCGCCTGGGTGATGGCAGGGGCGGCGCCGCCACGGGGCGTCGCACCCCCACCCCCACCGATACGCAGGCGGCCGCCCGTCGCACGGGGCGGGCTGGCACCACGGGCATCGCCGCCGCCGCCGTCGCCGCCGCCGCTGCCGTCGCTGGCCGCGGCCTCGCCGTCGAGGTCGGCCAAAGTGGCTTGCGCTTCCTCCGCGGCGGCCGCCGCCCGGCGGGTGGCCGCCCGGCGCATGAACGGAAGGCCCGCCAGGCCCGCGGGCACGGGGGCGTCACCAGCAGCCGCGGCGCCCAGGATGTCCTGGGCGGCAGCTCGCAGGCGGGCGGCGGACCGGGCGGCCGGGTCGGCGTCGGCGTCGGCGTCCGCGCCGGTGTCGTCATCAGACGCATCGGTGCTCTCCCCGCCGCCGCCGTCTGAGCCCCCGCCCCCGCCTCCGCCGCCGCCCACGCGGTCCACCTTGCGCCGCAGCTCCTGGCCCAGGCGCAACTGTTCGGCCAGGGCTTCCCGGGTGCCCTCATCGGCTAGGGCACCCCGCCGCAGCGCGTGGCGGGCCCACTTGCCCGTGTGGCGGTGCTTGAGCGAGACGCGCTCCTCCGCGCGCGCGGCCTCGCGCGCGGCAGCCGCTGCCGCGCGCGCTTCCACGCCGCCATCCTCCTCGTCCAGCCCCAGGAAGCCTTCCCCCCGCGCGGCCGCCGCTCTGGCAGCCCGCGCCAGGCGCCGCCGGTAGTCTTTGGACTTGATCTTCTTCAGGCGTTTCAGCTTGGCCTCCTGCGCAAACAGGAGGGCCCGCATCTTGGCGAGCTCGCCCGTGCGCGCGGCGGCTTCCGCCGGGTCGAGCCTGGCCGCCGCCGCCGCGGCCGCCTCCGCCCCCGCCACCGCCGCCACCGAGTCGGCTTTGGCGGCGGCCAGCAGGGCGGCAACGTCGGACTCCATGGTGGCCGTCCCAGCACCCGCCGCGCCCCCGGCGCCCGGCTTGAACGCGGCGGCCAGGGCGGCAGTGGTGCCGTGTGCCCGCCCCAGCTCACGCCCGGTCGACAAAATGAGCGTGGGCGCCTCCCGGTGCGCCTTGATGATGGGCGTCCACTTGGACACATCCCTGGCTGCCGCTGCGTACCCGGCCTTGCGGTCGGCCCGCTCCCGGAGCGCGCGCGGGGCGGGGGCGGAGGCGGGGGCGGCCGCGCCGGTGCCCAGCCGGGTGAGCGCGCGGCGGGCGGGGCCCAACTTCGAGCGGGCGTCGCCCAGGCCGGCGATCAGGTCGGCCGTGGACAGGCCCGTACCCGGGACGGTCAGGCTGCCTTCCGGGGCGGCCAGGGTGCCGACGGCACGGCGCGGGCGGCGGCCCAGGGCGGCATCGAGCATGCTGGCAGCGGCTTCAGGGTCGAGGCCAGTTTGGCCACCCCCATCCTCCTGATCCGATTCCGGCGGCGCCGCCAGGTCGGCGTCCTCGTCGGAGTCGCCCAGCAGGTCCCGGTCCGCGGCATCCTGAGAGTCTTCGGACGCGTCATCGCTGTCGCCGTCATCGTCGTCGCCGTCAGAGGCGGAGGGCGAGGCAGCGCCGCCGGCAGTGCGCCCGCGGGCCGACCGGCTCGGCCGCTCCTCCTCCTCGCTGTCCATCAGGGCGTCGGCGCCGCCATCAGACGCACCCTCCTCGTCGTCCTCGTCATCCCAGTCGACCTCCCCGCCGGCATCCCCCTTTCTATCCCGCCCGGCAAACCAGTCGCCGTACAGGGCTTCGTCCTCCGAGTTGAACGCCTCCTCCTCCTCGATTTCCTCGTCCTCGAAGTTGGCGGGCATACGGTAGCCAAAGTCTTCCGTCTCCTGTGAGGGTGAGAAGGAGGGGATATGCGTGTGTGTGGGATGGGGTAGGAAAGGTGAGTGGATGGGCGTGCACCGGATTCGCGCTCCTCATGCGTTGGCTAGCGCGAGCCGCCGTTTTTTTTTTGTCCATCGGCTCTCCCCGAGGAGACTCACATCAAATCGGCGGGACGCGCCCGGCTTGTCCTCCGGCGCGTCTTCGCCCGACTCGTCGGAGTAAACGTTCGCCGCGGCTCGCCGCGAGGGCTGGGCCGGGGTGGTGACCCGGTCGGTCGGCGGGCGGCGGGCGCCAGCGCCGCGGGGTCGGCCGCCGGCGCGGCTAGGCCGGCGCTCCGTCGGCTTCATTTTTTGTTGTGTTGCTCTCTCTCCTCGTTTCACACAACCGCGTTTTGGTTTCATAGGGGATCGTCAACCAGGAAATAGTGCACGTCACACAACATGCTGTCCCTCCGCACCACCAAACCCTGCGCGTCGCCCGTGCCCCGCGCTCGGGCTGCCGCTGGAAAAAAGATGAGCACAACTGCCGGGCCGGCCGCGTCCATATTGCATCGCTCCCCCACGCCCTCTCGCCGGCGGTTCACGGCACCTGCCGCGTCCCGCCGGGCCTTGCCCGTGCGCGCGTCCATGCCCGGCATGACTGTCAAGGAAGCGGTGAGTTTGGAGAGGAAATGATGAGAGAATCGGACACCTCCTCTTCCGCTCCCGGCATCGACCCTCCACTCGCTCCATCTCATCCTCTTCATCTCCCGTTCTCAGTCCACGGGGGTCGAGTTCCCGGAGGTCGCCACCCTGTGGGCCGGCGCTCCGGCCCGCTGCTTAGGCGCGACCGTGCGGTCCAAGAAGGTCGCGATCCTGAACGTCAAAGTCTACGCGGTCGCGCTATATGTGGAAGCTGAGAAGGCCGCCCGCGAGCTCGGGGTCCGGTCCCGGGGCGGCTTCTTCGAGGGCGACGCCGACGGCGATTACTGTGCGGCCTTGGCGGACGGCGCGTTTGCTAAAGCCCTCCGCATCGACCTGGTGCGGGACGTGGAGGGAGCGACGTTTTACGACGCGCTGGAGGCGGCCATGGGAGCGCGCGTGCGCCTAGTGGGAGAGGGCGCGTCCCTGGCCGCCTTCTCCGATTTCTTCGGCGGCCGCAAGCTGACCAAGGGGACGGCCATCATGATGCTGTGGCGCCCCGACGGACGTGTCGAGGTAGCGACGTGCGCCGACGGCGCGGGCCGCGGTGTCGCCGCCTTCGCCGCGCCCGACGCGCCGGAGCTGGCCGTCAACGCCCCCGGGCTAGGGCGGGCTCTGTTTGAGACGTACCTGGGCGAGGCCAGCGTGGTGCCGGCTGGGCGGGCGGCGTGGGCACAGGGCGCGCGGGCGTTGCTGGCGACGGAGGAGGTGAAGCGTGACACGCGGAAGGGTGGGGGTTAGAGGATGGGAGGTGGAACACATGAGCCGGGCGTTCGTTTGAAGGGTGTGTAGAGTGAGTGTTGCACGGTGTGGGATAAGACGAGGTCGGGGTGGGGCCGACGACGAGAGCATAACTTCTTTCGCTGCGCCTCTCCGCCGCCGCCGCCCTTCTTGCGATGCGGCGACCCTCGCTGCCGACCGCCTGGTGGATGGGCAGCCTACTGATATGTCTATTAGTGGTGGCCGTGGGAGGTGAGTGGAGCGCCCCTCTTTGCATTGTGCAGCCGACAGTGCCAGGACAAAATTTCTGGCGCAATTTCCTAGTCGTCGCCCTGTTTTTGATGCACGAGCCCGCCCGCGCCCCATCCACCCCCAAACCCGGCACGTTGAGCACTCAGTTGCTAGACAGGCACTCCCAAAATACACGCACATGCGTCTAATCTCTCAACCGCCTCTCCCCAAAACCGTTTTAGCCTCTCCGGACGCTGAACCCACCGTCACGACCTCCTCCGCCCGCCCCTCCACCTCGCCTCCCCCCCACGACACGCCGCCCGCCCAGGCCGCGAACCTGCTCTTCACCCTCCTCGCACGCGCCGCGGTATTTGACCGGGCGGCCGGTGTGCTGACGCTGGAGGGCACTCACCCCGTCGCGACCGTCCTCTCCCAGGCGCCCGTCCCTCATGCCGCCCGCCTGCCGGCGGCCCGCCTGGCCAACGCGTCCGCGTGGACCAGCGCTGGGGCCTGGCTGGCCGGCCCGCACGCCGTCCTGGAGGGAACGCCCGTCGGCGGTGGGCGCAGCGTGTCGGTCGTGGTGCGGCTGGCCAGCCCGGCCGTGGCGTCGACGTCACCGCTCACCCTACGTTTCGCGGCGCGCCTGGCCTCGCCCGACGGGGCGGGCGCCCTGCCGGGCGGCGTCGTCGCGTACGCCCTGGCGGGCGCGGCGGCCGAGGCGGCGGGTGCCGACGGCGGCTCCGCACGACCCCCACCCCCCGCCTCCTTGCCAGGCCCGCCCCCGCCTGGGACCGCCCCCCCGCTGCGCCTCTCTGACGCGGCCCTCTTCATCGATGCCTTCGTGGCGGGCGTGGAGGGGAGCGGGCAGGGCGGGGCCAAACAGGTGTCACCGTACTATGGGTGAGTTAGGGTTGTTTGTGTGCGTGTGTGTGTGTGTGTGTGTGTGTTAGAGAGAGAGAGAGAGAGAGAGAGAGAGAGAGAGAGAGAGAGAGAGAGAGAGAGAGAGAGAGAGAGAGAGAGAGAGAGAGAGTAGAGCGCACGGCAGGGCGCGGAGGGAGGAGAGAGGGGGCGGATGGGCGCGAGGCGCTTTCGCAACCTCTCTCACCATCATCAATCCTCTCCGGGCCCCATCTACAGCTGTTACTCCTCCTCCCTCGGCTCCCTGGCCGTCTTCGGCTCCAATTGTGGCGGGTCGGAGGATTGGCAATACGACCCCTTCACCGCGGGCGGGAGCCAGTACGTGGGGCGGCGGTGAATGACGGTGAGCGAGCGGGCGGGCGTGTGTGTTAGAAAGGCCGAGAGAGAGATTTTCTTTTCGCGGACAGCACCCCACTACTTAAAAATCCCGACAGCCCTCTCGTTTGCCGAGACCCAAGCTCGCCCCCCCCCTCCGTCGCCTTGCCCCAGCCCGGTGACAGCAAGCACACGCTCCATCTCTTTGACACATCAAAACACACAAAAAACATGGCCTGGCGCCGCCGCCTGGTGGCCGCGACTGCAGCCGCGGCGGGTCTCTCGTCGTCGTCGGGACGGGTTGGAGCACGCATCGCCCCTCTTCAGCCCTTCCGGGCCGCCTCTTCCGCCACGTCCCGCTCCTCCCGCCTCGCAGGCGCGTTGCTGGGAGGTCGGTTCCAGGCCTTGCGTGACGCTCCAATCGCGAGAGCCTCCTCGGCGCGCAACCATGCGAGCAAACCAGACACACCACCACCCGCCCCACCAGTCCTCACATCCCGCCCCTCGCCCTCCACCATCCTCCTCACGCTGAACCGCCCCGCCGCCCTGAACGCCCTGAACGAGGCCACCATGCACGCCCTAATCTCCGCCGCCGTCGCCGCAGATGCCGACCCCAGCGTGCGGGCGATCATCATCGCGGGGTCCGGCCACATAGCCTTTGCAGCGGGGGCGGACGTGAAGGAACTGGCTGGCCACACCTACCAGTCCGCGGTCTCCACCCGCCTGCTCGACGCCTGGCGGTCCCTGAAGCACGTCCGCACGCCCATAATCGCCGCCGTCGAGGGGTTCGCCTTGGGCGGTGGTTGCGAGCTGGTGGCGGCGTGCGACGTGGCCGTGGCGGGCGAGGGCGCGACCTTTGGGCAGCCGGAGGTCGGGCTGGGTGTCGTGCCCGGCATGGGCGGCACGCAGCGCCTGCCCCGGGCGGTGGGCAAGGCCATGGCCATGGACCTCCTCCTCACGGGGCGTCGCCTGAGCGCGGCCGAAGCCCTCGCCTCGGGCCTGGTCTCCCGCGTCGTCCCCGCCGGCGGGGCGTTGGAGGAAGCGCATGCGGTCGCGGCCGCCATCGCGCGGTCCCCGCGGGCAGCCGTGTCCAAAGCCAAGGAACTGGCGCAGGCGGCCTTCGAGATGCCGCTGTCGGCTGGCCTTGAGACGGAGCTGCGCGAGTTCTGGGCGTGCTTCGGCTCGGACGAACAGATCGGGGGCATGGGCGCATTTCTGGAGAAGAGGGCCAAGGTTGGTTGAGAGAATGGTCTGTTGTATTACACCATCCTCCTTTCCACCCAGAACGCCCACCCGCACTCATGGCAGGGCAGGCGCAGGGTGCCGGGGCTGCGCGGGCAGGGGATGGGCCGGCGGTCCGGGTTGCGGACGGGGTCGGTGACAGCGACGGCCGCGCCCGCAAGGGCTGCCCGCGCTATGCCCACCGCCCCGACCGCGGCGGGCAGGGAGAGGTCGGTCAAGAGGATTGGAATTCCTCCTGCCAGCGCCTGGAGAGTGGGGGCCCAGCTGCCTGGCTCCGCGGCCAAGCCCGCGTCCAGGGCCGCGGCAGCGTCGGGGCGGGGCAGGGCGTGCGAAACCTCGTGCCAGAGGCCTCGAGAAAAGGAGATGCGGGTGGTGGCCGCCACTCCCCCCGCCGGCCCCTCAAACACGGCCGAGGCGCCGTCCAGCCGCGCGGGCACGTCCGGCCCGACGCACGCAATGTGGAGTTCCTCAAAAGTGCGCCCGCTCCCTCCCCTCAACAGGCACGGCATGTAGAGCAGGGCCGGCCAGGCGTCAATCTCTACGCGCGTGCCAAGCACAGCAAGCGTAATTTTGGTTTGGCTATCACCGACCCCTCCCTCTTGTTCCAGCGCCCGCGCCAGCGCGCGCACCGCCGTGGCCGGGCGGTGGAGGAGTAGAGCCAGGGCGGGGTGGAGGGGTGGGTCACCTGCCTGTGTCAGTCTGTTGAGGGCTGGCACGCCGCGGGATGACGGGCAGAGGCGAAAGACCGCTCGCAGGTCGGGCAGCGGCGCGGGCCGAGACGAGGCCGGCGGCAGGGGCGGGGCGTAGACGCCCCAGGCGCCGCCACCGCCGTGCCTGCACACTCGCCTCCACACTCCGCAGTCATGCACGCCCGCGTCCTCAAGGATGGTGCATGTGGTGGTGGTGGTGGTGCCTGAGGCCGGCGGCGGGTCGGTGGCCATCCAAGCGGCAAAGAGCGCGCAGTCGTGGGAGCAGGCAGGGCAGGTGGCGAGCGCGGCGCATCGCTTGCACAGCGCGGCGTCAGGCCGCCCGCACAGGGCGCATGCCTCGTCCCATGCTTCGCCGGCGCCAGGGCAGGGGTCCGTCATGGCGTGCCTTTAATTTGAAATCGGGGTTCCTACATAGCGCCCCGTGTAGGGGGGGGGCAATAAAAAACATCTCACAACTCGCTGCCCCGCGGCGTCCCGCCCTCACTCCCGCTCCCACCGACACCAGCACCACCATCCTTCTTCTTCAGCGCCCGAGCCCTCAACTCCCCCGCACGGTCCTTCAGCTCGGACCGCAGCTCGCCGGCCCGCTCAGACAGCTTGGCCTTGGCGACCGCGGCCTGAGCCTTGGCTTTCGCCTCAGCCGCGGACGCCGCCGCCTTGGCGCGGGCCAACAGGGCCGCCGCTTTGGACTGGTGCGGGTGTGACGAGGTATGGGCGTCGGCTGGGGGAGGAGGAATAGGAGCGGCAGCAGCTTCCGGCTCCTCAGGCGGCCGCACTCCCAGCGCGACCGCGGCCGCCACTCCACGGCCCTCCTCATCCGAGCATGGGGCCCCACCGCCCTCCTCGGACGCCCCACGCGCGGTCTGCAACAGGCTGGCCAGGGAGAGGCCACCAACACCCACCGGGACAGGGGCCGCAGGCGTGGCGGCAGCAGCCCCCCCCCTCGCGCCGGTCCCCATGGGCGACCAGACCGCCTCACCCGAGGCGGCGCTCGGGGCGGCTGGCGTGGTGGTGGTGGCCGCGGGCCAGACCGGTCGCGCCGCGGCCCCCGCCCCCGCCCGGGGTGAGGATGCCGGCGAGGACAGGCGAGCCGTCGAAAAGGGCGAGTAGACGGCCGCGTCGTCCGCGGCGGCGGCGCTGGGCGGGGGCACGACGATCGCGAGGGGAGGCGGCGGTGGCGGCCGGGCGGGTGGTGGGGCCGGCGGTGGGGCGACCACCACCAACGGCACCGCCTCTTCCTCCACGCTGGATGCGCCAAAGGAAGGGGGCAGGGCGACTGCCGGAGCAACAGCAGGTGGCGGTGGCGACGGGGACTGCTCCACCGCGGGCGCCGGCGGCGGCAGGGCGGCTTCAGCGGTGGCCGCCGCCGCCGCTCTCCCGGCCCCGACCGCGGCCGCACCCAGCAGCAAGCGGCGCTTGGCGTCGTCCTCCCTGACCGCGGCCGCCGCGGCGGCGGCCGCCTCGTCGCCCGAGCCGGAGCCGCCTTCCGCTTCCTCCGACGCCGGGTCGGCCCGGTCGGCCCGCTTCACGAGGGCGGCCAACCAGCCACGTACGCCGCCCCCGTTCCCACCCCCTCGCTCACTCCGCGTGTCGTCATCCGAGTCGCCGCCGCCCGCGGCCGCCTCCGCCGCCGCCTCCGCCGCCAGCAGTTCCTTGAACTTGCGGCCCTGCAAGCCCGCCACACTTTTCAGCACGCTCTTCACGGTGTCCCACTTGAGGCGAGACGCCAGGTCCCGCCACGACCCGTCGACGCACTCGTAGGTCCGCCCATCCAACAGGAGTTTGAGGTCGGAAAAGGACAGCGGGTACCCGGCGTACGAGACCCGGCAGTGCACCCGGTTGAGGCGGACGTGCTCAAACAGGATGCGGTGGGCGGGTGGGCGGCCTGGAGGGGGCAGGGGTGCGGCGGGGGTGGGCGTGGTGGTGGGCGGCTGGACAGCCGCCGCCGCAGCGGTCGCGCCCGACCGGCGCACACCCGCCCACCCCGCTGCCAGGGCGGACCGGCCACCCGTGGGCGGCGCGGGCGTCACAGCAACTTCGCCGTCATCATCAGAGAGGGCGGTCGGCGGGGAGGCCACCCCATCACTGGCCGGGCCGCTGCCGCCGCGCCGGCCACCGCCGCGCGACCCCAGCAGCAGGGCGGCCGCGGCCGCCCTCTCCTTGTCCTTCTCGCCGCCACCCCGTGCCTTGGCCAGGAATCGCTCCTGCCGCTTGGTCGGCCCGTCGTCGGGCCCCGGCGGGAAGAAGTAGTCCCACAGGCCGCCCGCGACGGAGTCGGACAGGTGGACGCCCAGCGGGTGGAGCGTGGCCTCAATGTGTTCGTAGACCGCTGAGAACCCAGGCGCGGCCGGCGCCCGCCGGGCCAGGACCCGCAGCGCGGGCTCCGCCTCCCAGGACGCGTCCGGGTTCCAGGGGACGAGCACGCCGCCCGGCTCCCGCACCCCGGGCGCGGGCGGCAGGCGGGGGTGGGCCGGGTCCTCCCGGACCTCGAGGCCCCGGATGACGAGCTTGGACCCGCCAGAGTGGTCGGGGTTGGCCTCGGCCGCCAGGGTCACGTCCGCCAGGGCGGCTTCGAGGAAATGGGCGCCATCTGCTTCCAGCAGGGACCAGGCAACCCGCACCAGGGTGAGGCGGGTGTGGCGGGCGTGGCGGGTCGGGGCTGCCGCCCGGGCCCGGGCTCGGGCGGATGCCAGGTCGGCGCGGGCGCCCGACACGGCCGCCCGGCGCGCGCGCCCAGCCGCGACCGCCCACTGATGCAGGGCGGGCGGGAGGAGGTGCGCCGCGGCGGCGGCAGTGGCAGACGCAGGCAGGGAGGTGGCCAGCAGGGCCGCGCCTGCGCCCAGGGGTGCGGCCGCCTCTGTCTCAGCGACGACGACTGCGGCCGCAAGGTGGTCTCGCAGGGCGGCCACCGCATCGGCGGCCGCCGAGTCGGGCGGCGCCCAGGCGGCAGTGCCCGCCACCGCCTCGCCGCCCCCGCCCGCCCCCGCCCGCCCCCGCCCGGGCAAGGCCAGCATGCTCTCCGCCCGCCCGACCGCCGCGGTGGCCGCCGCCACGTCCCCCCGCAAGGCCGTCGCGGCCTGCAGGGCGCTCCACAGAGCGGCCCGGGCCGCCCCGACTGCTGGGTCGGCCGCCTCTGGCGTGGCCGCCAGGGCCGCGTCATCCGCGCCCACCCCGCCCGCGACCGCGGTCCCCCACTCCCCGCCCCCACTCCCCGCCGCGACGTCGACGGCCACGCTGAAAGCCGTGGCATCGGACCGGACGGTGATGGGCGGCAGGTCCAAGGCAAGCTGGTCGGCCGCACCGTTTGCTGTGGAGGGCACAGGGTCGGCCGGGTCTGGGTCGACCGCCCCCGCCTTGCGGACGGCCAGGGTGAAGGGGTCGACAATGCGGACGGGAGCGGCGCCGGCGGTGATGGTGGTGGACGCCGCGGCCGCGGTCGCGGCACGGAGCAGGGCGGCCGGGTCGAGAGCGGGCGGAAGGGTGGCTGCAGTGGGTGGTGGTGGTGGTAGGGCTGCTGCTCCTTTTCCATCGCCGCCGTCATCATCCAGCCACGCGGGCGGGCCCTGCGGGTCCGTGTCTGTCAGGCACACGTACGCGGACACGCCGCCCGCGTCAAAGGCCAGGGCCGACCGGCGGGGCGCCCCCGGCGGGGCCCCGCCCGCCAGGCGGGCGGAGGTCGCGACCAGCAGCACCCGCCCGGGCGCGGACTCGGCGCACAGGCAGGCCTGGAGGCCGTCAAAGCAGACGGTGTAGCGCAGGGTCGCCGGGTCGGGGGGCGGCAGGGAGGTGGTGGGCGGGGCGCCCACGCCGCTGCCAGCGACGCTGCTGCCTCTGGCGGGCGAGGCAGCGGCGGCCGGGCTGCCGGCGCGCCCTCCGCTCACGGGAGGGGCGGGCGAGCGCGGCCCCGCCCCCGCCCGCGGCCGCCCGCTGCCCCCCCCCCCATCACCGACCTCCACCTCGCCCGCCGCGGCCGCCCGTTCCTGGAGGAGCTGGCGGAGGAGGGCGCCCCCGTCCGGAATGGAGGCTGCAGACGCTGTTTGCAGAGGGGACAGGGCGGCGGTCGCGGCCGCGCCGGGGAGGAGGGCGGGGCGGGACGCCCAGCCGGCCACGGTCGCGGCCGCAGAGGGCGGGCGCACCCCGGGCGGCGGGGCGGGCGGCGGGGCCGGGGTGCGCGGCCACGCCGGCGCCCGGAAGGACGCGACCACGTCGCCCGCCATGGCGATGATGGCCGCCCGTTCGGGGGCGCCCCCACAGACACGGGCCCGGGCCAGGCCCACCGCGAGCGGGGCGCGCGGGAGGGCGGGCAAGGGCGAGGCGGTCGAGGCGGCCGCCTTTTTTCCATCCTCACCAGGGGCGGAAGAGGAAGGGTCCGGCCGGGTCTGAATGACCGTCATCACCGGCACCGCCACGACGGGCTCGCCCAAGGGCGGCCCACCAGCCCCTCTGGCCCCCAGCGACGCGGCTCCCACGGCCGCGCCCGCGTGCAGTTGGACGTCGGTCGCGACCAGGTCGGTCACGAGGGTGACAGTCTCCGTGCGGGCGGCCTCCTTTTTGACCGCCAGGGCCGACGCCCCGGGCGCCAGCTCCCGCCCGGCGGGCAGGTTGAGGCGGAAGGAGCCCCGGTACCGCGCGGTGGACGCCAGCAGGTAGACTCCCGGGACGGGAGCGGCCGCGGGTGGGAGGTGGGGGTGGAGCGCGGGCGGCGGTGGCGGAGGCTGGGGTGCCACGACGGGCGCGCTGAGGCCGCCCGCGACCCTCACTTCGCCCCAGCTCGCGCCCGGCCGCATCCCGCCGCCGCCCTCCCCCGGCGCGGCCGGCGGCGGCTCGTGCGCGATGACCAGCCCTTCCGGGCTGGCCACCTCGATCTCCATGCGGCGCAGGAGCTTGGGCAGGGACACGCCGGGCGGGCGGAGGGGGTCCAAGCGAGCGAAAAAGGTCCCGCGCTTGGCGACCAGGCGCAGCCAGGGCGGCGCCGCTTTGAGCGTGTCGAACAAGCCCTTCAGAAAGACGACCTGCGCCCCGCCAAGGGTCAGGGTCGGGAGGAGAGGGGCCGGGTCGCCGCCAGTACCACCCCCTGGCCCTGGCCGGAGGTCAAAGGACAGGCTCGTGTCCAGGGTGGACGCGGCGCACATGGCCCCCAAGTCGACGGGCGCCTGGAGAGATCGTGATGCCGCTGCCCCCATGCCGCCGTCTTTCGGAAAGGGGTACGGGTCGCCCGGGTCCCGCCCGCCCGGCAAGACCCACCCAAAGCCAACGGTCATGACGCACCGGGGAAAGGAGGCGATGTGGTGGGACCCCAGGGCGCCCGGCGGCGCGCCCGACGCGGCCGCCGGTCCTGCAGCGGGGAGGGCGCCCAGGCCGACCGCGCGCAGGTGGGCAAAGTCGAGCACCATTCCCGGGCCTGGGCCCGTCGTTAGCGTCAGGGTGTGCGCGGTATAGCGCAAGCGCTCCGCGCCCCCACAAATGGCGGGGTGGGAGTCCCGGGCCAAGTCGAAGACGAGGCCCGAGGGAGGGTGGGAGGGAGCGGAGGAGGAGGGCGCGCCCGCACCCGCTGCTCCCTCCCCTCCTCCACTTCCGACCGCCAGCCGCACCCGGCCCCGCACGTTCAGGCGGAGCATGTCCCACCACGGCAGGTTGGTCGGCTTGGGCAGGGCCTTGTCCGGGTCGGAGGGGGACAAGCGCTTGCCCGCCTGGGCGACGAGGACGATGGTCGGGTCGAGGCCCGGCCCGAAGAGCGCGGACAGTCCGTCAGGGCACGTGATCACGACCTCCTCCGCGAAGGCCTTGGGCACGGCCCGCGTGCCCTTGAGCCCGGCCGCCCCCAGCGTCACCCGCCGCCACGGGCCCAGGGGAATGGAGCGCGGGCGCGTCACGGGCGGCGCCGTCGCCTGGCGGGCGATGACGAGGGGGCCGGCGATGCCTAGGGCGGGCGCGTGCGCGAGCGGGGCAGGGCACCCGCAGAAGAAGGCTTGGACGCCGACCAGGGCGGCGTGGACGGCGAGGGCCGACAGGCCGACCTGGGGGACGCCACCCGAGTAGGCCGGGTCGGCCACCACGATGAAAGCCAGCGCCCGGGCGAGGGGTGGGGTGGACGGACACGCCAGGGCGGCGGTGGCGGCGCCTGCACCAGCCGGCCCGGCCGCGGGCGGCGTCGCCGAGGCCGCGTGCCCGCCCACCCGCACCAGCACGCTGCCCGCCTCCACCTCCACCCGCATCGCCGCCCGAGACCGGGCGGCGGCGACCGTGTCCGTCGCCGCGCCCCGGCAGGCCGCAATGTGGGCGGAGGCCAGGGAGGATGCCAGGGCGGCTCGTTCGGCAGCTCCGCCCGTCGCGGCCGCGCCCAGCGGGCCAGCGGTGGTCAAAGACGAAGGCGAGGGAGCACAACCACTCCCCTCCGACGCGTCCACCGCCCGGGCCCACAGCGCCCGCGCGGCCGCGGCTGCGGCGCCGGCGGGCAGGGCCGTCGCCAAGGCGGCTTCCAGCGGGGCGTGCTCAAACTCCAAGACCGCGTCGGCCAGGGCGAGGCGGATTTCAATGAGTTTGGACCAGGCAGGCGCGGCCGACGGGTCAGGTTTTTGTTTTTGTGATGCCGCCCTGCCCTTGCCCAGCGCCGCTCGCACCACGCCCACCGCCTCCTTGATCGCCGCCTCATGCTCCCCCACCGCGACCCCCAACCCTTTCCCCCACAGTTCAGCGTGGCGCTGGGCCGTCCCGAAATCGCACCCGTGCGGCAGGCCGAGGCGGAGGGCGGCCACGCGCAGAGACAGGGCGGTGCGGGGAGGGGGGGTGGCCAGGTCAGGGGCGAGCGAGCCGGCGACCTTGGCCAGGGCGGCTGCCCGGGCGGGCGCATCGGCCCAGGGCAGGGCCGGCAGGTGCGGCACGGCAACCGCGTCCGCGGCGGCCAGGGCGGCGCTCGTGGCGGCCGCGGCGGGGTCCGGGTTGCCATCGCTGCCGCCGTCTCCGGGCGCTGTTGTCACATCATCCAGCCCCACCGCGCCCAGGGTGACCAGGTTGAACGGACCCAGCCCGGCGGCAACCCCCCGGGCACGCAGGGCGAGGGCGGGCGCGCCGCCCGGGCGGGGCATGAGGCGGGCGCCCACCCCACCCGCCACCTCGGTCCACCACCCGCCGGCGCCGCACCCCATGTCGGTGTCCAGTCGCAGGCAGCCCTCCACCTCCAGGGCGATGATGGGTGGGAGGGGTTTGGGCGGCGCCGGGCGGCGTGGGTTGGGGGTGGCGGGAGGTGGGGCCTCGCCGCGCGCCTCCTCGCCCTCTCCTCCACCAGCAGCAGGGACAGCCGACACAGCCCGGGCCGCCGCCCGGGCCGCCGCCGCGGCCATCGCTGCCCCGCCCAGCATGGCCCCCGCATCGAAGCGGGCGGCCAGGCCGGCCGGGACGGCGATGGCGATGGAAGGGCGGGCGTCCCCGCCTGTTTGGCCGGACAGGGTGAGGGTGGGGAGGTCCAGCAGGGCCACGACGCGCGCGCTGCCACTGCCCGCCTCTCCCTCTTGTTGTCCCCCGGCGGCAGAGAGCGTTTCCTCGTAGGAAATGCGCAGGCCGGACAGGGCAATGCAGTGCGCCGTGGCGTCGCTGCTGGCCTCAGGCGGGCACGCCGCCACCCGGGCCAGGGCCAGGACGAAGGACGCGGACGACACGGACGCGGGAGGGCGGTCGAGCCCGTAGGGGCGAGGAGGCGCCTCGTTCTCTTTTGCGTCTTCCTCCTCCTCCAGCCGCGCGCACCCGTCGCCGGACGCGTCGCCCGTGAGGCGAACCTCCAGGTTGGCCAGGTCCAGGGCCAGGGGCAAGCCGGCGCGGACCGCGCTTGCTCCCTTCTTCGGCTTCGGCCGTGTCGTCGCGGCCACCACCCGAGCGCGCCACCAGGCGGGCGGCGCGGCGTCGGCTGCCGCGGAAGCGCCCGCCACCGCCAGGGCACCTGCGTCTGCCTGCACGCGCACGCCGGCCAGGGACAGGATAGGCACGAGGCTGCCGCTCTCTTGGGTCAGGCTGACCTTGGGCAGGGCACAAAGGGGCGGGGTGCCGGCGGCGGGGGGGCCGACAGAGACCTCCAAGCCCGTCAGCTCACCCCGCCCGCCTTCCCCGCTCGCCACCTCGCCGCTCGCCCCGCCCAGGGTCAGCCCAAACAAGGGCCGGCCATCCCTGCCCAACAGTGTGCAGGTGATGGGGTGGGCCAAGGCGGCGCGGGCGGCGAGGGTGAAGGCGGGCGGGCGGGCGGCGAGCGGGGAGGCGGGAGGAGGGGGTGGAGGGGCCAGCGGCAGGGGAACAGCCACGGCCGCCCGGGCCGGCACCGGGGCGGGCGGGGGCAGGGCCGCCACCACCGCCGCCGCCGCCGCCCACCCCGCCACCGGGCAGGCCGCCAGGGTGCACCCACCCACGCTCGCATCCAGGTCCAGCCGCAGGGGCGCTGACAGGGAGGCGGGGTCTGGGCGGGCGGCAGCGCACGTCAGCGCCCACCCGTCCGCGCTCAGTTCCAGGGCGGGCGGAGAGGGAGCGGAGGGGGCGCCGCCCACCCTGGCGTCCAGGCCGCCAAAGGAGGCGGCCAGGTGGTAGGCGGCAGGGGACGTGGCGGTGGCGGAGGAGGCGGCCGCCGTCGCCGCCGCGGCCGAGCCCGCCCGCCCGGCGTCCAGGCAAACCGCACGCAGCGTAAAGGTGCCTCCACTTTCACCACCGCCAACCCCGTAGCCCAGGGAGATGAAGGGCAGACGCAGCGTCAGGCTGTCCGGTAGCCAAGGCAAAAGGGATGCCAGGGGGCGCGGGGTGGTGACCGGCGTGGGCACACGGCGCGGGGCGGGCGTGGCGGCGGCCGCCCGGGCCGAGGCGCGCGGCCGGTTGTCAGTGGCCCTGTTGTCTTTCGCGCGCCCACCGCCCGTACCCGCCTTGAACGCCTCCACCACCTGGCCCAGGGGGTCCGCGGCCACAGTGAGTTCGCCCACACGCAGGGCGGCCTCCAGGATGTGGAGCGAACCGGCGCCTGACGAGGACCCCCGGGCGCGCGCGGCCGAGCCAGAGAAGGCAGCGAGCGAGGCGGTGAGGCTGGTGGCGCCCAGCCGCAGGACAGGCGCGGCCGGAGACGCGCCGCCATTGGCGGGCAGGGTGGCCGTGATGGGGTCTACCACCAGGGTCAGACCCAACACCCGGGCGGCCGCGCCCGCGGAGCCGGCGGGCCGGGAGGGAGGGGCAGCGCTGCCCCCCTCCCCATCACCCCCGCCCCGCCGTGCCTCCTCCACCGGCGGCGAGGACGCCCAGGTCAGGGTGACCGCCGGCGCGTCCACCCGCCCCCCGCCCGGAGACACCAGGGACGTGCCCAGGATGTGGGTGGGAGCGTGGGGCAGGAGGACGGCCGCGGCCTTGACGGCGGGGAGGAGGAAGGGTCGGGCGAGGGTGAGGGCGGCCGCCCGGGCAGCGCCAGCAGCGCGGCCGCCGTCGCCGCTCCCGGGGCGGCGGAAGGTGGGAATGTCCGCCTGCTGTCCCTCGCCCTCGCCCTCCCCTGCAGGCGCTGGTGCTGGCTGGGGAGGCGCGCCGCCGCCCGCTGCCGCCGCAGCCTCCCGCAGGTGGAAGGTGAGCCCCCTCACCGTCAGCCGGCCGCGCGGGCCCGCGTGCGGTGGTGGGGCGGGGGCCCCGTCGGCCGGGGCGGGCGGGGGCGGGGTGGGGCGCAGGTGGATGGCGTCCAGGGAGATGGCCGCGATGGGGCCCTGTGTGCGAGGAGAGGCGCGGAGCGAGGCGTGAGAGAGCGAGGAAATAAGAGAAGGGCGAGAGGTTTTTGAGGGGGGGCGTGCGCCTCGAGGGGGAGACCCCCCGCCCCGACCTTCTCCTTTTCCTATTTACCTCTGCCAGTTCTAGCCGCACCCCGCTTGCGGACAGCAGGCCCAACGACTGGACGGCCAGGCTGAACCTGCGGGTCCGGCAGAGGGCGGTGATGGCGAGGCCGAGGAGGCTGGAGCGAGGGGGAGAGAGAGAGAGAAGGGGTTGATTGTTGAGGAGGTGGTGCGCGCCCGCTTGCAGAATGCTCTCTCCTCTTCTTTCACGCCCCTGCAACGCCTCGGGTCTCGGTTTGAGAGACCCAGCGAATGTCCAGGGGAGTCATCAAATCATCCATCAATCGCGCACTCACCGGGCGACCACCACGTACAGGGCCCCAAAAATGAGGAGCCAGCGGAGGAGGGCGGTAAGCATTGTGTCGATGTGGCGCAAGAGAAAAAGAAACGCTCGCAGCGCCTGTGCACACACAAGAAAAAACCTTGTGTGCCGGCGGGACAGCACGGTTAAAGGCGCGAAGGTACCTAGGGGGCCGGGTGGGCAGGCAAGGGCGCGGGCGGCCCCCGGGCGCAGGGTGTCGAAGGGAAAAAAGAGTGAGAGGTGAAGCGAGGAGAGCAGAGCTAGTGCACATTCCGACTCCTTTTGACGAAACTCTCTCCTTTTCCTTCTTCCCGTCAAGCCATGCACGCCACCTCCCTGCAGGCGGGCCGCCTGAGTCGTGGCGTCGCCGCCCCGGCCTCCCGCGCCCCAGCGCCGCGCCGCTCCGTCGCCCCCCCTCGGGCCGCGACGACGGAGGCCCCCGCTGCGGAGGGGACGCCGGTCGAGTTCACGTGAGTTGGCGGATTCGGCGTGAGATTAGAGCAGAGGGGCGAGGGGTGGCCGAATAATCCGCTCGCAGCATGCGCACACAGATGCCCTGCACGGCGGGAGGGAAGCAGGCACGCCCCAAGCGCGGGGTCGCCCCCTTTGGTGCGCTTTTCCTCCGCCGGCGGAGTGTGTGGCCGCCGCCGCCGTTTTTGCGTCTCTCACCCGCCTCTCCTCCTTCCTCTCCCACCTCTCAGCTCGTCCAAGGACCTGTACTCCAAGTTTGATGAGCTGCTGAACTCGTCGGCCTCCAACGTGAAGGCGGGCGACCGGGTGACCGGCACGGTGACGGGGTGAGTTCAACAAAACAAAGCAGAGGAGTCGGCCTAGCCACAGCGGTTCGTGTTCGGCGGCTGAGGAGTCTTGCCCCTCCGGGGGCGTCGCGCCTGGCGCCCGTCCCCTCGGCGGGTCCGCGAATTGAGTGCCCTGGCACAGCAAGGCGGCTGGCGGGACGACCTGGGTGTGTGTGCGTGGCCCATCTCGCTGGCTGCACCCGCGCGACTCCCCCCCAATTCCCTCGCACGCAGCCCGGCGGCGGCTCTCCTGTCAAACCCCACCCTCTCATCATCCCATCCATCACCATCTCTCCTCACTGCCCTTCCCCTCCCCATCAGCATCGACCGCCGGGGCGTGTACATCGACCTGGGCAACACAAAGACGCCCGCCTTCTGCGCCGCGTCCGAGCTGTCCCTGGCCAAGGTCGACAAGGTGAGAAGAGAAAAGGGAAGAAGGGAGAAGAAAAGAAAGCGCGCGAGCGTTATTTTTCCATCCATCCATCCACACACACACACATTTCTCATCCGCCCCCTTCTGATTTCTCTCTCTCTCTCTCTCCTCTTCACTACTAGGCCGAGGAAGTCGTCTCCCCCGGCGACGCCCGCGAGTTTGTCGTCCTGCGCGAGGACACCCGGACGGGCGAGTTCCACCTGTCCGTGCGCCGCGCGGAGGAGGCGCTGCTCTGGCGCCGCTTCCGCCAGCTTTACGAGGAGGCCGCCTCCGTGGACGGCCTGGTCACCTCCTTCAACGGGTCCGGGCTGATGGTAGAGGTCCAGGGCCAGAAGGGCTTTGTGCCCGGGTCCCACGTCCCGAACTCGAGCGACCCGGCCGACCTCGTTAACACCGTCCTGTCCCTCAAACTCCTGGAAGTGGATGAAGACCGCCAGCGCCTGGTCCTCTCCAACCGCCGCCGCCAGGGCGGCGGCCGCGGCTCCGGCGGGTCGGGTGGGTCCTCCGGCGGCGGCAACACGTCCGCCTTCAAGGTCGGCGACGTGGTGCTGGGCACGGTCGCGGCCGTCCAGGTAAAAGAGGGGAGGAAGAGAGGGGGGCTATGTTTTTTTCCCCCTCTCTCCCTCTCTCGCGCTCGCTCCTTCAACCTCGCCATTCCGATCACACACCTCACCATTTCCTCTCCCCTCTCTCTCCGCAGGTCTACGGCGCCTTCATCGACCTGGGCTCCGGCGTCAACGGCCTGCTGCACGTCTCTCAGATCTCGCACGACCACGTCGCGGCCATCGACAAGGTCCTCAACCAGGGCGACAAGGTCAAGGTGCTCGTCCTGACCCACGACCGCGAGCGCGGGCGCATTTCCCTGTCCACCAAGAAGCTGGAGCCGACGCCCGGCGACATGCTGCGCGACCCGGCCCTGGTCTTTGACCGGGCGGACGAGATGGCGGCTGAATTCCGCAAGCTGATGAAGAGCGCGGAGGCCGCGGCGGGCGGGGCGGCAAGTGGTGGTGGTGGTGGTGGGGAGGCGGAGGCTGAGGTGGCGGCACCAGCTGCGGCGGCGCCGGTGGCCGAGTGAGAGTAGAGACGGGGAGAGGAAGGAGCGTGCAATTTTGTCAACCCCCGGCTGCGGGCGCATGCGCACAGATACACACACGCGATATAAGCACGCGTGCACACGTGGAAACTGTGAATAGCGACAAACAAAACAAAAGGAACGCGCTTGTGGTGTCTACACAATAAACCAAAACAAACAGCATCATCAACATTTCCACCTGTTCCCGCACCCCTGCGTGACACACTGCACGAACGTTGTCATTGGCTCGTCCGCCGACCGGGTCTGCATCTGATAGTACGTGCAGTTGGATTTGCGACACTTGCCGCACCGGAACTGGTCTGTCGACGCCTGGACGGCCTGTGTGCGTATGAATGGATGGGGTGGATGGATGAGGGATAGGGGGCGCGCCCGTGCGCGCCTCGCGCTCTCTCACTCCCACCCAATTCACACACACACACACACACTACTGAGGAGAGCAGCTCAGCCCCCTCCCCTGGCCCCCTAAATTCAGACTGCAGCAGCAAAACAAAACAGAGCCCCCACACCAGAGAAAACGCTCTCTCTCCTCCATTTTTCAGTCATCCCACGACAACACGGAGCCGAACACACAGCGCGTGGCAGACGGGGACTCCTGAGTTGTGTGCGGACGACGCGCGTGAGGCGACGCCCCACCCACCCACACAACTCCCACCCAACCACCCTAGCTTCCCTCTCCACTTCTCTCCCTCAATTTTTCTCACCTGCCCGCGTTCCGCTTCAAACAGGGCCTCCCGCCGGATGCGGTCATTCTCCTCCTTGCGCGCATCCGACGCCAGCTCCTCCGGGGCGGCCGTGACCAGAGCGGCGGGCGCCAGGGCCCCCGACAGGACGCGGGCCCGGGTGTCGGGGTTGGCCGCGTCCTTCAGGTTAAAGACGAGCGAGCGGAGCTTGGTCTTGCACCGGGCGGCCCGTGCGGTCGCATCCCCGCCACCCGCCTGGGCCCAGGCATGGACGGCGGTCTCTACTTCGGCTGCCACGGCGCCCGGGGGCGGGCGGTACGGGAGGCGGGCAGAGGCCGGGACGAGGGCGAGGGCGGCCGCGAGGAGGGAGCGCGCGTGGTCGCGCCCCGGGTCGCCCGAGGGCGGCGGGGGCGGCCCCGCCTCGCCCGGGGGTTCTGGGGCGGTGGGCGGCTGGGAGATCGTGCTGGGTCGGGTGTCCCTCTCCCCCTGGTGGCTGGGGCGGGACCTCTTCTCGGCAGCGGCGGCGGGCGGCGGCGGAGATGGCGCCGGGCGCTTGGCAGCGGTGGCCGTGCCCGCCCGGGCCGCCCCTCCTTCCCCCCCCTCCACTGCCGCTCGCCAGGCCGCCACCACCGCCGCCGCCGCGGCAGCCACGTCAGGCGGGGCCGATTTAGCCAGCTTACGGATGCGCTTGCCCGCGCCGGTTTCCAGGAGGAGGGCGGGGGTGACCTTGAGAGAATGGAGAGGAATGGGTTTTTGATGAGCGAGCCCGGCGGGCGGGCCCGGGTTGACGCAATCCGCCCCCCCTCTAACCTTCTCTGAATTCACACCTTGACCCCTTGCATGACTTTCAGGGCGGCCACCGCGGCGGCCGAGTCTGGTCCGCTGGCTACCTCTTCGGCGGCGGACACCGAGGCGGCCAGGGCGGCGGCCGCGGGGTCGGCCGGCTTTGTCTTTTGCGCACTCATTTTTTTCTATCTACTGCTCTCTCTCTGTCTGAGCCCGGTGGGCGTGGGCAGTGCTCCTGTGGATGGACGGATGGAGTGACTGGGTGGCCGTGACAGTGTGCGTGTGTGTGTGTATGTGTGGCCGAGGCCAATGTGTCGGCGCGGCGGCGGGGGCACCGGATAAGTGAGGAAAGGATTTGCAATCTCTTCCTTCCTTTCCCTCCCGTTCACTCCTCCGTTTGGGAGGCACTTCAACGCGATTGGAAATGCTGTCCGTTGCCAGCGCCCGCCTCCCCACGGGCGACGCCCCCGTCTGTGGGGTCCCCCTAATCCCGTATGTTCTCATCCACCGGGGCGACGCCCCGGGCGCGGTGGCGGGCGACGAGGTGCCGGAGGAAGGCTCCGCCGCGGCCGGCGACACCCGCTTTTCCCTGCGCTTCCGGTGGTACCGGTCCATCATGCACCGGGGGTCCGCCTTGTGCTGGATCCACCCGGACCGGGAAGCCAAGCTACAGGTTCGTGCGCTTGTTTGGGCGAGCGGGTGCGAGGATAGCCGAATCAGCCAGCCAGAGCTGCCGGAGAGAGAGGGAAGGGCGTGCAAGCGCGCGCGCGCTCGCCCTCCACCATCGGCGCGTGCCTCTTTGATAAGCGGCCGCCCGCACGCGCCCCGCCCATCACCCTCGTCCTGTCACCCTCACGGGGAGGCAAGCCAGTAGAGCACATGCGTGTGGGATATGGAGGCGATCACACTCGCAGCGCACCCCCCTTGTGTCGCCCTCCTCAACCCTTCGTTTTGTCTTCATCCTCGTCTTTCGCGCTCTCACTCTCGCCCTCCCCTCCTCCTCCAGTGCGTCCTATGCCTCCGCAACGGCCGGTCCGCGGACTCTACCCGCAAGTCCTTCCACTGCGGCCCTGACTGCCTGCGCCAGCATTGGGGCTACCACAAGGAACTGCACGCGGAGCCCCGGCGGAACAACAACGGTGAGTAGAGATGAGGAGATGTGAAGGGAAAAAAAAAGGCATGAGGTTGAAAGTAAGAAACCTGCTCTCACGGCATTTCATTCCTGCAGGTGACGCCCCGCCCGCCAACGGGTACACCTCCTTATCGGACGCATACTACAAGGCCGGCCCCGCCGCGGGCGTCGGTGCGGGCGGCGGCCTGGGCGCGTCCGGCAGTGGGGAGGCCTGGGTCGAGGTCGGGCGGGGGCGGGCCTTCACGCCGGGGCCGGAAGACGTTGGGTCCGCCCTGCGCCTCGAAGTCGCCTGCATTGACGGGTCGGCCGGGACGACGTACGGGGGGGGTGGGGTGGAGGTCGGCCGCCCCGTCGCGGTCGCGACGGCCCGCGTCCGCCCCGCGCCCGCCCCGCCCCGCCGCGCGCTTGTTTGCTTGGACACCCCCACCTCCGCCCCGCTCGCGCCCGGCTCTGTCCCGGGCCGCTTCACCGTGCTCACCTACAACACGCTGGCGGACCTGTACGCCCAGCCGGACGCGCACCCGGCCTCCCCGCCCTGGGCGCTGGCGTGGGCGTACCGCCGCCAGAACCTGCTGAAGGAGCTGCTGGCCGCCGCCCCGGACGTCCTGTGCCTGCAGGAGGTGCAGAGCAACCATTACTCGGAGTGGTGGGCGCCCGAACTACACCGGGCGGGATATACGGGCGTCTACAAGAAGAAGACGGGCGCGCTGTACACGGGCGGCGCGGCGTTCGCGGCGGACGGGTGCGCCACCTTTTTCAAGCGCGGCCGGTTTGCGCTCGTGAAAAAGTACGAGGTCGAATTCAACAAGGCCGCCCTCTCCCTGGCGGACGGCCTGCCCGCGGCCACCCGGGGCGCCGCCCTGACCCGGCTGTTGAAGGACAATGTCGCGCTCATCGCGGTTCTGGAGGCGCTGGACACGGCGGCGCCCGCCCAGCCGTCCTCCGCCACCTCCGCCACCCCGCCCAGGCGCCAGCTGGTCTGTGTCGCCAACACGCACATCCACGCCAACCCCGAGCTGAACGACGTCAAGCTGTGGCAGGTGCACACCCTCCTAAAAGGCCTGGAGAAGATCGCGGCGAGCGCGGACGTGCCGATGGTGCTGGCGGGCGACTTCAACTCGACGCCCGGGTCGGCTGCGCACCGGTTGTTGACCACGGGCCGCGTCGATGACGGCCACCCCGACCTAGAGGGCGACCCCCTGGGCATCCTGAAACCTTCCAGCAAGCTGGCGCACGGGCTGCCCTTGGCGTCCGCTTACGCGGCCGCCTTGGGCCTGCCCCGGGGCGGGGAAGGCGGCGAGCCGGCCCCCTCACTCACCGCGCCCGGCCCGGCCGGTGCGGCCGCCCGCCTGGTGGCCGGCGTCGACCGGTCCACGGGCGAGCCCGTCCTCACCAACGTGGGCCGGGACTTCAGGGGGACGCTCGACTACATCCTGTACGCGGCGGACGCGCTGGTGCCGACGGCCCTGCTGGAGCTGCCCGTCTTTGAGGGCGTGGGCGGGAGCGTGGTTGGTGGTGGGGGGGGGAGCGCCGCCTCGCCCCGGGCTGCGACGGGCGCCACCCCCGCCTCCCGCCCGCCCTTACCCCCCGGCGCGCCGGCCCCGCCGGGAGGCCTCGCTGCCCCGCCCGTCGTGGGTGCGTCGGGGCTGCCGTCGGAGCGGTGGTCGTCCGACCACGTGGCCTTGATGGCGGAATTCACGTACCGCAGATGATGTTGTATTTTTGTTCTGTTCCTCTTCCTCCCTCCGAGGGCGCTTGCTGCCCCGCCTGTGCGGGGCTTTTCGGGGACGCGCACCCATCCGCCGCCCCCGTCTCTGACCTTGGGGTGTTTTACTGTTTTCTTTCTATGTTTAGCTGTGGCGCTGAAATCCCACCACTCCCCCTGTTGCGCCCACCCCCCCCTTTTCCCAAATCAACCCTGCCCCTTGAGATAAGCGACTCCCTTCACAACGAGGTGAGAGCTAGAGAAAGAGGGAAAGAGAGAGAGAGAGAGAGAGACAGAGCTGACCCATTTTGTTTGTTACCCGGTGTTTTTAGAAAGAAAGCGAACAGCCTGCGGGGGATGGAGGGGGGATGGGAGAGTTGAGGAGGTGCGGGAGGGGGCCCCGCCCGCGGGCCCGCGCCTCTCTTCACACCTCTTGCTCAGGAGAAGACAAACGGGTGCTGCCCGATGCAATAACGCCGTGCGCCCCCCCCCCCGTACACGCGCATAACCCTCTCAGGCACAAACATTTCCTGGCCTGCCCTGATGGCCCCCACCGGCCGGGCCAAGGTTGACGGCAGCCCGCCGCCCGTGGTGGGGCTGAGAGGTGAGAACAGACTAAGGGAGAGGGAGAGCGGCGCGGCTCGATTAACGGACAGAGCGCCCCCGCCGCGCCGCCCGACCCCCGGGGCGTGTGCCCTCCATCCATGCGCGTCTGTCATCTCTGGTCATGGCTTCACTCTCGGGCGCGGGTTGCGGGCGACCCACCTCCCGTCTACCCCCTTCCCATCGGGGTCTTGTCCGGGGAAAGCGAGAAGCGCGTTTTCGACCGTTCGCCCGCGGCGCGGCGCTGCCCTCTCTCTCTCTCCGTGCCTTCCGTTTCTCACCCCTCCCACCAACCCGCCCCCTCACCTCAGAAACGGGCTCCTTCTCCAACCTAGCCTCCGCCACTGCCGCCCACCGGCGGACGGGGTCGTCGGCGTCGGGCGTAGAAGGGGCGCCGCTGTTGTTGGCGGGAGGGGTGAGCGGCACAAACGGCGGCGCCGGCGTCGGCCCGTCCTCCGGCTCTCCCTGCCTGCCCGGCGCCTCCTCGCCCTCCAGCAGCGCCAAGCCGGGCGGCGGCGGTGGGTGGGGTACCACCCCGCCCACCCATCACCACCTCCACGCGCTCGGCGCCGGCGGCCGGGGAGGGGGCCGCAGACTCCGCACGGCCGTGCGCGCGGCGCTCGCCCTGCTCGCAGGCGCGGCCCTCCTCCACGGCGCCTCCTGCGGCTTCCTCTTCTGCCGGGCGCCAGGAGGCGGGCGGGACGTGCTGGCCGACCTGCGGGCGATCGCGTCGCTGCGCGGTGAGTGATGGGAGAGGCGGCGAGAGGCGGGGAGGGCGAGAGAGGGATTGCGGAAGGGGGCCTGGGAAGGGGTTACGAGGGGGACTTCCCCATTCCCTCGCTCCCTCACACCTTTTTGCCCTCCTCCTCTTCCCTCCTCCTCAGTCTCCGCCCCGGCCTTTTTGTCGCCGTCGCCGCCCACCGCCCGCGCCCAGGACACGGACGCCATCTCCGTCTCCTCGGCGGCCCTGGACCCGGCGGCCGCGGCCGCCGCCTGGGCCGCCCCCGCCTCGCCTGTGGCGGCCACCACCACCGCAAGCGCGGCGCCGCCCCGACCCCGCACGCCGAAGCTCATCCCGCGCGTCATCCACCAGACCTACCGGTCGGCGTCCTCCCTGCCGCCCGCCACGGCCCGCCTCATGGCGTCCTGGCGGGCGGCCAACCCGGGCTGGGACGTCCGCTTCTGGGACGATGACGCGTGCAAGGCCTTTGTGGGGGCCGAGTTTCCCGAGTATGCGGCCGCGTACGCGGCCCTGCCCAAGGACGTGGAACGCTCCGACTTCTTCCGGTACCTGGTCGTCCTGCGCGTGGGCGGCCTGTACGCGGACATCGACACCGAGTGCCGGGCGGACTTGGACGCCCTCATCCACCCGGGCGACACCCTGGTGGTGGGGTGGGAGAACGAGTTCCCCTCGCCCGCCCGGGCGGCCGCCCGGCAGTACGCGCGCACGCGCCAGGTCTTGCAGTGGGTGTTTGCGGGCGCGCCGGGGCACCCGGCGCTGCGGGCGGTGTGCGACCACATCGCCGCCCACGCCAACGCGACCCTGTCGTCGGTGGCGAACCTGGACACGCTGGAGCGGACGGGCCCCGGCGCGTGGACGGACGCGGTGCTGGCAGCGGCCGGGGCGCACCCGCCTGCGAGTGGGCGCTGGCCCGTCCGCATCCTGCCCCGCGTCTCCTTTGGCGCCCATCCGAAGGGGTATGACGGCGTGTCCGCGGCCGACCCGCGCGTCCTCGTCCTCCACCACTTCCTGGGGTCGTGGAAAAAGCTGGGTGGGTGGGGGCCGGGCGGCCTGGTTGCGGCGCTGCGGCCCGCCGCGCCGGAGGCCCCGCCCGCCGGCGCGTGGCCCGCGGCGGCTGCCACCGCTGCTCCCGCCGCCTCGCCCCCAAGCCGCACGGGCCCGGGGCCGCGCGGCCAGGCCGGCGACCCGGCGGCCGGCCTGTACCCGGTCTGGCCGCTGCCGTCCATTGTCGTCGGCGCGCCCGGTGCTGCCGCTGGCGCGGCTGGCGCAGCCGCCCCCTCCCAAGCCCGCCCGCACGCGGTCCTGGTGCCGCTCGTCGGCGCGGGCGAGCCCGTCGGTGGGGAGGACCCGGCCGCGGCGCTGACCGCCTTTGGCGGGTGGCAACCGGGCGGGCTGCCGGCCCGGGGCCCGACCCCCACCGACGCGCTGGTGTCGGCGCTGGTGGGGCGGGCGGGCGGAGAGGGAGGGGGCGCGGGCGGCCGCGTGCTGCTCGACCTGGGCGCGGGCGTGGGCGCGGCCTCCCTGGCCGCCGCCGCGGCCGGCCATGCCGTCATCGCCGCCGAGGCCGGCCCCGCCTCCGCGGCCGCCCTGGCCGGGTCCATCGCCTACAACGGGTTTGGGGACCTGGTGAAGCTGCACCGGGTCGTGGTGGGCGGGCGCGGGGCGGCGGCGAGCGCGAGTGGCGCGTGCGTGGGAGGCCGAGGCGCGGGCGGCCGGTCCCCAGCCCCGCCCCCTGGCCTCGCGCCCGGGCGGCGCTGGGCGGCCGGGGACGCGGCGGCCGCGGTGCCGCCCACCTCCGCCGCGCCCGCGCCTGCGTCGTCGTCAGCGGCAGCTGGCCTGGCGGACGGGGCGCGTGGCTACCCTCTTCACCCCACCTCCTCGCCTGCCGCCCGCCCGCCCCTCGTCTGCCCGGCCGGCCAGGCGCCCGCCCGCCGCACGACGGGGGATGCCCTGGTACCGGCCGGCACCACGGTAGGGGCGGTCCGCATCTCCGCGCCCGGGTGGGAGGGCGAGGTGGTGGACGGGCTGGGCGGCGTGCTGGGCGGCCCAGACCCACCGGCCGTGGTGGTCATCGAGGTGCACGCCGCCCTGCTGGCCTCTTCTGCCCCTTCCCCCCCTTCCTCCGCGTCCGCCTTGATCCGTCGCCTGGCCGCAGCCGGCTACACGGACGTCTCCCACTCCGGCCCGGCCTGCGGGGCCCGGTGGGCGGCCCTGACCCGGCGCCTCCACCTGCCGGCGTCGGGTTTCGAGGAAGCGCGCCCAGTGGCCGCCGCCCGGCGCACACTGGGTGGGGGCGGGGGCACTGAGAACGCGACCGCTGCCGCCGATACCTCGCCCGCCACCCCCGCCACCGTCCACGGCTTGCCCCGGTCCGCCCTGGCCCCGCCCACCTGGTGCCGCCTGGTGCGCGGGGATGAGGAGGCGTTTGAGGCGGCCGCCCTGGGTGTCGCACTCACCGGGCGCACCCCGCCCGCGGCCGCGGGCGGGGGCGCGTCCCGCCGGGGCGTCGGCGCGTCCGTGTCGGGCGTGGGCGGTGGCGAGACGGTCGTCTTTGTGCGGCCGGCCGCTGCTCAGGCAGCAGCAGCAGCTGGTGAGCTGAGCGAATAGAAATGTAGTTGCGGGCCGGAGAGTGCAGAGTTTTTTTGTTGGGAAACGCCGTCGCGCAAGGGCGCGCGCGTCTCTCACCGTCATTGTCCTAGGTTATCACACGGTGCGTGACTCCTCCTTCCCGGCGTGGGCGGCGCCATCTTTCCATCCCCACATCCATCTCTCTCAACGTCAAATTAATTATCAAAATTCCCTCGTCACCGCGCCCCCCACTCCGCCACGCAGCACCGCCCCGCCACATCCACGCTAAACTGGGCGATGCCCGCCCCCTCCAGGCCCACGTACAGCTTCCCTCCCGTCCCCGGAGAAAAGGCCGCGCCCGAGACGTGGCGGGGCCCGCCGTCCGCGCCCCCGAAACGCACGACCTGGGCGGACCCCCAGGTCCGGGCGTCAAGGATGTGCACCGCGGAATCGTGTTCCGTGACGGCCAGGAGGTCGGACGGGCCGGGCGCGAATTTCAGTGCCCGGGCGGCGCCCCGGGTGCGGACGCGGGCGGTGGGCGTGCGGGAGCGGGGGTCTAGGGCGACCACTGTCCCGTCCTGCCCGGCCGCGGCCAGCAGCCCGCCCCCCGGCGCCCAGGCGCACGCCATGCCCGCATCGTCGAACACGTCCCAGGTGGTCAGGGCGGTGTAGCC
>Ga0315287_10000213_pt1 | contig 51360 bp, 28 predicted proteins | sample YL17G11_0_MG_FD_205037 | JGI IMG/M metagenome (GOLD analysis project Ga0315287, IMG submission 205037) | Sediment microbial communities from Yellowstone Lake, YNP, Wyoming, USA - YL17G11_0 | ecosystem: Environmental > Aquatic > Freshwater > Lake > Sediment | place: USA: Wyoming | collected...
GGGGGGGGGGGGGGGGGGGGGGGGGGGGGGGGGCGGGGGGGGGGGGGGGGGGTGTGGGGGGGGGGGGGGGGGGGGGGGGGGGGGGGGTCGGCGCGGGTGGGGGGGGGGGGCCCGCCGCCCCCCCCCCCCCCCCCCCCGGGGGGGGGGGGGGGGGGGGGAGCGGCCGCGCCCTTTCTCAAAAATGCATTTTTTTTTGTTTTCTACACACACGAGTCTCTCTAGTCCAAGTCTCTCTCTCTGCGGCGTCACGCACACACGCACACGCACACACACACACACACTCACACGCACACGCACACAAGCTGGCTACCATTTCAAAAGTCGGAGCACCGGCCGCCCTTCTCCCAGTCGCCTGTGCGTGGGAAATGAAATGAAATTGAGAGCGGGTGAAGGTTTTTTTTTCTATCCAGGTGCGCTCCAGGCGGCAAGGCTCATTTCAGCGCTCTCTCTCATCCCTCACACCACTCACCAAACCTGGTGGGCTCCGGCCCACGGGGGCCGCCCAGCTCCTCCACGCCGGGCGGGGCGCCGCCGACGGCGGGCGGGGCGACGGTGGCGGCAGGGCGAGGTGCAGCGCTCTCAGCAGCAGGTGGGCGGGTGGTGCCCGTGGTGCCCTTGCCCTGCTGTTTCTTCTTCTTCGCCGGCTTTGGCGCCTCCTCCCCTGCCTGCGTGCCCGCGCCCTCGGACGCCTGCTTTCCTGATGACGCAAGGCTGCGGACGAGGCTGGTGGTGACGGCAGCGGCCGTCGCCGCGGGCGGCGCGGCGGCCGCCCAGCGGGCCAGGGAGATGGAGACGGGGAACATGGACCGTGGAGAAAAAAAGCGAGTGAAAAGTTCAGCCCCACTGTTTTTTTCGGCAGTCTTTTCTTTTGTGTGTGCCCTCACTCGCCCCACTGCCTGTGAATCCTGCTCACACCCCACAGGCACACGCACTCGCCCACACCCTTGCAATCGCACACGCATCGCGGGCAGGCGTTTGATCGCTCCCCTACCCCCACCCACCCACACGCAAGAACAAAACCCACGGCCGCCGCCGCTCGTTTTTGTGCGCGCGCCCAACTTCTTTCTCTCCTCGCCGCTTCTTCTCAACCATGGTCTCCGACGCCAAGAAGAAGAAGGCCGCCTCCAAGGCCTCCCGGTCCCGGGCGGGTGGGTCCGCCAAGTCGGGGGACAGCGCGCCTGCGTCCGCGGTGGGGTCCTCCTTGGCGCTCGACAAGCTCGGCTCGCTGCGCCTGACGGAAGACGCGGAGGCCGCCGACGCCAATGACCGGGCCGTCACGTGCGTCCTGTCCTCGCATCCGCAGGTATGCAAGAGAGGGTCCGACGCGGGGTGGAGGGCGCGCCCCGGGATTTGCCGAGGAGGCGCAAGGCGGCGGCGGCGGGCTCCATGTTGTTTTCGACGCCGCGAATCGGCGCTCGGCCCGCCGTCCCCCCCCCCTCCCCGCCTCTCTCCCAACCACTCAACTACACGCCCCGCTGCCCCACTCACTCGCACACAGTCCCGCGACATCCATCTGGACTCCTTTACCCTGCTCTTCCACGGCCACGAGCTGCTGGCGGACGCCAAGCTGGAGCTGAACTACGGGCGGTGAGTGGGAGGCGGGAGGGACAGAGAGATAATGGGTAGGTGGGATGAGAGAAGGGGTTTTCGGGGGCCCGGGGTCTCCGCCGTCTCCGCCATTCACCCTTCCCCCCCCCCCCCCCCCTTCTCCCCCGCCCACCCCCTCAGCCGCTACGGCCTCATCGGCCCCAACGGGTGCGGCAAGTCCACCCTGCTCAAGGTGCTGGGCGCCCGGGAGGTGCCCATCCCCAAGCACATTGACATTTATTACCTCGACCGGGAGATGGACGCCTCCGACGACACCGCCCTGGAGGCCGTCATGGCCGTCGACGACGAGCGCCAGCGCCTGGAGGCAGAGGCGGAGGCCATCATGGAGGACACGGACCGGGCGGACGACGCGGAGGCCCAAGCCATCCTGGCCGACATTTACGAGCGGCTGGACAAGCTGGACGCGGAGACCGCCGCCGCCCGGGCGGGCCAGATCCTGCACGGCCTGGGCTTCACCAAGACCATGCAGGCCAAGAAGACGCGCGACTTCTCAGGGGGCTGGCGCATGCGCATCGCCCTCGCGCGCGCGCTGTTCGTGGACCCGTGCCTGCTTGTCCTGGACGAGCCGACCAACCACCTGGACCTGGAGGCGTGCGTGTGGCTGGAGGACACGCTCGCCAAGTTCTCGCGCATCCTCCTGCTGGTCTCGCACTCCCAGGACTTCATGAACGGGGTGTGCACCAACATCATCCACATGCAGCAGAAGTCCCTGAAGACGTACGGCGGCAATTATGACACCTACTGCCGGACGCGGGCCGAGCTCGAGGACGCCCAGATGAAGAAGTACAAGTGGGAGCAGGACCAGATCGCGGACATGAAGGAGTACATCGCCCGGTTCGGGCACGGGTCCGCCAAGCTGGCCCGCCAGGCGCAGTCCAAGGAGAAGACGCTGGAGAAGATGGTGCGGAGCGGGCTGACGGAGAAGGTGGAGCGCGAGGCCGTCGTGCGCCTGTCCTTCACCAACGTGGGCAAGCTGCCGCCGCCCGTGCTCCAATTCTCCGACGTGACGTTCGGGTACTCCAAGGACAAAGTCTTGTACTCGCACGTCGACCTGGGCGTCGACCTGGACTCCCGGGTCGCCATTGTCGGGCCCAACGGGGCGGGCAAGTCGACGCTGCTGAAGCTGATGACGGGCGGGCTGGACCCTCTGGACGGCATGGTGAAACGCCACAACCACCTCAAGATCGGGGTGTACTACCAAGTGAGTGCTAGGAGGAGGGAGAGGTTTTGCTGCCCAGAGAGAGGGAGGGAGAGACAGTGGGCGTTGGAAGGCGGGCGCGGGGCGGGTGGGGAGAGGTGGGAGAGAGAGAGAGAGAGGGAGCGCCGCGGCCACCACCTCGCGCGCGTGCGCCAACACCCCCAAAACAACCTTTTTGCCTCACACTTTTCGGTCTCTCGCTTTCTCCCCACCTCCCCTCCAGCACCTGGCCGAGGCGTTGGACCCCTCCCTCACCCCGCTGGAGTACATCATGCAAGAGTTCCAGGGCACCCAGCTGGAGGCGGCGCGCGGCATTGTCGGCCGGTTCGGCATCACCGGCAAAATGCAGACGCTGCCGATGTCCCAGCTCTCCGACGGCCTCCGCTCCCGGGTCGTCTTCGCCTGGCTGGCCAAGAAGACGCCCCACATCCTGCTCCTGGACGAGCCGACCAACCACCTGGACATCGAGACGATCGACTCGCTGGCCTCCGCCATCAACGAGTGGGACGGCGGCCTGGTGTTGGTCTCCCACGACTTCCGCCTCATCGGCCAGGTCGCCCAAGAGATCTGGGTGGTGGCGGACGGGACGGTCGCCAAGTGGCCCGGCTCCATCCTGTCGTACAAGGCCCACCTGAAGAAGACGCACGCCGCGCTGGCGGAGAGCGGGGTGAAGGCCAAGATGGTGGAGCGGTGAAAAGGGAGGGAGGGGGAAGAGGAGGGGAGAGGGGGGAAGGGGGGAGGACGGAAAGAGGGTTGCCCCCATGTTTTTTTCTTTTCTTCTTTCACATTTTTCGGGTGGGTGAGAGAGAGCTTGAATGCATTCCCGCGGTGTGAGTGAGAGAGGACAAATGAGAGAGAGAGAGCGCGCTGTGTTGTGCCACTGCCCCTCCCGACGCCCATAAAACAAAATTACCTCCCCACCCGCTCTCTCTCCACCCCCCCCCTCTCTCCTTCACTGTTCCCTCCCTCCTCCTGCCCGGGCCAGCCCCTCCAACAGCTCCAGCTTCTCCAGGGCGCCCGCGGCACCGGCCGACAGGGCGTCGCAGTAGGCGGCGACCTGGGCGGTGACCAGGAAGCCGTCCAGGGGCGTGGGCTCCGAGACGGGCTTGCCGAGGGAGGGGTCCTCCTCCGGCAGCGGCGGCTCGCCCGCCAGGCGGCGGGCCGCGTTCTCCTGGCGGCGCCGGGCGGCGAAGGCCGCGGCCGCCTGCTGCTGGCGGGCGACGGAGCGGTGGTAGTGCGAGACGCGGGCGGACTCGGCCCCGAGGTCGTCCAGGCAATCGCCCAGGGCGTCCAGCGTCCGCCCCGTGGCGGCGCCCGGGGCGAGCACCAGGCGCTCCGCGTCCGCCTCGTCCAGGGCGGGGCGGGGGCCCAGGGCGCGGGCCAGGAGGGCCGCCCCGAGCGGGCGGGTGGTGATGGAGACGGGCAGCTCATCAAAGACGTCGCCCCACGCGGTGCCAGACGCTTTGAGGGCGGCCGCGCCCAGGGCCCCGCACGACCCCGCCGCCCGGCGTGCCTCCAGGAAGGCGGGCCTGAGGCGGACCGCCCGCAACGCCCGGGCCGCCCCGGGCGGGGCCTCCGGGTCGAAGACCAGGCAGACGCACCGGGGGATGGAGTCACAGTACGCGGCAAAGGTGTCGACCAGGTCGGCCGACGCCCACGCCCCGCCCGCCGTCGCCGCCTGGTACCAGCCGACCGTGTTGTTGTCCGCGTTCACCTCGCGCAGGCAGCGCATGACGTCCAGCTGGTAGTCGACGGCCGCGTCCGGGTCCTCCCGGTCGTCCTCGCCGCGGGACTGGGATGGTTGGGGCGGGGTTTTGGTTTTGGGGTGTGGGGTGTGGGTGGGGGTGGGGGTGAGAAAATCTCGGCCGCGTCGCTTCACGAGAGTACTGCGTGTGCGGCCGTCGCGAGCCCAGGGGCCCGCCGCCAAGTCATGCTGCAGGAGGCGCACCACATCGACGCTGACGCCGGATCGTGTGCGGCGGGACCGCGAGTGTGCCCCGCCCGCGCGCTCCGCCCTCTACTTTTTGTGCGCCGGGCCGCCGCCGATCGGAGAGAAAACGCTCACAGCTCCTCCGCCTCCGCCGCCCCCGGGAGCCCCTCCCCCTCTCCCCTCTCGCACACACATCCCATCCCATCCACATCCACTCACCGGAAAGGGAAACGCCTCCGTCACCTCCAGCGTCGTCCCCACGTCCAGGCCCAGGAGCTGGCCCGTCACGAGGGACGGCGCACACGCGCGGCAGTGCTTGGCGATGCGGAGCAGGACGTGGGCGTCAATGCGGACCAGGGTGAGCGGGGCGTCCGCCTTAGCGGCGCCGCTGGCGGCGGCGGCGAAGGAGGGGGCGGCGGCGGGGGTGGCCATGTGAAAGCGTGTGGTCGCGGGGGGTCGCGCCGCGAGGAGAAAAGAAAAGTGGGTGATGGCAGTCCAGCCGCAACGTCCCTCTTGGTGCTATGCCTGCACTCTTCCTTTCCGGGCGCGTGTCTCGGAAGCACACACCTCGCGGGGAAACGCGCGACGCGTCCCCTCGCACCCCGCTAATCCTCCTCGGGAGTTGACCGCGCACACAACCCGCCACGCGCACGCCCGGCCCCGAGGCGCGCGCGACGCACCCACAAAAGCCCGCCAGCGACGGCGCAGCGCGAGTAGACTTTTTCCCCCCTTCCACGAACGCCCAGCAGCAGCAGCAGCAATGTCCTCTTCCTCCACCCAGCGGCCCATAAACATCTCGGTGGCGGGCCGGTACAGGCTGGGCCGCAAGATCGGGTCGGGCTCCTTTGGCGACCTGTTTGTGGGTGAGTGGGGATGAGAGAATGGGAGGGCGGCGATGTGCGCTGCTCCCCCATTGCGTGTGCCCCACTCGCCCGCTCGCGCCCGTGCGTCCACCACTCTCACCCCCTTGCACCTCTGCAAACCCACCCACCCAGGCACGCACGTCCAGACGTCGGAAGAAGTGGCCATCAAGCTGGTAAGGAGGGGAGAGAGAGCGCGAGTCACAGGGGCGTCGTGAACCTCAACAGGGTGTGGTGGACAGAAGTCGCCCTCCCCGGCCCTCGCCTACGCCCCGCCCCCACTCCTCAGACCCGCGCGAAGGTGGGGTCTGGTTGACGGGCCTGCCGATGCGCGGTGGCTGAGGCGACGGGATGGTGCGCCTGGGGCCGCGGGTGGGCGGGGCATTGCTCGTGCTCTTGCCGGGCCGCCGTGCTGACGGCGCCGATGTCGCCCCTTGGTGCCCCTCGCCGCCGTCTGTGCCGGGTCTGGCCCGGCACGCCCCATCCCTTTGCGGGGTGGGCGTGGAGGCGAGGTTAGCGGCTCCCGGAGCTGCCCTTCCGTGCGCGTCGGGCGTGAGGCGTGCGGCGTGCGCTCCTCTGCGTGCGCGCCCAACAACCCCCGCGCCCAACCCCCCGCCCTCACAACTCCTCTCTTTCTCTCACCGCCCTCTTCTCGCTCCTCAGGAATGGAAGCGCTCCCGCCACCCGCAGCTGTTCTACGAGTCCAAGCTGTACAAGATCATGGCAGGGGCTGGTGAGCTTGAGAGAAGAAAGGGGGAAGAGAGAGAAACGGGAGAGACGAGGAGCCGTACGCTTTCTTAGCTCTCGCGCTCGCTCGCTCGTCTCCATCCATCCATCCAAAACCTCCCTCCAGTCTCTCACACGCACGCCTCCACCCCCGCCCCCACCCCCCACCTCCCCAGCCGGCATCCCCTCCCTCCGCTGGTACGGCACGGAGGGCGACTACAACGTCATGGTCCTCGACCTGCTGGGCCCCTCCCTGGAGGACCTCTTCAACTTTTGTTCCCGCCGGTTCTCGCTCAAGACCGTCCTCATGCTGGCCGACCAGATGATTTCGCGCATCGAGTACTTCCACTCCAAGGGCTTCCTCCACCGGGACATCAAGCCCGACAACTTCCTCATGGGCCTGGGCAAGCGGGCCAACCAGGTCTACATCATCGACTTTGGCCTCGCCAAAAAGTACCGCGACCCCCGCACCCACATCCACATCCCGTACCGGGAGAACAAAAACCTGACGGGCACCGCCCGGTACGCCTCCATCAACACGCACCTGGGCATCGAGCAGAGCCGGCGGGACGACATCGAGAGCCTGGGCTATGTGCTGATGTACTTCCTGCGGGGCTCCCTGCCCTGGCAGGGCCTCAAAGCGGTCACCAAGAAACAAAAGTACGACAAGATCTCGGACCGCAAGATGGCGACGCCCATCGAGGTCCTGTGCAAGGGCTTCCCTATGGAGCTGGCCTCCTACTTCCAGTACGCCCGCTCCCTGCGCTTCGACGACAAGCCGGACTACTCGTACCTGCGCCGCCTGTTCCGGGACCTGTTTGCCCGGGAAGGGTTCGCCTGGGATTTTGTGTTTGACTGGACGCTGCTCAAGTACCAGCAGGCCCAGGCGGCCCAGGCGGCGGCGGCGAGCGGGGCGGGGGTGGGCGGCGCGGCGGCGGTGGGTGGTGGGGCGGGGCCGTCCGGGACGGCGGCGGGCCCGTCGGGGGCGGGGCCCGCCGCCGCCGCCGCTGCCGCAGGCACTTCCGGCGTCGGCGCCACCATCGGCGGCACCCCCCTGCCCCGGGGCGCGTCCGGCACGGCCGGCCCCAGCGGCATGGACGGGTCGGCGGGGGGCCTGCTCACGCCCGGTGGCGGGGGTGGGACGGCCGCGGCGGCGGGGGCGGCCGCAGCGGCCGCGGCGGCCGCTGCGGCGGAAACCAGCAAAGCCGAAACCCGCCGCCGCCTGCTGGGGCTGGGCGGGGGTTCCAGCGGGGCGCTCGCCTCTCCCGTGGGTGCCGCCGCTGGGGCGGCCTCGCCGTCGGCCGGCCGTCCGGGCGCCCTGGCGGACGATTTCGCACGGCGGCTGTGAAGAAGAAGAAGAAGGATGAGATGGGATGGGGTGGGGTGGAGGGATGGGGGGGCTTTTTTTCCTTTTCGAATGCATGTGTGCGTGTGTTTGGGTGTTGGGGAGCAGCATGGCGACGCGCCCTCCAGCTCCTGCCCTGCCCGCGAGACCGCGGGTTGCCGGCGGGGCTGGGTGCGCGCCTCATTTGTGTTTTGTGGTGAAGAGTGCAGAGAGAGCGAGGTTGTGTGGATGATGGGGTGGGAGAGACACACGCCTTTTCCTCTTGCTACCAGTCCTGTGAAGCACTTCTCCCCGACCCCCCCCTCCCTCCCCCACACCCACACACACACGCGCCAGGTGTGCTTGCATGGCAATGCCGGGCACGGACGCGCCACACACCGGGCGGGCGGCCGGTGTGTGGAGTCAAGGTTGGCGGTCCGGGTGGTGGGCCAGGGGGGGCGAGGTTGAAGAGGCGGGGGCGCGCCGGGCGCGCTCAGCCCACCCAGGCCGGCCCCCCCAGCCCGCTGCCATGGCAGGGAGAGGAGCGGATCGAACTGAATTGCGAACTGAATTGGGTGTGTTTGTTTCTTCAATACCTCCATCGACCGCTTCTCCCCTCTCTTCCATCTCCGCACCGGAAGTGATCTGATGAAATTGGTCAGTGCTCCCCCCCCCCGCCCCCGCCCCCCTCTCCATCCCTCTCTCACGCCGGCGTGTACGCCCGCAGGTCCACGCGCACGTTGGCCGCCACCCGGCGGGCCAGCTCGTCGGAGACCAGGGACGAGTAGCGCCCGCCCTCCAGGGCGGCCCCGGGGCCCGACCCGCCGCCGGGCTCGCGGGCCAGCAGCCCGAGCGAGGCGAGCGAGGATACGGAGGTCAGCACGTCGCCCGCCTGGGCGGCCGCGCCCGGCCCGCCCCTGCCATCCCCCCCTCCCTCCGCCGCCACCAGGTGCCAGAAAATGGACAGCAGGCGTTCCAGGGAGAAGGCGACCGGGTCCCGCCCGCCCGCCGCGGCCGCGCGCGCATCCGCCCGGGACGCGGCCACCCGTGCCGTCGCCGCCCGTCGCCGCCCGCCCCGGAAGGCGGCGTCAAAGGTGCGGCGGTCGGCGGAGGGCGGGGTGCACCCGGCGATGTGGGACGCCAGGACCAGGAACTTGGTGAGGTACGGCAGCTCCAGGTCCAGGCCGAGCGCGCCGAGCGCCGCGCCCGCGCTCGCGGCCGTGCTGCCTGCAGGCGCGCCGCCGGCCTTGGTGCCGCCGCCGCCGCCGCCGCCGCCGGCCGGGGGCAGCGGCCGCCCCGCGTCCAGGGCCTCCCGGGCGGCCCGCATCAAGGGCCGGGCCGCCGCGTTGAGGGCGCCCTCTGTGAGGCGGGCGGCCACGCCGGCCCCGCCGCTGGCGGCCGCTGCCACGGCCGGCCCCAGCCAGCGCGGCCACAGCCACGCCGCGGCGGCCCGCAAGGCCGCCACGCCCACGTCGTCCCGCCCAAACCCCGGCAGGACGCACCCGCGCACCATGCCCGCAAAGAGGGCGGGGCCGTCGGCGCCGGGCGGCAGGCCCGGAACGGGCTCGCCCGCGGCCGGGCCGTCGCGCGCCAGGATCGACAGCAGCTCGCCCGGCGCGTAGGCGGGGAAGGGGATGGAGGTGGGCGGGGGCGGGGGGCCCGCGGGACCCGCGGCGGACGCCCACGACCCGCCCGCCCCGCCCGCCGCAGCCGCCCACCCGGGCGGCGCGATCAGGATGAGCCCGACCGGCGCGCCCGCGGCCTCAAGCGCACGCGCGATGGCAGCCACCCCGTCCACGCCCGACCCGGCCGCGCCCGCGGACCCCGGCGTGATGAGGGCGGCTAGAGCGTCTACGTCATCCAGGACGACCCAGGTGGGAGGGAAAGGGAGGGAGGAGACGGCGGGGAGGGCGGCGGCGGTGGCAGCGGCCGCCGCAACCGCACCCCCACCCCCTTGCGCCCGCCCGCCGGGCGCGGCCACGGGCGGGGGCGCGGGCGCCAGGAATTCGGCCAGGTCGGACACGCTGTCCAGGCGCAGGTCCGGCGCGTACCCGTTGGCCCGCCGCCGCTTGCGGCCCTGGACGAGGAATGAGAGAGTATGGGTGAGAGAGAGAGGGCGAGAGGTTTGAGGCGCGCTCGAGAGCGCGCGCGTGTGTGCTTGCTTGGTGCCACATCTCTCTGTCCATCTTCTTACCCCTACCTTCAACGCGTCCAGTAGCTGGCGGGCCAGGGCCTTGGTCGGCATGGACGCCGCGCACTTGATGTAGACGTGGCGGCGGCCGGAGGCGGCGAGGAGGTCACTGGCAGGAGAGAGGAGAGCGGAGGGGTTGTGAGAGTGAGGTGCGCGCGCGATAGGTCGAACCGAACGAAAAAAAGCGCAATCTTGCGAAGTTCTTTTTTGTATCCAGGCCGTCTGGCGATGGTCCCCCACTCCGATGCGACCCTCCCTCCCCGCGATGCGAGGTTCGATTAATGCGGCCCACGCCTGGGCGGGCGGGGTGGTGCTTGGAGGGGTGGCACGGCCCCCCAGGGGGGACACTCCCCCCGCCCCGAAACCGCCCCTCTCCTCTCTCAAGCAAAAATCTCTTCTCTCAAAAACAAAAACAACGCACCGCACGACCGCCGTCTTGCCGACCGACGGCGGCCCATGCACCAGGACGTGGCGAGGCCAGTCATTGGGCAGGCCCAAGGCGGCAGACAGGGCCCGGACCTGGCCCTCCCGCCCGGGGTAGCGGGCGGAGACGGCGCTCGCAGCGGCTGCAGCGGCGTCGCTGGGTCCGAGCGGCGGAGGCGCGGGCGGCGGGGCCGCACTGCCTGGCGAGGACGAGGGAGCGGCCGAGGCGCGGCGAGAGGGCGTCAGGCCGCCCCCTCCCTCCTCCGACGGCGCGACAGCTGCCGCCCCGCCCTCCACGCAGCCAAGGGAGGGCGAGGGGGAGATGGTGCGCTCACGCGTGGCGAAAGCAGCTCGCAGCGCGGCCCGTTGCGCCGCGTTTGCGGCTGCAATGGCTTTTGTGGCCGCGGCGGTGGCGGCAGCGGCAAGGTCGCCTGGGGCGGGGGGTGGTGGCTTGCCACCCCCGAGCGGGGCGCGGCGAGTGGCGGGCATCGGATCTTTCAAGGCGACCTGTGCCGAAAAGACCGCACAAGTGAGAGAGACACCAGCGCGCCTGTCCCTCTCATTTACTTTCTCCCTCTCTCTCTCTTGGGTGTGCCGCTGACGACACCCTGTTAGACGACGCACCTCCCCCCCGAAGTCACCGTGCCTGCGTACCGCATCGTCTCAGCTACACATTCGCACGCACTCCTGGCTGCGAGCCCCGCTGCTGCACCCCACGCGGCCGCACACAAGAAAAATTTCACGAATCTGCGAGATTTTGCGCTGGCCGCCGTTCTTCATCTTTCGCCTCCCCTCCACCGCCCACGCCCGCGCTCGCCACCCTACACCCTAGCTCATTGCCCTCACCATGCCCCCCTGGTTGTCCAGGCGGGCGGGTGTGGGTGGAGAGGGCGTTCCGGCCGGGGGCGGCGAGCCCCCTCCACGCGGCTCCTCCACAACGCCGCTGCCCGCTGCTGCCCCGACCACCACCAAAAAGGCGGCCGGCGGCGGCGGCGCGCCCGCCCCCGCCCCCGCCCCCACGCCCGCCCCCGCCCCCCGCATCGCCACCTTCTGCCCCAACCCCCTCTCCTTCCTCCTCTTCTCCTGGTTCACGCCCGTCCTGTCCAAGGGCTACCGCCAACCCCTGCAACAGGCGGACCTGCCGTTCCTGCTCCCGCCCCTGACGACAGCCGCGTCCGCGGACGCCTTTGCGTCCTCCTTTGCTGCCCGGGCCCCGTCCGCGGTCGCCATGCGGGCCGCGGCGGCCGCGGCCGCCGCGGCCGGTACGGGCGAGTTCTGGCCGGGCGGTCAGCAGCAGGACAAGAAGAAGGAGAAGAAGAAAAAGGCAAAAACGGCTCCTGAAAAGGAGGCCGTCGCCGCGGCCGCCATCTCTGCGGGCAAGTCGGGGCGCCCCCTCCTGGGCGCGCTCTGGCAGCTCAACAAGGGGCGCCTGCTGGGGTCGCTCTCCCTGCAACTCATCCAGTCGGCCATCCAGTTTGCGGGGCCGCTGCTGCTGAAGGTGATTGTGACCTACCTCCAGGCGCCGGCCTCCCCTGCCTCCCCGGCCGCGCGCGGCCGCGCCTACGGCGCGGCCGCCGCCATGTTTGCCTGCCCGCTGCTGGGCGCCCTGGCCTTCGTCCACGCCTCCCGCCTGGCCTCCATGGCCCAGGTGTGCGTGCGGGCCCAGCTGACGGCGGGCGTGTACCGGAAGGCGCTCCGCCTGTCCCCGCGCGCTCGCATGACGGTCGAGGTCGGCCGGGTCGTCAACATGATGTCCTCCGACGTCAACACGCTCTCCCAGTTTTGTTTCCCCTTTTTCAACCAGCTGGTCAGCGCGCCGATCATGCTGGTGGTGGCGCTGGCCCTGCTGTGGGCCCAGATCCGGTGGGGCACGTTCATCGGGCTGGCCATCCTGCTGGCGTCCTCGCCCGCGTCCGGCCGGTTTGTGCGGAAGATCACGCAGCTGCGGCGGGCGATGCTGGTTCACACGGACGCCCGGGTGCGGCTGACCAACCAGCTGCTGGCGGGCATCCGGGTCCTGAAGCTATACGCGTGGGAGGCCGCCCAGGAGGCGGCCGTGCTCGACGCCCGCGCGGGCGAGCTGGGGCGGCTGCGCGCGGCCATCCCGTACCGGGTGGGCATGCAGACCCTGCTCTTCGCGTCGCCCGTCCTGGCGGCGGTGGCCTCCTTTGCGGCGTACGGGTCGGCCGCGCCAGCGGAGTTCACGGCCCCGCGCGTCTTCGCGGCGATCGCCCTGTTCTCGCTCATGCGCTTCCCGCTCATCCTCCTGCCCTTCACCCTGGTCGAGGCCGGGAATGCCGTCGTCTCCGCCCGCCGCCTCTCCCAGTTCCTGGCCATGGAGGAACGGGAGGGCGGGGCCGGGCGGGGGCTGGACCCGCCGGCCTGGCCGGGCGGGCTGGGCATCCACATCGTCGACGGCCAGTTTTTCTGGCCAGAGGCGGGGCCGCCAGTGGGTGGAGGGGTGGGCGGGGGCGGGCCGCCTGGTGGGGCGGGCGCGCCGTCGTCCGCCACCGACAAGAAGGCCAAAAAGGGCAGGAAAGGCGGCCCCAAAGCCTCCACGGACGGCGGTGGAGACGGCGGCGGCGGCGGTGGCGGCGGCGGCGGCGACGTCGTGGTCGACCTGACGCAGGCCGGGCCGCCCGGCCCTGACGCGCCTGGTGGCGGCAACGGCGCCGCCCCGGCCACCTCCGCCGCCGCCCTCCTTCCTCCCTCTTCCCCCAAAGCCAAGCACGCTCCCGGCTCCCTGGCCGCCACCCGCGCCTCCGCCGCCTCCACCCGGGGTGGGGCAGGGGCGGCGCCGGCCTTTGACCCCCTGGCCGCGGGCGGCCCAGCCGCGTACTGGCTGCGGGATGTCAACCTGGCCGTCCGCCCGGGCGAGCTTGTCTGCGTGGTCGGCCGGGTCGGGTCCGGCAAGTCCTCCCTCCTGGCCGCCGCCCTGGGCGAGATGTCCCGCTGCAAGGACGAGGGCGGGGCGGGCGGGGGCGGGTCGGTCCACTGCCTTGGCGGGCGGGTTGCGTACGTTGCGCAGCAGGCCTGGATTGCCAACGCGACCCTCAAGGACAACATCCTGTTCGGGGCACCCCTGGACGCCGCCCGCTGGGAGTCCACCCTGGATGCCTGCTGCTTGCGGCCCGACCTGGCGGCCCTGGCGGCGGGCGCGGAGACCGAGATCGGGGAGAAGGGCATCAACCTGTCGGGCGGCCAGAAGCAGCGGGTGGCCGTCGCGCGCGCTGTGTACGCGGGCGCGGACGCCTTTGTCCTGGACGACCCGCTCTCCGCCGTCGACGTGCACGTGGGGGCGACCATGTTTGCGGACGCCATCGCGGGCGCCATGGCGGGTAGCGGGGGCGGGGTCCTGCTGGCCACTAACCAGCTGCAATTCCTGTCTCGCCCTGAAACGACGCGCGTCATCTACATGGAGAACGGGCGCATCGGGGCCCAAGGCTCCTTTGACGAGGTCCGGGCGGCCTCGCCCGGCCTGCGCGCCCTGCTGGAAGACTTTGAGAGCCGGGCTTCGGCCCAACAGGCTAGCACGGCGGCGGCGGCGACAGCGGCGGGCGGCGGCGGCGCGTCCCGGGGGCCCTCCCTAGACTTGGCGGGCACCGACCTGGCTGTCCTGCGCGCGGCGTCACGGGGCGCCTCCCTCGACCTGACCGCCATCCGCCGGGCCTCGCTCGAGGCGCCCCGGGCCCCTGCTGGCGCTGGCGCTGCCTCTCCCCGCCCCCCCGCCCTCACCACCGCGGCCGCCGCCCGGGCCGCCCGCTTCTCCCGCGTCCCGACCTTTGCGATCGAGAGGGAGGCCCGCCTGGAGGCGCTGGGTGACGCTGAGGCGGGCGGCCGGGGCGCGGTCGGCGCGCGGGGGGGCGGGGGGGCGGGCGGCCTGCCCCGCCTGGAGTCCGCCTTTGCCCGGACGGGCGTGGTGGTGAGCGTGGATGGCGGGGAGGCGTCCGCGGTGGCGCCCCGCGCGCCAAACGCCCCTCCCCGCTCCGTCTCGGCGGCGCTGGGAGGGCTGTTCGCGCGCGGCAGCGGCCGTGCTGCCGCCCCGCCCCGCGCGACCGCGTCCGCGCCCCCGCCCTCCTCGTCGCCACCCGCCTCCCCGCCCTCCGACGACTCCGCCGCCGCTGAGACCGCCACCACCACCAAGGGTGGCGGCGGCCCCCCTCCCAACAAGAACGCGACCATCACTGCGGTCGAGGACCGAGAGACGGGCGCGGTCGGTGCGGCCGTCTACGCCTTCTACGCGTCCCGCTACGGCTGGCCCCGCGTGTGCGCGCTCTTGGCCTTGTGGGCGGGCGAGCAGTCCTCCCGTGTCCTCACCAACTGGTGGCTGGCCCGGTGGACGGCGGCGGAGGCGGGCGCGATCCGGGACGGGACCCCCTCCCCCAAAACCGCTTTCCTGTCGGGCTACCTCGGCCTGTCCCTCGCCTTTGTCGCCTTTTCGTGCGGGCGGGCCGCCATCAACCTGCTGTCCGCCCTGCGCGCCTCCCGGGTCATCCATGCCGAGACGTTGGCGGCTGTCGTCCGGTCGCCCGTCGCCTTTTTCGATGCGACCCCCATTGGCCGCGCGCTCAACCGGTTCTCAAAGGACACGGACGACATGGACTATCTCTTACCGCAGAGCCTTTCCGAGTTTGGAAACTGCCTCATGCAGCTGGCCGCCACGCTCATCTTCATCTCCATCGTCCAGCCCTGGTTCCTGGCGGGCGTGGTGCCGCTGATGGGCGCCTACTTCCTGGTCCAAAAATTTTACCGGCGCTCGTACGTGGAGCTGCAGCGCACAGACGCGACGACCCGGTCGCCTGTGTACGCGCACTTCTCGGAAACCCTGACGGGCGTGGACACCCTGCGCGCGTACGGGCGGGCGGGGGACGCGGCGGCCACATCGGCCGCCCTGGTCGACGCCAACCACCGCGCCTTTTTCGGGCTCAAATCCGCCGACCAGTGGTTGAGCCTGCGCCTTGAAGTTGTGGGGGCAGCGTTGGTGACCCTCACGGCGGTCCTCTCCATCGCCGGAAAGGGGAAGCTCTCGCCGTCCCTGGCCGCCCTCGCCCTGTCTGAATCCCTGGACGTGGTCGGCTTCCTCAAGTACGCGGTCATGTCCGGCGCAATGTTTGAGGCGCGCGCCAATGCGGTGGAGCGCCTGCGTTCCTACGCGCGCCTGGCGCCGGAGGCGGCGGTCGAATCCACGCCGGAGCATGCCCCGCCGCCCGGTTGGCCGACCGCGGGGGGGCTGTCCTTTACGGACGTCGTCCTGCGGTACAGGCCGGGCCTGGAGCCGGCCCTACGGGGCGTCTCCTTTTCCTTGCCTCCAGGATGCCGGGCGGGCGTGGTTGGCCGCACCGGGTCGGGCAAATCTTCTCTCATCGTCGCCCTCTTCCGCCTGGTCGAGCCGTGCGGCGGTGTCATCCGGGTGGACGGCCTCAACCTGGCCTTGCTGGGCTTGACCGACGTGCGCGGCCGCATCGCCGCCATCCCGCAGGACCCGGCCCTGTTCAGTGGAACAGTCCGCTCCAACCTGGACCCCTACGGCCGGCACACGGATGCCGAGCTGTGGGACGCCCTGGGCGTGGTGGGCCTGAAAGCGATCGTCGCCGAAGCGGGCGCGGCCGAGGGCGTGTCCGACGCGGGCGGGGCGGCGCGCGCAGCGGCGTCGGCCGCGCCTGTCCGGGGCGGCCTGGACGCGCGCGTGGCTGAGGGCGGCGACAACTGGTCCGTCGGCCAGCGCCAGCTCCTGTGCGTCTCGCGCGCCGTCCTCCGCCGCCCGCGCCTGCTCGTCCTGGACGAGGCGACGGCTTCCGTGGACGGCGAGACGGACGCCCTCATCCAGGCCCGCATCCGCACGGCCTTTGCGGGGGCGACAACCCTGACGATCGCGCACCGCCTCAACTCGATCATCGATTCTGACCGGGTGCTGGTCATGGAGGGCGGGCTGGCCGTGGAGGATGGGACCGTGCCGGACCTGCTGCGCAAGAGCGGTGGCGTGTTCCGGGCGATGGTGGAGGGGATGGATTGATGTGGGGTGAGTGAGTGTGAGTGTTACTGCCGAAGAGGAGAGGTCGAGGTCGGAAATTGTCTACCATTCATTAGTTTTCTCTCCCTCTTTCTTTACCCATCTCACCCTCACCCCACCCGTCGCTCCACCACCATGTCTGACGACGAGATGGAAGGTGAGTTTGTGGGGCGTGGGTTGGGGCCGGGCGTCGCGCGTCCCCATAAAAAAACCCTCCACCCTCCCCGCGTTGCGTTCCGCTCTCTCACGCACTCCTCCTCCCTTTCACACACCTCACCCCCATCACCCCATCCACAGACTACGGCTTCGCCTACTCGGACGATGAGGTCGCGGAGGAGGACGCGGACATCGAGAACGCGTACTACAGCGCGAAGGGGGCGCTGGAGGAGGGCGGGGGCGGGCCCACGGGCGTGGACGCCGCCCTGAAAGGTTTCCAGGAGGTCCTGGACATGGAGGCCGGGGCCCGCGGGGACTGGGGGTTCAAGGCGCTGAAACAGGTGTGCAGGGGAGGGTGTGTGGACTCGGGCGAACCGCGCGCGCGCGGAGAGGAGAGGAGCGCAAGAAGGCATGGGGAGAGCGCGCGGCGCGCGCCCTCTCTCAACCTCTCCCTCTCCCTTTTCCCTCTCCGTCTCCATAGATCGTCAAGCTCCGCCACCGCCTGGGCCAGGCTGACCAGATGATGGCTGCCTATGGGGATATGCTGTCCCTAGCGGCCGCCGGCGGCGTGCCCCGCCACGCGGCGGAGAAGAAGCTGTCGTCACTGCTCGACCATCTCGCGGCCGCGGCCGCGAGCAGCGCGGCGTCAGCCGCTGCGGCCGCCCCCCCCCCGCCCTCTCCCGGTGGCGCCGCCGCCGCCCCGCCCCCCCCCGCCGCCGCGGAATCCCTGTTGGAGCGTGTGTATGAGGCCACCCTGGCCGCCCTGGGCGCTTCCAATGAGCGCCTGGCCTTCCGCACCCGCCTGCGGCTGGCGGGGTTGTGGCTGGGCCGTGGCGACCTGGCCGCGGCCGAACGCGCCCTGGCCGCCCTGCGCGCCTCCTGCGGCGGCATACCGGGCCTGGACGCCCCCGCCGCGCTGACTGCGGCGGACAACCCTGCCGGCGGAGGGAAGCCCCCGGGCGCCGCCGCGGCCGCGGCCGCCGTGGACGACGCGCGGAGGGGGACGCAGCTCCTCGACGTGCTGGCCCTGGAGATCCAGGCCTCCGCCGCCCGGGGCGATGCCCGCCGGTCCCGGGCCGCCCACCGGGCCGCCCTGGGCGCCCTGGCCACCGCCATACCGCACCCGCGGGTCATGGGCGCGATCAAGGAGGCGGGCGGGCGGGCGGCCCTGGCGGACAGGGACTGGGCGGGCGCGGCGACCTCCTTCTTCGAAGCCTTCCGCGCGTATGACGAGGCCGGCGCGCCCGCCCGCACGCGCTGCCTGCGCGGGGCGGTCGTAGCCTCCCTGCTCATGGGCACGGGCGTCGACCCCTTTGAAGCCGTGGAGGCTCGCCCGTACCGGGCCGACCCAGAGGTCGCATCGGTCGCTGCGCTGGCAGATGCGCACCAGGCGGGCGACGCGGCGGCCTTTGGGCGGGCCCTGGCCCGCCACGCCCGCGCCCTGGGCGGAGACCCGGTCGTTGCCGCCCACCTTGGGGATTTGACGGCCGGCGTGCGCGGGGCGGCCGCGCTGCGGGCGGTCGCGCCGTACGCGCGGGTCCGCGTCGGGCATGTCGCGGCCGAGCTGGGCATCTCCCCTGCCGAAGCGGAAGCCGTGCTGGCGAGCCTGATCCTGGCGGGCCGCCTGGACGGCCGCATCGACCAGGAGGCCGGCCTGCTGGAGGTCGGGGGCGGCGGGGCGGCAGAGGGTCAGGCGCCGCCGCCGCAGGGCCAGGCGCCCGACCGGGCGGCGTCGCTCGCCGCCTGGGCGGGCGCGGTGGGCGGACTGCACGCGGCGGTGGTGGGCAGGATGAGTGCTTGAATCCAGGGGGGGTAGTGGGAGGGGGGGGGTTGTGTGTGTGTGCGTTTTTTTTCAGATGGCGGTTGTTTATTTTCCTCGACCTGTACGCTGGGCTGGGCAGGCGGGCGCATGCTCCATGAAGGAAGCGGAAAGCAGAGGAGGTTGGAGAAAAAGCAAAAGCCTGCACGTTCACACTCCTTTCCCTTTATCTTCTCTTCCCGCGCGCCACCCCTTTCCTCCCCGTCCCGACCATGGCCATCGCTTCCCGCATGCAGGTATGGTGCTACCATGTGCCTCTGTGGGTCAGTGCGAGCGTGCGCGTGCGTGCGCGCGGGCGCCCCGGCGCCCCTACCGTTTCAGTGGGGCCCTTTTTGTGTTCTGTGTTTTCCATTCGAGCCACCCTGTTTGTCTCTCCGCGACCGCCCCCACGCCCTCCGAGGCACCTCCCGGCGCCGGTCACCCCCCGTCCTGCCGATTGACCCACCCGCACACGGGCCTGGAGGGTGCGGTGCATGGTCAGGGCCTCGCGCACCCCGCCCGCGGGGAGAGCAAAAAGGAGAGGCCCCCGATTGAGATAGAAATCGCCGGCCCTCGCTCACCCTCTCACCCTCTCACAGGCCAAGGCCCCGGCCACCACCACCAAGGCCGCCACTGCCCGCCCGGCCGTCGCGGCTGTCCCCGCCAAGAAGAACGGCTTCGCGTCCGCCGCGGCCGCGACCGTCCTGTCTGCGGCCCTGGTGTTTGGCGCGGCCGCGCCCGCGCTCGCCGACGTCTCGGGCCTCACCCCCTGCGCCTCCTCCAAGCAGTTTGCGACCCGCCAGAAGAAGGAGGTCAAGGCCCTGCAGAAGCGGCTGAAGCAGGTGAGGAGGGTGTGATGGGAGAGTGGTGTGGGTGGGCGTGCGAGGCGACGGCGGCCCGTCCCCTCCCCTCGTGGCTTCTCTCCCATTTGCCATGCACAGCGTCGGCGGCGGTTGAGGATGACAGGCGCCGCCGCCCGCCCCGGGCGCCCGGGCCACGCTCCCCCCTGCCTCGCTCCTCCCAGGGCCCGTGCAGGCGCCTGGGCAGGGCTGGGGCGTGCGGTCTCCATCGCCGAGGGGGTCAGAGGGGCGGGCGCAAAGGGGGGCGCCGGGCCGGCTGCCGTGAACCTCTCAACCTCATCCACGCTCAAAACCTCTCTTCTCCCCCCCTCTCCTCTCTCCTCTCCTCAGTACGAGGACGGCACTGCCCCCGCCCTCGCCCTCCAGGCCACCATCGATCGCACCGAGAAGCGGTTCGCCAACTACGGCAAGGCCGGCCTCCTGTGCGGTACGGACGGCCTGCCCCACCTGATCGCCGACCCGGGCCTCGCCCTGCGCTACGGCCACGCGGGCGAGACGCTCATCCCCACCGTCGGCTTCCTGTACATCGCCGGCTGGATCGGGTACGTCGGGCGGGAGTACCTGGGCATCGTCGCCAAGGGTGCCAAGCCGACGGAGAAGGAGATCATCATTGACGTGCCCCTCGCCCTCTCCCTGGCCTGGAAGGGCGCGGGCTGGCCCGCGCGCGCGGTCGCCGAGCTCCGCAACGGCACCCTCCTGGAGGATGACGACAACATCACGGTCTCGCCCCGCTAGAGAGGGAGGTGAGGAGATGGTGTGTGTGTGGGTGAGTGTGTGGGTGGGTTACACCTGAATGAGATGGGAGCGGGGGGCTGTTCTCGAAACGGAAAGAGGAAATGGGAGAAAGAGATGGGAGATGAGAGCTCTGGGGTTATCCCCGGAATGCTCTTCTGTCTTTCACTTTTGTGTATGTGTTCCCTTTCGGAGCAGGGGTGCATGGCCGGCCTGCCGGGGCGTGGAATGAAGCGCGTGTCAAAAACGAGACCGAGTCCGTGCCCCTCCGGCGTTCGGTGCCCATCCAAACTCTCTCTCTCTTGCACTTTTTTTTCTCTCTCTCCATTTTCTCGATTTCACAGTTCACGTTCAAAGCAGGTCCCGCCCCCGCACCGGTCGCCGTACCGCGTTGGTGTAGCCTTCATGGAACTTGAAGGACGCCCGCGGGATGGGGCGGCCGCCAGGGGTGCAGGCCGGCCCTTTCCCTTCCCCTCCAGGTGAGCAGTCGAGGGCCATGGCGGCCGCGGCCGACGCGGCCGCGCGTGCGGCCGCGGCCTTCGCCCCCCCGCCCGCCGCCCGGGCTTGCAGCGCGTCCAGCCAGTGACTGGGCCGGGCGTTTGCCTTGGGCGGGCGGGCCGTCATCATCGCGTCCGCGGCCTCCTTAGCCCGCTCCGCGACGGTGAGTGGCAGGGAGGCGCGCTTGGCGCCACCAGCGGCAGCGTGAGTTGGCTGGGGAGTGGAGGCCGGCTGCTGCTGTTCCTGCCCGGCCCCGGCCGCCGCAGCCTTGGTCGCCGCCACACCCTCCCGGCGGCGGATGAGCTCTCGCTCCACCTCCTGGGCGATCAGGGCGCGGACGGGCTGGGGCGGGCCGGCAGGGGCGGCGGCAGGCGCAGCAGCAGCGCCACCACCAGGCGCGCTGCCGCCACCCCCCGCCCTGCTTTTGGCATCCGCGCCCTTGCGGGCCGGGAAGGCGCACAGGTCGTCGATGGGTGGGGCCAGGACAAGCGCGCCGTCCGCATCGGAGGACCGGGGCCGGTCGCCGGCGTTGAAGCCCCCACCCCCACGCCAGCCGCCGTGCTCCTCGGCCGCAGCCGCGGCCGCCCGGCGCGCCTCAAACACGATGGCGGGTGGCTCGGAGCCGGCACCCGCGGCACGGGGCGCGTACGTTAGCCCGTACGCTGCTAGGCTGGACACCGAGGCCGCCAGGGCGGCCCGTTCAGTGGGGGTGAGCAGGTGCGGGGCCAGCGGGCGCAGGGCCGGCCGGGCGGCGCAGGCCAGGAGGGCGGGCACCAGGTCCAGGGCGGCCGTGGCGGCCGTCACCCCGCTCCGCACGCCCGGGGCCAGCCGGGCCAGCCACGCCTTGAGCGTCGCCGCATTCCCCTCCTTGGCCCGGGCTGCGTCGGAGGCGGTCATGGGCCACCCGATGAATCGGGGGCGGTCCGGGCCCGCGACGGCCGCCCGGAAGGCCAGGGCGGACACGGGCGCGAAGCGGAGGAGGGAGAAGGCGGCACTTGACTTGCGCGCCCGCCCGAGGAGGGCGTCCCCCTCTGACAGCGCCTCAGCCGCGTCCGCCAGGCGCCGGGCCCGCCCCTCCGCCAGGCGGGCGATGGGCAGGGCCTCGTGCAGGCCACGCAGCACCAGGTCGGCGTCCCCGAAGTCGGCGACAGCATCCCAGGCGGCCGCGGCGTCGGAGGCACCCGGGCGCGCGCCGGGTGGCGGCCGCATCGCGCGAGGCCCGCCGCCCGACCCCCTTGGGCGGGCCTGCAGCAGGGCGCCCCAAACCTCGAACGCGGACGCCCGGGCGTCTTTGACGCCCGCCCGGGCGCGCGCCGCCGCGGAGTCCGTGACAGTCCCGCCCGGGCCGGCCTTGCGGGCCAGGAGCTGGAGGGCGTGGAGGGCGGCCCGGGCGTCGCCGCCCGCGGCCGCAACCACGCGCGCGAGCGCCCGCCGCTCGACTTTCACGCCCTCCGCCTCACAAATGGCTTGGAGCCGCCCGATCAGGCGATCGGGAGGGGGGGGGAGCACGGTCAGGACAAGGGCGGCCGACCGCAGCGGGCGCAGGGCGGGGGCGAACGCGTCGTTTGCGATGGCGATGATGGGGCGGGCCAGGCGGGGCAGGGACGTTTTTTTCAGCCCGCCACCACCGGGCAGGGCGTGGCTGCTGCTTGCCTTGGCCCGCCGGGCCGCCGGGCGCCGCGTGGAGAGGCTGGGGTTGCCGCCGTCCTCGCCATCCTCCGCATCACTGTCAGACGTCGGGCCGGGCGCGGCCTCCTCGCGCGCGGCCGCCGCACCTCCACCTTTTTTCTTCCCGCCCCCGCTCGCCTGGGCAATCCGGAGCAGGGCGGCCACTGCGGACCGCCCCTCTGGCCCGCCCGCCGCCCCGTCCACCTCATCCACGATCACGCACACGGGGCGGGGACGGGTGGAGGCGGGTTGGGGGGCGGGCACCCCGTCCGCGCTGGCCGGCCCGGGCGCGCCCCGGTCGGCGACGCACCCCATCTCCACCGCGTCGCGCACGCGCGCGCCCAGGGCTGCCGCAGACCGCTCGTCGCTCGCGTTCACCTCCATCGCCCGGTACCCCGCGTGCGCGGCGGCGATGTGGGCGAGCGTGGTCTTGCCCAGGCCGGGCGGGCCCGTCAGGAGCAGAATCTTTTGGGGCGGGCGCGTGTCGGGGCGACCAGAGGACGAGGAGCGGGGCGGGGGCGGGCCGCCAAAGCGCGCTGCTTGGGCCAGGTGGCGGTCGCCGCCCGCGCCTCCGTTTCCACTGCCGCTGCCGAACACTGTCTCCCGCCACCCACCAAGCCAGCGCAGGACGGCCCGATTGGTGACCTCATCGGACAGGAGGTCTGTGTAGGCGAGTGGGGCGTGGCGGTCGGCCCAGAGGGCGGACGGCCCCGCCCGGCGGGCTGCCGAAACGCCCGCCGCGTCGGGGGCAGCGGGGGGTGGGGCGGCCGTGGGCGGTGCCGCGCCCGCCGCCGCGACCGCCCGGGCTTCGGCAGCGTCGGCCGCATCGGCAACCGCGATGGCGGCTTCCAGGGCCACCCGGTCCGCCTCCTCCTGGAGCTCCTCCAGGGGCGCGGAGAGGAGGCAGGCCGCGGCGGCGTGGCGGCCGAGGGTCGCTCGCCCGGACGAGAGTAGGCCGGCGACGGTTGGCACCCCGCCGCCCTCCACCTCCGCCACCCCGCCGCCCCGGCTCAGGGGTGCCCCCAGCGCGCAGTACACCCGGTCCCCACTGGCGGAGGTGACGGGTAGGGCGTCCCCTTCGATGTCGCCCGCGGCGCGGCGCGGGAGCGGCGGGGGTGGGGGTGGGAGGAGGTCGCCGTCGTCTTCATCAGCTGTCGGCGGGTCGTCGTCGCCTTTTTCGCCTGCATCCTCCATTGGGGTGGCGCCGGTGTTCAGGCCACCGCCGCCTGCAGCGCCAGCGCGGGCCCGCTTGGGGTCGGTCGCGGCGGCCGGGTCGGCGGTGGCGGGCCGCTTTGCGGGCGGGGCAGGGGCTGAAGTGTTTGTGATTTCGAGCGCGTTGAGTGAGCGCATGCGTAGTGTGTGGCGCATGGTGGCGAGGTTGGGAGACACACTATCACACGTGCGATGTATCGTCCATCCACCGGACTACACACCGGCGCGCAAGCGTGGAGCCGACGCGTTTTAGTGGGCGGGGCAGGGGGGTACAGGCAGTCGTCTCTTCCCTGCGCGCAATCGGCGCCGCTCCTCCTCCCTACCTTCATCCTCATCCTCCTCTCCTCCCCACGGGTCGTCGCCCGCGGCATACTCCAGGTCCAGAAGGGCGTCCAGGTCGTCCATGTGTGAGAGGTGTGTGCGTGCGTGAGAGTGCGCGGTAGCGGTGAAGGAAAAGTGTTTTTCTTTCGAGTGTCTGCGCCTCTCTCCTGGCTTGCCTCACTTCTCTTTTCCGTCCCGCCTCTCGACAATCCACACACACCTCGCCTAACGCCGCACTACTATGTCCGACAACGGTGCCGACGCTCCTGCCCCTGCCGGCCGCCCCCGCCTCAACCTGAAGCCGCGCGACCCGTCGGCCGCGGCCAAGCTGGCTGAGGAGCGGGATGCGAGCGCCAAACCGTCGCCCTTTGGCGCGGCCAAACCGCGGGAGGCCATCCTGGCCGCCCGCACGGGCAAGAAGGAGGAGGACATCTTGAAGGAGGATGCGTCGAAGGAGAGGCTGCACGTGAGTTGATGGGTGTGATAGACGTGGGGCGGAGGCGGTGGGGAGGATGAATGGGCCGCCGCACAAGGCAAGCCACTTCCAAGTGCGCAAGCCTGTATTTGCATCCCGGGCGCACCGCCCACCCTGCCGATGCGGGCGCACACACGGCCGTGTGCCTAATCATGCTCCTGGAATGCGGAATGTGCGGTTGAACGCGGCGACCGGTGGCCCTCAGCCCGTCCCATCGCGCCCCCTCTTTTGCCGATGCCTGGGCCCTCAGCGGCGGCGGCTCGCGTTCTTTTCTTTCGTTATTTTTCTCACCCTCTCACTCTCGACACGTTCACAATGCACAGCTCCGCCTCGACAAGGACCAGCGCATCGCCCTGGAGGAAGCCGAGGCCGCCGTCGATGAGGCCAAAGCCGATTTGAAAGCCGCGGAGGGCGAGGATGGCGCGCCGGCCGCCGCAGCCGCGGCGGTCAAGGTCGGGGAGGCCCAGGCCAAGCTTGCCTCCCTGGAGGAAGCCTTCACCGCGGACGCCCTGGCCAAGGCCAAGGACGGCAACGCGCCCCGGCCCTCGGAACGGCGCCGGGCCCTGGACGAGGCGGAGTATGGGGGCGAGGGGCGGGGGTATGGGGGCGAGGGGCGGGGCGACCGCGGGGGCGACCGGGGCGGCGACCGGCGCGGCGGCGACCGCGACCGGGGCGGCGACCGCGGCGGCGGCGGCGGTGGGGACTCCCAGGAATACGCCAACTTCGGGGGGCGGGCGGGGGCTGGGGGTGGGGGCAACTTCAACCAGGACCGGTACTGAAGAGGAGGAGAGGCGTGTGTGTGCGTGTTTGTGCATCTAATGAACCCCGGCACACACCGCGGTTAAAAAAAAATGTTACTTCGGCTGTGAGCGTCGCCCACTCCACTCTTTCGTTTTTCGTCCGTGCGCGCGTCTCTCTTTTTCTCCCCGCCGTGCCCCCATCCCAGCGGCTCCATCCCTCTTTTTCTTCACGCCTGCACACGCCTACCCGGCCCCTGTGCCCACCCCTGGAAGGACGGACTGCATCACACGCACCGCCGCTGCCATTCGAAAACAGAAACCCACAAAAATGGGCGCGCCGTCTCAACCCTCTACCTTCGCCTCCCCGCTCGCCCGCGCCCTGTCCCTCGCCTACGGCGCCGCCGGCATCTATGCCGCCTACCTCACCCAGGGCATCGTCCAGGAAAAGCTGGCCACCCGGCGGTATGGAGCTGCGGGCGACCGGTTCCCGGGCCTGGACGCGCTGCACGGGGTGCAGGTGAGAGGACGGAGGGGAGGGAGGAGGGATGATGGGAGACGAAAAATGATCACAGGGTTGAACACGCCGCATTCACCCCCCCCAAAAATGCGCATTTTTTCAACCTCCCCCCAAAACAAAACCTCTCCACGCCCGTTCCTCCACACTCCTCCTCTCCACACTTCTCCTCTCCCTTCCTAGGCCATCGCCTGCTTTGTCTGGGCGGGCGCCTTACTCCTAGCCGAGGCCGGCCTTGCCTCCCTGACGGCGGGGAGGAAGCAGCAAGGAAAGAGCGGCACCAGCCGGACCACCCGATCCACCGCCCCTGCCCTCCCGCCCCCACGCCCGCCCCCGCTCGCCTACTGGCGCGCCGGCGCCTCCAACGCCCTGGGCCCCGCCCTGGGCTACCTGGCCCTCGCCTACATTCCTTACCCCGCCCAGGTCCTGGCCAAGAGCGCCAAGGTCCTGCCCGTCATGCTGATGGGCACCCTCCTGGGCGGGGCCTCCTACTCGCCCGCCGAGTACGGGTGCGCGGCCGCCATCGGCGGCGGGGTCGCCCTGTTCGCCCTGGCCTCGTCCAGCCCCTCCAAGCACGGGGCGGGCGCCCCGGCGCTGGCCTCCCCCAACGCGCCCCTGGGGTACGCGCTCTGCCTGCTCAACCTGGTCCTGGACGGGTACACCAACGCGGCCCAGGACGCCATTAACCGGGCGTGGCCGGGCGGGGCGACCGCCCTGTGGACGATGGCCTGGATGAACGCCTGGTGTGGGGCGTACAATGCGGCCTACCTGGCGGCGACGGGCGCGGGCGTGCGCCTGGTGAGCTTCTGCACGGCCCACCCGGCCGCGGCGGGGGACGTCGCGCTCTTCTGTGCGTGCGGCGCCGCCGGCCAGCTCTTCATCTTCTTCCTCATCAGGCGGTTCGGGTCCACCACCAACACGCTCGTCACGACGACGCGCAAGTTCTTCAACATCCTGCTGTCCGTGGCGTGGCTGGGCCACCCCCTGGGGTGGGGGCAGTGGGGCGGGGTGGTCAGCGTGTTTGGGGGCCTGCTGGCGAGCGTGGCGGTGAAGAAGCACAAGCAGATGGGGGGGGTGGCGGCGTCCAAGAAGGCGGGTGCGAGCGGGCGGAGGAGGGTGAAGGCGGCGTGATAAGGAGAGAGAGGAGAGGAGAGGAGGGGCGGGTTGGTTAAATGTTTTGTCTCATTCACCCGTTCTCCACCCCGCACGCCCCACCCACCTTATCCAACTGCACAGCTCGCTCACTCATATGAGCCTGGCCCCTCGCCTAGCCCTGGCCGCCAGCGGCTCCTTTGCCCTGGCCGGCCTGGTGGCGCAGGGCGAAGGTGGAGGCAATGGTCTGAGCGCCTGCGGCGCGCGCTCGCCTGCCCTCCTCCTCGCCTCCTCCCTCCTCCTGCCGCGTACCGCTACCTGCCAGTCCGCGAGCGTGAGCCGGCTGGCGGAGAAGGCGGACGCGTGGATTCCCGCTGGAATCGTGAGTGCATGGAGGAGATGGAGGAGAGAGTTGGAGAGGTGGAGAGAAGCGAATGCCCTCAGCATCAGCCGGGGTGAAGGCGGACAGGCAGACCCAGACCAGACCAACCCCGGATCATTGATCTCAACACATCCACAATCCATCCACATCTCCTCATTCCAGTGCGCGTCCGTCATGGCCCAGCTCGAGGACCGGCCCTGGCCCCTGGCGGGCCTGACGCCGGCATTCATCCTGGCCAAGCAGTAAGTGAAAAGGGCGCTGCCATTCATCCCCACCCATTTCTCTCACAACCTCCATCTCTCGTGTCCATCTCCATCTCCATTTTCACTCCCCTCCCTCCCTCCCTCCCTCCCTCCATTCTCTCTCTCCTCTCAATCAGTTTCGGCATCCAGCTGGCCATGCACCTGAACGACTACTTCAATGCGGTTCAGGACATCGAGGACGCCGCCCACGCGGCCGGGGCCGCGGTCCGCCCGGACTGGCCACCCTTTTGGGGCGACGCGGGGCGGTGGGTGAGCGTGACAAAAGTGTCGGGCTTCATTGCGGCCCAGGAGCTTGCGATCAAGCTGACCAAGCACGTGGTGGAGAACGTGCTGGCCGGAGAGCTGGCCTGCCGGACGATGGGGTCAATGCTGGCCAACCCGGCGGCCGCGATCAAGGCGGCGGCGGCCACGTATGGAGGCACCCGCAGCCTGAGCGCGGCGTTCTGCCTGGCCGAGGCCGCCTCGTCTGCCTGCCTCTCCTCGGCCTGGCTGTACTGTGTGTGCGATTGGGCAGTCTCCTCCGCGGTGGAGGTGGGCAAGGCCCTGTGGGCCGCGTGGGCGGGCGGGCGGCTGGGCGGTGGGGAGGGCGCCGGCGTCGGGGCCGCCCTGGCCGCGGCCGCCTCCCTCACCGCCCGTGCGGCGCCTGCGCTCCTGCCGTTGCTGAGCGTCGGCACGCCCGGGGCGCCCCCCCTTCTTGTCGGGGCTGCCCTGGTCGCGGCCGGCGCCGGCGCCGCCCTGTCTGCCGTCCTGGACCCCCCCGCCCGGGCCGCCCTGGCCCGGGCGGTCCGGGGCCAAGCCCTGCGCTGTGCGACGGCCCTAGCCTGGGGCGCGGGCGGCGCGGGCGCCGTCGCCCTGGCCCGCCCGCACTGGGCGCCCTGGGCGTACACGGTGTCCCAGCTGGCGTCCTGGCACGCGATGGTGGGCCCGGCCCTGGCGGCCCAGACGGAGGCCGGGCGGCCGGATCGGCCGTTTGCCCTCGCGGCGGGCGTGGCGGCCGCCGTGGTCGGCGTGCTGCACTGCCTGGGCAAGGGAGCAGGGGACGCGGCGGCGGCGGCGGCCTGAGGAAGGAGAGAGAGAAGGAATGAGAGAGAGAGAGAGTAAATAGAGCGATTCCCTACCGCCAGCGAGTGTGTGTGCGTGGCGGGGCGGGGTGGATGATGAGGTGAGGCGCGGTCGAAAAGGTTGAGTACAAATTCATTTGTGTGTTGTGGAGCGCGGGCCCCAAAAGACACGCACACACACGCCCGCGCGCGCCACTGCTGCGCCGTATTTTCACATCGGCTAGTCTCGGACGCACGCCTTCTATACCTGCACAGGTGCGTTGCTGGAATCGGAGAGGGGAGTGGGGGAGGCGCGGGCGGGTAAGCAAAGGGAGAGGCGAAGCGCCGATGTCTGGCCGTCGTGCCCGGCGCCCGCCCGCGCGCACTCCGCCACCACGACGTCCACCCGTTCACACAGACTCACATGCGCCTGCTCTGAACACGCGTGCACCTCACCCTGCACTCAGGCCACACCGAACACAGCCCGGAAGCCCCGCAACACCTCTTCCTTTCTAAACGCCTTTCTAAAAGATGAACCCGTCCCCCGGCTCCCGCCGCCGCAACACGCCCGTCCGTCCCGGCACGATGGAAGTCGGCTACTCCTCGCCCGACGGGGAGACTCGGCGTGGGATGGGGCGGCTGCCTGTGTGGGCGAGGTGAGTTCGAGGGGAGAGAGAGGGGGAGATGCCCAAGAATTTGCGGGGCGACGGCGCGCCTTCTCCTCCAAAAATCTCTCGACCACTCACCATCCATCCATCCATACACACAGCGTCGCCGCCGTGACTGTCGCCATCCTGGTCTTCGCCTCCTGGTCCGTGTCCGGTCCCGGACTGAGCGGCGGCTTACCGGGCGGCGGCGGCGGCGGCCCTGCCGCCGTCGTCGACCCCAAGGGCGTGGCCGCGGGCGACGCCGACTTGGGCGTGCCCAAGGGCCCTGCCGAGGCCGCCGACTTTGGTGGGGCGGGCGGGGCGGCGGCCGCGGCCGCGGACTCGGCCGGGCCCTCCAAGATGCCGCCGCCCTCAGACCTGCCCGCCACCGCGGACGCCGCCGCGTCCGCGGCGTGCGCCCTGCCAGCCGCCGGGTCTCCTTACCACGGCCGCATCCTGTCGCCCGGCGCCACCCACCCGGCCCCGACCGCCGTCGCCTGCCGGGACGCCTGCCGGGCCACGCCCGGCTGCAATTCCTGGGCCTGGTGCTTTGGCGAGGGCGTGTGCGTGGGGCCGGACGGCGCCGAGTTCCCCCGCCTGGGCTGCACGCTCGCGTCCGAACCGCTCGCGCCCTGGGGCCGGCCCTCGCCCGAGCTGGAGGCGTCGTACAAGCCGTCCACGTACCTGTCGGGCTACATCAAGCTCCGCAAGCCTGACCAGCAGACCTTCGTGCGCCTGCACTCGGCGCCCACGCCCCGGGTCGTCATCGCGATTGAGCTACCCCACCGGTCCACCGGCTGCCCGGCCCCGGGCGGGGACACGCTCAACCTGCTCTCACTGCTCAACAAGAAGGACTACGCGCGCTGGCATTCCTACGACGTGGCGGTCGCCACGGAGACCCTGTCCCCCGAGCTCCACAACATCGGCGGGGTGGCGGGCGGGCCCATCAACATGCTCCCCTTCCTGGCGCGGCTGCTGGATGAGACCCCACCCGCAGAAGCGGAGTGGATCCTGTACATGGCCCCGGACCTCACGATCGACGACCTGACCTTCACCTTCCCCTTCGAGTCGTACGCGGGCAAGGATTTGGTCCTGGTGGGCGATGCGGCCAAGGTGCAGGCCAAGGACGTGCTGGGCGTGGATTTAGGGTCCGTCCTCCTCCGCAATTCGGCCTGGTCCAAGGCGCTGGTGCGCAAGCTCATCGAGACCGCGGCGGCCACGCCCGCCCCGCCGCCGGAAAAGGCGTACAAGACCAACCCGGTCTCCCAGGCCATCATCGACGTCCTGGCCGCGGAGCCGGCCCTCCTGGAGCGCGTCCGCTTCGAAACCGATTTCTGCATGGCCTGCGACTGGCGCCGCATCAACCTGGCCGCGGCCGGCCAGGTCTTTGACAAGACGAAGGCCTGGGGCGACGCCAACAAGAATTGGAAGCTGTTCACCACCCGCTTCTTCGACTGCCAGACCTGCTGGGGCGGGGGCGGCGGGGCGAGCGACGGCCTGGCCGCCAAGTGTACGGCCGCGGCCTGGGAGCACTATGAGTTTGCGTTCTGCCGCTTCCACCGCAACGTGCTGGCCGCGGCGGCGGCCGCCTCGCGGGGCCCGCCCCTGCACCACCTGTCGCTGGCGGACCTTCCCCTCCCGGAGGGCATGAAGGCGCGGGGGTTGACCCCGCCGCCCCTGTACGACTTCAAGGGCGCCGAGAAAGCGGCGGGCGGCAAGGTCGCCAACCCCATCCTGGTGGCCGCCAAGGGGCACGCCCTGCCGTCCGGCCAGGCCTGCTACGAGGCCTGCCTGGCCAACCCGCGCTGTGCGTTCTGGGTGTGGTGCGCGGCCGACGCGCGCGGGGGATGCGACGACGCGGGCGAGTGGGGCGGGCGGTACCCGAGCGGCGGGTGCGAGCTAGCCGCTCTGACGCCCGGCCTGAAGCCCACGCAGTGGGAGCGGGGGCCGGCCTTCTCCACGTTCGAGTCGGGCTACCTGACGCCGCCCCACCCCCTGGCCGCGGCGCGCAAGGCCGGGGCACCCCCCGACGCGGCGGCTGCCTTGGCCGCCGCCTCCACCCGCATTGCCGTCCTCACCGGCATCGCTGGCACCCCCTGCTCCACTCCCTGGGGCGACTATTTCCTGGAGCTGGCCCTGAAGAACAAGGCGGACTGGGCCCGCCTGCACGGGTACGAGCTCCACCAGATGGCGCAGACCCTGGACGCGGGCATCCGCCCGGGCGCCTGGCAGAAGGTGGCCCTCCTGCAGCGCGCCCTCAAAACCATCCCCCCCTCCCGCGCCGAGTGGTTGCTCTGGCTGGACATGGACGTGGTGATCGGAGACGTCGCCACCACCTTCCCCGTCGACTGGTACACGGGCAAGGACCTGGTGATGTGGGGGTCGAAAGAAAAGATCACGGGCGGGGACGTGCACGGCATGAACAGCGGGGTGCTGCTGCTCCGCAATTCCGCCTGGACGCGCGCGCTGGTGGACGCGATCGCCGAGTTTGGTCGTTACCCCGTGGATTTGAGGGTTGAATCAAAGCTCGCCGCCGCCCTGCCCTCGTACGATGTGGGAATGTACGAGCAGAACGTGCTGACCTACCTGTTCAAGACGGACCCGGCCCGCTGGCTGCCGAAAGTCCGGTTTGAGGACGCGCTCTCCATGAACGTGTGGTACAAGCTGTTGTACGAGCCCTACGTGGAGCAGCCGGCCTTCATCGTGCACTTTGCGGGCTGCCAGGTCTGCAACGGATTCCACCCGGAGAAGCTGGGCGTGTGCGATGCGGAGTATGTTCGCAATTACGCGGAGAGCGTGGTGCGGTTGGAGAAAGCGGCAAAAAAAGCGGGGATTTGAGATAGAAAAGATAAAAGATGACGATTGCATGGTGGTGAGCTGGGGAGAGGGTGTGTGCTTTTCCTATCCTTTCTGTACTGCATTCTAGGGGAGGAAGGATGGGCGCGTGCGTGTTGGGGTCCTGCGTGTCCCTCCCGGGGTGTGGTGGAGCGTGTCGCTCGGGGTGGCGGAGAGAGAGAAAAAAAACTGGAGAGGTGGTGTGGGTTTTTCTGCTTTCTCAACCTCGACCTCAACCTCTCTCCTCTCCGCTTCTCTGCTCTCTCTTTCTCTCACATGCATGCTACCCGCACACGCGCTCAACCCCCCCCCCCATCCCCCCACCCCTACCCCCCCCCCCCCCCTCCATTTTTTTCATTCACAATACCCCGCGACACCCGGCCGCCCCGCACCCGCACACCAGGGTCGGATCGCCCGGCTCGGGCGGGGACAGGCGGTACTCGAAGAACAGTTCCTCGCCCGGGCGCAGCGCGCGGGCAGCGTAGAGTGAGACTCGGGGCAGGCCCGCCGCGACGGCGGCCCCGCCCCGCGCAGCGCCAGGCGCAGCCGTCGCGTCCCCGCTCAGGCCGCCTAGCCAGCCGCCCCACGCAGTCGCGGGCGGCTCCACGATCGCCACGCAGTTGGGCGCGCAGGAGTGGTTGATGAAGCGGGCGGCGGAGCCGGCCTGGGTGGCGTCCACGACCAGCGTGGGCGGGGCGCCCCGGGCGGCGGACGCGCCCCGGGGTGGGGGCGGGCCGGCTGGGCCGTGCGCGGCCGCGTGGGCGAGAAAGGCGGCCGCGCCCACGCTCAGCGCCGCCCCGACCCGGCCGCCTGCCGCCCCACCCCCCCACACCGCCGGCCCACAGTCAAACATGTACGTCCCGCCCGCCTCACACCAGCCGCCGCCGGTGCTGGTGTACGCGCGCTCCCGGGCGTCCGCGACGCCGCCGCCCCGGACAACCGTGCCCGAGTAGTCGCACAGGTACGCGCCCTGGGGTGCCGGGACCAGGATGTACAGCCCCAGCCCGGCCACGCCACTCCGGCGGACGACAAAGGCCGGGCCCGCCCAGCCCGGTGGAGGGCGGGGCAGGGGGGCGGGCGAGGGGGCGATGGCGTCGGAGGGTAGTTCGTACAGGCGGGAGGACGCGAGCGCGGTCTCTGCGGCGTGCTGCGGGGCGCGCCCGGAGGTGAGGGGCGCGCCGGCCGGGGCCCCGGCGGCGGGCGGTGCTTGCCCGCCGCCCCCACTGCCGGACAGCCTGGCCGCCCCCGTCAGGGTGGGCTTGCTCAGCAGGCGCGCCCCGGACCCGGGCGGCGGCCACCAGAGCGGCTCCGCCCGCCCCGCCCGGCGCCCGTCCGAGGCGGGGAAGGAGGGCAGGGGGCGGGCCGGGAGAGGGGCGCGCAGTGCGGGCCAGGGCGTGAGGCGGGCGGCGGAGCCGGGGGGCAGGGAGGCCGGGTAGGGCCAGGAGGTGGCCGGGGTGGCGGGCGGGGCGGCGGCGGCCGACGCGGCCGCCAAAGCCGCCCGCCGGTCGGACACCACGGCCGCTGCCAGGCCGGCCGGGGAGGTCGGGAGGGGCGCCGGCGCGCGAGCGCCGGCGCTGCCTTCCCCGACCTCCTCCACAGCCGCCGCCAGGGCGGCCGCGGTCGCGCCCGTCACTTGTGCCCCAGACGTCCGGCGCCGGCCCTGGCGGGTGCCTGGGGTGACGGACCCGCCGCTCCCGCGCCGGCGGGCAGGGGTGGGCGGTGGGGGGAGCGCAGTGGGGGTGGAGGAGCGCGCGGCCGCGGTCGAGAATGTGAATGCACTTGCACTGCTGCTCACCCCCGCCCCGCTGGCCGCCCGGGCCCGGGAAGCCAGCACCGCCGCTTCGGCCTGCTCAGCCAGGCGCACCGCCGCCGCCTCGGCGGCGACCTGGGCGGCAGCGAAGCGGAGGATGGCGAGTGAGGGGGGCGAGGACAGGTCCATTTAAATGAAAAAAAAGTTACTTTTCTCTTCTCTTCTCACTTCTTCTTTCCTCTTCGCCACACGCGCCACACCCACTACCACCACCACCACCCACGCCACCCCACACATTGCACCACAACAATGGATCCCTCCAAGTGGACGGCCAAAACGACGGCTGGCTTCACGGCAGGGCAGGTGAGAGAGAGAAGATGAGAGAGGAAAGTGGCTAGGTTGACGACGCGGGTGCGCGCCCGCTTCTCTTCTTTTCTCCTCTCCCGAGGAAAGAGGGGTCGCCCGCGCGCGGGCCCGACCCCGACCACACAAACCCGCCCTCGGCACGGTCCCCGGAGACCCTGCGTGGTAATTTGGGATGGGTGATGGGCCGTTTCACGGCTGCCTGCGGCGGCGCTCTCCTAGTGGTTCTCTCTCCCCTTCCGCTCGCTTCTTCTCAACGCATCCCAAACCTTCCCTCTCTCTTCTCAGACGCTCGCCCGCGAGGGTGGCCATCCGCAGCTCACCGCCACTCACGTCGCGCTGGCACTACTTGAAGATCAAGATGGCATCGCCAAACAGGTGAGAACATCATGACGAGAGAGAGAGAGAGGGGTATTATCATTCACATGCCCACGCTTTCGGCGCGTTATCCGCCCCGCCCCTCTCAACTTCTGCTCATCTCACCTCATTCACCGCCCACCCAACCTCATTCACCGCCCGACACACCGCCCGACGCACAGGCCGTCCTGAAAGTCTCCTCCCAGGACACGCACAAGTCCCTCGTCCGCACCCTGAAGAAGCGCCTGGTCCGCCTGCCAACGGTCACGCCAACGCCTGACGCGCCGGACCTGGCGACCGACCTGCGCCGGTCGATCCTTGCTGCCACGGACGCGTCCAAGAAAGCGGGCGACGCCTTCCTCGGCGTGGACCGCCTGTTTGCGGCCTTGCTTGCGGAGTCCAAGGACGTCGCGTCCGCCTGTGAGGACGCGGGCGTCACGCGGGCCTCGCTGACCCGCGCCCTGGAGGAGATGCGGGCCGCGGGCGGGGGCCGCCCAGTCGACACCGACACGGGCGACCAGCAACTCGAGGCCCTGGCCAAGTACGGTGACGACCTCACCGCGCGCGCGGCCAAGCTGGACCCCGTCATCGGGCGGGATGAGGAGATCCGGCGCACGATCCGTGTCCTGTGCCGGCGCACAAAGAACAACCCGGTCCTGGTCGGCGAGCCCGGCGTCGGCAAGACTGCCATCGCGGAGGGCCTCGCCCAGCGCATCGTCAAGGGCGACGTGCCCGCGCCCCTGCGCTCGACCAAGCTCATCGCCCTGGACATGGCCTCCCTGGTCGCGGGCGCCAAGTACCGGGGCGACTTCGAGGAGCGTTTACAGAGCGTGCTGGCGGAGGTGAAGGCGGCCAATGAGGGCGAGACCGGCAAGGTCGTGCTCTTCATCGACGAGCTCCACACCGTCGTCGGCGCGGGCGCGACGGGCGAGTCGGGCTCCATGGACGCGGCCAACCTGCTGAAACCCATGCTCGCGCGCGGCGAGCTACGCTGCATCGGGGCGACGACGCTAGGTAAGTGAGGCCTGCCACTTCCACGCCCCGCCCACCTGGACTGCCCTCGCCGCCCGCGCAGCCTGCGCCCTTTGCCCCGCCTCAACTCACGTTCTCTCTCTCCCTCATTACTCTCTCTCTCCTCTATTTCCAGCCGAATACCGCAAGTACATTGAGAAGGACGCCGCCCTCGAACGCCGCTTCCAGGTCGTGCCCGTCGCCGAACCCTCTGTGGCCGACACCGTTTCCATCCTGCGCGGCCTGGCCGACCGGTACGGGGCCTTCCACGGCGTCCGCATCACGGACCGCGCCCTGATCGTCGCGGCCGAGCTGGCGGACCGGTACATCACCTCCCGCTTCCTGCCGGATAAGGCTGTGGATCTCGTGGACGAGGCGGCGGCCAGCGTGCGTGTGGACCTGGACTCGATGCCCTCTGTGCTGGATGCGATGCTGCGGGGCCGGTACCGGCTTGCGGTCGAGGAGGCCGCCCTCGCCAAGGAGGCGGGCGAGGACAAGATTTCGGCGGGCCGCCTGGTCGAGGTGAAGGCCGAGATCGCCAAGCTGACGGAAGAGATCGTGCCGCTGCAGGCCAAGTACGAGGCTGAAAAGGCGCGCATGGCCGAACTGCGCCGCCTGCAGACCAAGAAGGCGGAGCTGGAGCAGCGGGAGGCGGCCGCGTCCGCCCGCATGGACATAGCCATGGCGGCCGACTGCAAGGCCGCTCTGGCGGACGTGGGTGGTGCCATTTTGGCGACGGTCGCGGCCGCGCCCGCGGACGCGCTGCTGTCGGAGAAGGTGGGCCCCGACGAGATCGCGGCCGTAGTGTCTCGCTGGACGGGCGTGCCCGTCAGCAAGCTGCGCACGGGCGAGCAGGAAAAGCTGTTGCGCCTGGGCGAGGAACTCCACGCGCGCGTCATCGGCCAGAACAGCGCGGTGGATGCTGTCGCCGACGCTGTGCTGCGTTCCCGCGCGGGGCTGGCCTCCCGCGCGCGTGGGGCCTCCTTCATGTTCCTGGGCCCGACCGGCGTCGGCAAGACGGAGCTGGCCAAAGCCCTGGCTGGCGTCCTTTTTGATGACGTAAGTAGTGGGGCAGAGAGAATTGGGGCGGAGAGCAGCGGAGAGCGGCGGCCGGTGTGCAGCCGGGGGAGAGGCCGATAGCGGGGAGAGCGGCGGCCGGGCGGGCGCGCGCGCGTGTGCGCCGGGGGAGAGGCCGTCTTTTCTCATTCCCTCTCTCAAACCCGCCGCCCCTTTTCCTATTTCCTCCAGGAAAAGGCCATCGTCCGTCTGGACATGTCGGAGTACATGGAGAAGCACTCCGTGTCCCGCCTGATCGGCGCGCCGCCGGGCTACATCGGCCACGACGAGGGCGGCCAGCTGACGGAGGCGGTGCGGCGCCGGCCATACTCGGTCGTCCTGTTTGACGAGGTCGAGAAGGCCGCGCCGGACGTGCTCAACCTGCTCCTCCAAGTCCTGGACGACGGCCGCCTGACCGACTCGAAGGGCCGGCTGGTCTCCTTCGCCAACACGATCATCCTGTTCACCTCCAACCTGGGCGCGTCAATCCTGCTGGAGCAGGGGGTCACTCCCGCTTCTCGCGCGGCTGTGGAGGGTGCCGTGCGCGGCCACTTCAAGCCCGAGTTCCTCAACCGCCTGGACGAAATCATTTTCTTTTCGCCCCTGTCGCAAGCCGACTTGCGGTCCGTCGCCCGCCTGGGCGCCAAGGAGCTTGAAGGCCGCCTGCTGGGGCGGGGCGTGGGCCTGGCCTTCAGCGATGCTGCGCTCGACTGGGCGGTCACCCAGGCCTACCAGCCCGCCTTTGGCGCGCGCCCGCTGCGCCGGTTCCTGGAACAGCGCGTGGTGACGGCCCTGTCCCGCATGCTGGTGGCGGGGGAGGTGGCCGAGGGCGACGCGGTGCTGGTGGGCGTCGTCGACAGCGGGTTCACGTACAGCGTGCAAAAGGGTGCTGGCCCGGCGCTGGCTGGCGGGTCGGGTGCAGGGGCGGCTGGCGGAAACGGGACTCCTAAGCGGGCCCGAGGCGGCGATGCGATGGGTGGAGTGGACGGGGACGACGACGACTTTGACTTTGGTGATGAGATGGAGTGAGTGAGAGGGGAGATGGCGGGGCGTTGTGTTCTCTCTATAGGAGCGGGGGTGTTAGGATGGAGAGACGAAAAGAGACGAGGATGGAGGGAGGGGAAAGAGAGAGCGCGCGTTTTTTTGAGTGCCGTTTTTGGGTTCTAGATGCAAAGCAACAACAGAGAGTGAGAGAGACCGCAACAACACCAGCGTCACGCGCGCACTTTGAAAGCAAGCAAAGCACCCTAACAGAACGCAAGAAAGACAAACCCGCCCCCCCACCCCCCCACCCCCCTCCTCTCTACTCATTCCCCACCCCCTCCCCCATCCATCCGCCCCCCGCGCAGCAGGCGCACCACATCCTTAACCGACAGCGCCGGCTCCCCGTGGTGGGCCTTGGACGACGACGCGGCGGCGGCGGCGAGGGCGGCGCCCTCCTCGCCCGGCCCCCCGCCGCCCGCCGCCAGCCCCGCCCGCCGAGCGCGCGCTAGCCGGTCCACGCCCTCCTCCACGGTCCCGCGCACCACGAACCGGTGCACCGTCGTCGGCCGGGTCTGCCCGATGCGGTGCACCCGCCCCGCGGCCTGGGCCTCCACCGCCGGGTCGGCCTGGGGCTCCACCAGCAGGACGTGCGCCGCCTCCGTCAGGTTGAGACCGTTGGCCCCGCTCCGGACCGGCATCAGCAGGGCGGCCGGGTCCCGCCGGGCCGGGTCGCCCCGGCGGAAGGCCGCAATCGCGTCGCCCAGCGCCTTGGGTCCCCGGGGTTGGGCCGCCCGCACGCCGTTGGCCGCCAGGGCGTGGCTCAGCACGTCCAGGACGCCCACCCAGGCCGAAAAGATGAGCATGCGCCCGTCGCCTGGGCCGTGTTCGGCCAGCAGCCATTTCGCCCGGCGGACGACGGCCTCGATCTTGGTGCCGTACGAGCCGGTCACGCACACGTCCAGCTCGCCCGGGTACAGGCCCGTGGAGACGGACGGGGCGGGCAGGGGAGGGCGAGGCAAAAGGGGTGGCCGCACCTCAGGGCGTAGCCGCACCTCAGCCTCAGCCTGGGGGGGGGCAGGTTCCCCGCGCACGCCGTCCACCACTTTGGCGACCTCCGCCGCCGCGGTCGGCCCCCGGCAGGTCGGGCAATTGAAGGTCAGCCCCGTCGCGGGGGGCGGGCGGGCGGGCCCCCAGGCCGCGTTCGCCCGCCACGCGTCCGCCGCCCGGGACACCAGCTTGAGCGCGCAGCCAAAGCAGGTGTAGTGCCCACACCGTAGCACCGCCACCTCCATGCCCGGGCCCAGGTCATCCATGCAGACGGGGCAGGTCGGGAGGGTGATGGTGGTCGGGGGCGGGGCAGGGGCGGCCGCGGGCGAGGCGGGGTCGGGCGTGGCCGCGGGGTCGGGCGCGGGCACGGGCGCGCGCGTCTCTGTCCCCAGGGACAGCACGTAGCGCAGGTTGCCCATCGCGGCACGCGTGTCCGCCTCCGCCGCCGCCCGCTCCGCGTCCAGCTCCGCGATCTTGCCGGGTAGGTCGGCCGGGGCGAGCGTGTACAGGGAGGCAGCCGTGCCCCGAGACGCCACGGCCGGGCCGCCGCCCTGGCCCCCCCCCCCCCCCCCGAGCTGCAGCGTCATCTCCGCCATCGCCAGCTCGTCCGCCGCGTACAGCAGCGCCCGCTGGGCCAGAGCCAGCTTGCGGGCCGCCAGGAAGACGGCACGCAAGGCCTCCAGGCGGTCGACAGCCTCGGACGCGGCGGCGAGGAGGGCGGCGGTGCGGCTGGCGTTGCCGGCTGCCGCCCGCCCCCGCCCGCCCAACCGCCGGTCCAGCCGCCCCAACTCGAATTTGAGCAGGCGCAGGGCGCGCTCCGCCTGGGACGGGTGGCGCACGATCTCGGAGGTGGCGACCAGGGCGCCCGCGCCCCGGCGGGAGGAGGGCAAGGGGTCCAGGTTGAGGCCGCCGCCGCCGGGCTCCCCACCCCCACCCCTGCCCCCGCCGCCGCCGCCGCCCTCGCCCTCGCCTTCCTCGCCCAGTCCGCCCCGCCCGACCCGGCGCAGGGCGGCCGCCTGGGCGGCCCGCAGGGCGTCCTCCACGCTAACCGCGCCCCGGGCGCCGCCCCGGGTGTCCAGGGCGCGGGTGGTCAGGGCAAATAGGGAGAGCTCCCAGGCGAGAAAGGCCTCGTCCAGGCGGCAGTGCGGGCAGGTCCGGCCGGCCGCGCCCAGCTCCGCGCCCCGGCACCGTCCGCACTGGCCCGCCTCCGCGACCAGCGCCGGGTCGGGCGCGGTGGCCCGGGCCCGCAGCGCCGCCAGGGCGCCCAGGGCGGCGGCGCGGGCCGCCCCCGCCCGGGCCAGCTCGCCGTGGAGCAGGGGCTTGAGCGCGTGCCCGCCCGCCAGCCGGGTGGCCAGGGAGGTCGCGTTCCGGGAGGCCCGGTAGGCGTCCGCGCCCTCCAGCTCCGCCCGCAGGCGGGCCGCCAGGGCGTCGCCGGACGCAGCCGCGGCGGCCGCGGTGTTGGACGCCGCGCCCGCCGTGATCAGGGCGTCCACCGCGTCCAGGTACCAGCCGCCGCCTTGTTCGACGTCGTCATTGTCGGCGTCGTCGGCGTCGGCGTCGCCTTTTGCCTTCCTCGCCTTCTTCGCCTTCTTCTTGCGGGGCTCCGCCTCCTCCTCGCCCGCAAACGTGCGCAGGCCGGCCTCCTTGGCCGCCTCATCATACTCCGCCTCCGCATAAAACAGGCGGACCCGCAAGGGCGCCAGGTAGGCATCCCGGATCTCGGCCGCCCGGGCGTCCAGGTCGCCGCGTTCGCCAGGCGAGCCGACGCCCGCGACGGCCCCCCCCTCGGACGGCAGGCGTGGGATGGCGGCGGGGGCGGGGGCGTCGCCGCCGCCGCCTGCCGCGGCCGCCGCCGACCGGCCCAGCAGGGAGCTCAGGTTGGCCAGCGCATGTAGGCGCTGCAGGGGGTCCGCCCGGATGTGGGTGGAATTGGCGACGGCGACGGCCAGGGCGGCGCGGTAGATGGCGGCCCCGCCGGCCACATCCCCGCCCAGGACGCGCGCGCCGGCCCCGCCGTTCAGGGCCGCCAGCAACAGGCGCTGCGCGTCCTCCGCCTCCACCCGCGCCCGGGCGGCCAGGCTGTCCCGCATCTGGGTCATCGTCATGGGCGCCCGAGCGTGGAGGGCGCGGGCGGCGGCGGCCCCGCCGGCAGCAGCGGCAGCAGCCCCGCCCCCAAGCCTGTGCGCGCGCGCGGCCGTCGCCACGGCGCGGCGCAGGGGGCGCAGGCCGCGCGCACCGACCTGCGGGTGGCAGCACGCCTGGCGCAGGGCAAGGAGCGGGGCCAGGACCCGCCGCTCCTCCAGCGCCGTCAGCGTGCGGTCCGGGTCGGGCACGTCGTCAGTGGCGGCAGTGGCGGCAGGCGCAACCACTTCCATCACCTCGCCGCCAGCCCCACCCCCTTGCCGCACCGCCGCCGCCGCCGCCGCCCAGTCGGCCGCCGGCAGGGCCCGCTGCACCGTGCCTTCCACCGTGGCGTGCTGCATGCGGTACCAGTGCGCCTCGACGGGCGAGAGGGCGAGGCGGACAGTCACCTCGGCCTGGGGCGGGATGGAGAGTTCCGACGGAGGCACGTCGGCTTTTGCCGTCCGCCACAGCCACCCGCCCAGGGGAGGGGCCAGGGCAGCGATGAGGCGGGCGCTGCCCACCGGCGCGCCAGCCGCGTACGGGTCCGCCAACGCCCGGGTCCACCAGTGAGGGGCGTCGTAAGGGGCGGCCCGTAGGAAGGCTGCCAGCCCCGCCAGGTCGGCGATGCCAGACGAGATCGGCGTCCCCGTGACCGCCCACCGGTGGACTGCCCGCAGCTTGGCCGCCAGGCGGGCGGCCGCGGACGTCCCCGCCTCCACCTCCTGCGCCTCATCCAGCACCACCCGCCACCAGGTGAGGCGGGTGAGCGGGGAGGGGAGGACCGCGTACTTTTTGGCGTGGCGGAGGGACCTGGTCGGGCCTGTTGCGGCGCGCGCCTGTTGGCGGCCGCTCGCTCCCTCACCCTTTCCCTCCTCTTCCTCCTCCTCCTCCTCCTCCTCCTCACCGTCGTCTGCGCCCAATCGGTAGATATCCCGGCGCAGGCAGTCGTAGGTGGTGAGGACGACGTCCGCGGCGGCGAGCTCCGAGGCTCCGACAACTGGAGCGGCCCGGGCGGCGGCGGCGCCGACGGACGCGGCGGCGGCCGCGACCGCGTCGGGGGGCGGCGGGGGCGGCGGCGGCGGAGGCGCGCTCGCTCCAGCCCCGCGCCGGCGCTTGCGTGAGGTGGGTGGGGGTGAGGGGTGAGCGGGGTGGGCGGGGGGAGGTGAGGCAGGCGCGGCCGGGGCCGCCCCGGCTCCACCTCCCTGCCCGCCGTACACGACCACGGTCAGGGCCTCCCGCGCCGTGTGGACGGCCAGCTCGGACGCCCACTGGCGCAGAAGGTGGGGCGGGCAGACGATGAGGGTGGCCTTGGCGGGCGCCCCCACCACCCGCTCGCCCGCGCGCGCCTGGAGGCAGCCCCCGCATGCAAAGCCCTGCCCGCCTCCCCGCCGCGTGATGCCCACGCAGGCCGCGTGGCACCAGGCATCGCACTCGTCGCACTGGACCCAGACCGTGCCCGGCGGCGCACCGGCCTCGGTGGTGGCGCCGCACACGCACTCGGTCCGTTCGGCGCGGGGGCGGGGAACGCGCACCGTGCGGGCGGCCGCCGTGGCGGCGGGCGGGGGTTTAGCGGCCAGCAGGAGCGCGGCCGTCTCCACCGTCTTCCCCAGCCCCATCTCGTCAGCCAGGCAGCCGCCGCGGAGGGGTGGCGGGGCCGGGAAGGGCGCCCGCGCCAGGCGGCCCGTGAACGGGTTGACATAAAAAGAGGGCACGCTGTCGGGCGCGCTGCCCTCTTTGTTGTCCTCCTCCACTTTAGGTGCCTGACCTTTGGACGCGCGGCCGGACCGCTGCGTGGCGGGCTTCGGCGGCGGCGGCGGCCCGTACACGGGCGCCCAAAGAGGGTGCAGGGCCGCGGGCTGGGGCGCCGGCGGCCCGCCGACGCCCACGCCTTCACCCCCTTCCCCACGCTCCCGGGCGAGCATCCAGGCGACCGCCCGGGCCTGGTAAGGGCGCAGCGTGGGGACCAGGCCGGCCGGCGGGCGTGCGATCGTCGGGCCACCGCGTTCGGGTCGGATCGCCCGGAACAGGCGGGCCGCGTCAAAGGGCGGCGGGTCCTCCAGCGCCCCGCGCCCTGCGTCGTCGCCCGCCGCGGCGGCCGGGGCCAGCCAGGGCAGCAGCGCCCGCACCGCGCTGGCCCAGGGTGAGGGGCGGCGGTCGTGGGTGGCCGGGTCGTCCGCCCCCGGTGTCAGCTCCTCGCCGGCAAAGGCGGCGGGCGTCAGTGAGATGGCGAGGCTGGCGTCGGCGCGGGCGACCAGGGCGAGGTGGGGCAGGGGGGCGTGCTGCCCGTCGCCCCGCGCCCCACGCCGCGCAGTGGCCGTGGAATAGGCCACCAGGGCCGCCACCGCGCTCGCATCCGGGACGGCTAGGCGGGCGATGGCGGTGCCGGCCGGGTCGTCCGCACGGGCTAGAGACAGGGTGGAGGTGGCAGAGGCGCCTCCGCTGTCATTGCAGCTCTCGCCCACCACCACCCGCACGTAGGCGCCGCCCGCGGGCAGGGCGGGCGTGCCGGCCACTAGCTCCACCTGCACAGGCTGCCCAAAGGGCCACAGCTTGGTTCCGGGCGGAAAGGCGAGCGGGGTCGAAGTGGAGGGCGGGGCGGCTACGGACGGGACGGGCGGGCGGTGGCTGGGAGAGGAGAGGGGGCGGGCGGGTGTGTGAGTGGAGGTCGCCTTTCGTGCACAGCTTTTGTGGGACCATTGACCCCACCCCGCGCCTCTTCTCTCCGCAAATAACGCACATCCGCTTGACCGGCGGCTCTTCCGGCTCATCCTCACTGGATGAGGATGGCTGGACCGGCTGGACCAGGCCCGCCAGGCGGGCAAACAGACCGCCGTCGCCGCTCCCATCAGCGCGGCCGCGTTGTTGCTCTTCACCATCGGCGCGCCGCTCGACGGGCCCGCGGTTGCGGGTGGGAGCGGCGGCCTTGCGACGACCGAGTGTGGGAAGGGGTGGGTCTGGGTCTGGCATGTCTGCCATGGTGCGTTGGAAAGCGAGCGGCGCGCGCTGGGAAGGGCGGCCGCGCGCTGAGAGGATGTGGGAATGATGTGGGAAGGAGGGAGACGCGCGAAGAAAAAAAAAAAATGTTTCTCTCATTCCATCCTCAAGTCCACTCTCAGCCGGGCGAGGCCGTCCCCCGCCACCCCGGCCAATCCTTCCCATACACGCGCGACCGACCCAGGCGCGACAGTTGAAGCGCAGACCAAAGGAGGCGGCACCGCGCCCCCTGCCGCGTGCCCGCCCAGGTAGGCCAGGCCGAGGCCGAGGCACCCGTCCAGGTCGCACAGGCGGGCGTGGAGGCGGGCGTGGGCCGCGGCCAGGCCGACACCCCGCTCCGGCTCGCCCGACGCGATCAGGGAGGCGACCGCGTGCGGTGGCAGGGCGGCCGTCCAGGGCGGGACGGCCGCGGACTCGCTGGCTGGGGCGGGCCAGGCGGGGTGAGGGGGCGGGCCTTCCTCTTCCTCATCCTCGCTTGCCGCGCTCGCCCACCCGTCCTCCTCTACCGCCGCCGCCCCGGGCGCGCTCGCCGCCATCCCATCCCAAACGGGCGGGTTGAGCAGGGCGAGGGCGTCCTCCACTGCGCCGATCCCGCCCCCACCGCCCCCGGCCAGGTACGGGGTCAGGGCGGCCCGCGCGGCAAGCACAGCCAAGAGGTCGGCCGCGCCTGGGGACACAACACTGCCGCCCTCGTCTAGGAGCGAGTGCGGGGCGGCCATGGCCGCGGCAGCCACGCCCTCGCCGCCGGCGTCGGCTGGGGCCAGCAAGGCCGCCAGTGCCGCGGCCAGGCAGGGCGGGCTGACCCGGGCAGCGACGGACCCGGCCGGCGAAATTCGCACAGGCGCGCCACCGCCTCCTCCACAAAACACGAGCCGGTCCGCCAGGGCGACCGCGTCCCGGGGGTCGCCGCCATCTACCATGGCCGCCAGGAGAGCGTCAAAGCAGGGGGTGATGGCGGCGGCAGCGGCAATGGTATCGCTGGCCTCAAAGGCGCCCCCAGCCTCCCACACGCCGCACAGCACGCCCCCCAGCGCCCGACGGCCCACGCGGGTGCCGCCCAGCGTGGTCAACAAGCGCTCAAAGCAGGCCGCCGCAGCGCGCGGGCTGGCTACGTCTGCTGGCGTCACACGCAGGGCGCACCCACGGGGCAGGGCAGCCGTCGTAGTAGCAGCCAGGCGTGGGGCGAGGGTCGCGCCCTCGCCGTCCGCACCCGGCGCGGACCACCCACGCCAGGGGCTGGTCGGCCTGCCGGCGGCCAGGGAAGCGACCAGGAGGAGGGCGTCCCGGCGTGGAGGGCGAGAGGGCTGCTGCTGTTCACCCTCAGCAAAGCAGTGTGCTGTCAGCGCTGTCCACGCCCCGTCCCGCACGGCGCCCAGCTGGGGTGGGGGCGCGCCGGAGCCGGTGCCGGAGGCGGCCAGGGTGGCAGCGACGCCCCGGAGGAGGAGGGTTTTGCTGCGCCGGCCTCCCTCCTCCTCCCCGCCTCCATCCCCTTCCAGCGCCCGCCGCAGCACCACACTGACCGCCTCTTCCGCGCTGAATGACCCGCCCAGCGTCGTGCTGAGAGCCCTTGCCGCGGCAACCAGCCGCCCCGCCGGGCACCCTAACGCGACCAACGCCTCCAAGCAGGCGGCCGCCCCGCCAGCCTCCAGCGCCACCTCGGCCACACCCACCTCCCCCGCCGTCAGCCGGGCGCCGCCGTCGCGGAGCGCGCACAGGGCCCGAGCCGTGGAGGATGCGGCTTGAATGGACGTCAGCGTGTCAGCCAGCCCAGGAACGGGGCTGGCCGCGGCCATCCCGCGCTCCAAGGACGCGGCCGCGTCGGCGGCCGCGCGAGCGCGCACCTGGGGAGGCAAGCCGTTTGGCGGCAACCCGGGCACGCCCGCCGCCACCAGTGCGGCCGGCGGGGCCTCGCCCAGCACGCACACCCGTGCAAAGGCCGCCACAGCCCCGGCCCCAGCACCCGCCATGGCCCGGGCAGCAGCCCCGTACGCCTCGTCGGCCGCGGCCTCCTCACCAGCCTCCCCATTGTTTCCATCCCCAGTCAATGCCCGGCAGGCCGCGGCCAGACGGACATCGTCCGGCCGGACGCCGCCCGCACTCCGCCCAGGCAGTGCCGCCACCGCCCGGGCCAGTTCGGGTGCGGCGTCCGGGGTGGCGGCGGCGAGGAGCTCGACGGACGCGGGGGCAGGCGGGTGAGGGGTGTCGGCGCCGCAGGTGGAGGCGAGGGCCGGGCGGGCGAGGGCGTCCGCGACGGCGCCCGCCACCAGGGACCGCACATCTAGGGCCGGCACAGCCCGTCCCGCCGCTGCGGCGGCTTTTCGAATGGCCGCCAGGGCCGGGGCGGCGGAGGGCTGCACCGCCTGCCCACCGCCCTCACCAGCGGCCGTCGCGGCCGCATCTTCAGCCGCCGCCAGCCACAGGGCGAGTTGGGGGCCATGGCCTCTGGCCAGGCCACGCCAGGGTGCCTCCGTCAGCGCGTCCATCCAGTCACCGGGCCGGGCAATCAGGCGGCGGCGCAGGGACCGCACCTCATCCCGCACGCCCCGGGCCGCGCCCCGGCTGGCGGCGGCCTCCCCACCATCCCCCTTCCCCAGCCCCGCCAGCCGGGCGCCCGCGTAGGCAGCCGTCGCGGCCCACCCATCCACGCCCGCCCGTTTCGCAACGGACAAGATGGGGGCCAACAGGGGCGGGGCCCCACCCGCAGCGGGGCGGGGTCGGGCAGGGGAGTTCGGGTTGGACGCGGTGGTGGGTGAGTTGGGGCGGGAGGAGGGGGGAGGGGCGATAGGCGCTTCAAGCGCCGCCGCCGCGTCCGCCGCCGCCTTGACGGCCGCGTCGACCAGGGCCGCCTCCCTGTATGCGCCCTCCGCCGGGTCGGCCCATCGAGCCGCATCAACGCCCGCCCCCAATGCCTCCCGCAGGCAGCGTGCGTCTGCCTCCGCAGCCGCCCGCTCCGCCCACGCCACGCCGGCCGCCAGGGCGGCGGCTGGGGGTGGGGGCGGTCGACCCGCTCGCTCAGCGGCCGCCGCCCACAGGGCTGGGGCGGGAGTGGCCAAGCGGGCCGCCAGGTCGGGCGGGATGATGGCCGAAGGAGGAGGCGGGGTGGACGCGCCAGCGACCAAGCCCCCAATCCTAATGGGCGGGGCCAATACTTCCAGGGCCGCGTGGAACATGCCCAACAGGGCGGCCGCCCGAGCGGGGGCGGGTGGAAGGGGAGGATACGTCGGCAGAGCCCCACTTGTGGCGTCGTCGTCGTCGTCGGGCTTCAGGACACCGCCCACACCCGCTGCCGCTTCCAGCGCGGCGGCCGCCCCGCCCACCGCCCCGAGCGCAAACAGCCAGCCCAGGCCGGCGCCCGCGTCGCCCACGCTGGGCAAGGGCCAGGGTGTTTTTGTGGGCATGGGGGGTGCCCCGACGGGCGGGGGCACGCCGACCCTGTCGAGCGCCGCCCGCAGGCGGGCCGCCCCGGCTTTCAGGAGCGGGCGCGCGACGGACGCTGGGCTGGCGTCCGCGTCTCCCAGGGGCGCTCGCTCCGGCTCCAGGGCGTCCCAGGAGGCCAGCAGCCCGCCCAGTTCTAGCTGGGGCGCGTATGCCAGGGCAAAGGCCAGCGCGGCCTTGACCTCCCCGCGACCAACCCCGGGCGGCGGCGCCCGCACCATGCGGGCCGCTGCGCGCCAGGCAGGCGGGTAGGAGGAACGCACCAGGGCGCCCGTCAGGGCGGCCGCCGCACCCTCATCCCCGCCCGCCACCGCCGCGTCGGCCAGCAACAGGCGTACCTCGTCTGCCCGGTCCTCGCCCAGGCCCAGCTGCTGGGCCAGAGCCAGCAGGGCGTCCGGGTGGCGCGGGGCGGCCGGCCAGCCATCCACCGCCGCCCGCAGCGCGCCCATCCGGTCGGACCCCATCCTGAAAAAGGCGGCGGGGGCCAGGTCGGCGCCGTAGTCACCCAGGCGGCGCAGGGCGGCCAGGGCGGCCCGGTCCGCGGTCGCGGCGGGCCCGCCCGGGTGCGGGATGAGGGCATGGCAGGCCGCCGCGTCGGCGACGGCCTCGTCGCTCAGGCTGGTGGCCCGGCCCAGGTGGTGGCGCCCGCCCGCCAGGGCCGCCGCCTCGGCATCGGCTGGGTCCAGTTGGGCGAGGAGGGCCCGGGCCGCCCGCCAGCGGCAGCACCGCAACGCCCCGGCCGCCGCCTGGGCGGCAATGGTTTCGGCGGAGATGGCGGACTGGGCGGCGGCCATGCCTCCGGGGCCGTCCGCGAGGGCGGCCGCGACCGCACCCGCGACGCCCTGGAGGTCACCGACTGCCGCGGACCAGTCACTGTCCGCGGCGGGTGGGGGGCCTTCCAGAGATGTTAGGATGGCCGCCAGGCATGCCCACAGGGTGGCCGGCGCGGCGGACCGGAGCTGGAACACGGATAGCGGGGTGGCAGGGGCGGTGAGGGCTCCCTCATCACCACTGCACTCGCCACCACCTCCGACCCCGCCCACCCATTCGTCCAGGCACCGGGCCGCGTCCACCAGGGCGGCTGTAATGCCTAGGCGGTGGTATGCCAGGGCGGTAGCATCAGCAGCGTCAGCAGTAGTTGCTTCACCGTCCTCGGGCCCAGGGCTGGTGGCTGGCACGGCGTCGTCGTCCGCGCCGTCGCCGGCCCACCCGTCCCCACCAGCACTAGAGCCACTCGCGGACCGGGGCAGGCTCGCATCGTCATCGCCCTCCTCCCTTTCTTCTTCCTCTTCCTCCTCCTCCTCATCGGCTGTCATGACCGCCACGGGCGCCAACAACGCCCGGGCTTCGGCCACCAGTTCCGCCGCGGCGGGCCAGTACGCGCCGGCGGGCAGGGCATCCACCGCGCACACGACAGCCCCCGCCAGCTCGCCGCTGGAGGAGAATAGCGACAGCGGGCCGCCCGCCTCCGCGCCCACGACGCCGATGCCCCAGTCTAGGGGCTGGCTGGCTAGGAGGGCGCCCAAGGCGGCGGTGCGGTCGGCGGGGGTCAGCGACGCCAGGGTCGCCGCGGCCCGGGCTCGGGCCGGGAGTGGGGGTGGGGCAAACCGCGAGGGCTCAGGGGCTGCGCCTTCTCCACCGCCGCCCCCCGCCCCGCACAGCAGCAGGCGAGCCCGGTCGGCGGGGCCGGCAGACACGTACTCGGCCAGGCTGACCGCCCAGGTGCCGGGCGCAGACACGGCCGCGGCTTGCAAGTCGGTCGCCGTGGCCGCCAGCGCGCGCAGCCGGTCTGCCGCGCCCGGGTCGGCCGTTGCGACCAGCCCCGCCACGGCGGCCGCAAGCCCGCCCGCGACCTGGACCTGGCCCGTCGCGGCATCGACGACAGCTGCGCGACCGGCCGTCCAGGCGGCCAGGGTGGATGGAGAGAGCGGAGTCCAGGTCCCAGATGCGGCGGCAGAGGCTTCCGTGGCGCCCGTGATGGCGTGGCCCGCGCCCGCAGCCTCCAGTTCCCCCACTACGGCTGCACTCTCGCCAGGGTCGCTCGGCTCGGGGGTCGGCGGCGTCGCCAGAGCCAGGCGCAACAGGCCCACCACATCCGCTACGGGCAGGGTTTCTGGCAGGCGGGCCAGGGCGGTGAGGATCGGCGGCGGGGTGTCGGGGCTGCCTCCACCACCCAGCCCAAACGGGTGGCGGGCCAACAGGGCCCGGCACCGTCCCACGTCGCCCGCCGCGGCCAGGTCGCCCAGAGTGTCGACCAGGTCCGCATCCCGGAATGCGGCGTAGGCGGCCGGCGTGTACCCGCCCAGGCTGTCGGTCAGGGTCGCCAGGCGGGCCCGGTGGCGCAGCGCCACCAGGCGGGCTGCAGGCATCCAGAGGGGCGGGGGAGGGGGTGGCGCGGCCGCGGGCCAGCCTGGGGGCGGCGGCGTGGGCGACTCGTCGCCCACGCCTTTGTTCAACAGCGTCACCAGCGCCCAGGCCAAGAGTTCTGCTTGGGCCCGGGCGGACGGCGCGGAGGCGGCCAGGGCGGCCGCGACTGCAGCGGGGCGGGAAGGCACGCTGACCGTGCCCAGCGTCTCGGCCGCCGCCGCCGCGCTCGCCCGCCCGGGGCGGATGGACGCCCACCGGGCCAGGTGCACGCCATCTGCGTCCAGGCCATGCTTTGCGGCGATGGACAGCGCAGCGTCCCAGTCACTGCCCGCGCAGGCGGCGGCCAGGGCGCCAGGCGGGTCGAGGCGGGTGAGGCTCGCGACCTGGCCCGTGGCCGGGGTGAGGATAAATAGGCGGTCGCTGCCGCCCCCGCCCGCCAGGCGGGTGCCCGGCCCCACGCTCAGAGCCACTCCACCCGACAAGACGCAGGCCGTCCGGGGTGGGGTGGAGGCGGCGAGGTCACCGGCGGCCGACAGGGACGCCAACAGCGCGCCCCCATTCTCCCCACCACCTCCCCACCAGGCCAGCCCGCCCGCCGGCGCGGCCGCCCAGGGCGGCAAGGCTGGCTCGCCGTCCGGCCCCGGTGGAGCGGTAAGAGCGAGGCGGGCCAGCGGGGCGGGTGATGCGCCGTCGCCATCCTCGTCCGCCGGTGCGGGCGTGACGGAGCGCGGGAGCGCAAAGACAGCGAGCTGCCCTCCTCCTGCAGCAGGCGCGACCGCGGCCAGGCCGCAGCCGTCGAGTGCGGCGGTCCAGCCGGCAGGCGACCCATCCCCAACCCGCCCAAGTAGACCCGCCAACCAGCCCGTGGGGGGTGGGGCGCCCGCAGCCGCGAGTAGGCGGGCGGACGGGGCTTGTGCGGTGGAGAGCGCCCACAGCGTCGCGCGCAGGCGGCCGGGCGGGCCGCCCGGGCCGGCCAAAAAGGCGACGGGCGTGGAGTCGATGCACCCAACTGCCAGTGCCGCAGCAGGGCCGCCTGTCTCGGTCGCACTGACTAGGGTGACGGGTGCGTCAAATCCAGGGCCGGACTGGGCCACCAGGGCGCCGTCGGTGCGGAGGGATAAAAGTAGAGGGGAGGTGGCCGTCGGGCTAGCCTCATCAAGCCACGCCAGGGCACGGATGGGGGCACTCCCTGGCACGCTCACCACGGGTCCCGCTGGCGCACCGCCTGCATCAAAGGCTGGCACGACCAGGAGGCCGCCGGACGCGTCCGCGACCGCAAACGCGCCCCCACCAGGCGCCCAGGCAGCGGCCAGCCCAAGGGGTGTTGGGGATGCGAGGTCGGCCACCAAGGCGACGCCGCCGGTTCCACCACCACCACTTGTCGGTGCGTACAGGCGGACCCCGCCAGTGGCTGGCAGGACGGCCAGGCGGCCGGTGGCGGGGCAGGCGGCGAGGTGTGAGGCTGGGATCATGGCGGGTTGAAAAAATGATGAGGGGGGAGAGACGTCGAGTGCTGGGCGTCATTTCTCATTCCCACATTCCTTCCCTTACCTGTCCCATCGCCCATGAGGAGGCTGGTCTCCCGCCAGTAGACTGGGGGAGGTTCCATGGCGAATGAAGGTGTGTGTGTGTGCGTCTATGAAAACGAGAGTCGCTTCGACCGATGGAGCGCGCAGAGAGAGACGAGCGTCTTCTCAATGCAAACGCCCAAGCACACTCCCAGGGCCCCACCAGGCGATGCGCGAGGGCGCGCGGTTGGGGGCACAGGTATATGGGTGTGACACCCCCGTGGGTGAAACGTTGATGGACGGCGAGTCCACAGGCGGACACACACGCCAGAGGCCGGAAGAGTGGGGGTGTCGGCCGCGCTCGCGCTCTCGCCTGACAGACCGTTTCTTTTTTCAAGCATACACAGAGCGTGTTTTTGCGGCCGCTCCAGGACAGCGACGCACCCCCGCACACAACTGGCACCTCCCTCGTCCCTGAGAGGTGGCTATCCTCCATCTCTGCTCACCTCCTTTAGTAGCATAAGAAAGAATGGCGGGCGACGCGGGCGACCTGACGACCAGCGCCCCGCCGGCGGCGGCCGATGCGGGGCCGTCTTCCATCCCGGCGGACGCAGCCCGGGTGAGGGTGGAGGGATTTTGTGCACATGGGAGGACGGGGCGAGTGCGAGCGTGTACACGTGACCGTGCCATCTTGGCCGATACGTGCGTGAACACCTGTCGTCCGCCTCGCCGAGTTCACAGACTCGCGGCTAGTTTATGCACGCGCTCAACCTTCTCAACCTCTCCCCCCCCCCCCCCCCCCCCCCCCCCCCCCCCCCCCACCCCCCCCCCCCCCCCCCCGCCCCCCCCCCCACCGGAAAC
>Ga0315287_10000216_pt1 | contig 50686 bp, 40 predicted proteins | sample YL17G11_0_MG_FD_205037 | JGI IMG/M metagenome (GOLD analysis project Ga0315287, IMG submission 205037) | Sediment microbial communities from Yellowstone Lake, YNP, Wyoming, USA - YL17G11_0 | ecosystem: Environmental > Aquatic > Freshwater > Lake > Sediment | place: USA: Wyoming | collected...
CAGCCAGGGGCTGGGCTGCGACGAAGATGAATTGCGCATCTGCGCGCGGCGTGCTGCCGCGCTTGCCGTCGGTGTGCAGCAGCGTCTGCAGCAGTTCATTGAAGTCTGCGGTTTCCGGTGCATAGTCGGCCTGATCCAGCAGCTGGCCACCGGCCACGGCAAGTTCCGCGGCGAATGCCGTCTGCACGCGCCGCCCCCAGTCCGACCGCGGGACCAGCGTGAGCCCTGCCATGTGGCCGTCTGCAACCGCGCGGCGCGCGACCTGCCGGGCCTCGTCCTCCGGTGACAGGGCATATTGATAGAAATGTTCGGGCGCGGTGAGGCCGTCAGGCAGGAAATTGAGCGCGAGCGTCGTGGCACGCTCGTCGGCGAGCGACGCGAGACCCGCGACTTCCTCGCGTGTCAGCGGACCGACGATAAAATCGCTGCCGTCCGAGATCGCCTGCAGGTAGCTGGAGGACGCGTCGCGGGCTGCAACGTCATAGATGCGCAGGCGTGGACGGTAGGCGGCGCCCTGCTCGTAATACGCGCCGAGAAAGCCGTCGCGCACCGCAATACCGGCGGTCTCGGCTCGCCCGGACAATGGCAGCAAGAGCGCAATCTGCCGCGGCAGATCGCCGCTCGCAGCGGGCTTGTCCATCAGGTCGCGCCACAGCTCTTCGGAGGCCGGATGCGCCGGATAGCGCGAGCGCCATGTCTGCACGCGCCGCTGCACGCCGAGCGCGCCCGCCCTGGCATCGGCCACGATGCGCCCGAGTTCGAGCCAGCCTGCGAGCACTGCATCGGCGTCTGCCGGTGGCCGGATATCCGCGCCGCGACCGAGTGCTTCGCGGATGCCATCGAGGATCAGGCGTTGATTGGCCTCGCGCCCCGCCGCGTCGGTGAGCAGGCGATCACGCGCAATGAGACTCGAGACGGCGTCAGGCACGTGATTGGTGCTGAACTGGATGCGCGCGCGGGTCGCAAGCGAAGCCGCATCGGCGGCATCTGGAATCTCGCGCATCAGTGCCACGGCGCGCTGGGTGTCACCGCGTGAAACGGCTAATTCCGCCTCGATGCGCACGCGCTCGCGCGCATCCGCTGTCGCGATGGGTGGCACGAGCATCCTGATTGCGGTCTCGGCGGCGGTAGCGTCGCCGGCGGCCAGCCATTCGGTCGCAGCGTCCAGCCACAGGGCATTCCGGCCGTCCGCAGGCGCGGTGCGCGTCGCGGCTTCGTAGCTGCGAGCGGCCGCTGCATGATCACCCTGGCGCGACTGGCGGCCCGCCCGTTCCGATCCGGCTTGCGAGCCGCCCGGCCGGTCGAGACCCGGGATCTGGCAGGCGCTCGCGAGCCAGCCTAGCGCGCAGGCCACGGCGAAATTCCTGAGGACGCTGACATTCACTTGCATCGGCGGCGGCCCTTGGCGAGGATCACCCGGCCGCGCGGTGCGGTCGGGGAGGGGCATTATAGTGGCGCAAGCGGGCGTCCTTTACGTGGTCGCGACGCCGATCGGCAACATGGGCGACATTTCGGCGCGAGCGCGTGAAATTCTCGCTGCTGTCAGTGTGGTCGCCGCCGAGGATACAAGGCACAGTTCCCAGTTCCTGCGGGGACTGGGGCTGGAACGGCCGTTGCTGTCGCTGCATGAACATAATGAACGCGCCCGTGCGACCGAACTCGTCGAGCGACTGCGCGCGGGCGAGAGCGTCGCGCTCATCAGCGACGCCGGCACGCCGCTCGTCAGCGATCCCGGATACCAGCTGCTGCGGGCAGCGCTCGCGGCGGGAATCGTCGTGTCGCCCATACCGGGGGCCTGTGCCGTGATCGCCGCGCTGTCCGCGGCCGGGCTGCCCAGTGACCGGTTCTGTTTTGAGGGTTTCCTGCCCGCACGGGCTGCGGCGCGGCGGCGGCGGCTGGCTGAACTCGCGGCGGATCCGCGCACATTCGTGATCTACGAGGCGCCGCATCGCATCGCCGCGAGTCTCGCCGACATCGCCGCGGCCTGTGGCGGAACACGTCGCGCCTGCATCGCGCGCGAATTGACCAAACGATTCGAGACCTTCTATCGCGGCAGCCTGGACGAACTCGTCGCGCGCGCGCAAAGCGACGAGGATTTGCGCCGCGGAGAGTCCGTCATCATCGTCGAGGGCGCTCTGCCTGAGCCGCTGAGCGCGGGCCGGCTCGATGAAACGCTCACGGTGTTGCTGCGTTTTCTGCCGCCATCCGCGGCATCCGAGGCCGCCGCGGAGCTGACCGGCGTGCGCAAGAACGAGGCCTATGCGCGCGCGCTCGAACTCGGCAAGGCGAGGCGCGGCGATTCCGCTTGAGGCGCGTGGCCGTTGCCACTATGTTGGTGGCGGGAGTCGGCCAGGCAACCGCCGTTTTCTCGCGAAAACGGAGGAAAGTCCGGGCTCCAGAGGGTACGGCGCCAGGTAACGCCTGGGGGGCGTGAGCCCACGGAAAGTGCAACAGAAAGCAAACCGCCCAAGCGTGCGCAAGCACGACGGCAAGGGTGAAACGGTGCGGTAAGAGCGCACCGCGTCGACGGCAACGGCGACGGCACGGCAAACCCCGCCTGGAGCAAGGCCAAATAGGGAAGCATGCGGCGCAAGCCGCAGCGCGCGGCCCGCGCGCGCTTCCGGGTAGGCCGCTTGAGGTGCACGGCGACGTGCATCCCAGATGAATGGTTGCCCACGACAGAACCCGGCTTATCGGCCGACTCCTTTTTCGTTATCAAAAAAGAACAAGAGACGAGCGAGAGCTCATAAGTCGCACGAAAATCGGCCCGTAAGTCGCTGATTTCCGGGTCCTCGGAAGCTCCTTTCCACACCTCAGGGATCGTCGCTAAGTCCCTGACGGCACACAAATTTTTTTTGCCGCGACCGTTGACCACCGGTTGGGTCGTGCCTATAGTGGCAGCGAGTGGGAAAAAGTGGGAGGAAATGGGGCCTCGTCCCGTTTTAGAACCGTGTTTCGCGGCGCAACCAAGGTCACCCTCGATGCGAAGGGCCGGATGGTCATTCCGACCCGGTATCGCGAAGAGCTGCAGCAACGCGGCGAATCACGCCTCGTCGTGACGATCGATCGCGATCAATGCCTGCTGATCTACCCGCTGCCCGACTGGGAAGAAATCGAACGAAAGCTGATGCGGCTGCCGACGCTCAATGAGCACGCGCGGCGGCTGCAACGGCTGATGGTGGGCCACGCGACGGATGTCGACCTCGACGGACACGGGCGCCTGCTGCTGCCGCCGAAGCTGCGCGAATTCGCTCATCTGGAGCACGCGGCGATCCTGATCGGCCAGGGCAATCGTTTCGAATTGTGGGACGAGCAGCGTTGGGACGAGCGTCGCGACCAATGGTTGAACGGCGAAGAACCGTCGGTCTCGCTGCCGGCGGAACTGGGATCGCTTTCATTGTGAATGGTGCGCCGTGAGCGGCGCGCCGGACGCAGAAGCGGGTGGCGGGCGACACGCGCCGGTGCTGCTGGACGCCGCGCTCGATGCGCTCGCGATCCGCGCCGATGGTCGCTACGTGGACGCGACCTTTGGTCGTGGTGGCCATGCCGGGGCAATCCTCGGCCGGCTGGGGGAAAAGGGGAGTCTGCTTGCAATCGATCGCGATCCTGAAGCCAGCACGGCGGCGGCCAGTCAGTTCGGCTCCGATCCACGCGCGAAATTCAGGCAGGCCAGATTCTCCGAACTGTCGCAACTCGTCCCCGCCGGCTCGCTGGACGGAATCCTGTTCGACCTCGGTGTCTCTTCGCCGCAGCTTGATGACGCGCGCCGCGGTTTCAGCTTCCTGCGCGACGGGCCGCTCGACATGCGCATGGACCCGCGCCACGGCGAGTCCGCTGCGCAATGGCTCGCACACGCGACCGAACGCGAGATCGCCATGGTGATCGCGCGCTTCGGTGAAGAACGCCATGCGCGGCGCATCGCAAGGGCAATCGCCGCGGCGCGCGCACAGGCGCCGCTGACGACGACCGCTGGCCTGGCCGCTGTCATCGCCGCGGCCGTTCCGCGCCGCCAGCCCGGCCTGCATCCGGCGACCCGCAGTTTCCAGGCATTGCGGATCCACGTGAATGCCGAACTCGACGAGCTCGAGCGCGCGTTGCCGCAAGCCGTCGATGCGCTCGCGCCCGCTGGCCGTCTGGTCGTCATCAGTTTTCATTCGCTCGAGGACCGCATCGCAAAGCGTTTCATGCGTGCCGCCTCGCGCGAGGATCCGGCCTTTGCCGGCCTGCCGGAGATTCCGCCGGGCGCGCAGCCGAAGCTCAGGCTCGTGGGTCGCGCGGTATTCGCGGATGCCGACGAGGTCGGGCGCAATCCGCGCGCCCGCAGCGCCGTGCTGCGCGTGGCCGAAAGGCTCGCCGCATGAGCCGCCGCTGGCTGTTTGTCGCCTTGCCGGTGCTTTGGCTCACGGTGCTGGTTTCCGCGATCGCGGTCGTGCGCGCGCGGCATGAGGCACGCACGCTGTTCGTGCAACTCGAGCAGCTGTCGGCGGAGCGCGACCGGCTCAACATCGAATGGAACCAGCTTCAGCTTGAGCAGAGCGCCTGGTCCAATCACGGTTTCGTCGAGCGCGTCGCCAGTGACAAGCTGCGGATGACGCTGCCAACGCCTGACGAAGTGCGGATCATCGCGCCATGAAGTGGCGTGAAGGCGGCGCTGAGTTCGATGCCGGACAGTTTCGCCTGCGCGCGCGGGTGCTGGTCGGCCTGCTGGCGGCCTTTGCATTGGCGCTGCTGGGTCGCGCATTGCAGTTGCAGGTGCTCGACCAGCAATTCCTGGCCGAGCAGGGCGACATGCGCTACGCGCGGGTCGCGAAGATGGCGGCCCACCGCGGCGCGGTGCTGGACCGCTTTGGCGAGCCGCTCGCCGTCAGTTCCCCGGTCGATACTGTCTGGGTCAATCCGCCGGAGCTCGCGCATGCGACCGACGAAATCCCGCGTCTCGCGCGCGCGCTGAAGCGCGACCGGCAATGGCTGGCGCAGCGCGTCACCAGCAATCTCGACCGGCAGTTCCTGTACGTCGCGCGCCACATGGACCCGGCCGAGGCCGCGCGCATCAAGGCGCTCGGTATCCCCGGCGTGTACCTGCTGCGCGAATACCACCGTTATTACCCGAATGGCGAAGTCACCGGGCACCTGCTCGGATTCACGAATCTCGACGAGGCGGGCCAGGAGGGTCTCGAGCTCGAGTACGACCAGTCGCTCGCGGGCCTCGACGGTCGCAAGCGCGTGATCCAGGACGGTCGCGGCCGCATCGTCCAGAACGTCGAGAGTATCCGCGCTCCGCGGCCCGGCGAGGATCTCTACACGAGCATCGACCTGCGCATCCAGTACCTGGCCTATCGCGAACTGAAGGCGGCGATCCGCACGCACCGCGCGCGTGCGGGCTCGGTGATCGTGATCGATGTCGCGACCGGCGAAGTGCTCGCGATGGTCAACCAGCCGTCATTCAATCCGAATGACCGCGCGCAGTACGAAGTGGGCCGTTACCGCAACCGCGCGGCCACCGACATTTTCGAGCCGGGCTCGAGCATCAAGCCCTTCGTCATTGCCGCGGCGCTTTCCTCGGGCAAGTACCGGCCCGAATCGATGATCGACACGACGCCGCTCAAGGTCGGCATCAAGACCATCCAGGACAAGCACGACCTCGGCGTCATCGACCTTTCGCAGGTGCTGGCGCACTCGAGCAATGTCGGCATGGCGAAGATCGCGTTGTCGCTGGAACCCGAACAGATGCACGAGACGCTGAGCACGCTCGGCTTCGGCGAAGTCACGGCCAGCGGCTTTCCCGGCGAGTCGGCGGGTCTTCTCAGCGAGGCCGCGCATTGGCGGCCAATCGGCATTGCGACGATGGCCTATGGCTACGGCCTCTCCGTGACCCCGCTGCAGCTCGCGCAGGCCTACGCGACCGTCGGCGCACTTGGCCTGCACCGGCCGATCACATTCCGCCGCGCGCAGGAGGCGGCGCCCGCCACGCGCGTGCTGCCGGAAAAAATCGCGCGCGAGCTGATCGACCTGCTCGAGGATGCCGTGAATCCGGGCGGCACCGGCGAAAAAGCGACCGTGCCCGGCTACCGTGTGGCCGGAAAGACAGGCACCGCCTGGAAGGCGACCGCGGGAGGCTACTCGACGGATCGCTATCTCGCCGTATTCGCGGGTGTCGTGCCGGCTTCGCGGCCGCGGCTCGCCGTGGTCGTGATGATCGACGAACCTGGCGGCGCGCTGTACTACGGCGGCGACGTCGCGGCACCCGTGTTCTCGGCCGTGATGTCAGGCGCCCTCAGGCTGATGTCGGTGGCCCCGGATAATCTGGCACAAGTCGCGCCGGTCACTGTCGCCGGGGTCGCACCTTGAAATCCGCGGCCGCAGGATCGAAGACGCTCGATGCGCTGCTCGCGGGCATCGCAGCGGCGCCGGCGATCGAGATCGTGGGTCTTGCGCTTGATTCGCGCGCGGTCCGCAAGGGCGACGCCTTCATCGCGCTGCGTGGCGGCAATCACCATGGGCTCGAACATCAATCCCAGGCCATCGCTGCCGGCGCCTGCGCGGTGCTGTGGGACCCGGGCGAAGGCCGCATGCCCGATGCCGCGCCGGATCGGGTTGCCAATGTGCCGGTGCCGGCGCTACGCAGCCGGCTCGGCGAAATCGCCGATCGATTCTACGGTGCGCCGTGGTCGCGGCTCGCGGTCGCGGGCGTGACTGGCACCAATGGCAAGACCACCTGTGCGTGGCTGCTCGCGAGCGCCGCCAACGGTGCTGCACGTCGCGGTGCCTATCTCGGGACGCTGGGCTCGGGCTTCCCGCCGGAGCTCGCGAGTGCTGCGCTCACGACACCCGACGTCGTCACGCTTCACCGGCAGCTGCGCGCCCTGTCGGACGCCGGCGCGACCCACGTCGCCATGGAAGTCTCTTCGCACGCACTCGACCAGGGGCGCATCGATGGTGTGCGTCTGCGCGTCGCTGCGTTCTGCAACCTGAGCCGCGATCACCTCGACTACCACGTCAGCATCGAGCGGTATGCGTTCGCGAAGCAGCGCCTGTTCCGCCTACCAGGGCTCGAGCACGCCGTCATCAACACCGGCGATCCGGTCGGGGCGCGTTTTGCCGAGGCGCTCGCGCCCGGAGTCACATTGACCTCCGTGGCGGTCGGCGGCGCGTGTCCTGCCACGCAACGCTTCATTCACGTCACGCGCGTTGAGGCCGCAGCCGACGGGCTCGCGCTCGAGATCGATGGTCATTTTGGCCGCCGCCGGCTGCAGTCGCGCCTGGTCGGGGCATTCAACGCCGAAAACCTTGCGATCACGCTCGGCTTGCTGCTGGCCTGGGACGTCGATGTCGACGAGGCGTTCGCGGCGCTCGCGCGCGGCACGGCGCCGCCGGGGCGCATGGAAGGCTTCCGGCTGCCGAGTGGCGCGCTCGCGATCGTGGACTATGCCCACACGCCGGATGCGCTCGCCAAGGTGCTGACAGCAGTGCGTGCGCACGCGACCGGGCGCGTACTGGTGGTGTTCGGCTGCGGCGGTGATCGTGATACCGGCAAGCGCGCGTTGATGGGTGCGGCTGCCGAGCGGCTCGCGGACCGGGTTATCGTGACCGACGACAATCCGCGCAGCGAGGATGCGGACCGCATCGTCGGGATGATCCTGTCGGGCTTCAGGTCGCCTGCGCACGCGCTCGTCGAGCGCGATCGTGCGCTCGCGATCGGAACGGCCCTCGCCGAGGCGGGACCGCGGGATGTCGTGCTGATCGCCGGCAAGGGTCACGAGGATTACCAGCTGGTCGGCGCCGAGCGCCGGCATTGGAGCGATCGGGAATTCCTGCAGCGGCAGGGCGGAGGGGCGCCTTGAACAGCCGGCTCTCTGAAGTCGCGGCCGTGACCGCAGGTCGTCTCGCGGGCGCCGATACCGCCTTCGCGGGTGTCTCGATCGATTCGCGCACGCTGAAGCCGGGTGAGTTGTTCTTCGCGCTGCGTGGCGAGCACTTCGACGGCCACACATTTGTCGCGATCGCAGCAGGACGAGGCGCCGCAGGCGCAGTCGTCGAGAAGGCGGGCGACGCGCCGATTGCTCAGATCGTGGTCAAGGACGCGGTCGCGGCGCTCGCGGCGCTTGCGCGTACCTGGCGCGGGCGATCCCACGCGACGGTCATCGGCGTCGGTGGCAGCAATGGCAAGACCACGACCAAGGAGTTGCTGGCGAGCATCCTCACTGGCGCCGGTCCGACGCTTGCGACGCGCGGCAACCTGAACAATCACCTGGGCGTGCCGCTGACACTGCTGCGGCTCGAACCCGGTCACCGCTTTGCCGTGATCGAGATGGGCGCCAACCACCCGGGTGAAATCGCGGCGCTTGCAGGTCTGGCGCTGCCTGCGATCGCGCTCGTCACCAATGCAGGTGACGAACACCTCGAGGGCTTTGGCGATCTTGCCGGTGTCGCGCAGGCCGAGGGCGAGATGTTCGCAGCGTTGACCGCTAGCGGTGTCGCGGTGATCAACGCGGACGACCCCTTTCACGAGTTGTGGCAAAAGATGGCGCGCGGCGCGCGCCAGATTCGCTTCGGCATCGAGGCGGCGTCCGAGGTGCGCGCGACGGGCCTGCAGGGGCGCATCGAGTCCGGCGCATTCGTCACGGTGTTCACGCTCGTCATCGGCGGCGAGCAGGCGCGTGTGCGGTTGAGGCTCGCGGGCCGGCACAACGTCATGAATGCGCTCGGCGCTGCTGCTGCCGCGCATGCCGCGGGCGTGCCATTGCCGCAGATCGTCGCAGGCCTCGAACGCGTGAATCCGGTCAATGGCCGGCTGCAGCTGAAGGCGGGTCCGCGCGGCTCCTGGTTGATCGACGATTCGTACAACGCGAATCCGAGCTCGGTGCGCGCCGGCATCGACGTGTTGTGCAGCCTGCCGGGAGAACACTGGCTGGTGCTCGGCGAGATGGCGCAACTCGGCTCGCACACCGAGGCGAGCCATACCGGCATCGGCGATTACGCGCGCCGCGCCGGCGTCACACGCCTGTTCGCAATCGGCGCGGCAGCGCGGCTCGCGGTGGCGGCATTCGGAGCGCATGGCGGCTGGTTCGAGGACGCAGGGCGTCTCGCCGATGCGGTGGGAGCAGGCCTGGATACCGGCGTGACGGTGCTGGTCAAGGGCTCGCGCGTCAATCGACTCGAGCGTGTCGTGGACCGGCTGCTGCAGCCGCTCGCGGCCGCCGGCAACGGCAACTGAGGGCAGACGCATGCTGCTGAAGCTGTTCGAATGGCTGGCGGGTTACTACGGGGGCTTCCGGGTCTTCGGCTACCTCACATTGCGCGCGATCCTCGCGGCGCTCACCGCGCTTTCGATTGCACTGCTGGTCGGGCCGTGGATGATCCGCCAGCTTGCCAAGCGGCAGATCGGCCAGGTCGTCCGCGATTACGGTCCGGATACGCATCTCGGCAAGATGGGCACGCCGACCATGGGTGGCGCGCTGATCCTGGTCGCGATGACCACTGGCACGCTGCTGTGGGCGAATCTCGGCAACCGCTTCGTATGGATTGCACTCAGCGTCACGCTGGCATTCGGTCTGATCGGTTTCTACGACGACTACCTGAAACTTGTCGTGCGTGACCCGAAGGGGCTCGCGGCGCGCTGGAAATACCTGTTGCAATCGGTGGCGGGTCTCGCTGCCGCGGTCGCGCTCTGGATGACAGCGCAGGGCGCCTCCGAAACGGCGCTTTACCTGCCGTTCTTCAAGAGCGTAGCGCTGCCGATGAGCGCGGCCACATTCATCGTATTCACGTACTTCGTCATCGTGGGTGCGAGCAATGCGGTCAACCTGACCGACGGCCTCGACGGTCTCGCGATCATGCCTTGCGTGATGGTGGCGGGCGCGCTCGGAGTGTTCGCGTACGTCACGGGTCACGTCAACTTCGCAGCCTACCTGCAGATCCCTTATGTGCCGGGTGCGGGCGAGGTGCTGATCTTCGTCGCGACGATCGTGGGCGCCGGTCTCGGATTCCTGTGGTTCAACACCTATCCCGCGCAGGTGTTCATGGGGGATATCGGGGCGCTGGCGCTCGGTGCCGCGCTCGGTGTCGTCGCGGTGATCGTGCGCCAGGAACTCGTGCTCGCGATCATGGGCGGGATCTTCGTGCTCGAGACAGTCTCCGTCGTGCTGCAGGTCGCTTCATTCCGGCTGCGCGGCAAACGGATTTTCCGGATGGCCCCGATCCACCATCACTACGAGCTGAAGGGATGGGCCGAGCCCAAGGTCATCGTCCGCTTCTGGATCATTTCTTTCATGCTGGTCCTGGTCGGACTGGCGACGTTGAAGCTACGTTGATGCAGCAAACTGCAACCAGTCCACGCAGCGTCATCGTCGGTCTCGGCCGCACCGGGGTTTCCTGCGCGCGCCATCTCGCGGCGCGCGGGCATCGCCTGATCGTGACCGACTCGCGTTCCTCCCCCCCGGGCCTGCCTGAACTTCAACGGCTGGTTCCTGAAGCATCCACGGTGCTCGGCGGATTCGACCCTGCGGTGCTCGAAGGCGCCGATCAGATCGTCGTCTCGCCGGGCGTGTCCCTGCGCGAGCCTTTCCTGCAGCAGGCGGCCGCACGCGGCCTGGACCTGATCGGTGATATCGAGTTGTTCGCGCGCGAGGCGGGCGGCCGGGTGATCGGCATCACCGGCACCAATGGCAAGAGCACCGTGACGACGCTGGTCGGCGAGATGGCGAAAGCCGCCGGCATCCTGGTGCGCGTCGGCGGCAACCTGGGTGAGCCCGCGCTCGACCTGCTGGCTGGCCCCCCTGCGGCGATGTACGTGCTCGAGTTGTCGTCCTATCAGCTCGAGACCACGTATTCGCTGCAGCTCGAGGCCGCCGCGATCCTGAATGTGACGCCCGATCACCTCGACCGTTATCGCGATGTCGCGGAATACGCCGCCGCCAAGGCGCGTATCTTCGAGCGCTGCCTGACTGCAATCGTCAATCTCGACGATGCGCTGGTTTGCCGCATGACACGCCCTGGCCAGCCACGGCTGGGATTCAGCCTGTCGCGCGCCGATGCGGATTTCCGCGTGCTTGCCCGCGACGGCAGGGACTGGCTCGCTGCCGGCACCGAGGCGCTGATGCCGGTCGATGCGCTCCGCCTGCCGGGCCGCCACAATGCGGCCAATGCGCTCGCGGCGCTTGCTGTCGGTACTGCCTGTGGCATGCCGCGTGCCGCCATGACCAGCGTGCTGACCCGCTTCGAGGGCCTGCCGCATCGATCGCAGCTGGTGGCCGAAGCGCATGGCGTGCGCTGGATCGACGATTCCAAGGGCACCAATGTCGGCGCCACCCAGGCCGCGATCGCGGGTCTGCCGGGACCGCTCGTGTTGATCGCCGGCGGCGACGGCAAGGGCCAGGACTTCAGGCCATTGGCCGAGGCCTGCCGCGGCAAGGTGCGCGACGCGCTGCTGATCGGCCGCGATGCGCGCGTGCTCGGTGCGGCGATCGCGGGTAGTTGCGCCGTCCACTACGCGAATTCGATGGAAGCAGCGGTCGCAAGCGCTGCGCGCCTCGCGCAACCCGGCGACATCGTGCTGCTGTCACCTGCCTGCGCGAGTTTCGACATGTTCCGCGACTACGCGCATCGCGGCGACGTGTTCGCCGCGGCGGCGCGGAGGCGGGCGCAATGACGGCCGGCGTGGCACTTCAATATTCGCGCTCGGCCGGCCGCCAGCCGCGACTCGTGCTGGATCCGGTGATCATCGCAGCGACCTTCTGCCTGCTGCTGATCGGCCTGGTGATGGTGGCTTCCGCTTCGCTCAATGTCGCCGAGCGCCAGACGGGGGATCCGTTCTTCCATTTCGAGCGCCAGCTGCTGTCAGCGCTGGTCGGTTGCGCATTCGCGGGCGCCCTGCTGCTGGTGCCGATCTCGCTGTGGCAGCGCGCCGCGCCCGTGCTGCTGATCGGCAGCTTCCTGTTGCTGGTACTGGTCCTGATCCCGGGCCTCGGCCACGAGGTCAATGGCAGCCGCCGCTGGATCCGCCTGGGTCCGGTCAATTTCCAGCCCTCGGAACTGGTGCGCTGGCTGCTCCTGACTTACATCGCGATCTACGCGGTGCGCCACCAGATGGAACTCCGGAGCAGCGCCCAGGGATTCTTCAAGCCGCTCGCCGTGCTGCTGGCCGCTGCGCTCCTGTTGTTGATCGAGCCGGATTTCGGTGCCGCCGTGGTGCTGTGCGTGACGGGCACTGCGGTGCTGTTCGTCGCCGGGGCGCGGCTCAGGGATTTCCTGACGGTATGCGCCATCGGCGCTGCGGGCATCGGGCTCGTCGCCGTGTCGAGCGGCTATCGCCTGCAGCGCCTGACGGCGTTCCTGAATCCCTGGGCCGATCCCTTCAACAGCGGATTCCAGCTGACCCAGTCGCTGATCGCGATCGGCCGCGGCGAATGGTTCGGCGTCGGCCTCGGCTCGAGCATCCAGAAGCTGTTCTACCTGCCGGAGGCGCACACGGACTTCGTATTCGCGGTGCTGGCCGAGGAGTTCGGCCTGTTCGGCGTGGTTGTCGTCGTGGTCGCGTTCCTGGCGCTGGTGCTGCGGAGCCTGAAGCTCTCGCGGATCGCGGCCGACGCCGGCATGCCGCTGCACGCCTGCATCGCGGCGGCATTTGGCGTGTGGCTGGGCCTGCAGGCCTTCATCAACATCGGCGTCAACATGGGTCTGCTGCCGACCAAGGGACTGACGCTGCCAATGATGTCCTATGGCCGCTCCAGCATGCTGGTGACGCTGGCCTGGATCGGCATGCTGCTGCGCGTGCACCACGAGGTGGCGGCCTCGGGCAAGAGCGCAATCGCCACCGAGGCACGGCCCGCATGACGGCCCCGGTCATGATCATGGCGGGCGGCACCGGCGGGCATGTGTTCCCCGCACTCGCGGTCGCGGGAATCCTGCGGCAACGCCGGCGCGAGGTCGTGTGGCTCGGGACGCGGCGCGGCATCGAGGCGCGTCTGGTGCCGGCGGCAGGATTCGCGGTCGAGTGGATCGAGGTCGAAGGCCTGCGCGGCAAGGGTCTCGCGGGCTGGCTGAGTGCGCCCTGGTCGCTGACGCGTGCGCTGTGGCAGGCGAGGGCGGCATTGCGCAGGCAGAGGCCGGGCGTCGTGCTCGGATGCGGCGGCTTCGCCTCCGGGCCGGGCGGTATCGCGGCCTGGCTCGCCGGGACGCCGCTGGTGATCCATGAGCAGAATGCAATCGTCGGGCTGACGAATCGCTGGCTCGCTTGCTTCGCCGCCCGCGTCGCCGAAGGGTTCCCCGGCAGTTTCGCGCGGCGTCACCGGGCCGTGCATGTCGGCAATCCGATCCGCCCGGAAATCGCGGCGCTGCCGCCGCCCCGCGAGCGTTGCGCGGGACGCGCTGGTTCGCCGCAGCTATTCGTGTTCGGCGGCAGCCAGGGTGCGGCTGCACTCAATCGCCTGCTGCCCGAGGCGATCGCAGCGCTGCCGCCGGCACTGCGGCCGCGCGTGCTGCACCAGAGCGGCACGCGCGACTGCGAAGCGACCACCGCCAGCTATCGCAAACTCGGCATCCAGGCCGATGTGCGCGCTTTCATCGACGACATGGCCGGCGCCTACGCGGCCGCGGACCTCGTCGTCTCGCGCGCGGGCGCACTCACGGTCGCGGAGCTCGCGGCCGCCGGTGTCGCGGCAATCCTCGTGCCATTTCCGGCCGCGGTTGACGATCACCAGACCCGCAACGCCAACTGGCTCGCGCAGGCGGGCGGCGCGCGCGTGGTCGCCGAGCAGGGCCTCACATCGGCGCGACTCGCCGAGGAGCTTTCGGCACTGCTGTCGGCGGGTCGCGCGGGGCTTCTGGCGATGGCCGAGGCGGCGCGCTCGATCGCGATCACCGATGCCGCGCAGCGCGTTGCGGCACTTTGCCTTGAGGCCGAAGGGATGCGCGCATGAGCGACCGGATGCGCCGCATCAGCCACATCCACCTGATCGGCATCGGTGGCGCCGGCATGGGCGGCATCGCCGAGGTGCTGGTCAATCTCGGTTATCAGGTGCAGGGCTCCGACCTGCGCGCCAACGCCGTCACCGCGCGCCTGCAGAAGATGGGCGTGCGCATCTTCATCGGTCATGCCGCGGGCCAGGTCGCGGGCGCCGATGTCGTGGTCGTCTCGACCGCAATCGGGCCGGCGAATCCGGAATTGCTGGCGGCGCACGAGGCGCGCATTCCGGTCGTCCCGCGCGCAGAGATGCTGGCCGAACTGATGCGCTTCCGTCAGGGCATCGCAGTCGCGGGCACCCACGGCAAGACCACGACGACGAGCCTGGTCGCGAGCGTGCTGGCTGAAGGCGGACTGGATCCGACCTTCGTGATCGGTGGGCAACTGAAGAGCGCGGGCAGCAATGCCCGTCTCGGCACTGGCCGTTACCTGGTCGCCGAGGCTGACGAGAGCGATGCGTCCTTCCTGCACCTGCAGCCAGTGATCGCGATCGTCACGAACATCGACAACGATCACCTGGTCACGCACGGCGGTGATTTCGAGAAGCTCCGGCAGAGCTTCGTTGCATTCCTGCACAACCTGCCGTTCTACGGGCTCGCCGTATTGTGCAGTGACGACGCGGAAGTCCGCGGCCTGCTGCCGCAGGTCGGCCGACCGATGATCCGCTACGGGCTCGGCGACGAAGCCGATCTGCGCGCCGTCGGACTCGAACGCCTGGGCGCACGCACGCGCTTCGAGGTGCTGCGCGAAGGGCGCCAGCCGCTACGCGTGACGCTGAATCTGGCGGGCCTGCACAACGTGCGCAATGCGCTGGCGGCGATCGCGGTCGCGACCGAACTCGAGGTCGCGGATCAGTCCATCCAGCGCGCGCTCGAATCCTTCGAGGGAATCGGCCGCCGCTTTGAAACCGTCGGCGAAGTGCAGACGGCTGCGGGACGCGTGACGATCGTCGATGACTACGGTCATCACCCGACCGAGATCGAGGCGACACTCGAGGCCGCGCGTCAGGCCTGGCCGGGCCGCAGGCTGGTGCTGGCCTTCCAGCCGCATCGCTACACGCGTACGCACGACCTGATCGACGATTTTGGCCGCGTGCTGTCCGGGGCGGATGCGCTCGTCGTCACCGAGGTCTATGCGGCGGGCGAGGAGCCCATCCCGAATGCCGACGGGCGCGCGATCTGCCGCGCCGTGCGTGGCCGCGGCCAGATCGAGCCAGTATTCGTCGAGCAGGTCGGCGATCTCGCCGGCGCGCTCTCCGGGCTCATCAAGGACGGTGACGTGATCCTGACGATGGGCGCCGGCAGCATCGGCGGCGTCGCGCACGAACTGCCGGCAAGCCTGGCGGCAGGTGCGCAGTCGTGAAAAACGTGGCTATACCCGCCGCATTCGAGACCAGGGTGCTGCGCGATGAGCCGATGTCGCGCCACACGTCCTGGCGCGTCGGCGGCCCTGCGGACGCCTGGTTCGCGCCCAGGGATTCCGAAGAGCTCTCCGGATTCCTGCGCCAGCTGTCCCCTGGCGTGCCGGTTACCTGGGTCGGCCTCGGCAGCAACCTGCTGGTGCGCGACGGCGGCATCCGCGGCGTCGTGATTTCGACGCACGGAATCCTGAATGCACTCGAGCGCGTCGGCGACCTGATGGTGCGCGCCGAAGCCGGCGTCGCCTGTGCGCGGCTTGGGCGGCAATGCGCGAAGTGGCGGCTCGGCCCCGCCGATTTCTTCGCGGGTATTCCCGGCACTGTCGGTGGCGCGCTCGCGATGAATGCGGGTGCCTGGGGTGCCGAAACGTGGCCCTGCGTCGTGGAGGTCGAGGTCATCGACCGCAGCGGCGAAAGACGCAAGCGCGCGGCCACGGAATATCGCTATGCCTATCGCAGCGTGACGCCGCCGGTCGCGGGTGAGTGGTTCCTGGCGGTGACCTTCCGCTTCGAGTCGCGCCCGGACGCAAGCACCGATTCCATCCGCAAGCTTCTCGAGCAGCGCCATGCGGCCCAGCCGATCGGCGAATGGAGTTGTGGCTCGGTGTTCACGAATCCAGCCGGCGGACACGCCGCGAAGTTGATCGAATCGGCCGGTCTCAAGGGTCATCGCATCGGCGGCGCCTTGGTCTCGACCAAGCACGCCAACTTCATCATCAATGACGGGCAGGCGACGGCGTCGGATCTCGAGGCGCTGGTGCGCCACGTGCAGGAAACGGTGCAGCGCGTGCACGGCGTCCGGCTGATGCCGGAAGTGCGCATGATCGGGGAGGCCGCATGAGTCGCCTGCGCGCCACCGGCAGCGAATTCCGCCGGGTGACCGACGCGCTGGAGTTCGGGCAGGTCGCCGTGTTGATGGGTGGCCATTCGGCAGAGCGCGAGATCTCGCTGCTGACCGGCAGCGCGGTGCTGCAGGCACTCAACGAGCGCGGCGTGAATGCGATCCGCTTTGATCCGTCAGAGAAACCGTTGACGGAACTCGTCGCCGCCGGCGTCGAGCGCGTCTGGATCGCATTGCATGGACCGGGTGGCGAGGACGGTGCCGTGCAGGGCGCGCTCGAGTGGCTGGGCGTGCCGTACACCGGCAGCGGCGTGCTCGGTTCCGCGGTCGGCATGGACAAGCTGCGCACCAAGCGCCTCGCGCAGGCTGCCGGTGTCGCGACGCCGCCCTGGACACTGCTGACGGGCGCCGCGGATTTTCCGCGCGCGCTCGAGGAACTCGGATTGCCGATCGCGGTGAAGCCGGCGAGCCAGGGCTCGAGCGTCGGCATGAGCCGCGTCGAGTCGGCCGCCGAGCTGCCGACGGCCTGGCGCACGGCGGCGGCGCTCGATCCGGTCGTGATCGCCGAGCGCTGGATCACCGGGCGCGAATTCACCGTCGGAATACTGCAGGGCGTGGCGCTGCCGGCAATCCGGATCGAGACACCGCGCAGTTTCTACGACTACCAGGCGAAGTATTTCGCGGACGACACACGCTATCTCATTCCCTGCGGCCTGCCGGCCGCGGGCGAAGCGGCGCTGCAGGCGGCAGCACTCGCGACCTTTGCGGCGACTGCTGCCTCGGGCTGGGGGCGCGTGGATTTCGTGATGGGTGACGATGGCGTGCCGCTGCTGCTCGAGATCAACACCGTGCCCGGCATGACGAGCCACAGCCTCGTGCCGATGGCGGCCGCCGCCACGGGCATCGATTTCAACGAGCTCGTGTGGCGGATCCTCGAGACCAGCTTCGCGCGCGAGAGGACCTGAACGGACATGGGACTGATACGCAAGCGCAATCGCCACAAGGCCGCGGGCCGGCACTTCGAGCTGCCCGAGCTCGAGTGGCCGCGCGCCGGGCGCCTGGCCGGCGCCCTGCTTGCGCTCGCAGCAATAGCGACGCTGCTCGCGATCGGTCTCGACCAGCCGGTGCGCAGCATCGTCATCGACGGCTCGTTCCAGCGCGTTTCTGCGGTTGAGGTCGAGCAGGCGGCGCATGGCACGCTGAAAGGCGGCTTTGTCAGCGCTGACCTCGACCGGCTCCGCAATGCCGTCGAGGCACTGGCCTGGGTCGACCGCGCCCGCGTGCAGCGGCTGTGGCCGGATCGCATCCAGGTGGAAATTGTCGAGCAGCAGGCTGCTGCGCGCTGGGGCGACGACGGCCTGCTGAATACGCGCGGCGAACTGTTCGCCAACGGCGTGCGCCACGTGCCGCCTGAACTGCCACGGCTCGACGGCCCAGAGGGCAGCGAGTGGCAGGTCGCGCAGCGCTATCTCGCAATCCAGGGACGACTGGTCGAGCAGGGGCTGCGGGTCGCGGCGCTGCGTCTCGACGCGCGCGGCGCCTGGGAAATGGACCTGTCGAATGGCGTGACCGTGCGTCTCGGGCGTCGTCAGGTCGACGAACGGATGGACCGCCTGGTGCAGGTCGCCGCCCAGGTCATCGCGGGGCGCGCGGCGGAGATCGCTTACGTAGACATGCGTTACTCGAACGGGTTTTCCATCGGCTGGCGTCGCAATGGCTAAGCGATCCGACCGCAATCTGATCGTTGGGCTCGACATCGGCACGTCGAAAGTCGTCGCCATGGTCGGCGAAATGCACACCGACGGCAGCCTCGAGGTGATCGGGCTCGGCTCGCATCCGTCGCGCGGACTGAAGAAAGGCGTGGTCGTCAACATCGACTCGACGGTGCAGTCGATCCAGCGCGCAGTCGAGGAAGCCGAGCTGATGGCGGGCGTCGAGATCCGCTCGGTATTCACCGGCATCGCCGGCAGTCACGTCAGGAGCCTCAATTCCCACGGCATCGTCGCGATAAAGGACAAGGAAGTCACGGGCGGCGATGTCGCGCGGGTCATGGACGCCGCTCAGGCCGTGCCGATCCCGGCCGACCAGAAGATCCTGCACGTGCTGCCGCAGGAATTCATCATCGACGGGCAGGAAGGCATCCGCGAGCCGATCGGCATGTCGGGCGTGCGGCTCGAGGCACGCGTGCACATCGTCACCGGCGCCGAGAGCGCGGCACAGAACATCGTCAAGTGCGTGCAACGCTGCGGGCTCGAGGTTGAGGACATCGTGCTCGAGCAACTCGCCTCGTCATTAGCGGTGCTGACCGACGACGAAAAGGACCTCGGCGTCTGCCTGGTGGATGTCGGCGGCGGCACCACCGATATCGCCGTGTTTTCGAGCGGCGCGATCCGCCACACCGCAGTGATACCGGTCGCCGGCGATCAGGTCACGAATGACATCGCAGTCTCGATGCGCACGCCGACGCCGTATGCGGAGGAAATCAAGATCCGCTACGCCTGCGCGCTGTCGCAGCTCGCGAATCCAGACGAGACGATCGAGGTTCCGAGTGTCGGCGACCGGCCGCCGCGCCGGCTCGCGCGCCAGACGCTCGCCGAGATCGTCGAGCCGCGCTACGAAGAGCTGTTCACGCTGATCCGCGACGAACTGCGGCGCTCCGGATTCGAAGAGGCGATCGCGGCCGGCGTGGTGCTGACCGGCGGCAGCGCAAAGATGGAAGGAGCGGTCGAGCTGGCCGAGGAAATCTTCCACATGCCGGTGCGGCTCGGCAGCCCAGCTGGCGTTACCGGTCTCGGCGATGTCGTGCGCAATCCGATCCACGCGACCGGCGTGGGTCTCCTGCTTTACGGCCGGGCGAATCTCGGCCAACTGGCGCCGAAACTCGTCGGCGACGGAGTCAAGTCGGTAGTTGAGCGAATGAAGTCGTGGTTCCAAGGATATTTCTAGCGGAGGAGCGTACATGTTTGAACTGATGGATACATACAGCCAGACGGCTGTCATCAAGGTGATCGGCGTGGGCGGAGGCGGTGGCAATGCCGTGTCGCACATGGCGAAGTGCGGTGTCGAAGGCGTCGAGTTCATCTGCGTGAACACCGACGCACAGGCGCTGAAGCACTCGCAGGTGAAGAGCTCGCTGCAGATCGGATGCAACATCACCAAGGGTCTCGGCGCCGGGTCGAACCCGGAGGTCGGCCGGCAGGCGGCGATGGAGGATCGCGACCGGATCATCGAGCTGATCGAAGGCTGCGACATGCTGTTCATCACGGCAGGCATGGGTGGCGGCACGGGCACCGGCGCGGCGCCGGTCGTCGCGCAGGTCGCGCGCGAACTCGGGATATTGACGGTTGCCGTCGTCACCAAGCCATTCACGATGGAAGGTGGCAAGCGCCAGTCGATTGCCGACAACGGCATCACCGAGTTGTCGCGGCACGTCGATTCGCTGATCACGATCCCGAATCAGAAGCTGCTGACGGTGCTGGGTGGCTCGACGACACTGCTCGAGGCGTTCAAGCGCGCCAATGAGGTGCTGCAGGGCGCCGTGCAGGGCATCGCCGAGCTGATCACGCGGCCGGGCCTGATCAATGTCGACTTCGCCGACGTGCGTACCGTGATGTCCGAGACCGGGCTCGCGATGATGGGCTCCGGTGTCGGCACCGGCGAGAATCGCGCCCGCGCGGCCGCCGAGATGGCGGTGTCGAGCCCGCTGCTCGAGGACATCGATCTGGCGGGTGCGCACGGCATCCTCGTCAATGTCACCGCGGGTCTCGACCTGTCGATTGGCGAGTTTGAGGAGGTTGGCAACACCGTCAAGCAGTTCGCGGCCGACGATGCAACCGTCGTGGTTGGCACTGTCATCGACCCGAAACTGGAAGGCGAGTTGCGCGTCACCGTGGTCGCGACCGGTCTCGGCCGCGTCCAGGTCAAGGGCGCGGCACCGCTCGCAGCGCCGAGCGTAACGACGGGCGTGGCGCGGCGTCCTGGCGACGTCAAGCTGGTCAGCGGTCGTGGCAGGGCGGCACCGCCCGACTACAGCCACCTCGACCGGCCGGCGATTCAGCGTCAGACAAAACGCGCGGTCGGCGACGGACTCCGGGCCGACTTTACCTCGGAGGACGTGCTCGACATCCCGGCATTCCTGCGTCGTCAGGCCGACTGACGCCGCCGTGATCCGGGCGAACGAAGGACGAGGCCTGCGGGCCGCACGCATGCGGCTGCGGGCGCGACGTTCGGCGACGGGCCGACGCGCCGAGCGCGCGCGCGCTGCGAGCAGTCGCGACCCTCCGTCATGAATCCGGGACGACAGCTGCCGGCCTTTCTCCGCTGGCCGGCGGCCTGTCGCACCGGGTGATGTGCTAGATTCCAGCCTAAAGGCGACCGATGGCTCTGCAACGAACCCTACGTAATTCGATACGCGCGAGCGGCATCGGGCTGCACACAGGCCGCAAGGTCCTGATGGTGCTCAGGCCCGCGCCGCCCAACACCGGCATCGTGTTCCGGCGCGTCGATCTCGATCCGCCCACCGATATCCCGGCACGCGCGACCAACGTGACGGAAACCAATCTCGGCACGACGCTTGCGGTCGGCGAGGCCAGCGTCTCGACCGTCGAGCACTTGCTGTCGGCGTTCGCCGGGCTCGGCCTTGACAACTGCTTCATCGAACTGACCGCGGGCGAAGTGCCGATCATGGACGGCAGCGCGGGTCCCTTCGTATTCCTGATCCAGTCGGCCGGCATCGAGGATCAGAGCGCACCGAAGCGCTTCGTGCGCGTGCGGCGTCGCGTTGAGGTCGAGGACCGCGACAAATGGGCGCGTTTGGATCCGCACGAGGGCTTCCGCGTCAACTTCGAGATCGAATTCGACCACCCGGTGTTTCGCCGCCATGCGCAGCGTGCATCGATGGATTTCTCGACCACGACATTCCTGCGGGAAGTCAGCCGCGCGCGGACCTTTGGCTTCATGCGCGATCTCGAGTACCTGCGGGCGCGCAATCTGGCGCTCGGCGGGACCCTCGACAACGCCATCGTCCTCGACGACTACCGCATCCTCAATGAGGACGGGTTGCGCTATGAAGACGAGTTCGTGCGCCACAAGATCCTCGACGCGATCGGCGACCTGTACCTGCTGGGCCATTCGCTGATCGGCGAGTTCACCGGCTACAAGTCCGGCCACGCGCTGAACAACCTGTTGTTGCGAACTCTGCTTGCCGATGCCACGTGCTGGGAAGAAGTCACCTTCAGGGATGGCGGCACGGCGCCCATCTCTTACGTCGGCACCGCGCACGCGACCGCCTGATCAGGCGCGGTCCGAGCGTATCTTCACGACCACGCGCTCTATTGCGGTGCCGAGCTCGGCGGCGAGCCGGTCCTTGAAACGCGGCGCCAGGTAGCGCAGGCGCGTTCCCCAGGCGGCTGAGCGGACCAGCACGGTCAGTGTCCCATCCCGCATCACGGCACCCCAGACCTCCTGGGCGAGCTCAGGCGGCAGCTGCCCCTTGAGCCCCGCCAGGGTCCTGTTGGCCTCGAGCGTGCCCTCACGCAGCCGCCTGAGCATTCCCTGGCCATGCGCCAGCAAGTCACTGACAGGCGTCAGTTTTTTCAAGGATCACCGCGCCGGGCGGCTGTCTGGCTACGAAAGTACTTGAGTTTCAAGGCTTTTTTTGGCATTTTGCGCCGCATATGGGGTCTCCGCGGGGGCCCCCCGACCGGCAATCATGGCGCGCGCCCGTTGGCTGACGCCGAGGCGAATAGTAACCGCCGGCCGGCGCAAAGGGAGCCGTAGAGCACTTGCAAAGCATGACGCCCAGTGGTTCGGCCTGGCTCGGCAGCGCGAAGCATTCCCGCTGGCGCCCGCTATTGTTATCTATTGGCGGTCTCGCGTTGCTGGCGCTCCTGGCCTCTGCCTTTGTCGCGGGCAGCCGCTATGGCAGCACCGGCCCGCTCGGCGAGTTGACGCTGGCGCGCTGGGATGAGGACCTTGCGACGCAGCGCGCGACGCTCGAGAAGACCCGCGTGGTCGTCAACGATGAGGTCGCTGCGCTCGCGACCCGGGTCGGCAGGATGCAGGCACAGCTGATGCGTCTCGATGCCCTGGGCCGCCAGCTCACCGAGGTCGCCAAGCTCAATCGCGGCGAGTTCGATTTCGACCATCCGCCCGCGGTCGGCGGGCCGCGAACGGAAGCAGGCTCCGGCCCCGTCGTGCCGGTGCTCGAGGACATGCTCGATTCTGTGGGCGCGGCGATCGACGATCGCGGCCGCCAGCTGAACGCGCTCCAGAACCTGATCCTGACACGCGAGCTCGCGCGGCAGATCGTGCCGGGTGGACGCCCGGTCGAATCAGGGTATATCTCCTCGTTGTACGGACAACGGACGGATCCGTTCGACGGCCGCAATGCCTTCCATGCGGGTCTTGATTTCGCGGGCACGCCCGGCACGCGCGTACTCGCGGTCGCCGACGGTATCGTCAGTCATGCGGGTATCGATGGCGGCTACGGCCGCCTGATCGAGATCACGCATGGCAATGGCTATGTCACCCGTTACGCACACAATGCAAAACTGCTGGTGGAGCCCGGCCAGACGGTGAAGCGCGGCGATCCGATTGCGCTGATGGGCTCCACGGGTCGCTCGACCGGAACCCATCTGCACTTCGAAGTGCTCCGTGACGGCCGCCCGGTCAATCCGATGTCCTTCGTTCGCCGCTGATCTTGACGGTCTGAACGAAATCCCCCAGGGCGAGTCGTAGTAAACTACCGGTTTTTTCCGGTGGCCCCAGTGGGAACCTGTCCCGACTGACCCTCCCGGTTCGAGGTCCCAGGCGCGTGTGGAAAATCTTTCCGCGGATATTCGGCAGCCGTAACCAGCGGCTGCTGCGTCAGTACGATCGCCGCGTAGCCGAGGCGAACGGCTACGCCGACGCGTTTGCTGCGATGACTGACGGGCAATTGCTCGCACAGACCGGAAAGTTGCGCGCGCGTCTCGTCGCGGGCGACTCGATCGATGACGTGCTGCCCGAGGCATTCGCGACCGTGCGCGAAGCCGCGACACGCTCGGTCGGGTTGCGCCCCTTTGACGTGCAGCTGATCGGCGGCATGGTGCTGCACGAAGGCAAGATCTCCGAGATGCGTACCGGCGAGGGCAAGACGCTGGTCGCGACATTGCCCGTCTACCTGAATGCGCTTTCCGGCCTGGGCGTGCATGTCGTCACGGTCAATGAATACCTCGCCCAGCGTGACGCCGAGTGGATGGGGCCGATCTACCGCTTTCTCGGCCTTACGGTCGGGGTGATCACGAGCGGCCAGCCGCCCACCGACAAGCGCGCCGCCTACGCCTGCGACGTGACCTACGGCACCAACAATGAATTCGGCTTCGACTACCTGCGCGACAATCTGGCGTTCCGTCTCGAGGACCACGTCCAGCGCGGCCAGCACTACGCGATCGTCGACGAGGTGGACTCGATCCTGATCGACGAGGCACGCACGCCGCTGATCATCTCCGGACCGGCCGAGGAAAGCACCGAGCTTTACGTCAAGATCAACGAGCTGGTGCCGCGCTTCAAGCGCCAGGCGCTGGAGGACGGCGAGGGCGAATATTTCGCCGACGAGAAGACGCGCCAGGTGCACCTGTCAGAGACGGGATTCGAGAAGGCTGAGGAACTGATGCTGGAGGCGGGACTGCTGCGCGCAGGCGAAAGTCTCTACGACCCGGCCAGCATCCGGCTGATGCACCACCTGAATGCAGCGCTGCGCGCGCACGTGCTTTACAACAAGGACGTCGAGTACATCGTGCGCGGCGGCGAGGTCATCATCGTCGACGAGTTCACTGGCCGCACGATGCCGGGACGGCGCTGGTCCGACGGCCTGCACCAGGCCGTCGAAGCCAAGGAAGCCGTGCGGATCCGCGAGGAAAACCAGACCATCGCATCGATCACCTTCCAGAATTATTTCCGCCTCTACCAGAAGCTCGCCGGCATGACCGGCACGGCGGACACCGAGGCCTTCGAATTCCAGCAGATCTACGGGCTCGAGGTCGTCGTCGTGCCGACCCACAAGCTGATGATCCGCAAGGACCAGCCGGATCTCGTCTACCTGAACCAGAAGGACAAGTTCGCGGCGATCATCGAGGACATCCGCGACTGCGTGACGCGTGGGCAACCGGCGCTGGTTGGCACGGCCTCGATCGAGACCTCGGAACTGCTCTCCGGCCTGCTGCGCGAAGGCGGGATCACGCACCAGGTCCTGAATGCCAAGCAGCACGAGCGCGAGGCGATGATCATCGCGCAGGCCGGGCGGCCTGCCAGCGTGACGATCGCGACCAACATGGCTGGCCGCGGCACCGACATCGTGCTGGGCGGCAATGTGCAGAAGCAGATCGAGCAGCTGCGCAAGGACGCGACGCTCGAGCCGGCGCAGCTCGAAGCGCACGCCCGCGAGCTCGAGGGCGAGTGGCAGCAGCTGCATGGGCAGGTCATCGCGGCGGGCGGCTTGCACATCGTCGGCACCGAACGCCACGAGTCGCGGCGCATCGACAACCAGCTGCGCGGCCGGTCGGGTCGCCAGGGTGATCCAGGCTCGAGCCGGTTTTATCTGTCGCTCGAAGATAACCTGATGCGCATCTTCGGCGACCCGGAGCGCACCAAGTCGTTGCTGCGCACGGTTGGCATGCGTGAGGGCGAGGCCATCGAGAGCCGGATGCTGTCGCGCCAGATCGAGAATGCGCAGCGCAAGGTGGAGTCGCACAACTTCGACGCGCGCAAGAACCTGCTCGAGTACGACGACGTCGCCAATGACCAGCGCAAGGTGATCTACCGCCAGCGCACCGAGATCATGTCCACGGATGACATCGCGGGCGTCATCCGCGACGTGCGTACCGAAGTCGTGCACGGCATCGTCGCCCAGTACATCCCGCCTGAGAGCGTTGAAGAGCAATGGGATATCGCGGGACTCGAGCAGTCCGTAGAGCGCGACTTCGCCGTGCGCACAGGTCTTGCGGCCTGGCTCGGCGAGAACCCCGACCGGCGTGGTGATGAAGCGGCCACGCGGCTCCTCGATGCGATCGAGGCGGCCTACGACGCCAAGATCCAGCAGGTCGGCGAGCCGGTGATGCGCCACCTGGAGCGTGCGGTGATGCTGCAGCAACTCGATGGCCACTGGCGCGAGCACCTGGCGGGGATGGATTACCTGCGCCAGGGAATCTACTTGCGCGCCTACGCGCAGAAAAATCCGAAGCAGGAATACAAGCGCGAGGCCTTCGCGCTGTTTACTGCAATGCTTGACCGCATTCGCAACGATACGGTGATGCTGCTGCAGCGCCTGCAGGTGCGCACCGAGGAAGAGATCGAGCGCGAGGAGGCCGAGCGCCGGCGGCGCCTGCAGAGTCGGATGCAGCTGCAACATGCCGAGCCACCGGCGATCACCCCCGAGGCACGACCGGCACCCGCGACGGATGCCCCCCGCGTGCCTGGCGCAGCGGCGGCGGCTCCTGCGGCAACCGCGCCACCCTTCGTTCGTGGCGAGCGTAAGATTGGGCGCAATGAACTCTGCCCATGTGGATCGGGCAGGAAATACAAGCACTGCCACGGGGCGATACAGAGAACCGGCGGTTGAGCACAGTCTCTCCAGGAGCGGGAAAACCAGGGATGGCGGAGCTTCCGGAAATTCATGTCGTCGCCGGCGCGCTTTTTGACGCCGCTGGCCGCGTACTGATCGCACAGCGCCCGCGCGGCCGCCACATGGCCGGCCGCTGGGAATTTCCGGGCGGCAAGCTGGGTTTCGGTGAGGATCGGCTGCTGGGCTTGAAGCGCGAACTGTCCGAGGAGCTCGGTGTCACCGTTCACTCCGCCCGCCCGCTGATCCGGCTGTACCACAGCTACCCCGATCGCCGCGTGCTGCTCGACTTCTGGCGGGTCATCGAATACGCGGGCACCCCGAAAGGCCTCGATTCGCAGGCCCTTGCCTGGGTGAAATCCGACGATTTGCCGGGTCACGACCTGCTGGAGGTCGACCGCGCCATCGTGACTGCATTGCGCCTCCCGCAGCTCGCCCGCGTCATTTCAGGCGCTGCCCAGCTTGCGGCGCTCAGCGGGAGCGAAGCGCAGACGATCTTCTGGCACGTCGCGGGGTCGCCGGCCAAGCCGCTCGACGCCGCGGTCGTGCGCAGCGCGCGCGCTGCGGGGCACCGCGTTTTCGCGCTGGGCGATGGTGTCGAGGCAATTCGCATCGCCGACGCGGCCGGTGCTGACGGCGCCGTGCTGCGCCGGCACGGACAGAATCTGCATGTGGATCGCGAGGGCGCATTCCTGGTCGGAGTGGTCTGCGAGGACGAGGCCGGTGCGCTCGAGGCGATCGGCGAAGGCGCGCATTTCCTGGTGGTCGCGCCGCAGCGCGGACCGCTGCAGCATCGCGAGCTGCAACATCTCTGCGAGGTCGTCGGCATCCCGGTGTTCGCCGGATGGTACCCGGATGCGCGCCGCCTCGAGCAACTGCAGATGGCCGGCGCGCACGGCTGCGTAGTGATCACGACCAAACGAGGTTGATGGGGTGATGGGTGCCGGGTCGCAGGTTCGGGTGATGGGTGCCGGGTCGCAGGTTCGCAGGTTCGCAGGTTTCGTCCGGCTATTGGAACCTGCGAACCTGCGACCCGGCACCCAAATGGCGATCGAAGAAATCCAGGATCGTGTTCCAGCCGTGGATGCCGGTTTCCTTGAAGCTGAGCGCCCCGTGCTTGCTGCCCGGGTAGGGCATCACCTCGAATGTCCGTCCTGCGGCGACCAGTTCCTTGATCAACAGCGTCGTGTGCGTGAACAGCACATTGTCATCGGCCATGCCGTGCATCACTAGCAGCCGGTCGCGCAGCGCTCCGGTGTAGGTCAGCACATTGGACTGCCGGTAGCCATCGGCATTTTCGTCCGGCATGCCGAGATAACGCTCGGTGTAATGCGTGTCGTAGAGCCGCCAGTCGGTCACCGGCGCACCGGCGACGCCGGCCGCGAATGTGCCGGGCGACTGCATCATCAGCATCAACGTCATGTAGCCGCCATAGCTCCAGCCAAAGACACCGACGCGCGCCGGGTCCACAAATGGTTGTTGCTTGAGCCATGCGATGCCCTTCAGCTGGTCCACGACCTCGACGCCGCCCAGGTGCCGGTACAGCGCGGTCGTGAAGGCCTTACCGCGCCCGCCCGCGCCACGATTGTCGATCGCGAAGACGATATAGCCGCGTTGCGTGAAGAGCTGCGCGCTCTGGCCGCCGCGCCGCTCGCCCCAGCGTCGTTGCACGGTCTGCACCGTCGGCCCGCCATACACCAGGAGGATCGCCGGGTAGCGGCGGCCCGGCTCGTAACCAGCGGGCTTGTACAGCTGCCAGTAGAGTGGCGTGCCGTCATCGGCCGGCAGCGTGCCGAATTCCGGCGTCACGTGCCGGTCGCGGTAGGGCGCATAGGGGTGCTGGTCGTCGAGCCGGTTCTCGATGAGCCAGGCAAGCCGCTTGCCGGTTGCGTCATGCAGCGAAAGCTGCGGCGGCTGCATCGGATCACTGTAACCCAGCAGATAGCGCCTCGCGTCCTGTGACATCGTGACGTTGTGCCAGCCGTCCTGTGACGTCAGCAACCGCGGTGCGCGCGCGCTGCCTGCATCGAGACTGGCGACATAGAGCTGCCGCTCGAGTGGTGTCTTCAGCGTCGCCATGAAATAGACGCGGCCGCGCTTTTCATCGATGCCGCGCACGGCGGGCGCCTGCGATTCGCCGATGACGTCCCAGTCACCGGCGGTGACGGCACCCTTCGGCCTGCCGTCATAGCCGTAACGGTACAGGTGATTGTGTCCGGTCCTTTGCGATGCCCACAGCAGCTCCTTGCGGCGCGGCAGGAAATAAAGATCGTCGTGCAGGTCCACCCAGGTGTCGCTCATCTCCGAGAACAACAGGCGTCCGCTGCCACCTGTGACCGGAAAACTCAGCAGGTCGAGGCGTTTCTGGTCCCGCGCCTGGCGCTGAACCAGGAGCTGGTCGCCCTCGGGAAACCAGTTCACGCGCGCGAGGTAGTGATCGGTGCGGCCGAGATCCGCCCAGGCGATCTCACCGGTATCCAGGGCGAGCACGGCAAGCCGGACTTCCGCATTCGCGGCGCCCGCGGCCGGATAGCGCTGGCGCAGCACGCGAAATCCATCTGCGTGGACCTCGAAACGCTCGAGTTCGGCGACCGGCGATTCGTCCACGCGCGTGAATGCGATGTGCCGTTCATCGGGCGACCACCAGTATCCGGTGTTTCGATTCATCTCCTCCTGCGCGATGAACTCGGCGACGCCATGACTGATGAGCCCGCCACCGCCGCTCGTGAGCCGCCGTTCTGCGCCGGTCGCAATTTCGACGGCATAAAGATCCTGGTCGCGGATGAAGCTGACATAGCGGCCTTTCGGCGAATACTGCGGGTCGGTCTCGTAGGGCTCGGTCGCCGTCAGCCGCCGCACGGCGTCGTTCGCCGGCCTGGAAAGATCGTAGTGGTACAGGTCGCCGCCGAGCGGGAACAGCAGCGCGCGCGAATCCGGCGCCCACTGATATTCGACGATGCCACGCAGCGCCGCGATGCGCTGGCGCTCGCGGCGTGCTTCTTCCTCGGCCGACAGGGTCTCATGTGCCTGCGCGAGACTGCGCGAATCGACCAGCAGGCGATGCTGGCCTGCGGCGATGTCGTAGGCCCACAGGTCGAAGACCTGCGGATCGTCGTCCTTGGCCCGCAGATAGGACACGAGCGCGCCATCCGGCGAAAACCGCACCTGGCGCAGCGAGGGTCCCTGCAGGTCGGGCGCATCGAACAGCCGCTCGACCGTCAGGTCGCGAGCGCCGGCGGCGGCGGTCAAGGCAAGGCTTGCCGTGATTCCAATCACAAATGAACGCATCGGTACTCCGTCCGGTCGCAGATGGATCTTGCTATTGCGGGGGTTTGTTAGACTTCGCTCGCACGACCCGCATGGAGTGTAAGCACGGTGCGCATCTATGTCATATCCGGTTTCGCCCTGGCCATCCTGGCCACTTGGCCGACCATGAGCGCGGTCCACGATCCATCGGCCCTGCAATATCCGGCGGCGGCGCGCGGGTTGGTCGTCGATGAGCATCACGGCACGAAAGTTGCCGACCCCTACCGCTGGATGGAAACACCGGGGCCGGATGTCGCGGCCTGGGTGGCCGCCGAGAACGAGCTTTCGCAGCCTTACCTTGACGCAATCCCTGCGCGCGAAGCAATCCGCGCGCGGCTGACCGAGCTTTGGGACTATGAGCAGTACGGCTACAGCTGGCTCGACGAAAAGTCGCGCGTACCGGTCAAGCGTGGCGGCCGCTACTTTTACGTCGAGAAGAGCGGCAAGCAGAATCAGGGCGTCCTCTACTGGGCGCCGGCGGTGGATGCGACGCCGCGCGTGCTGGTCGATCCCAACACGTTTTCCAAGGATGGGACGGCATCGCTCGCGGACTACTCGATCAGCCCCAATGGACGCTACGTCGCCTACGCAGTATCCGATGGCGGCACCGACTGGGATACCTGGCATGTGCGGGAAGTCGACACGGGACGAGACTTGCCGGATCTGATCCGCGACACCAAGTTCACAGGTGTGTCCTGGATGCCGGACGCGAGTACCTTCTACTACTCGCGCTATCCCAGGGGTGCGGACGGCCGCGGCGACGACCAGCAGCAGGTCAGCGTCTACCGGCATCGGCTCGGCACCGCCCAAGAGGCCGATGAGGCCGTCTACGCGACGCCGGAGAACCCGCGCCACAATCCCTATGGCCTGGTATCGCAGGACGGGCGCTGGCTGGTGTTCGTCATCTCCTACGGCTTCGACTCGAATGCGATCCACCTGCGCGACCTGTCAAAGCCTGATGCGCCCGTCGCGCGGATACTGGACAAGTGGGACGGCATCTACGACTTTCTCGGCGCGATGGACGGGCGGCTCTATTTCAAGACCACGCAGGGCGCGCCGCGCGGACGCGTGATCGCGATCGATCCCGCATCACCTGCAGCCGTTGAAGTCGTGCCGGAGGCGGCTGCGAGGCTCTATCAGGCGAGCCTGGCCGGCGGTCATGTGATCGCCAATTACCTGGATGATGCGCGCTCGCGCCTGCGCGTCTACCGCATGGATGGCAGCTTGCGCGGCGAGATCCAATTGCCGGGCCTCGGCACGGTGACCGGTTTCCCGGATGCGCCGCAGGAAAACGAGACCTTCTTCGCCTATACGGACTACCTGACACCGCTGGCACTCTATCGCTACGACGTCGCGAAGGACGAGGTCCAGCCATTCCGGCGGCCGCAGGTGCCATTCGATGCAAGCCCCTATGTGACCGAGCAGGTCTTCTACACGAGCAGGGACGGCACGCGCATTCCGATGTTCATCACGCGGCGTCGCGACACGGTGATGAATGGCGCCAATCCGACGCTGCTGTACGGCTATGGCGGCTTCGACGTTTCACTGACACCGGTCTACAGCCCGGTCTATGCGGCCTGGCTCGAGCGCGGCGGCATCTATGCGGTCGCGAATTTGCGCGGCGGCGGCGAGTACGGCGCCGAATGGCACGAGGCCGGCACCAAAACACACAAGCAGAATGTATTCGACGATTTCATCGCGGCCGCGGAATGGCTGGTGGCCAATCGCTATACCTCGTCTTCGCGGCTCGCGATCCACGGCCGCAGCAATGGCGGCCTGCTGGTTGGCGCCGTGATGGCGCAGCGACCGGAGCTTTTCGGCGCTGCATTGCCGGGTGTCGGCGTGATGGACATGCTGCGCTATCACACGGCCAGCGCGAATGCCTACGCCTGGTCGAGCGACTACGGCACGGTCGAGGACCCGGACCAGTTCCGCGCCTTGCTGGCCTATTCCCCGGTGCAGAACCTGAAGCCGGGCCGCTGCTATCCGCCGACGCTCGTGACGACCGCGGACCACGACGACCGCGTCGTGCCCTGGCACAGCTTCAAGTTCACGGCGGCGCTGCAGTACGCGCAGCGTGACTGCACGAATCCGGTGCTGGTGCGCATCGAGACGCGTGCCGGCCATGGCGCGGGCAAGCCGGCCTGGATGCAGATCGAGGACTGGGCGAACCAGTGGGCCTTCCTCGCAAAACACCTAGGCATGCAAGGAGGCAGCTGACAAAAGGGGCGTCCGCTTTTGTCAGTGCTTCAAAGCGTCGGCATCACTATCTGCGTCGGGGATCTCCACTGATTCGCCGGGTATGGCGTGGTGTTCTTCGAGCCAGGCGCCGAGATCGATCAGCTTGCAGCGCTCGCTGCAGAATGGGCGCCAGGGATTGTCACGCCATTCGCACTGACGTTTGCAATGCGGGCAATTGACCAGGGTCGCCATCGCGATCAGTAGCAGGTCGTCAGTACGAAGCGCACATCCTCGGTCGTCTGCACGGGCCGGCTGTGCACGCTGTTCCAGCGCAGGAAGCGCAGGCTGCAGCGGTGATGGCTGCCGCTGACCTCGGGATAGAGCTTCGAGCCGCCTGGCAACGTGAGGCGCACGAGTTGTACCGGCCGCTCGCGCTCGAACACGATCTGGTAGACGCCACCCGGCGCGAGCTCATCGCGCGGCACGGCGTTCTCGCGCGTGATCCACAAAAGTTCCGAGACCGATTCGCACAGTGGACGGATCGTGGCCAGCCAATCCGCGAGATCGATCTCGCGCAGGTCCGGATCGAGATTGAGCCAGTGATAATAATCGGGCAGGTCGAATTCACAGGTGCCGCCCGGGATCGCGCTGCGATGCTTGATCGCATTCAGGAATTCGGACTCGCGCAGCCGCTGCATGAAGTTCGCACCGGCGGCATTCAGTTCCTCGCGTCGGCGTACCAGCGCGGCGAGGATCGAGCGCAGCCGCGCGCCGTCTACACCAGGACGATTCTGGTAATCGCGCATCGCCGACATCTGGCGTTCGAGTTCCTTCAGCACGTCGCCGCGCGCATCGCCGCGCGAGGTGATCGCCAGGATCTCGAGCAGTCCCGCCACCGCAGAACGGCTCGACCAGGGATTCGGGACACCCGCATGGTAGGAAAGCTGCAGCCACAGGAACTCGAGCCGCATGAATGCCCGCATCCGCTCGTTGAGCGGCTGCTCGTAGGCGATCGGCTCCGGATCGACGCGGGATTCCGGGACTGGCTCGAACATGGCCCTATTCTGCGACACCGCTTCCGGCCCCGTAAACAATGTATCCCGTCCCTGGGCTTCCTGACTCATGCTTGATCCTCAGTTTTTCGCGGCCAGGCGGCGGTATTCGCGGTCGAACCCGGCGACCATTTCGACGAGTTTCGCGGGCTCCCCGTCATTTGCGATGACATCATCGGCCGCGGCCAGGCGTTCCGCGCGCGTGGCCTGCGCGGCGAGCGCGCGGGCGGCGTTTTCCCGGGTTTCGCCGTCGCGGCGCATCAGGCGCTCGATCTGCTGCTCCTCGGGGCAGTCGACGACCAGCACCCGGTCCACCAGTTCCCGGCGGCCCCCCTCGACCAGCAGCGGGATCACGAGGACCTGGTATGGGCCGGGAGCGGCGTCGGCCTGGCGGATCAGCTCCGAAATGATGGCCGGGTGCAGGATTCCCTCAACGATGCCACGTGTCGCTGCGTCCCTGAAAATGCGTTCCCGCAGGCGCTGGCGATCGAGACTGCCGTCCGTACCGAGGATCCCGCTTCCGAGCGCCTGGGTGAGCGCCGCAAGCGCCGGCTGGCCCGGCATGACGACATCCCGGGCGATCCGGTCCGTGTCGATGACCGTGGCCCCGAATTCGGTGAAAAGATCCGCGACGGTCGTCTTGCCGCTCGCGATGCCGCCGGTGAGCCCGATGCGAAGCATCCGGGCCGTCATCAGCGCAGGCCCGCGACGCCCAGGTAGCGCTCGACGATGAGCGGACCCCAGAGCATCGCAATCCAGCCGGCGCCCGCAAGATAGGGCCCGAAGGGGATCGGTACGTTACGCCCGTGGCGCCTGGCGACGATCAGCGTAAGACCGACGGCGGCGCCGACCACGGCCGACAGCAGCAGCACGAGCGGCAGCATCTGCCAGCCGAGCCACGCGCCGATCGCCGCGAATAGCTTGAAGTCTCCGTAGCCCATGCCTTCCTTGCCCGTGATGAGCCGGAAGAGCTGGAACACGACCCAAAGGATCAGGTAGCCCGCGGCGGCGCCGATCAGCGCGTCGCGAGGTGAGGTAAAGCCTGCTGTTGGCCACAGGCTTGCGAGCAGGCCGATCCACAGCAGTGGCAGCGTCAGCACATCGGGCAGGAGCTGCCGATCCAGATCGATGCCGGTCATCGCAATGAGGTACCAGCTGAAAATGAGCGCGAGCGCCGCCTGGCAACCGAAGCCGTAGTGCCAGGCGACCACGCCGCTCACGATGGCCGTCGCGAGTTCGACCAGCGGATAGCGCAACGAAATCGGAGCATTGCAGGATGCGCAACGGCCGCGCAGCGCCAGATAGCTCAGCACCGGGATGTTGTGGATCGCGCGGATCTGCGCGGAACAGGACGGGCAACGCGAACGCGGCCGGACCAGGCTGAGGGGCTCGCCCTCGGGCGCAGCAGGATGACTCGTGATCTGTGCGCATTGCGCGCGCCATTGCCGTTCCAGCATCAGCGGGAGGCGGTGGATCACCACATTCAGGAAGCTGCCGATTGCGAGGCCGCAGAACGCGGCGACGGCCGTGAATACGGCCGGGTTCGCCGCCAGCAGGCCCCAGGTCTCGCGTGATTCGATCAGATCACGGCGCCCAGCTTGAAGATCGGCAGGTACATCGCGATGACGAGACCGCCGACCAGCACGCCGAGGATCATCATGATAAGCGGTTCGAGCAAGCTCGCCAGGCCGTCGACCGCGGCATCGACCTCGAGCTCGTAGAAATCGGCGACCTTGGCGGCCATATCGTCGAGCGAGCCCGACTCCTCGCCGACCGCGATCATCTGCACGACCATGTTCGGGAAGAGCCCGGTGTTCTCCATCGCGCGTTGCAGCCGCTGGCCGGTGGCGACCTCGTCGCGCATGCGCAGGATCGCCTGTTCATAGACGATGTTGCCGGTTGCGCCGGCGACCGACTCCATGGCCTCGACCAGCGGCACGCCGGCCGAAAACATGGTGGACAAGGTGCGCGCATAGCGTGCGATTGCTGCTTTGACCAGGATCGGGCCAAGCACCGGCAGCTTCAGCATCATTCGATCCAGCACGTGGCGCATGGCGCGCGAGCGCTTCTTGAAGTAGGCGAAAGTAAATATTCCGGCGCCGAGCAGGATGCCCATCCACCATCCCTGCGCCTGCACGAACCGCGAGAGTTCGACGACCATGCGCGTGAACGCAGGCAGGTCCGCGCCAAAGCCCTTGAACAAGGACTCGAACTGCGGAATCACAAACAGCAGCAGGATCAGCGTCACGATTACGGCGACCGCGAGCACTGCGGCCGGGTAGAACAGCGCCTTCTTGATTTTCTTCTTGAGCGCTTCGGTCTTTTCCTTGTAGGTCGCGACCTTGTCCAGCAGGGTTTCGAGCGCGCCCGCCTGTTCGCCGGCCTCGACGAGATTCACGTACAGGTCGTCGAAATAAAGCGGATGCTTGGCGAGCGACTCATGCAGCGAACTGCCGCCCTCGATGTTGAGCTTGATGTCGAGGATCAGCTTCTGCATCGCCGGCTTTTCATGGCCGACGCCGACGATCTCGAAGGCCTGCACCAGCGGGATGCCCGCCGCGAGCATGGTCGAGAGCTGGCGGCTGAAGACCGCGATGTCCATGGCACTGATGCTGCCGCCGGTGCGGAACAGGCTTTGCTGCTTCTTGATCTTGACCGGGACAATGTTCTGGCGGCGCAGATCCGCACGGACCTCGTTCTCGCTCTTGGCCAGCAGGCGGCCGCGGACCTTGTTGCCCTTGCGGTCCTTGCCTTCCCAGGAATAGGGGATGTCTTTGACTGCGGCTGCGTTCTGCGCCATGGTTTCGGTCTTCCTCTACCCTGAGCCTTGAATGGTAACGCCCGGCCCGATCATTCAACTGTGATGCGGTTGACTTCTTCGAGGCTGGTCAGCCCATCCATGACCTTTTTGAGACCCGCGGTCCGGAGATTCCAGACGCCTTCCTTGTGGGCCTGGTCGCGGATATGGGGGGCGCTGCCGCCCTCCAGGATGATCCGGCCGATCGCCTCGGTGACCGGCAGCACCTCGTAGATGCCGACCCGGCCTCTATAGCCGTCGGTGCACTGGCTGCAGCCGACCGCCTTGTGGATCTTCAAATCCCCGCGCCCGATCTGGTCTTCGGTGAAGCCTTCCTTCAACAGCGCCTCGGCCGGGAGGGCCAGCGGTGCCTTGCAATTGAGGCACAGCCGCCGCGCCAGGCGTTGCGCGATGATCAGGCTGACCGAGGTCGCGATCGCATAGGGCTTGACTCCCATGTCCACCATGCGTGTCAGCGTCTGCGGCGCGTCATTGGTGTGAAGCGTCGAAAGAACCAGATGGCCCGTCTGCGCCGCCTTGATCGCGATCTCGGCGGTCTCGAGGTCGCGAACCTCGCCGACCATGATGACGTCCGGGTCCTGGCGCAGGAAGGCGCGTAGCGCAGACGCGAAGGTCAGGCCCACCTTGGGATTCACATTGACCTGATTGACGCCCGCCAGCACGATTTCCGCTGGGTCCTCGGCGGTTGAGATATTGGTGTCCTCGACATTCAGGATCGCGAGCCCGGTATACAACGAGACGGTCTTGCCGCTGCCGGTGGGGCCGGTCACGAGGATCATGCCCTGCGGCCGCGCAAGCGTCTTTAGATAAAGTTCCTTCTGGAATGGCTCGTAGCCCAGCGCGTCGATGCCCATCATCGCAGTGCTGGCGTCCAGGATGCGCAGCACGATCTTTTCGCCGAACAGCGTCGGGCAACTGCTGACGCGGAAATCGATTGAACGGTTCTTGGAGAGCCGCATCTTGATGCGGCCGTCCTGCGGCACGCGCCGTTCGGCGATGTCGAGGCGCGACATCACCTTCAGGCGCGCCGCGAGCTTGGTCGCAAGCTGTACGGGCGGCTGCGCGACCTCGTGCAGCATGCCGTCCACGCGCAGCCGGATGCGGTAGTACTTCTCGTACGGCTCGAAATGGATGTCCGATGCGTTCTTGCGGATCGCATCCACCATGATCTTGTTGACGAAGCGCACGATCGGCGCGTCTTCGACGTCGTCGCGGCCGACGGCGGCGGAGTCCATCTCGTCGTCCGCGGAAACCTCGAGATTCTCCAGGTCGAAATCGTCTTCGCCGAGCGAAGGCATCGATGTGTCGACCTGCTCGATCGCCTTCTGCACGGCGCGTTGCAGCTTGTCGTCTTCGACGATGACCGCTTCGATCGCGAGTCCGGTCTGGAACTTGATCTCGTCGACTGCGTGCAGGTTGGTGGGATCGGAGACCGCGACGTGCAGGCGCTTGCCGCGCTTGACGAGCGGAAGAATGCGGTGCTTGGAGAGCAGCTTGTCGTTGACCAGCCGGACTATGTCGAGATCGATGTTGACCGCGTCGAGGTCCAGCAGCGGGACGCCGAATTCCTGCGCGGCCGCGATCGCGATGTCACGCGCAGCGGCCAGCTCGTGGGACACGAGCCAGCTGACCAGGTGGGTCTTGCGCTCGCGGGCGCTCGCGATGGCGTCGAGCATCGCAGCCTCGTCGATCAGGCCATCCAGCACGAGGCGCTGCGGCAGGCCGCTGAGCACCGCCCGGATCGAACCCGTCATCGCGGACGCGTTTTCATTCATCCAATCAGACCGTCCCTGACATTGGCCGTCCCGAGCCCTGAATAATGTACCCCACGGGGGGTAGCAGCAATTGTTAAATCGGCAACGATGCTCCCATAAAGGCTGGGCCTGACGGGTGATGCGGGTCACAGTACCTTGGGTTCGCCCGACGGGGTACTTGCGCAAGAAGGCCCCCTCCCCTTATCGGGGAGGGGGCCTTGGCCAAAACGCTGACGCGCTAGGAAATTATATGCGGCAGACGGAAGGCAGGTACTTCGGCAGCACGGTTGTCAGACCCGCGGAATCGTCCGAGTCGTTGCCAGCCGGATCTGTGAGGTTCCCCGGAGGAACAGCCCCCCGGCCGCAACGCCAGATGACGTCCTGGTTCGTGCTGAGGTATGGCTGCAGTGCAAGGGTCCCAGCGTTAATTGCAGCGTTGGCCTCATATGGCGCCGCGTTTGAGTACGTGATGACGATCGTACCGAAGGCGGCACCGGCTGCTGCGCCGAGGTTCACACTCGAAACATACTTGCCAAACGGCGGGGTCTCAACGTCGGCGGCATCAACGATGCCCAGTTCCGTAAGAGAGATCGGCCAGGCACCGGTATTGGCAAAACGTTCGGCGACGGCAGTCTTGATCGAAGCCGCCAACGACAAACCTTCCGTGACCTGCGATCGAATCGTGTAGTCCTGATAGGCCGGGATCGCGATCGCGGCCAGGATGCCGATAATGGCCACCACGATCATCAGTTCGATGAGCGTGAAGCCCTTTTGAATAGCCTTCATTGAGTCCTCTCCTTGAGTAATGGTCAGGCGGCGCAATCGCGCCGGTGTCACTCGATAGAAGCAAGGTTCGTGCCAACGGCAGATTTTCTTCGTAAGTCGCTGTATCTACAGAAGATATGGTATCGGCGAGGCGTGGCTGGTCAGGCACTGGCGCAGGGATATGTGACGCCTGGCGTCACAAAGTGACGCAAATGGTTACTCGATTCCGAGCTTTTTGATGCGATAACGCAGGGCGCGGAAGCTGATGCCGAGCGCCTTGGCCGCAGCGGTCCTGTTGAAACGGTGCTGTTCCAGCGCCCGCAGGATCGACAGGCGCTCGATGCCGGCCAGCTGATCCTGAAGAGCCGAGCTCGCGCGCGCGTCACCCGCTGCCGCGCTCGCGGCCGGTGTCGCCCGCAGTTCGATATCGCGCCCGCGGATCGTGGTGCCGTCGCAGAGCGTCAGCGCACGTTCGAGCACGTTTTCAAGTTCGCGCACGTTGCCGGGGTAATTGTGCCCGACCAGCAGGCGCAGGCCCTCGTCCGACAACTCCGGCGCCTTGATGCTCATGCGCAGCGCGAGCCGCGCGATGATCGCGCCCGCGAGTTCCGGGATGTCGCCGAGCCGCTCGCGCAGCGCCGGCACCCTGAGTTCGATCACGTTGATGCGATAAAAAAGATCTTCGCGGAAGCGGCCGTCGGCGACCAGCTCCCCGAGATCGCGGTGTGTCGCCGACAGGATACGGACGTCTACGGGTTGCTCGTGCTGCTCACCCACCGGCCTGGCGGTCTTTTCCTGGATCAGGCGCAGCAGCTTGACCTGCATCCCGAAAGGCAGGTCCGCGACCTCGTCGAGAAACAGCGTGCCCCCTTCCGCGGCCTGCACGAGACCCGGCTTGTCGGCTACGGCGCCGGTAAAACTGCCTTTCCGGTGACCGAAGAGTTCGCTTTCCATCAGTTCCGAAGGAATCGCGCCGCAGCTGACCGGCACGAATGGGGCGTCCTTCCGCGAGCCGCTTTCGTGGATCAGCCGGGCGACCAGTTCCTTGCCGGTGCCGGACTCGCCGGTGATATGCACGGGCGCCTGGCTGCGCGCCACGCGGCCGATCAGGGCCCACAACTTCTGCATCGGCTCGGAATCGCCGAGCAGGCGCCTGCCGCCGTCGGTGGTGCGCCGGCCATCGGCAAGCTTCAGCGCCTGGTTGACCAGCTTGCGAAGGTCCGAGATATCGAGCGGCTTCGACACGAAGTCGAAAGCGCCGAGTTTCAGCGCGCGCACGGCTGCCTCGACGTGGCCATGCGCCGTGATCACGGCGACCGGCAACTCGGGTGTATTCGCCTGGATCCATTCCAGCAGCTCGATGCCGTCGCCGTCCGGCAGGCGCAGGTCGGTCAGGCACAGCGAGTAGTCCTGGTGGCCCTGAAGTGCGCGACGCGCGGCGGCGAGGTCGTGCACGGCATTTGAATCAACATCCATGCGGGCGAGCGTCAGCGCCAGTAGCTCGCACAGATCCGGCTCATCGTCGACGATCAGTGCTCTGGGATTGGCCATGGCAATCAGGATTGTTCCCAGCGCTGCGGGTCCGCGAAAACGATCCGGAAGACGCTGCCGCCACCCGGGCGCGGCTCAAACACGAGCAGCGCGCCATTGCACTGTGCGAGCTCGCGCGCAATGAAGAGCCCGAGCCCCGTGCCGCTGGCGCGCGACGTGAAGAAAGGCTCGAAAATGCGGTCGGTCAGCGAGGCCTCGATTCCGGGGCCGCGATCCAGCACCTCGAGGAATGGCCGCTTGCTGCCCGCGAGCCGGCCGACCCGCAATTCGAGGCGGTCGCTCTCGCTCTGCACGGCGTAGCGGAAGGCGTTCTCGCAGAGATTCCACAGGATCTGCCGCAGGTGCGATGGGTCCACGCGGACCTCGAGATCCGGTTCCGGCATCTCGAACAGCAGCTGTTCCGCCCTGTGGCTGCCCGTGGCCACGAATTCCTGTACGAAGTCGATCAGCCACTCGCCGAGCGGCATGCGCTCGGGACGCGTGGTCTCGCGGCGCGCGAGCTGCTGCACATTGCCGATGATGGTGCTCACGCGCTCGGCATTGGCCTTGATGATCTCGGTCATGCGCCTGCCCGACACGGAAAGCTGCGGGTCCTCCGCCAGCAACTGCCCCGCATGGCTGATCGCCCCGACGGGATTCCGGATCTCGTGCGCGATGCTCGCCGAGAGCCGCCCGAGCGCCGCGAGCCGCGCCTGCTGGATGCTGTCGTCGAGCGCCGTCAGGTCCTCGAGGAAGACCAGTACCGGCGGCGACCGCCCCTGGCCCAGCGGCGCGAAATGCGGCCGCACTTCCCTGACCCCGTCCGCGGCCAGCAGATTGCCACCCGTCGTATCGATTTCCGGCGGGCCCTGGCGCCACCTCGTCAGCAGGTACAGGAGTCGCGGCGATACCTCGCCGACGAGCGCATTCCCGCTCGCATCGCCCCCAAGAATCTGCCGCGCCGATTCGTTGATCAGCCGGATGCGATCCTGCTCGTCCACCACGACCAGGCTCTCGCGCAACCGCTCGACGATGTACTGCGAGAGTTCAGCGAGATTTGCGAGGTCGATGTCGCGCTGGCGCACCAGCGCCTCGCTCTCGCGCAGCCGTCTGGCGAGCGGCGCCGCGGCGAGCGCCGCGATGAATATCACCACACCCAGCATGCCGGCCTGGGCCAGGTCCGAAGGATCGACGAAGCCGCCGATCGAGAGCGCGAGCTGCTGGCCGAGCACGAAGAGTGCGGCGATCGCCGCGATCGTCGTCGCCGTGCGGTTCGGCAGCAGGATGCTGACGGCAGCAACCGGCATGATCAGCAGCAAACCGACGCCGCTAGCGGCGCCAGAGCTCGTGAATAGCAGCATCGTCACCGCGACGACGTCGAAGGCGATGTGGATGAAGGCCTGCACGCGCAGGCTGGGCCAGCGCCGCTTCAGGAGACCGATGCAGATCACGCCGGTCGCGAACCACGCGGCGAGAGTATAGAAGTAGTGCGAAAAAAATCCGGGGCCCTGCGAATACGGCCGCGAGCCCAGCGCGACCAGCACCGACAGCACTGACGGGACCGACAGCCGATAGAGGTTCAGAAGGCCCAGCACGCGCCAGGCCAGCTCCGGATCGCCGGGCGCGCGTTCGATGTCCCCCGGACTTTTCACGGCGGCACTCTAGCACGCAGCACCGCGGGCGCCTCTGCGGCGCCCTGCGATTGCGACGTGGTTCAAGCCTCCCGTTACAATGCCGCAATGAACCTGCACGAGTACCAGTCAAAGCGGATATTCGACGAGTACGGCATCGCCGTGCCGAAGGGAAGGATCGCCGCGAGCGAACCGGAAGCCGTCGCCGCGGCCCGGGAACTGGCAGGCCCGGTCTGGGTCGTCAAGGCCCAGGTCCATGCCGGCGGCCGCGGCAAGGCCGGCGGCGTCAGGCTTTGCCGGTCAGCGCAGGAAGTGGGCCGGGCCGCGGCGGCGATGCTGGGACAGCGCCTGGTCACCAAGCAGACGGGCGCCGCTGGCCTTCCGATCAATCTGGTCTATGTCGAGTCCGGCAGCGCCATCGAGCGCGAGTTGTATCTCAGCCTGCTGCTGAACCGCGAGCGCGGGCGCATTGCCTTCGTTGCCTCGGCTGCAGGCGGCATGGACATCGAAGAAGTCGCAGCGCACGAGCCGGAAAAGATCCTGCGCGCCGATATCGATCCGGCCGCCGGGCTGCAGAGCTATCAATGCCGGCGCCTGGCATTCGGCCTCGGGCTCGCCGGTGGGCAGGTCGCGGAATTCGAGCGCATCGCGCGCGCGCTCTACAGGCTCTACCTCGACCGCGACCTCAGCCTGATCGAGATCAACCCGCTGATCGTGACGAAGGATGGCCAGCTCGTGGCACTCGACGCCAAGATCAACGCCGAGGCGAATGCGCTCTACCGCCAGCCCGCGCTCGTCCTGCTTCGCGATCCCTCGCAGGAAGACGCCAGGGAGCGCGCGGCCTCCGAGCACGATCTCAACTACGTCTCGCTCGACGGCAACATCGCCTGCATGGTCAATGGCGCGGGCCTCGCGATGGCGACCATGGACCTGATCAAGCTGCATGGCGGCGCACCGGCCAACTTCCTCGATGTCGGCGGCACGGCGACCGCCGAGCGCGTGACCGCGGCATTCCGCCTGATTCTTTCGAATGAACGCGTACGCGCCGTGCTGGTGAACATTTTCGGCGGCATCGTGCGTTGTGACGTAATCGCGGAGGGCATCGTGCAGGCGGTCCAGCAGGTCGGTGTCACGGTACCCGTGATCGTCCGGCTCGAGGGCACCAATGCCGATCGCGCGCGCAAGATCCTGTCGGCGAGCAAGCTTGCGATCACGCCGGCAAAGGACCTCACCGATGCGGCGACCAAGGCCGTGCGCTCTGCCTCCCGCGGGGCGCGCCGATGAGCATCCTGGTCAATCGCAAGAGTCGCGTGATCTGCCAGGGATTCACCGGCAAGCAGGGCACATTCCATTCGGAGCAGGCCATCGCCTACGGCACCAATCTGGTTGGCGGCGTGACGCCCGGCCGCGGCGGTGAGCGCCACCTCGATCGCCTGGTGTTCAATACCGTGCACGACGCGGTGGCGGCGACGGGCGCCGATGTCAGCATGATCTACGTGCCGGCGCCATTCGCGGCCGATGCGATCCTCGAGGCCGCCGACGCAGGCATCCGCCTGATCGTCTGCATCACCGAGGGAATACCGGTCAACGACATGATCAAGGTGAAGGCTGCGCTCGCCGGGCAACGATGCCGGCTGGTCGGCCCCAATTGCCCGGGCGTGATCACACCGGGCGAATGCAAGGTCGGCATCATGCCCGGCTTCATCCACAAGCCCGGGCGCGTCGGCATCGTGTCGCGCTCCGGCACGCTGACTTACGAAGCGGTGTTCCAGACCACCAATCTCGGGCTGGGGCAGAGCAGTTGCGTCGGTATCGGCGGCGACCCGGTGCGCGGCATGAATTTCGTGGATGTCATCGGGCTCTTCGAGAAGGACGAGGACACCGAAGGCATCGTGATGGTCGGCGAGATCGGCGGCAGCGACGAGGAGGCGGCCGCCGGTTACATCCGCCGCCATGTCTCGAAACCCGTCGTCGCCTATATCGCGGGCGTCACGGCGCCCCCCGGCAAGCGCATGGGCCATGCGGGCGCCGTTATCGCGGGCGGCAAGGGCGCGGCCGAAGACAAGTACACGGCGCTCGAAGCCGCGGGTGTGCGCACCGTGCGTTCGCCTGCCGAACTCGGCAGCGCGATGAAAAGCGCGCTCGCGAGCCGGCGCCGGCGTGCCAAGAAGCGCTGAGGTTGCCTTGATGAAAGGCACGCTTCGCATTGCGCTTGCGCAGATCAACCCGACCGTCGGCGACGCGCCGGGTAACGCTGATCGGGTGATCGCGCAGATCGGTCCCGCGCGCGCGCTGGGAGCGGGGCTCCTGGTGCTGCCGGAACTCGTGCTGTCCGGTTATCCGCCGGAAGACCTGCTGTTCCATCGTGGATTCCGCCGCCGCATCGACAGCGCGCTCGAGCGGCTCACCGCGGCGGCGGATGGCATCGACCTGCTGGTCGGTTACCCGGAATATGCGTCCGGCACCATCTACAACACGGCGGCCTGGTTGCGCGGCGGCGCTGTCATCGCGCGCTATAGAAAGCAGTCGTTGCCGAATTACCAGGTCTTCGACGAGAAGCGCTACTTCACCGCGGGCACCACGGCTGTCGTCGTCGAGATCGCGGGCATCAAGGTGGGGCTTCTGATCTGCGAGGACGTCTGGCACGTTGCCCCGGCCGCGGCCCTGCGGGCTGCGGGCGCCGGTCTCTGCATTTCGCTCAATGCCTCGCCATATCAGCTGGGCAAGCAGCCGGAACGCGAGTCGGCCATCGCCAAGCGCGCGCGCGAGACCGGCATGCCATTCATCTACGTCAACCTGGTTGGCGGGCAGGACGAGCTGGTGTTCGACGGGAATTCCTTCGCTGCCGACGAGACCGGCCGGGTCGTGCATCGCGCCCCCGCATTCGAGGAATCGCTGTCCTGCGTGGATGCAAGCCCGGCGCAGGGCTGCGCACAGATCGAACCGGAAAGCCTGGCGCCGCTGATGGGTGCTGAGGAAAGCGTGTATCAGGCGATCGTCACGGGCGTGCGCGACTACGTCGGCAAGCACCACTTCAGCGGCGTCGTGCTGGGCCTTTCGGGCGGCGTGGACTCCGCGCTGGTGCTCGCGATCGCCTGCGATGCGCTCGGGCCTGACCGTGTGCACGCCGTGATGCTGCCATCGCGCTTCACCTCGAGCATTTCAGAGAAGGACGCCGCCGCGATGGCGCGCGGACTCGGCGTGCGCTATTCGGTGATCCCGATCGAGGGGATGTTCCAGGCGACGCTGGCGGCGCTTGCGCGCGAGTTCCAGGGCCGCGCGCCGGATTCCGCCGAGGAGAACATCCAGGCCCGCTGCCGCGGCATCGTGCTGATGGGCATCTCGAACAAGACCGGGCGAATGCTGCTGACCACCGGCAACAAGAGCGAGATGGCGGTCGGATATGCAACGCTGTACGGCGACATGGCCGGCGGCTATGCGCCGATCAAGGACTGCAGCAAGACACTTGTTTACCGGCTGGCGCGCTGGCGTAATGCGAAGTCACCGGTGATTCCGCAGCGCATCATCGAGCGGCCGCCGACCGCGGAGTTGCGTGAAAATCAGCTCGATTCCGACAGCTTGCCGCCATACGACATGCTCGACCGGATCCTGGCGGCCTTCGTCGAGGACAATCGCTCGGTGGACGAAATCGTGGCGCAGGGCTTTGACCGCGCGACGGTCGTGCGCGTATTGGACATGGTCCAGCGCAATGAATACAAGCGCCGCCAGGCGCCGCCGGGCGTGCGCGTGAGCGGCCGCGCCTTTGGCCGCGACTGGCGCTATCCGATCACATCTGGTTACCGGCCCGGCGAATCGTAGGAAAAGGGGACGCTTCCCTTTTCCTATAGGAAAAGGGAAGCGTCCCCTTTTTCCTACCAAAGCGGCCACCAATCGCGTTTGTGGGTGCGCTCCGGATGCGCATTGGGGTAATTGAGTGCGTAGACCGCCCGCGATTCCTGGGCGAGATCCGTAAGCCCCATGCCGTCGTAGGCCGAGATCATGATGTCGAGGGCATCGCGCGTGGCCGGCGCGCCGTCGTAATTCTCGATGCAATAGCGCGCGCGAGAGAGTGCCGCGACATAGGCCAGGCGGCGCAGGTAGTAGTCGGCGACGTGCACCTCGTACTCCGCAAGGTGATTGCGCAGGAAGATCATGCGCTGGCGCGCGTCCGGCACGTACTCGCTGTTCGGGTGGCGCTCGATCAGAGTCTGGAATGCCTGGAACGAGCCCCGCACGTCCTGCGGCGGCCGCTCGGTCAGGTCGGTGTTGAACCAGCGTTCGAGGAAATTCGGCGCACGCTCGAAGTACACCAGGCCCTTGATGTACATGGCGTAGTCCACGCGCGGGTGGGTCGGGTTCTCGCGGATGAACTGGTCCGCGGCGTCGATTGCCGATTCCGTCTCGTGGCTTTTGTAATAGGAATAGATCATGTCGAGCTTGGCCTGGCGCGAGTACTCGCTGAACGGGAAGCGGGCCTCGAGCGCCTCGTAATAGCGCACCGCCCCGCGATAATCGCCGGACATCATCGACTTGTGGCCATGCTCGTAGAGCTTTTCGGGCTGGAGCTGCTCGGCCGCGCGATCGCGGCCGGCGCAGGCTGCAAGAATCAGGACGCAGCACGCGACCGCCAGGGCGCGCGCCATCAATATCCGTCGAATCAAGGGACTGGACCCCGCGTGTTTAGCCGCCGCAGTATAGCGACTAAAGACCCCCGGCGACCCCCATGAGTTCCACCCGATACCAGCATGAATTGCGGTTGCCACCGGAGGCCGCCGGTCGGCGGCTCGACCAGGCGCTGGCCGACGCCCTGCCGGAATACTCGCGCTCGCGCCTGAAGCGCTGGATCGATGCCGGGCAGGTGCGCGTGGACGGCCGCATCCCGCGGCCCCGTGATGCCGTGACCGGGGGCGAACTGGTGCGCGTGGATGCGCCCGTCGAGGACGCCGTTGCGTCGCGGGCACAGCCGATGGCGCTCGCGATCGCCTGGGAAGACGCAAGCGTCATCGTCATCAACAAGCCGGCCGGTCTCGTCGTGCATCCCGGCGCCGGTAATCCCGATGGCACACTGCAGAATGCGTTGCTGGCGCACGATCCCGCGCTTGCGAAACTGCCACGGGCGGGCATCGTGCACCGGCTCGACAAGGATACGACGGGTCTCTTGATCGTCGCGCGCACGGAGCTTGCACGCGATGTGCTCGTCGAGGCGCTGACGGTGCGTGGTATCCATCGCGAATACCAGGCAGTTTGCATCGGCGTGATGACCGGTGGCGGAACCGTCGACGCGCCTGTCGCCCGTCACCCCGTGGACCGGCTGCGCATGACCGTGCGCTCGGACGGCCGCGCGGCCGTGACCCACTACCGCGTTATCGAACGCTTCCGCCGCCACACCTGGGTGCGCGTGATGCTGGAGACAGGCCGCACGCACCAGATCCGCCTGCATCTCGCGCACGCCGGTTTTCCATTGGTAGGCGATCCCGTCTATGGAAAGAGGCTGGTGATTCCACGCGGTGCGACGCAGCGGCTCGACTCGAGGCTCCGTGCCTTCCGGCGCCAGGCGCTGCATGCGGCGAAGCTTGAATTCGCCCATCCGGTGGACGGGCGGCGCATCGTGGTCGAAGCGCCGCTGCCCGCGGACTTCGTCGAGCTCGTCGCGGCGCTCCGCGAAGACACGAAGATAGAGCGCCGATCGTGAGCGAGCAACTCGAGTTCCTGGTCCCGGATTGGCCTGCGCCGCCATCCGTGCACGCGGTCATGACGACGCGCCGCGGCGGATTCAGCACCGGGCCTTATGCATCGTTCAATCTCGCGAGTCATGTCGGTGACGATGCGCGGGCGGTCGAGGCGAACCGGCGGCGCCTCCACGATGCGCTGTCGCTTCCTTCCGATCCGCAGTGGCTCACCCAGGTGCACGGGCGCCGTGTCGCGACGCTTTCCGGGCCATCATCAGGGAGCGCAGACGCCGCGGTCGCATTCGAGCCGGGACCGGTTGCCGCGGTGTTGACCGCCGACTGCCTGCCGGTATTCCTGGCAAGCCGCGCCGGTGATCGTGTCGGAATTGCCCACGCGGGTTGGCGCGGGCTTGTGCTGGGCGTGGTCGAGGCGACGGTCGCTGCGCTAGCGACCGACCCGGCGGACCTGATCGCCTGGCTGGGCCCGGCGATCGGGCCCACGGCCTTCGAGGTCGGCGGCGAAGTGCGCCGCATGTTCGTCGCCATGCAGCCGGAGTCGGATGCGGATTTCCGGCCGGGCAGGGGACAGAAATATCTCGCGGACCTGCCGGGGCTCGCCCGTCGTCGTCTGGCGGCCTGCGGTGTGCCGGCGGTCTACGGCGGTGACCTTTGCACGGCCACCGATCCCACGCGCTTCTATTCCTATCGCCGCGACGGCCAGACCGGGCGCATGGCCGCATTGATCTGGTTGGCCTGAGGCTGCCACAGGCGGGCCTCTGGTGTAGGCTGTCGGCCCCGCAAACCGGGGAGGGACCTTGTCCACGCTCGCGCTGATCCTGGTCTTCACCGCCGCCAGCGGTGCCCTGTCCGCGCTGATCGCCGGCGGCTTCCTGCTGCTGTCGGAGGCACGCCGCAATGCGATCGTGCCGCATCTCGTGAGTTTCGCGACCGGCGCGCTGTTGGGCGCCGCATTGCTCGCGTTGCTGCCACACGCGATCGAGGCCGCGGGGCCCGGGGGCACACATGGCATTGGCATCGCGCTTGCGGTGGGCATCATCGCTTTTTTCGTGCTCGAGAAGATGGTGCTGTGGCGCCACTGCCATGCCGACCCTTGCGAGGCACATGCGCCGCAGGAACGCCACCGGGCACGTGCCTCCGCGACGTTGATCCTGTGGGGCGACGCATTCCACAACACGCTCGACGGCGTGCTGATCGCCGCGGCCTTCATGACCGACGTGCACCTCGGCATCGTCACGGCGATTGCCGTGTTCACGCACGAGATTCCGCAGGAAGTCGGCGATCTCGCGATCCTGTTGCACGGCGGCATGAGCAGGCAGAGGGCGATGATCCTGAATATCGCGGTCAGCCTGACATCGGTCGCAGGCGCTGCGCTCGCGTATTTCCTGTTGGCGCGCGCAATGCAGGTGCTTCCCTATGCGCTTGCAGTCGCGGCCGCCAGCTTCCTGTACGTCGCAGTCGCCGACCTGATTCCCGGCCTGCACCGCAAGGTGGATGCGCGCACCTCGATCCAGCAGGTGCTCCTGATCGCGATCGGCATCCTGTTGATCGCGGTTACGCACGAATTTGCGCATTGAATTGAGTCGTTGCCGGCCTCATGGACGGGGCAGGCAACGACACGGAGTCCCGCCATGCGCCCGGACCGCCTGACCTCGAAATTCCAGCTGGCGCTGGCCGACGCCCAGTCCCTCGCCGTCGGGCGCGATCACCAGTTCATCGAGCCCGTGCACCTGATGCTGGCGCTCCTCGACCAGCAGGGCGGCACCGTGCGCCCGCTGCTCGACAAGGCCGGCGTCAATGTGAATCTGCTGCGCTCGCGGCTGCTGCAGCAGATCGACCGCATCGCGAGTGTCGAGGGCACGCAGGGCGACGTGCAGGCCTCCAGTGACCTGGGTCGCCTGCTGAACGTGACCGACAAGCTCGCCCAGAAGCGCGGCGACCAATACATCTCGAGCGAGCTGGCAGTTTTGGCTGCGGTCGAGGACCGTGGCGCGCTCGGCACGATCCTGCAGGACAGTGGCGCGGTCAAGGGCGCCATCGACAAGGCGATAGCGGACCTGCGTGGCGGCGAGAAGATCGAGGATCCGAACGCCGAGGAGCAGCGCGGCGCGCTCGAAAAATTCACGCTGGACCTGACCGCGCGTGCCGAGGCCGGCAAGCTCGACCCGGTGATCGGCCGCGACGATGAGATCCGCCGCACGATCCAGGTGCTGCAACGGCGCACCAAGAACAACCCGGTGCTGATCGGCGAACCCGGTGTCGGCAAGACCGCGATCGTCGAAGGCCTCGCGCAGCGCATCGTCAATGGCGAAGTACCCGAGGGGCTCAAGAACAAGCGCATCCTGGCGCTCGACATGGGCGCCCTGATCGCAGGCACGAAATTCCGCGGCGAGTTCGAGGAGCGCCTGAAGGGCGTGCTGAACGATCTCGCGAAGCAGGAAGGCCAGGTGATCCTGTTCGTCGACGAACTGCACACCATGGTCGGCGCCGGCAAGGCTGAGGGCTCGATGGATGCCGGCAACATGCTGAAGCCGGCGCTGGCGCGAGGTGAACTGCATTGCGTCGGCGCGACCACGCTCGACGAATACCGCAAGTACGTCGAGAAGGACGCGGCGCTCGAGCGCCGCTTCCAGAAGGTGCTGGTCGGCGAACCCTCGGTCGAGGATACGATCGCAATCCTGCGCGGGCTCAAGGAACGCTACGAAGTCCATCACCAGGTCGACATCACCGACCCCGCGATCGTCGCCGCCGCGACGCTCTCGCACCGCTACATCAGCGACCGCCAGCTCCCGGACAAGGCGATCGACCTGATGGACGAAGCGGCTTCCCGCATCCGCATGGAGATCGACTCCAAGCCGGAAGTCCTCGACCGCCTGGAGCGGCGCATCATCCAGCTGAAGATCGAGCGCGAGGCACTCAAGAAAGAAGACGACGAAGGTTCTCGCAAGCGGAGGGAGCAGCTCGAGGCCACGCTCGAGGGGCTCGAGCGCGAGTTCGCGGACCTCGAGGAGATCTGGAAAGCCGAGAAGGCCGCGATGCAGGGCGCGGCGCACATCAAGGAGGAACTCGAGCGCGCGAAGATGGAGCTCGAGGCCGCGCGCCGCGCCGGCGACCTGGCGCGCATGGCGGAGTTGCAGCATGGGCGCATTCCCGAGCTCGATAAGCGTCTCGCCGCGGCGCACGACGCCGAGGCGAAGCAGCCCCAGCTCGTGCGCAACAAGGTGGGCGAGGAGGAGATCGCCGAGGTGGTCTCCAAGTGGACCGGCATCCCGGTTTCCAAGATGCTGGAAGGCGAGCGCGAGAAGCTCCTGAAGATGGAGGAAGCGCTTGCCAAGCGCGTCGTGGGCCAACAGCAGGCAGTTGGTATCGTTGCGGACGCCATCCGCCGCTCGCGCGCAGGGTTAGCCGACCCGAACCGGCCGAATGGCTCCTTCCTGTTCCTCGGACCGACCGGCGTCGGCAAGACCGAGCTCTGCAAGGCGCTGGCCGAATTCCTGTTCGACACCGAAGAAGCCATGGTGCGCATCGACATGTCGGAGTTCATGGAGAAGCACTCGGTGGCACGGCTGATCGGCGCGCCGCCGGGCTATGTCGGCTACGAGGAGGGCGGGTACCTGACCGAGGCGGTCCGGCGCCGCCCGTATGCCGTGATCCTGCTCGACGAGGTCGAGAAGGCGCACACCGACGTATTCAATGTGCTGCTGCAGGTGCTCGACGACGGCCGGCTGACCGACGGCCAGGGCCGCACCGTGGATTTCCGCAACAGCGTCATCATCATGACCTCGAATCTCGGCTCGCAGGTCATCCAGGAACTCGCGGGCGAGGCCAACTACGAGCGCATGAAGGCGGCGGTGCTCGAAATCGTCGGCCAGCATTTCAGGCCTGAGTTCATCAACCGCGTCGACGACATCGTCGTATTCCATCCGCTCGGCCCTGAGCACATCCGGCGGATCGTCGACATCCAGGCCGGCTACCTGCGCCGCCGGCTCGCAGAGCGTGACCTCGGGCTCGAGCTCGACACGGCGGCACTCGACCTGTTGGGCACGGCCGGATTCGACCCGGTCTATGGCGCGCGGCCATTGAAGCGCGCGATCCAGCACCAGCTCGAGAATCCGCTGGCAAAGCAGATTCTCGCGGGCAGCTTCG
>Ga0315287_10000217_pt1 | contig 50611 bp, 42 predicted proteins | sample YL17G11_0_MG_FD_205037 | JGI IMG/M metagenome (GOLD analysis project Ga0315287, IMG submission 205037) | Sediment microbial communities from Yellowstone Lake, YNP, Wyoming, USA - YL17G11_0 | ecosystem: Environmental > Aquatic > Freshwater > Lake > Sediment | place: USA: Wyoming | collected...
CCGCCGCGGCCCGAGGCCGGCGCACGCTCCTCGTCGACTGCTTCGTGGACGCTCCCCGCCTGCACACGGTCGTGGGCGCGCCGAACGACGACGGGATCGTGGACGCGTTCGAGTACGGGGCTTCGCTCAACCGGATCGCGCGGCAGCAGCCCGAAGACAACCTGTTCTTCATCCCGACGGGGTCGTACGCCGCCGACGCCGGCACCCTGATGGCGAACCGCCGCTGGCAGCGCCTCGCTGCGGGGTTCCGGCACGAGGGCGCGCTGCTGCTCCTCTTTCTGCCGGCCTCCGCGGTCCCGGTGATCGCAGGCGAGACCGATGGGACGATCGTGCTCGCTCCCGCGGGTTTCAGCCTCGAGCGCGACGCGGTGGGAGACCTGGCGGGCATCGCCGAGTCGGCCGCGCCCGTCGTGGTCGTCCGCGCCGCGGCGCCGGTGCCCGCCGGGGGAGCAGAGGGCGGCGAGCCGGCGGACCGGCCCGCGCGTCCCGTGATGCGGCGTACTCGCTTGCCGTTCGCCGAGCTCGAGTCCGTGCGCCAGGGGAAGCAGCGTACCCGGCGCGCGGTGATCTACGCGGGCGTGGTCGTGGTCGCCGGCGTGCTGGGCGTAACGGCCGTGCGACCCGAGTGGATCCTCCCCGGCGGGGACACCGTTGAGGAGCAGACCGCGGCCGCCGCGTCGCGCCCGGCGCGGCGCCTGGACTCCCTGCCGTGGGTCGTGCAGGTATCGGCGTGGGACAACCTCGCCCGGGCGCTGGAGGCGGCCGACACGCTCGAAGCCCGAGGCGCGAGCGCGTTCGTCACGCCGGCGAGCCTCCCGCGCCGGGTCTCGTTCAGAGTCCAGGCGGGTCCGTTCCCGTCGCAGGCCGCGGCCGACTCGCTGCTCGATTCCCTGCGCGCCCGCGGGCTGGCGGACCCGGTCGGCAGCAACTCGGTGGAGCAACCGCTGAGCCTCGTGCTCGGCGGCGGCGCGCTGAGCGCCGGGGAGGCGCGCCTGCAGCGTGAGGGCCTCCGTGCACGGGGCATCCCCACGTTCGTCCTCGGCCAGCGCGGCAACCGGTTCCGGCTGCTCGCCGGCGCGTTCGAGAGCGCCCCGGCGGCCGCCTTCCTCGATTCGCTCCTGTTCACCATCGGACGCGCGCGCCGGCTCGGCCCGCGCGTGGGATTCGTGCCATGAAGCTCCGCCGTCTCGAGCTGTCCGGCTTCAAGTCCTTCGCCGACCCCGTGGAGTTCCAGATCGGCGACGGCGTGACCGCCATCATCGGCCCGAACGGCTGCGGCAAGTCCAACGTGTCGGACGCGGTGCGCTGGGTGCTGGGCGAGCACAATCCGCGGGTGCTCCGCGGGGCGCGGATGGAGGAGGTCATCTTTCAGGGCTCCTCGGGCCGCCGCGCGCAGAACGTCGCCGAAGTGGGGCTGGTCTTCGACAACGCGGACCGCGGCATCGACCTCGACTTCGCGGAGGTGGCGCTGTCGCGGCGCGTCTCCCGGTCGGGCGAGAGCGAGTACTTCATCAACGCCGCGCCGGTGACGCGGCGCGAGCTGCTCGCGGCCATCGCGGGCACGGGTCTCGGCACCGACCAGGGCGTGGTCATCGAAGCGCGGATGGTGGACGCGCTCCTCTCCGACCGCCCCGACGACCGCCGCGCGCTGTTCGAGGAGGCGGCCGGCCTCGGGCTCTATCGCGAGCGCAAGCGCAGCGCCGAGCGGCGCCTGGAAGAGACGGCGACGGACCTCGTGCAGGTGGAGAACCTCATCGCCGAGGTGCAGACCCGCGTGCGGAGCCTGGCGCGCCAGCGGCGCAAGGCGGAGCGCCACGGCGACATGCTCGCGCGCCGCTATCAACTCGTGGCGGCGGTCGCGCGCAGCGACGCCGCGGCGATCGACGACGCGACGCGTCAGATCGCCGCGCGCCGGGCGGTGCTGGCGGAGGCCCTGCCTGCGGCCCGCACCGTGCTCGCCGAGCGCGACCGGGAGCGCCACGGCACCGTGGAAGCCCGGGCGGGCTCCGAGGCGCGCCGCACGGAGGTCGAGCGGCGGGTGGCCGAAGCGCGGCTGGCGCTCAACACCCTCGAGGGGGACCTCGCCCTGGCGGCCGAGCGCCTCGGCAACGCATCGGCCCGCCGCGAGCGTGCGCTGGCCGAGGGCGCGGAAGCGACGGCCGCCGCGGTGCGCGTGGAACGCGAGCGTGAGGCGGCGGCCGCGGAGCGGGAGTCGGCTGAACGCGACCGCGGGACCGTGCAGCGCGAGCTGGAGACGCGGCAGAACGCGGAGCAGACGGGGCGGGACACGCTCGCGGCCCAGCGTGCTGCCGTGCGGGTGCTCGAAGAGGAACTGCAGCGGCAGGCCGAAGCGCTGCGCCGCCTGGGCGGCGAGCGGCAGGCGTTGGAGCGGGAGCTGGCGGACCTGCGCGAGGAGCGGGCCGCGGCCGAGACGCGATGCGCGGCGCTGGTGCGCGACTTCGACGTGGCGTCGGCGGAAGCCGGTGAGGCGGCTGCCCGGCAGGCCTCGCTCTCCGACCGGCTCGTCTCCCTCGCGCTCGAGGCCGAGCGCTCCCGGCACGCGCTCGCCGAGGCCCGCGAGCACGAGGCGCGCCTGCGCGCCGACCGGCGCGCGGCGGAGGAGGCGCTCGCCCAGGCCACGGCACGGCGCGACGCCCTGCGGCAGCTCGAGCGCGACCACGTCGGGCTCGCGCCTGCCGCCGCCGCGCTCCTCGGCGCCTCCGAGCGCTTCGGGCAGTCGGTGCTGGGCCCGCTGTCGGACTTCGTGCGGGCCCGGCGCGAGGACGCCGCGCACGTCGAGCACGCGCTGGGCGAGTGGCTGCACGCCGTGCTGGTGCGGGACCTCGCCACGTGCGACGCGATCCACGCATGGCACCGCGAGACGAACCCGGGGCCGTTGCTCCTCCTGCCGGTGGAGCCGGGTCCTGCCGGAGAGCCGGCGGGCGGCGAGCTGGCCGACCGGACCGGGGCGGAGGGCGCGGCGGCGCGCTGGGTCCAGGCGCTGCTCGCCGGCGCGCGCCCGTTCGCCCCCGAGGGCGACGCCATCGTACGGCCCAATGGCGCCGTGTTTTTCCCGGGTCACACCGGCGCCGCCGGACCGCTGCGCCGCCGCGCCGAGCTGGAGGCGATCGCCGACGACGCGGCGCGGCTCGAGACCAACCTCGCGGAGCTGGACCGCTCGCTCTCGGGCGCGGCCGACCGGCTCGCGGGAGCCGAGCGCGCCGCCGCGGCCGCCGACGCGGGCCTCGAGGCTGCCCGCTCCGACGAGCGCAGCTCCGCCGCGGCGGCGGACGACGCGCGGCGGCAACTGTCGCACGTCGAGCGCGATCTCGCCGTGGAAGCCGGTCTCGTGACGCGCCTGGCCGAGCGTCTCTACGCGGCCGAACAGCGGCTCGGGTCGGTGAACACGCAACTGTCTGGCGGCGACCTGGAGCGCATCCGCGTCGAGGAGCGGCTCGGCCGCGACCGCGCCCGCCTCGCGGAATCGGAGGACGAGCAGGAGACCGCCCGTGAGCGGCGGGTCCACTGGCAGGTCGAGGAGGCGCAGGTCACCGCGCGCTTCGAAGCGGCACGCGAGCGCGAGACCCGCGCCGCCGCGTCCACGGCGGACCTGACGGCCCGCGCCGGACAGCTCGAGGCGGAGGTGGCCCAGCTCGACGCCGAGCGGGCCGCGCTCGACGGCCAGCGCGCGGCCTGGACGGAGGATCTCGTGGAGCGCCGCGCGGCGCTCGCCGAGCTGGAGCGCGTGGCGGTCACAGCCGAGCAGGGCGTCACCGCGGCCACCAGGTCGGTCGAGGACGCGGAGCAGCGTCTCGATGCCGCCCGCGAGGAGCTGGACCGCCTCACGGAGGAAGGCCACCGTCTCGACCTCGACGGCAGCGAGCTGTCGGCCTCGCGGCGCGTGATGGGCGAGCGGCTCTCGGCCGAATGGGGGAAGGGACTCGACGAGATCCTGGCCGAGCCGGCGACGGTGTCCGGCGACGTCGAGGCGCTCCGCGCCGAAGCCGACGAGTTGCGGCGGGCGCTGGAGGCGATGGGCCCGATCAACGCCCTGGCGGTGGAGGAACACGCCGAGGAAACGAAGCGCCTCGACCACCTCACATCCCAGCACGACGACATCGCCGCCGCGAAGCGCGACCTCCAGCAGGGCATCCGCGAGCTGGACGTCGTGGCGCGCGAGCGGTTCACCAGCACCTTCGGCGCGACGCGCGAGAACTTCCAGCGCGTCTTCGACACGCTGTTCGGCGGCGGTACCTGCGACGTGACGCTGTCCGACCCTGACGACCCGCTCGAGGCGGAGATCGAGATCACCGCCCGGCCCCGCGGCAAGCGCACCGAGCGGCTCCACCTCCTCTCGCAGGGCGAGCGCGCCCTGGTGGCGCTGTCGCTCCTGTTCGGCATCTACCTCACCAAACCCGCGCCGTTCTGCGTGCTGGACGAGGTGGACGCGCCGCTCGACGACGCCAACATCGGGCGCTTCACGCGCCTCCTCGAGGAATTCAAGCCGAAGACCCAGTTCATCGTCATCACGCACAACCCGCGCACGATGGCCGCGGCGGACGCGCTGTTCGGCGTCACGATGCAGGAGCCGGGCGTCTCGAGCGTCGTCTCGGTGCGGCTGGGCGAGGACACGCAGGCCGCGTAGGATGCGCCGCGCCGGGCTGGTCGCCGCGCTCGCGGCGGGTCTGGCGGCCGCCGCGCCGGCGCAGGTGCCCCGCGCGCTGTCCCCACGCCTCGCTTCCCTCGCCGCCCGGCCCGACACCTCCGCCCTCGTCTGGGTCATCGCGCAACCCCACGCCGACCTCGACGGCCTCGCCGCGCGCATCGCCGCAGCCGGCGGCACAGTCCGCCGCGTGAGCCGCTTCGTGCACGCCGTCTCCGCCGTCGTGCCCTCTGCCGCGCTCGCGGAGCTGGCCCGCCTGCGCGACGTGCGGCGCGTGCAGCCGGTGGCCGTGTGGGTCCGCCCGGCGGACGAGACCTGCGGCCGCCCTGACGGCGCCGCGTGCCGCGCCACCGCGGCGCGGACGCGGCCCCCGCTCCTGGCGCCCCCCGCGATGGTGGCCGGCGGCGCCGCCGCCGACTCCCTGTATGGCACCGGGGCCTGGGCGGTGCGCCAGCTGAACGTCCCCGCGCTCCACGCGCTGGGACTGCGCGGCGCCGGTGTGCGCATCGCGATCCTCGACGGCGGGTTCAACACGCTGCACCCGTACCTGGCCGGCGCGACCATCGTCGCCCAGCGTGACTTCGTTTACGGCGACTCGATCGTCCGTGACCAGCCCGGCGAACTCCCCGACAGCCAGATGTCCCACGGCACCGCGACGTGGTCGCTCATCGCCGCCGACGCCCCGGGACATCTTTTCGGCGCGGCCACCCGCGCGCACTTCCTCCTCGCCAAGACCGAGGTCACCGGTTCGGAGACGCGGATCGAGGAGGACAACTGGGTCGCCGCCGTCGAGTGGGCCGACTCGCTCGGCGTGGACATCATCTCGAGCAGCCTCGGCTACCTGACGTTCGACCGCCCAGACTCCAGCTACACCTACGCCGACCTCAACGGCGATTTCGCAGTCACCACGATCGCCGCCGACGGCGCCGCCAAACGCGGCATCCTGGTCGTCGTGGCGGTGGGGAACGCGTACCGGCCTCCGACATCGGCGGGTCCGTCGCTCGGGACTCCTGCCGATGCGGACTCGATCGTCGCCGTAGGCGCCACCGATTCACTGCGGCGGCTTGCGCCCTTCAGCTCGGGCGGCCCGACCTCCGACGGCCGCCACAAGCCCGAGGTCGTCGCGCCCGGCTCCCGCGTCACCATCGCGGCGATCTACGGCGGCGTCAGGTTGGGAGACGGCACGTCTTTCTCCGCGCCGCTCGTCGCCGGGCTCGCCGCGCTGGTCCAGGGGACCCGCCTCGGCCGCCCGGCCGCCAACCTCCGGACCGGTCTCCTCGCGGCCGCCTCGAACCGCGCCACCCCCAACGACTCGACGGGTTGGGGCATTCCCGATGCCGTGAAGTTCCTCGCCTTCCCCACCGGGTTGCTCCCGCGCGGGCCTTCCGACTCGGTGCTGGCCACGGTGACGCCGACGTTCGACTGGGACGTGGACCAGCCGTCCGGCTTCGCGCCGGACACCTTCCGGCTGCGCTTCGCCCTGGACACCGGCTTCACGCGCCTGGTGCTCGACACGCTCACCACCGCCTCGTCGGTGGCCCTGCCGTTCGGCGCCCCGTCCGGGGGGCGCCTGTACTGGCGCCTCGACGCGCGCTCTCCCCTCGGAGTGAGCGACTCAACGCCTCGGCAGGGGCCCGTACGCGTCCCGTCCTGGGCCACGCTGCTCACGCTGGCGGCGCCGGGCGGAGGGAGCACCCGCGACTCGCTGCCGACCTTCGCGTGGCACGCACCCGCCGCGACCGAGCCCCCGGGACCGTTCCGGTTCGACGTGTCGGTGTACCCGGCGTCCGGCACGCCGGCGCAGGCCGTGGCCCTCGCCCGCGGGCTCAGCGACACCACCTTCCGGCCGACCCGCCCCCTCGAGCACAACCTGCCGTTCCGCTGGCGGGTCGTGGCGCACCTCGGCGCCGACAGCGCGATCGTCACCAGCCCCGGCAGCTTCATCGTCCTCGACGACGCGGTGCCCGCGACCACGCTGCTGTTCCAGAGCTTCCCGAATCCGTTCCCGAACGCGGCGACGGGCGTCGCCGGCACCTGCATCTGGTTCGATATCGCGCGGGCCGGCGAAGTGTCGCTGGAGGTGTTCGACATCCGTGGCCGGCTGGTGCGGCGGCTCGCCCCCGGCGCCCTCGTTCCCGCGGTGCTCGACCCTGGTCACTACGGGCGTCCGCCCGGGGACGTGCCCGGCACCTGCGACCCGCGGTTCCAGTGGGACGGACGGGACGAGACCGGGGCGTACGTGCGACCGGGCGTGTACCTTTACCGGCTGAGCGCACCCGGCTTTCGGGACGCCAGACGGATCGTCTTCCTCGGAGCGCGATGACGCTGGATCTGGTGACGGTGGGCACGGGCACCGTGGCCCCATCGGCGAGCCGGGGCAGCCCGGCGCACTGGGTGGAGCGCGACGGCCTGCGCCTGCTGATGGACTGCGGCCCGGGCACGCTGCATCGCCTGGCGCGGTGCGGATTGGCCTGGGACCACGTGACGCACATCGCCCTCAGCCACTTCCACGTGGACCACTACGGCGAACTCCCGGCGTACATCTTCGCGCTCCGCCACGCCGCGACGCGGGTGGAGCCGCTCGTCATCCTCGGGCCGCCCGGCACGGTACAGCTGATGCGCGGCTTGGCCGACGGGTTCGGACCGTGGCTGCTCGATCCGGGGTACCCCATCGGGGTCCTCGACGTGCAGACTGGAGAGCCGTTCCCGCTGGGTGCGGAAGCGACGCTGGACGTCCACTCGACGCCGCACACCGACGAGAGCGTGGCCATCGCGATCCAGGGACCCGAGGGCCGCATCGTGTACACCGGCGACACGGGGCCGAGCCACGACCTGGCGCGCTGGGCCTCCGGAGCGGACCTCCTCCTGGCGGAATGCTCGCTCCCCGACGAGGAGTCCATGGACGGCCATCTCACACCGCGGTCGGTGGCGCAGCTGGCGAGTGCGGCGCACGCGAAACGGCTGGTGGTGACGCACTTCTACCCGCCCGTCGAGCGGGTGGACATCCGCGCCGAGGTGGCGCGGACGTATTCGGGCCCGGTGACGCTGGCGTCCGACGGCGACCGGTTCGCGATCGGTTGAGCTGAGGGGACTGGCGTGGCGCGCCACGATATCACGGACGTTATCGGCCGGCGCCTCGCGGAGCCGGCGGGAGTGGCGGGATGAGGAGCATGATGTCGGACCGGCGGGCGGGCGGACGGACGAGCGGACAAGCGGACAAGCGTACCGGCGTACCGCCGCACCGGCGCACCGGCGGGCGGGCGGCTGTGAGGGCCTTGCTGGCCGCCGTGCTGCTCGGCGGTGCGGCGACGCGCGCGGCCCGCGCGCAGGACGCCGGCGCCATCCTCGACCGCGCCGTCGCGGCATACGGCCGCGTCAGCACCTTCCGCGCCGATTTCGTGCAGGAGGTCTCCGACCCGATGATCGGCGGCACCGAGCCGTCGCGGGGCGAGTTCCTCCAGCAGCGCCCCAACCGCTTCGCGATGCGCTGGCGCCAGCCGCGCGGCGACCTCATCGTCGCCGACGGCGAGTACCTCTGGGTCTTCCTGCCCTCGTCCACGCCGAACCAGGTCGTCCGCTCGCGGCTCACGGGCCGCGCGGGCGAGTCGGCCGACATCGTGGCCGAGTTCCTCGATCGTCCGCGCGATCGCTTCGGCGTGACCTACGTCCGCGCCGACCGCGCCGGCTCGCGGGCCGCCGACGTCCTCGCGCTCACGCCGCTGCGGCGGTCCGCCTCGTACTCGCGCATCCTGATCTGGGTGGATCGGCAGGACGAGCTGGTCCACAAAGTGGAGATCACCGAGGCGTCGGGCTCGGTGCGGCGCATCGCCTTCGACCGCATCCGCACCAACGTGAGGATCCCGGCGTCGGCCTTCACCTTCCAGCCGCCCGCCGGGATCCGGGTGGTGGACGCCAGCCCGTAGGGAAGCTGTGCGCAAGTCGGGTGGGCCGCCGGACTTGCGCAGAGCTTCCCCTGACCGCTACGGCGTCCGTCCCTCCGCGAGGGCCGCCAGCAGCGCGGCTTCGGCGGCGGGGGACAGCCCCTTCGTCTTCGCCAGCGCCAGGGTGGCGCGTGCCAGCGCGTCGTAGAGGCGGCGATCCTCCGCGCCGAGCGCCGCGCGGTGCCGCCGCACCGTCTCGGCGTCGCCCCGTGCCACCGGCCCCGTGAGCGCGGCCTCCGGTCCCAGCGCCGCCACGTTCTCCAGCGTCGCCCGCGCGAGGGGCGCCAGCGCTTCGCGCGCCGTCCCCCTCGGGAGCCCCGCCTGCTCCAGCAGGCGTTCCGCCGTCGCCAGCGCCGTCACCAGGTAGTTCGCGGCGAACACCGCCCCGGCGTGGTAGAGCGCCTTCGCCTCGGGCGCGATCATCACCGGCACACCGCCCAGCGCGCGCACCAGTCCGTCGGCCACGCGCACCGCCTCGAAATCCCCCTCCACTGCGAACGTCGCGCCGCGGAAGTGCTTCGCCGCGCGCTCCGGCTCGGCGCTCACCGTCATCAGCGGATGCATCGAGCCGACGACGACGCCGAGCGCCGCGAGCGGCGCGAGCGCCTCGCTGGTCCGCGCGCCGGACAGATGGAGCACCGCCTGGCCCGAGCGGAGCGCGCCCGCTCCGGCCAGGCCCGCCACGAGGGGCCCGAGCGCCTCGTCGCCGACGGCCAGGACGACGACGTCGGCCGCGCCGATCCACGGCGCCATCGGCCCGGCCGTGAGCGTCACTCCCGCCGGCACCGGCTTCTCGCGACGCGAGTGCACGCCGACCACGACCACGCGGGCCTTCTTCAGGGCGAGGGCGAGACCGAGTCCGGCGCGGCCCGCCCCGATGATGCCGACCCGCGGTCCCGCGGTCCGCCGGCGCGGGCTCACGAGAGCAGGTTCCTCCAGACGAGGTCGACGCCGATGAGCAGCAGCACCGCGGCGAAGATGCGCCGCAGCGTCGCCACCGGCATGCGGCGGTTCAGCCGCACCCCGAGCGGTGCGGCGGCGACGGAGCCGATCGCGAGGGGCAGCGCGTGGCCGAAGTCCACGTGGCCCACCACCCAGCCGAAGGGGAGCGGCCCCGCCGGTATGACGAGGTAGCTGAGGCTGCCGGCGGTGGCGGTCACAACGATGACCGCGAGGGACGTGGGCGCGATGGCGTCGAACCGCAGGCGCAGGACGTAGTACATCGCCACCGTGGCCACCACGCCTCCGCCGACGCCGAGGAGCGCCGATAGCGCCCCGACGGGCAGGCCGATCGCGATGGCGAGGACGGTGGACGCGCGGCCCTCGACCGGCTTGGCGCCCACCCGCTCCTTGCGAAGCAGAAGGTCGGCCGCGACCACGAGGAGGAAGAGCCCGAAACCCGCGCGCAGCGCCTGGGAGGGGACGTGCACCGCGACGCGCGCCGCCAGCGCGGCGGAGACGGCCGCCGAGGCGGCCAGCGTCATCGCCGCACGCCAGCGCACCAGCCCCATGCCACGGAAGCCGAGCAGGCCGCGCACCGCCGTGGGCACGATGACCGTGAGGCTCGTGGCGTGGGCGAGGACCGTGGCGTCGGAGACGGGGACGGCGAGCTGCGCGTAGAGCAGATAGAGGAAGGGCACCATGAGTACCCCTCCCCCGATGCCGGTCAGCCCCGAGATGAGGCCGACCAGGACGCCGACCGCGAGCGCGGCGACGACCAACACCTACGGCCGCTGGGCGGAGGCGCCCCGCTCCGCCTGCGCGGCGAACGCCAGCAGCTCCGCCTGCGTCCGCGCGCGGCCCGCCGCGCGAACGGCCTCGGCGAGGATGGGGTCGTCCTGCGCGGCGCGGCGCACCTGCCCCAGACGCCCGAAGACGAGCCGCGCGACCTGGTCGCCGAGCTGCCGGTCGAGGAACGCGCCGGCGATCTGCACGGTCTGCTCGTCGAGGCTGACGCCCCGCTGGCGCAGCAGGTCGAGCAGGCCGGCGCGCATCGCCGGCGTCACCGCGAAGAGCGGGCCGGTGACGGCGAAGCGCTGCCGCGCCTGGAAGGCGAAGGCCGCCAGCGCGTCCTGGTACTTGGCGATGTCGCGGCCGAGGGCGAGCGTGAGCCGCTCCGCGGCGCGGACGTCGGCGCTGTCGGGCCGGATCACGACGTCCGGCGCGATCCCTCCGCCGCCGCGAACGGTACGGCCCGCGTCGGTGCGGAAGGTCGGCGCCTGGGCGGTGTCCCGCGGCGGCACGCTGTCGGGCGGCAGCTCGTCGGCCTCGAAGCCGTTGCGGGTCGGCCGCTGGATGCTCCGGCCGCTCGGCGTGTACCAGCGGGCGGTCGTCAGTTTGAGGGCCGCGTCGTTGCCGAGGCGGAAGACGGTCTGCACGAGCCCCTTGCCGAAGGTCGGCGTCCCGATGACCAGCGCGCGGTCGTGGTCCTGCAGCGCGCCGGCCACGATCTCCGAGGCCGAGGCCGAGTATCCGTTCACCAGCACCACGAGCGGCAGGTCGGCATAGCGCTGGGGCGCGGCGTCGGCGAAGGTGCGCGTCGAGCGCGGCGCGCGGCCCCGCGTGGCGACGATCTGCTGTCCCGGATCGAGGAAGAGGTCCGCGACCGCGATGCCCTCGTCGAGCAGGCCGCCGGGATTGTAGCGCAGGTCGAGCACCAGAGCGCGCATCCCGGCGCCCTTGAGGCTGTCCACCGCCGCGGCCACCTCCTCCGCCGAAGACTGGCTGAAGGGGTTGAGCTCGATGTACGCCACGCGGTCGCTGAGCATCAGCGCCGAGCGCACCGACCGCGAGTGGATGCGCGCCCGGGTGAGCGTGTAGTTGAGGAAGTCCGAGGCGCCGGCGCGCGCGACCTTGAGCGTCACCTGCGTCCCCTCGGGACCGCGCAGCGCGCGCACCGCGTCATCCTGGGTGAAGCGTTCGGTGCTCGTGCCGTTGACCTCGACGATGCGGTCGCCGGCGAGGATGCCGGCCCGCTCGGCGGGAGTCTCCGGCAGCGGCCCGATCACGACGATCGCCCCGCCGCGCACCTCGATCTGAGCGCCGATCCCGGCGTAGTTGCCGGTCGTGGCCTCGTTCAGCCCGCGGAGGTCGCGCGCATCCAGGAACCCGGTGTAGGGATCGCGGAGCTCGTTGAGCATCCCGTCGATCGCCAGCCGGTAGAGCTGCCGCTCGTCCAGCGAGTCCACGTAGAAGTCCGCGACGTGCGAGAGCACGTCGTCGAACAGGCGGGCCCGCTGGTAGACGCTCTCGTCCGGGCGGGCCCCCTGCTGCAGGAACCAGCCGCCCGAGAGGAACGCGACCACGGCGATGGCGGACGTGACGAGCAGACGCTGACGGGACATGCGGCCTTCCTCACGGGGCGACACTCAGGCTACCCCGCATCCTGGGGAAAGATCGCCGGGAACCGGCGGGACAACTCGGTCCACAACTTGACGTGTACGTCTTCCGGCGGCTGGTCCGCCGGCAGGTGAAGGATGCCCGGTCCGGTCGCCGCCCGAAAGGCCTCCGCGACGCGACGGTGGAACCCCTCGTCGGCCAGCTCCATCCTGTCTTTCGGCTTGCCCGCCGCGGCGTGGCGCGCACGGCCCACCTCGGGCGGCACGTCAAGCACCACCACGAGGTCGGGCGCGAGGCCGCCAGTGGCGAGTCGGTTCGCCGCCACGACCTCGCTCTCCGGCAGGCCACGGCCGCCGATCTGGTAGGCGCGCGTGGAGAGGTCGAAGCGGTCCGCGATCACCGCCGTCCCCGCCTCCAGCGCCGGCCGGATGACGTGGTGCATGAGGTCCGCCCGGGCCACGAGCATGAGGAACAGCTCCGCCGCGGGCCCCAACTCCAGCGCGGGATCGAGCACCAACTTCCGCGCCTGTTCGGCGAGCGGGGTGCCGCCGGGCTCTCGCACGACAAGCACGTCGCGGCCCAGTGCGCGCAGCCGCCGCGCGATCCTGCCCACCTGCGTGGTCTTACCGGCACCCTCCACGCCCTCGACGGTGAGGAAGAGGCCGCGGCTCACCAGCCACCCGCCACTGCGTGGCACTCGAACGTCGGCATGTGTATCACGCGAGCGTGATGATCCGGCTCTCGGCGCCGAGCTTGATCCCGCCGAGGATCTGGTCGTTCACACGCCCCATCAGCTTGTCGAAACCGGCCTGGGCCACGACGATACCCTGGTAGAGAGGGCTCGCCTGCACAGTGCCCATCAGGCGGTCCAACTCGTCCTGCGTCTCGGCCGACGGCGGCTCGCCGCGGTCCAGGCGCTCGTGGATCTCGAGTTGCAGCCGCTGCAGGCGCTCCAGGCTCTTGGTGAGCGGCGGGTCCGCCATCAGGCGGTCGCTGGCGCGCTTCAAGGCCTGGTACTCCTCGCTCTGTCCGACCAGCCGGCCGAGGTCCTCCGCCCGCTTCAGGATCATCACGCCCCCGGGTGCTCCGCCCAGACGTAGCGCGGACGGTGAAAGAGATCGTAGGCGATCGCCACCGCGGGGAAGCCCGCCGCCTCGACGGCGACGGCGGTCTCCGTGGCGCGCCGGCTGTCCACCTCCAGCGCGATCAGGCCGCCCGGTGCGAGCGTGCGGCGTGCCGCCTCGGCCAGCCGGCGCGTCGGCCCGAGGCCGTCCGCGCCGCCATCCAGTGCCGGCACGGGCTCGAAGTCCCGCACCGACGCGTCCAACTCCGCCAGCTCCGCCGTCGCGATGTACGGCGGGTTGCTCACCACGACGTCCACCTGCCGCCCCGCGAGCGGCTCGAGCAGATCGCCCTGGACCGCTCTCACCCGCCCTGCCACGCCGAGCCGCCGCACGTTGCCGCGTGCGACCGCGAGCGCATCGGGCGAGCGCTCGATCGCCCAGACGCGATCGAAGGGCCCTTCGAGCGCGAGCGCGAGGGCGATGGCGCCGGAGCCGGTGCCGACGTCGACCGCCGTACCAGCGTGCCGGGGTGCCGGGGCACCGGCACACGCACGCACCCACTCCATCACCAGCTCCACCAGCCCCTCGGTCTCCGGCCGCGGGATCAGCACCCGCCGGTCCACCTCGAGCCAGTGGCCGCGGAACGCGGCCCACCCCGTCGCGTACGCCTGGGGCCAGCCCGCCGCGCGGCGGCGCACCGCCTCCCGCAGTGCCGCGAGGCGAGCCGCGGGGATGCGCTCCTCGCGCGCCTGCCACGCCGCACTCACCGGCCCCTGCACGAGCGCCGCGTAGAGCTCGTCGGCCTCACGCGCCGGGGCGGCGTAGCCGGCGGCCCCCAACTCCTCGCGCGCGCGAGCCAACGCCCCACCGACCGAGCCGGGATCCGTCACTCGGCCGTCAGCCGTCGGCCGTCAGCGACCCATCACCTATCACGCATCACCTATCACCCATCACCCATAACCCATCACCCATAACCCATCACCCATTCACCCATCTTCCGCTTCTTCCAGCCGCTGCGCTCTCAGCGCCTGCACGATCTCCCCCAGTTCTCCATCCAGCACATCGCGCAGGTTGTGCACCGACAGCCCGATGCGATGATCCGTGACGCGGCTCTGCGGGAAGTTGTAGGTGCGGATCTTCCCCGAACGGTCGCCGGTGCCGACCATCGCCTTGCGGTCGCGCGAACGGGCCGCTTCCTGCGCCGCCACCATCTTGTCCAGGAGACGCGAGCGGAGCACCTCCAGCGCCTTGATCTTGTTCTGGAGCTGGGACTTCTGGTCCTGGCACTGCACGACGAGGTTGGTCGGCAGGTGCGTGATCCGCACCGCGCTGTCGGTGGTGTTGACGCTCTGGCCACCGGGGCCCTGGGAGCGGAAGACGTCGATCCGGAGGTCCTTCTCCTCGATCTTGACGTCCACCTCCTCCGCCTCCGGGAGGACGGCGACCGTGGCCGCCGAAGTGTGGATGCGACCCTGGGCCTCGGTGGCGGGCACGCGTTGCACGCGGTGCACGCCGGCCTCGCTGCGCAGCGCGCCGTAGGCGTGAGGGCCCCGCACCGCGAAGACCGCTTCCTTCAGGCCACCCAGCGTCCCCTCGGAGAGCGAGATGATCTCCGTCCTGAGGCCGCGCCGCTCGGCGAACCGGGTGTACATCCGGAAGAGGTCGGCGGCAAACAGCGCCGCCTCGTCGCCACCGGTGCCGGCACGGACCTCGACGATGGCATCGCGGTCGTCGAGCGGGTCGTGCGGAGTGAGGGCCTCGGTGAGTTGGCTCTCGAGGGCCGCGGCCTCGGGCTCGAGTGCGGCGATCTCCTGCCGCGCCATCTCCGCGAGGTCGGTGTCGCCGGAGGCGAGGAGGTCGCGGGCTGCCGCGAGGTCGGCGGTGAGCTTCAAGAAACGCCGCCCCGAGCGGACGATGGTCTCGAGGCGGGCGTGTTCACGACCGAGGGCCTTGCGCTTGACGGGGTCCCGCGCAGCCTCGGGCGCCGACAGTTCGGCGGCCACCTGGTCCGCGCGCTGGAGCGCGGCCTCGAGGCGCTTCAGGTGCAGATCAGGCCTCTGGTCCCTTGTACTTGAGACGGAACCGCTCGATCCGGCCCGCCGTGTCGAGGAGCTTCTGCTTGCCGGTGAAGAACGGGTGGCACTTGTGGCAGATGTCCAAGTGGATAGCGGGCACGGTGGACCGCGTCTGCCAAGTGTTGCCGCAGGCGCACACCACGGTCACGGTGCGGTACTTGGGATGGATGCCGGGTTTCACGACGCGACAACTCCAAGTCGGTGAAGGTGATAGACAGACAGTAAGTATAACCCCGCCGCGTGCGCGCGGACAACCGGCCCCGGCGGGGCGAATTGACAGCGCTCCGGACGCACGGTAAACTTTACTGTTTCGGCAACTTAGGCCTACTCCGGCGAGTCCATGTCGACCCTCGACGACCTCAAGCGCGTGCCCCTGTTCAGCGACCTCTCCGAGGGGGAGCTGGCACGCTTCGCGGACGTCACCCGGGAGCGGGAGTATCCGCGCAACAGCGTCATCCTGTTCGAGGACGACCCGGGCGACTCGCTGTACATCGTCTCGAGCGGCCAGGTGAAGGTCGTGCTGATCGGCGAGGACGGCCGCGAGGTCATCCTGTCCGTGCTCAGCGACGGGGACTTCTTCGGCGAGATGTCGCTGATCGACGACGAGCCGCGGAGCGCCCACGTCATCGCGATGAAGGACTCTCGTCTGCTCGTGCTGCGGCGCGACGACTTCCAGCAGCAGCTCCACCAGCACCCGTCGATCGCGGTCAAGCTCCTCAAGGTCCTCGTCCAGCGGCTGCGGCGGGCGGACTCCAAGATCGGCGGCCTCGTGCTCCTCGACGTCAACGGCCGCGTGGCGAAGCTGCTGCTCGACCTGGCCGACGAGAGCGGCGGGCCGAAGATCACCCGGAAACTGACCCACCACACCATCGCTCAGATGATCGGCTCCTCCCGCGAGACCGTCTCCCGGGCGATGCGCGAGCTCTCGGACCGCGGCCTGATAGACGTGACGCGGCGGGAGATCACCATCAAGAACCGGGACGGCCTCGCGGCACTGGCCGGCGACCGGGCGTGAGGAGCGTCACGAGGCGACCGTGACCCTGTTCCTTGTAGTGCGAGGCCCCCGCGCCCTACCGTGCGTCGTGCGGATCCTGGGGCGCCAGCCATGAACACCAGCGTGACGTTCTGGGGCACCCGGGGTACCATCCCCACGCCGGGGCCGCACACGATTCGGCACGGCGGCAACACCGCGTGCGTGGAGGTCCGGGATGCCAGCGGGCACCTCGTCATCCTCGACGCTGGGACGGGCATCCGGAACCTGGGCAACCGGTTGCAGGGCCGGGCGAAGCCGGGCGCGGGGGTTCGGGCCGACATCATCGTCTCCCACGCCCACTGGGACCACATCCAGGGACTGCCGTACTTCGCGCCCTTCTTCGTCAAGGGCAACATTCTGACGGTCTGGGGTCCGAAGCAGGGCGAGGTGAGGATGGGGGACATCCTCAAGTCGCTGATGCAGCCGGTGGTGTTCCCGGTTCCGCTGGAGGCGCTGGCCGCGACGCTCGAGGTGCGGCACGTGGACGCCGAGCCGATCGCGGGTCACGGCTGCACCATCGCGGCGATGCGGGTGCGGCATCCGTCGGTGACCCTGGGCTACAGGCTGACCTTCCCGGATGGGAAGTCGCTGGTGTACGTGACGGATGACGAACTGGGGCCGGGCGGCCAGTACGAGGTTCCCTCCGACTGGCGCAGGCGGTTCGTGGAGTTCATCGGGGGCACCGACCTCCTGATCCACGACGCGATGTACACGCCCGAGGAGTACCCGCGGTACACGGGCTGGGGACACTCGACGTACGTCGAGGCGGTCGAACTGGCGGTGGAGGCCGGGGCGAAGCGGCTGGCGCTGTTCCACCACGAGCCCGAGCACGGCGACGCGGTCATCGACGAGATCACGGACCGCGCCCGCGAGATCGCGGCGCAGCGAAACGGGCGGCTCGAGATCATCGCGGCCGCAGAAGGCCTGCAGGTCACTCTCTGAAGGAGTCCGGACTATGACACGGTTGGCGATGGGAACCTCGGCCCTGGCGCTGGCGGCGCTCGTGACGGCGACCGCCGCCCAGGCGCAACAGCAGCGGCCGGCGAACCCGCCAGCCGCTCCGCAACAGCAGGACACCCGCCCGACGATCGCGATCCTCGACTTCGACATCGGGCTCGTGCTGGGCCAGAGCGCGGACGACTACCAGGCGCTCCGCCGCGGGCTCTCCTCGATGATGATCTCCGAACTCGCCAGCGCTCCGGCGTTGCGGGTGGTGGAACGCGCCCAGATCTCTCAGATCCTCCAGGAGCAGAACCTCACGCGCGACGACCGGGTCGACCAGGCGACCGCTGTGCGGCTCGGCCGGCTACTCAGCGCGCGCTACATGGTGACCGGCACGCTCTTCGACAACCGGGGCGATCTCCGGATCGACGCGCGGCTGTTCGACGTCGAAACGAGCCAGATCCTGCAGACCGTTAGCGTGCGCGATCGCAGCCATGGGCTCGAGAACGTCTTCGACCTCTTGACGCAACTGGCCACGCAGCTGATGCAGGCCGCCAACCTCCCGCCGCTCGAACGCCGGGCCGACGCGCCGCCGCCGGCGCGGCCCGCGACGGGCGCGCCGACGCAGGCCGCCGTGATGGCCTACTCACGCGCCGTGCTGTACTCCGACCGCGGCGACACCCAGCGGGCGGTCGAGCAGTACCGCCGGGCGCTGACCGCGTTCCCGCAGTACACGCAAGCACAGAGCGAGTGCAACCGCTTGCTGGCGGGTGCCTGTCCATGATATCCTGATGCCGTGACGGCAGTCGTCGCGGCCATCGGGCGATCCGGAGCGCGCCGGCTCTCCGTACTCGGGGGGCTAGCGCGTTTCGCGTTGGGGGCGTTCCGCGCCGCCGCGCGGCTCACGCGCGCCGGGCGGTGGGTGACACTGCGGGTCCTCATCAACCAGATCCGATTCACCGCCCTGCAGGCCATCGGCCTGGTCACCTTCCTCGCCGCCATCCTCTCCTTCCTCGTCATCTCGCAGACGGTCCGGCAGCTCGGTCGCCTGGGCGCGACCGACCTCATCGGCACCGTCATCGTGGTGGCGGTGATTCGCGAGCTGGGGCCGCTGCTCACTGCGCTCATCGTGGTGAGCCGCTCGGGCACGGCCATCGCGGCCGAGATGGCGACGAACCGCGTGATGGGCGAGGTCACGGCCCTCGAGGCGATGGGGATCGATCCGTACATCTACCTCGTCCTGCCGCGGATGCTGGGCGCGATCGTGTCGGTGGCCGCGCTGATGATCGTGTTCGACGGCGTCGCGCTCGCCTCCGGCTACTTCGGCGCCGCGCTGAGCGGGATGCACTTCCAGCGCTACGCGAACATCGTGCTCACGACGCTGTCGGCCAAGGACGTGTGGCTCACGGTGGCCAAGGGCGTGGTGTTCGGATCGGCGGTGGCGCTCTTCCCCAGCTACCACGGTCTCGCCGTGAAGGCGGGGCCCACGGAGATCCCGCAGGCGGTGACCCGGGGCGTGGTGGCGACCATCGTCGCGATCTTCATCAGCTCCGCGCTGTTCGTGGTGGTGGCCGCCGGATGAGCGCGCGCACGAGCAAGGAGATTCGCGCCGCGTGGCTGGCGCAGACCCTCGAGTGGGGCCGGTCCGACGCGCCGCCGCTCGCCTTCATCGGCATCGATCTCCGGGACCGGCCGGATCACCCCGATCACCGGTTCGACCTGACCGTCGAGCCCGGCACGACCGTCGTGGCCATCGGCGATGAAGACAGCGGCGTCGGCGATCTGGGCGGCTTGGCCCTCGGCCTGCGGCAGCCCCTGTCCGGGCGCGCCGAGGTCTTCGGCGCGCGCATCGGCCAACTGCCCTACTACGACCTGCTGCTGTTCCGGCGCCGGATCGGCTATCATCCCGCGGGCGACGGCCTCTTGCAGAATCTCACCCTGCGCGACAACGTGGCCCTGCCCCTGCGCTTCGCCTCCGACCACCGGCAGACCGAGGTGGACGACCGGGTGAACCAGCTGATGGAGGACTTCCGGCTGCGGGCCGTGGCGGGGCTGCGACCCGCGGAGGCGAACGAGGAGGACTGCCGGCGCGCCGCGATGGCGCGGGCGCTGGCGCTCGACCCCGATCTCGTCGTGCTCGAGGCGCCGTTCGACGGCCTGACGGGGCGGGCCGCGCAGGATCTGCTCGACAAGGTGAGCCGGCGCGACGACGGGGCGCACCGGGCCGTGTTCGCGACCGTCCAGGACCTGGTGCCGTCGGTCCGACGGATGGTGGATCGGCTCATCAAGGTGGCCGACGGCTCCGCCGTGGAAGAGAAACCGTGAGCGTGAACGTCCAGCGATCCGACCTGTTCGTGGGGATGTTCCTCGTGAGCGCCGTGGCTCTCGTGGTGGCGGCCCTGGTGGCCACGAGCGGCTGGGGCACCGACCGCTACGACATCTACGTCCGCACCGACTCGGTGCAGGCCCTCAGCATCGACACCAAGATCTTCCTGCAGGGTCTCGAAGTCGGGCGCATCACCGCGATCAACCCGCGTCCCGCGGGCCGCGCCGGCCAGCTGGAGTTCATCCTCCGGCTCTCGCTCCTCGACCGGTTCCCCGACGGTACGCCGCTCCGCCTGCCGCGCGGCACCGACGCCGAGGTGGTGCAGGCCGGCGTGCTCGGCGGCTCGCTGTTGCAGCTCTCGGTGCGCTCCGACAGCAGCGGCACGCTCGCCCCGGGCGGCACGCTCGCCCCGGGCGACACCATCGACCTGCGCCGCGCCGGCTCCTCCCTCGACGCCTTCGGCGCGCTGGCCCGCGACCTCAAGAGCACCATCGAGGCCACGCTCGTCGCCGCCACCGGCACGCTGAACGCCTTCAAGGTGCTCTCCGAGAGCCTCACCGTGGCGACGGGCACGGCACGGCGGTTCCTGGTGGACATCCAGCCGGGCACCCAGAAGATCATGGCCGGCGTCGCGGTGAGCCTCGACCGGATGCGCAACCTGCTCGACAGCACGAACACGCGGACCGGCATCACGATGCAGCAGGTGGACTCCACCATCGTGCAGTCGCGGGTGCTGATCCGCAGCCTGGACTCACTGGCCCGGGTGTTCATCGCGATGGGCGGCGAGAATCGGCCCGAGATCGCCGCGATGATCGTGAACTTCCGCGAGCTCTCCGAACAGCTGCAGTACGTGCTCGACCAGATCGGCCGCCGGCCGCTCCGGGCCATCTTCGGCGTCCGGGTGCCCGACTCCCTGGCCCCCGGAGCGCGGGACAGCGTGCGGCGTACCCCGCGCATCCCCGCGGAATCCCTCGCGCCGCCCGCCCCCTCGGACAGCGCCCGGGCGCGCCCGCCCGCGGCGGCCGATTCGACACGCCGCCCCCCTCCGGACACCCGGCACCCGACTCCCGACTCCCGCCGGTGAAATTCGTCCTGCTGCACGGCCCCACCTGGGACCCGGGCGACCTTGCGGGCGCATTCGACGCCGAGCAGATCGAGCGGAAGCCTCTCACCACCCTCACGCCCGGCCTCATCGACGAGCGCCCGACGGTGCTGCTCCTCGACGAGACGCTCCGGCGGCTCCTCGGCGCCCCGGGGGTGCGGAGCGCCGCCGACTCCGGCGCCGTCGTGGTGGCCCTCGGGACGGCTGGGGAGGCGGACCTCCCCGCCGACCTGCCGGGCGCCGAGGTGCTCTCCGCCTTCCTCGCCTACCCCGCCGGCAAGCGCCAGCTGTTCACCGCGCTGAAGGCCGGCTACCGCGAGGCCGCGGCGCGGCTCGAGGCCGGTCGGTCGCGGGCCGAAGTGGCGGTGCGCTCGCGCGAGATCACGGAGCTGACGCGCATCGGCGTCGCGCTGAGCACGGAACGGAACTACGACGTCCTGCTGGGGATGATCCTCGGCGAGGCACGGCGCATCACGCAGTCGGACGGCGGGTCGCTGTACCTCGTCGAGGGGCGCGACACCCCGAACCCCAAGCTGCGCTTCAAGCTGATCCAGAACGACACGCTGCCGAACGCCGGTTTCGTCGAGTTCACGATGCCGATCGACCACGCGAGCCTGTCGGGCTACGTCTGCTCCACGGGCGAACCGCTCGTGATCGACGACGTGTACTTCCTGCCGCCCGATGTCGAGTACTCGTTCAACCGCAGCATGGACGAGCGGAACCGCTACCGCTCGAAGTCCATGGCGACCGTGCCGATGAAGAACCACAAGGAAGAGGTCATCGGCGCGCTGCAGCTCATCAACCGGAAGCGGGATCCGGGGGCGCAGCTCGTCTCGCCCGAGGACGTCGCCGCCCAGGTCATCCCATTCTCCCGGCGCACGGTGGAGATCGTGAGCGCGCTCGCGGGCCAGGCGGCGGTGTCGATCGAGAACAGCCTCCTCTACGAGGACATCGAGCGGCTCTTCGAGGGGTTCGTGACGGCGGCCGTGACGGCCATCGAGCAACGCGACCCCACGACCTTCGGCCACTCGGGCCGCGTGGCCACGATGTCCGTCGGCCTCGCCGAGGTGGTGGACCGCTCCACCGACGGCCCGTACCGCCACGTGAACTTCACCCGCGAGCAGATCAAGGAGATCCGCTACGCGGGACTGCTGCACGACTTCGGCAAGGTGGGCGTGCGCGAGCAGGTGCTGGTGAAGGCGAAGAAGCTCTATCCCCCCGATCTCGCGCTGCTGCGGAGCCGCTACGGCTTCATCAAGCGCACCGCGGAGTCCGAGTACCACAGGGCGCGCGCCGACCACCTCGACGCCCACGGCCGGGACGGCTACGAGCCGTTCGTCGCCCAACTCGAGGACACGTACCGCAAGGAGACCGAGGGCCTGGAGCGGTTCATCCGCACCGTGCTGCAATCCAACGAGCCCACGGTGCTGCCGGAGGGGAACTTCGAGGAGCTGCTGGGGTGGGCGGAGCGGACGTTTCTCGACATCGAGAGCCGCGAGCAGGCGTACCTCTCGGACGACGAGGTGCGGTTCCTCACCATCCGGAAGGGCTCGCTGGACGAGGCGGAACGGATGGAGATCGAGAGCCACGTCACGCACACCTACCGCTTCCTCCTGGAGATCCCGTGGACGAAGGAGCTGGCGCAGATCCCGCACATCGCCTACGGACACCACGAGAAGCTCAACGGCACCGGCTACCCGCGGAAGGTGAAGGCGGCTGAGATCCCCATCCAGACGCGGATGATGAGCATCAGCGACATCTTCGACGCGCTCACGGCCGCCGACCGGCCGTACAAGCGCGCGGTACCGCTGCAACGGGCTCTGGACATCCTGCGCGATGAGGTGAAGACGGGGCATCTGGACGCGGAGCTGCTGCGGTTGTTCGTGGAGGGGAAGGTGTTTGAAAAGCTGAGTGATGGGTGATGGGCCCATCACCCATCTGCTCCGCCCTCGAGACTTCCCCAGGCCACAGCGCCGTCCTCGCGACCCTCGTGAAGGTGGTCGGCTCCGCCTATCGCCGGCCCGGTGCGATGATGCTCGTGACGGCGGAGGGCGCCATTGTCGGCGCGATCTCCGGCGGGTGCCTGGAAAGTGACGTGCGGGCCCACGCCGAACGAGTGCTCGTCACCGGCAAGCCCTCCCTCCTCCACTACGATCTCGCGAGGGACGACCCGGTCTGGGGCCTCGGGATGGGCTGCAAGGCCGATATCGACGTGCTCCTCGAACCGCTCGCGCCAGGCGCGCTCCCCCAGCACCTCGCCTTCACGCGGGAGCTGGAGCGGACGCGGCGCTACGGCGTCGTGGCGACGGTGTTCCGCGCCGAGGGCGAGGCTGTACCCGTCGGGGCGCGACTGCTTCTGGCCCAGGGGCCGACCCGCGGCGGAGCTGCGCCGGGCCCCGCGGGCGCTCTGGCCTCCGGCCCGCTGCGCGAGGCCATCCTCGCCGCGGCGTGGGAGGCGCTCGAGCGGCGCCGCGTCGCCGTTGCAGAGCACCGCGGGCCGTGGGGAAGCGTGGAGGTCCTCTACCACGTCGTCGTCCCGCCCATCGCCCTCTTCGCCTGCGGCGGCGCTGCCCCGCCCCTCGTGCGCCTCGCCGAGCGGTTGGGTTGGCACGCGACGCAGGTGCAGGGTGACGCCCAGCGCACGGGCCTCGATGCCGCGCCCGCTCCCGATGCGCGCACCGCCGCCGTGGTGATGACGCACAACTACGAACGCGACCTCGCGCTGCTCGGCGAGCTGCTCCCTTCGCCGGCCGGATACGTCGGCATCCTCGGCCCCCGCGCGCGCACCGAGCAGCTCTTGACCGACCTCGCCGCTCGCGGCTCGGCGCCGTCGGCCGACCAGGTCGCGCGCCTCCACGGCCCGGTGGGGCTCGACGTCGGCGCGGAATCCGCCGAGGAAGTGGCGCTCGCGATCGCCGCCGAGGTGCTGGCGGTGTTCGCGGGGCGGGAGGGAGGGCGGCTGCGGAGCCGGAAGGGTGCGATACACGGGTGAGGGAGGTGAGGGGTCAGGGGTTAGGGGTTAGGGGTCAGGGGTTAGGGGTTAGGGGCGCGGTCGCGGTGGTCGTGCTCGCCGCGGGAGAGTCGCGCCGGCTCGGCACCCCCAAGCAGCTGGTCCTCTGGCGCGGACGCACGCTGCTGCGGAGGGCCGCCGAGACGGCGCTCGCGTGCGCCCGCCGCCCGGGCACCAGTGCCAGGCGCGCCGGCGGCGCCACCGCCGTTCCGCTCGGGCCCGTGGTGGTGGTCCTCGGTGCCGACGCGCCGGCGATGCGCGCCGAACTCGACGGGCTCGCCGTCCACGTGGCCGTGAACCGTCGCTGGCGCGATGGGCTGGCCTCGTCGCTCCGCTCGGGATTGCGAGCCGCGCTTGCCGCCTCCGGTCGGGGGGGCCCCGCCGCCGTCCTCTTCGTCACCTGCGACCAGCCCTACGTCACGCCAAGCCTGTTGCGGAGCCTCGTGCAGCGGTTCCGGCGCGGCGCGCCCATCGTCGCGTGCGCCTACGCCGGCACCCTGGGAGTGCCCGCGCTGTTCGACCGCACCCTCTTCGGCGAACTGGCGTCGCTCGAGGGCGACGCGGGAGCGAAGCGTGTGATCGAGCGGCACCGGGACGTCGTGCGGGTCGTGGAGTTCGAGCGAGGCGCCGCGGACGTGGACACTCAAGACGACTGGGAGTCGCTGCACTGAGCTGACGGATGACGGCCGACGGCTGACGGTTCCGTTTGACACCCGCGCCACCGAGCCGCATTATCACTCCATCCATGGGCCTTGCCGTCTTGCGCTCGCGCCCCTCCGCCACCCTCCTGCGGCTCGGCATTCCGGTGCTGGTCGGCGCGGCCGGTGTAGCGGGCGCGGCGTACTTCCTGCTCGTGCACGCGCCACGGCAGCGCGCCGATGCGCTGGCGGCGCTGGGCCGGGACTTGTCCCTCCGGGCAGATGTGCGCGCCCAGGCCGTCGATCGGTGGGCGCTGAGCATCACTCAGAACGCCGGAGCGTTGGCGCTCGAGCCGGAAGCCATCGACCTCGCAAGCGGCCTCGGCGGTCCCGCCGCCGCGCGCAGTCTCGAGTCCGTTCTCACGGCGTACGTGCGGACCCACCCGGTGATGCACGCGATGGTCTTCGACGCGCGGCTGCGGGTCGTGGCACGTTCGCGCGGCGCCACGCTCGATGAGGGCGATCGTCGGGCGGCGCGTCGGGCGCTCGCAGGATCCGCGGTGGTCGACTTCGACCCCGCCCCGGATGGTCCCGAGGTCGCGGTCGCGGTGCCTGTCCGGGCATCGGCCCCTGGCGGGGGCGCTCCGATCGGCGCGGTGCTGCTGGAGGCGGACCCGAAGGACTGGTTGTACCCCTTCCTTGCGCTGCGCCCGCTGGACGCACCCTCCGCCGAGGCGGTGTTGATTCAGCGCGACGGCGACTCCGTCCTCTTCCTGACCCCCCTGAGATTCAGCTCCGCCCCACCGCTCACCGTCCGGCGACCTCTGAGCACCCCGGGAACCGCGGCGCTCGCGGCCTTGGGCGGGGCCAGCCAGTTCGGCGCCTTCGTGGACTACCGGGGCGCGCCCGTCTACGCCGCCACCCGCCGCCTGGCGGAGGCGCCCTGGGGCCTGGTCGTGAAGGTGGACCAGACGGAGGCGCTCGCGGCCGACAGCAAGCGACTGAAGTCACAGGGCCTGTTCTGGCTGGGCTTTTACGGCATCTTCGCCGCCTTCCTCGGAGCGGTATGGTGGGGAGCGCGGAAAGCGCTGGCGGTTGGCCGCGCCGAAGCGCGAGCGCGGACCGCGCTGCTGTTGGACCGGGCCAACGATGCGTTCCTTCTCATCGGCCTCGACGGCCGGATCACGGGCGCGAACCGCCGGGCGGAGGAGTTCTACGGCTACCCGCCCGGAGCGCTCGTCGGGAAGCACGTGGTGAAGGAGCTTCGCCCGGAGGACGAGCGCGAGTCGGACCGCTGGCAATTCGAGACGGCGTTCCGGGAAGGCCGCCTGGTGTTCGAGACGGTGCACCTCTCGGCGAGCGGCGAGCGGTTGCCGGTGGAGGTGAGCAGCGCTCTCGTGTCCGTGGGCGACGAGCAGAGCATCGTGTCGGTGGTGCGCGACATTCGGGTCCGGAAAGAGGCTGAAGAGCGCATTCGCCGGCTCAGCCAGGCACTCCGCACGATATCCGAGATCAACCAGCTCATCGTCCGCGAAAGCGACGCCGAGCGGCTCCTTCAGGAGGCGTGCCGCATCCTCGTGGAGCACGGGGGCTTCCGGATGGCGTGGCTCGGGGCGGCGGAGCCCGGCGGGAGGGTGCGGCCGCTTGCATCGGCGGGTGATTCGGAAGGTTACCTGGCGAGCATCGAGGTGCGCTGGGACGACTCGCCCACCGGGCAGGGGCCGACCGGGACGGCGATCCGCGAGGACCGCACCGTAGCGCTTCGTGACCTGGCCACGACCGAGGCATACGCCCCGTGGCGCGAGGCGGCGGCGGCCAGCGGTTTCCGCTCGAGTGCCGCCTGTCCGGTTCGACGGCGTGGCGCTGCCGCGGCAGCGCTGAGCCTGTACGCGTCCGAGACCGCCGTCTTCGACGCGGAGATGCTGGCGTTGCTGGAGGAGTTGGCCGGCGACCTCGGGTTCGCGCTCCAGGCCAGCGAGGACCGCGCCGAGCGCGAGCGCTCGGAGCGAGACCTGCGGGCCGAGCAGGACCGGAACCGGAAATACCTGGAGGTGGTCTCCGGTGTGCTGGTGGCCCTGGACCGCGACGGCAAGGTCGCATCGATCAACCAGGCGGGAAGCCGGCTGCTGGGATACGAGGAAGGGTCGCTCGTGGGCCGGGACTGGTTCGACACGTGCGTGCCTCCACGAGTGCGCGAGGGTGTGCGGTCCGTCTATCGGCGCATCATGGCGGGGGACCTGGCGGCTGTCGAGCGCTACGAGAACCCGGTCCTCACTCGTGCGGGCGAGGAGCGCCTTGTCAGTTGGCACAATGCGCTCGGGCTCGACGAGTTCGGCATGCCGGCCTGGACGTTGAGTTCCGGCCTGGACATCACCGAGCAGCGCCGGGCGGAGGCTGCCGTCGGGTCGAGTGAAGCGAAGTACCGCCAGCTGTTCGAGCAGGCGCACGACGCCATCGGCGTGACGGACCTCGAGAGCGCCCGGATCGTGGACGCAAACCCGGCCGCGGAGGCGATGGCGGGGATGACGCTCGCGGAGCTTCGGGAGACGTCGTTGCTCGCGCTCGTGGCCCCGGAGGACCGAGAGGCAGCCCGCGCTGCGTGGGCCGCCGTCGCGGCCGGCGCCGCGCTCGGTCCAAGGGAGTTGCACGTGGTCCGCAAGGACGGCACGCACCTCACGGCGGAGGTGCGCGCCAACGTCGCGTCGGACGCCGACGGCGCGCGGCGAATGATCGCTGTCGTGCGCGATGTCTCGATGCGCAAGCGCGCCGACACCCTGCAGCGAGCCCTCTACCGCATCGCGGAGACGTCCGCGAGCGCGACCGACCTCAAGAGCCTCTGTGCCGCATTGCACCAGATCGTGGGCGAGCTGACCTACGCGCGCAACTTCCGCATCGTGCTGGCACAGGAGGACGGCTCGCTCCTCTTCCCGTTCTTCGTGGACGAGCACAGTCCGCCGCCGGGCAAGCGTCCGCCGGGTCGGACGTTCACCGAGTACGTGATCCGCACGGGCCAGCCGCTCCTTGTGGACGCGGCAGCCGCCGCCTCCCTGGTGCGCCAGGGGGAGGTGGAGATAGTTGGGAAACCCTCGGTCGCCTGGATCGGTGTGCCGCTGCGGCACGGAGAGAAGACGATCGGAGCGCTGGTCGTGCAGAGCTACGACGAGGCCAGACGCTACACCACCGCCGACCTCGACCTGCTCACCTTCACGTCGCGGCACATCGCCGAGGCCATCGCGCGCACGGCGGCCCAGGAGGCGATGCGCGAGCGCGAGGCGACATTGGAGGCCATCACGTCGGCCGCCAAGGACGCCATCGTGCTCGTGGACCCGGAGGGGCGGGTCTCGTTCTGGAACCCGGCCGCCGAGCGGCTGCTCGGCTGGACGGCGGGGGAAGCGATGGGTCGCGTCCTCCAGGAGATGATCGCGCCGGAGGAGTCGAGCGGCACCCAGAGGGGCGTGTTCGGGCGATTGCGGGAGAGCAGCGAAGGCCCAGCCCACGGCCGGACGCTGGAGGTGGAGATCCGGCACAAGGACGGCAGCTCGCTCCCGATCGAACTCTCCCTCTCCTCGGTCCGTCTGGCCGGGGCGTGGCACGGCGTGGGCATCCTGCGCGACGTCCGGGAGCGGAGGCGGGCCGAGGCGGCGCTCATCGAGAGCGAGGAACGATTCCGGCAGCTCGTCGAGTATGCGCCCAACGGTGTCCTGGTCCATGCCGCGGAGCGGTTCCTCTACCTCAATCCGGCTGCGACGCGTCTCTTCGGCGCGTCGTCCGAGGAGGAGTTGCTGGGCCGTCCTGTGATGGAGCGGGTGCATCCCGACGATCGCGGCCTCGTCGCCGAGCGCCTCCACTCGCTCTATCACGAACAGCGTGCGGTGCCGGCGATGCACCAGCGGTACCTGCGAATCGACGGCACGGTGGTAGACGTCGAGGTCTCGTCCGTCCCCATTCTCTTCCGGGACCAGGACTCCGCGCTGGTCTTCATCGGCGACATCACGCAGCGCCTGCGGCAGGAGTCGGAGCGGACGCGGTTGGCCGCCGCCGTCGAGCAGTCGGCGGAGATCGCCGTCATCACCGACCTCGACGGCACCATCCAGTACGTCAACCCCGCGTTCGAGCGCGTGACCGGATACAGCCGGGAGGAGGCCATCGGGCGGAACCCCCGCATGCTGAAGAGCGGCCTCCAGGATCCGGAGGTGTACCGGCAGTTGTGGGACGCGCTCACGGCCGGTCAGGTGTACACGGGCACGTTCGTCAACCGGAAGAAGAACGGCGAGCACTACGTGGCCGAGGTGGTGATCTCGCCCGTGCGGGACGCGTCGGGACGCGTCGCCCAGTACGTCGGGCTCCAGCGCGACGTTTCACACGAGCGGGATCTCGAGGAGCAGTTGCGCCAGGGCCAGAAGATGGAGGCGCTCGGCGAGCTCACGGGCGGCATCGCGCACGACTTCAACAACCTGCTCGGCGTGATGCTGGCCAACACGTCTCTCCTCAGGGCGGAACTCCCTCCCGACCCGCCCGAGCCGCAGAGCTACGTCGCCGACATCGAGCGGGCGATCCTGGCGGGCGCCGAGACGGTCAGGAAACTGCTGGCGTTCAGCCGCAAGGAACGCCTGGCACTCCGGGCGCTCGACCTGGGCCGCGAGTTGCGCGACATCGAGTCCTTGCTCCGCCGGACGCTCCCCGAGACGATCAGCATCCGGTTCGACGCTCCCGCGACCGGGCCGGCCATCCTGGCCGACGCCAGCGCGCTGCAGCAGATCCTCCTCAACCTCGCCACGAACGCCCGCGACGCGATGCCCGAGGGCGGCGTCCTGAGCGTGAGCGCAAGTCAGGTGGAGTTCCGCCCGGACGACGATCCCCTCGTGGACGGCTTCGACCAGCCCGGGCCCTACGCCTGCGTCAGTGTCACGGACAGCGGCTGCGGAATGGACAACGCGACCCTGCAGCGCATCTTCGAGCCCTTCTTCACGACGAAACCCACCGGCGAGGGCACGGGCCTCGGGCTCCCGATGGTCTTCGGGCTGATGAAGCAGCACGGCGGGTTCGTCCGCGTCTACAGCGAACCCGGCCTGGGCGCCACGGTCCGGCTGTACTTCCCGCTCACCGATGCCTCGGTGGTCGCCAAGCCGGAGGCCGCGCCGACGGCAGAGCACGGCACCGAGACCATCCTGGTCGTCGAGGACCAGGAGACGCTGCGGCGGGCCACGGCGCGCGCACTCCGTAAGCTGGGCTACCAGGTGCTGGTCGCCGGAGACGGCGGCGAAGCTCTCGAGGTCCTCCGCGAGCACGGCGCCGAGATCGGCCTGGTCATCTCCGACGTGGTGATGCCGAAGCTCGGAGGGCTGGAGCTCTATCGGCGGATCCGCGAATCCGGGAACCCGGTTCCGTTCTTCCTCACCAGCGGCTACGCCGCGGGCACCGGAGACGCGGCGAGCGTGCCGTCGGATGTCTCGGTGCTCGAGAAACCGTGGACGCTGGAGTCGCTCGGCAGGAGGATCCGCGAGGTGCTCGCGCAGAGCGCGCGGCCGTCCTGAGATCCGGGCGGGGCCGGCGGCGCCCCTGCCCGTGCCGCACCGCGCGGCCTAGGCCGGCGGGGGAGGCTTCAGCAGCGGCTCGATCGTTTCGCGCAGTTGCTGCGGGGTGAAGGGCTTCGCCAGGACGGCGACCGCGCCGCACGCCTTGGCCATCGCGAGCACTTCCTCGCGCGACGCGAACCCCCCGCCCGACATCACGACGACCGGCACGAGGTGACCGCGCTGCTGGATTCGCACCAGCAGCTCCATCCCGTCCACCGCCGCCATGTAGACGTCCGTGAGCACCAGGTCGAACTGGATGATGTCCAGCAGATCCAGCGCCTGCACGCCGTCCGGGACGTCCCAGATCTCGTGACCGTCCTTGGCGAGGATCTGCCGGGCAGCGGCACGGATCTGCTGGTAGTCGTCTACGATCAGGATCTTGGCCATTGCGCCGCCGTCTCGTCGCCGTTCGGTACGTCTCGCACCTCGTGCCCGGCCCAGGTCAGCACCCGCCGCACCGCACCGCGCAGATGGGCACGCTCAGTGGCGAATCACGTGAGGTGGTCGCGCCGCGCCTGGGACCTCGCGTGCGCCATCGCGGACAACCGCCCCACCACGCTCAAGGCGCGGGTCAGCGCGTCTTCGAGGACGCCGAGCTCGCGCTGCAGCATCCTCTCGTCGGCGACTTCGCCGTCGGCGAGCGTGTCTGCCGACGTGACGACGACGGTGAGCAGGCTCTCGAGTTCGTTCGTGGCCTCGCCACTGGGCCCGTTGCGGTAGTCCCTCGTGTAACCGGTCATAGAGTGCCCCTCCCCGGGGTCTGGTGTCAATGTACGGACGGCGACGCCTCGGCAGCATCAGGGGGAGCGAACGTCGGGCGTGCGAAAAATGGGCGTGCACGTAGGGGAAGGACTACGCACCGGCGCCGCTAGGCGAGGTGGTGCTCGATGGCGTAGCGGACGAGGTCGGCGTTGGTCTTCGCGCCCAGCTTCTGGAGGACGCGCGCGCGGAAGCTGGAGACCGTCTTGGGGTTCACCACGAGGCGAGCGGCGATCTCCTTGAGGCTCAGCCCGTCGGCGAGCAGGCGCAGGACCTGGAACTCGCGGTTCGAGAGCCTCTCGTGCGGCGGCTTGTCGGCTTCTCCGACGAGGTTCAGGGCGAGTTGCTCGGCGAGGGCGGCGGTGATGTAGCGGCGGCCCTGCGCGACGCGGCGCACCGCCTCGATCAGATCGGCAGGAGCGTAGCCCTTGGTGAGGTAGCCGACGGCGCCACCCCGGAACGCACGGACGGCGTACTCCTCTTCGGGCTGTGCGCTCAGGATCAGCGCCTTCGCTCCCGGGCAGGCGGCGGGGAGCGCCTCGATCACCTCGAGGAAGCCCGGCCCCGGCATCCCGATGTCGAGGATGACGACGTCCGGCTTCAGGCGGCGCGCGGCCTCGAGCATCTCGTCGGACCTGCCCACCTCGCCGACGACCTCCATCTCGACCGCGCCCTGCAGGATGCGCCGCACGCCTTCCCGCACGACTGGATGATCGTCAGCGATGAGGACCTTCGTCACGCCGCGCCCCCCTCCCCACCCACGGGCGGCGACTGTAGCGGGAGATCGATGCGGATGGCCGTGGCGCCCCCGGGTTTCGATTCGGCGGCCACCGCCCCGCCGCTGCGCGTCACCACGGCGTAGACGGTTGACAGGATCAGTCCCGTCCGGTGGGACCGGCTGGCGACGAACGGCTCGAAGACCCGTGCGGCTTTCTCGGTGTCCAGGCCGCGGCCGTCGTCACGCACCACCAGTCGCGCGAGGGCTCCAGCCTCGCCCCGCCCTTCGCTCGTCTCGACCACGATCCTCCCAACGCCCCCGACGTCCTCGCTCGCGCGCACCACGAGTTCGGTGGCCAGGCCTCGGAGCCGCTCCGGATGGCCGAGCACCCACAGCGGCCGCCCGGCGAGCGCTAGATCGAGCCGGGTTCCCGGCTTCACCAGGGCGCGCAACTGGGGCTCCGCCTCGCGCAGAACCGCGTTCAGATCCGCGGGCTCGTCGCCGAGGAGCTTGGGGTGCGCGAAGGCACGCAGGTCCTGCACCAACTGCTCGGCGCCGTCCATCGCCTGGACGACGATGTCCAGGTCTTCCTTCGCCGCGCTGCCGTCAGGGATCTCGTCGTTCAGCAGATACGCCATCGTGCGGACGGCGCCGAGGTAGTTGGCCACTTCGTGCGCGAGGGCACCGGCCGTGCGCATCGCCGCGTCCATCCGCTGGGCGCGGACGGCCTCCGCATCGACCAGCAAGACCGACCGCTGAGGTACCGAAGCCTCGGCCATCCACCGTCCTCGCGCCGGAGACGCACGCCTGGCCAAAGGTCGCGGCCGGAAAGGCATCCTGCAAGAGGCCGGGGGCAGGGGCTAGGGGCTAGGGGCTAGGGGTTAGGGGCTAGGGGTTAGGGGTTAGGGGTTAGGGGCGCGCGGTGACGCTGCAGGGCCCGCCTCAGACCTGCCAGCATCCTCCCGACATCTGCACTGGGCCCCAGTAGCTGCGCGGTCGCCGTTTGCGGCGCAAATCCGAGACGTTCGGCGGCAAGGGTGAGCGTTTCCAGCTCCATCAGGCTGCCCTTGGCCACGGACAGGAACCAGAGGTACTCCTTGGTGCTCGCACGGCCGTGCCCTTCCGCGATGTTGGCCGCGATGGAGATGGCGGCCCGGCGCAGCTGAGACGACAGCTCGAAGCGCTCGTCGGGCGGCAGGCGAGCGGCCAGCCGGTACGTTGCCTCGACGAGGTCCATCGCCCGCTGCCACACGAGCAGATCGCGATAGCACCGCACGCGATCCGCACTGGGTCCGGACGAGGAAGGAGGAGCTGCGGCCATGGTAACCACGCTACTGGAGAGAACTCGGGATAGCGTGAGCGCTTCTCGGCGGCTCGACATCCAATCCGCGCACTCCCTAATCCCTGACCCCTGACCCCTGACCCCTGACCCCTACGTCAGAGAGGAGCGCGCTGGGCGCGGCGTGCTTGGCGTGGCAGCCGAACTTGACTAAATGATGCCACTTGACAGTACGGGCATGTCGGGGTATTTAGGCAAGTATGGAACTCCGGTCGGAACACGCACGCCTTGCGGCCAAGGTACCGGTGGTGCTGGCCCGAGTCCTGGAAGTCAGCCCGGCGGACGTCGAGGTGCACGCCGGCCATCCGTCCGGCGCCGACGTCGTGATCTCGGCCGCGGGTCAGACCTACCTGGTCGAGTTCACGAAGTCCGGCAGCGCCGGCCCTATCGGAAGCGCCGCGAAGAAGGTGCTGGAGTCTGCCAGAAGGACGCGCAAGCGCAACATTCCGCTGGTGGCTGTGCCGTTCATGGGTGAGGTCGGCCGGGTGGTCTGCCGCGAAGCCGGCGTCGGCTGGCTCGACCTCAGCGGCAATGCCCACATCGTGGCGCCAGGCATCAGGGTAAACGTCGCCGGCAGGCCGAACCGCTTCCGCTCCGCGGGCCGCCCACCGAGCCTCTTCGCGCCGAAGAGTTCTCGCGTCGCACGCTGGTTCCTCATGCACCCCGACACTCCGATTCGGCAGCGCGAGATCGCCCGCGCCACCGGCCTGGATGAGGGGTTCGTCAGCCGGCTCGTGTCGCGCCTGGAGCGGGAGCAGTATCTCGTCCGCGAGAAGCGTGGTGGCGTTCGCGCCAGGGACCCGGCGCTCCTGCTTGATGCGTGGCGCGAGGCGTATCAGTTCTCGAGGCACACGCTGCACCAGGGTCACGTCGTCGCCCGATCGGGTGACGCGCTCCTCAGGCTCGTCGTCGGCGCGCTGGTCGGCGAGGGCGTCGCGTACGCGGCGACGGGGCTCGCTGCCGCGTGGGCGCTGACGCGCTTCGCCGCGTTCCGAACCGCCACGGTGTACGTGCCTGACGATCCGTCGCCGGCGTTCCTCGAACGGCTCGGCTTTCGGGAGGACCCGCGCGGCGGCAACCTGTGGCTGGTCGTTCCGAACGACGGGGGAGTGTTCGATGGCGCCGTCGAGAAGGATGGCATTCGCTGCGTCCACCCGGTGCAGGTGTACGTCGACCTGAAGGCGCATCCTGAGCGGGCGACCGAGGCCGCGGAGCGGCTCCGTAGCGAGCTACTGCACTGGGGGCGCGGTGGCTGACAAACCGAACCGGGCAGCGGAGTACAGCGGCGAGCAGTTGGGGTTCGTGCGCTCGGCCTGCCTCTACGTCGCGACGGTGAGGTTAGCCTCCAGCGTGCGGAAGCGCGCCTCGCTCGCGCCCAACGCCGCTTCGGCCTCGTACAGTCTCCGGTAGCGGGCCGTGGCGGACCGTTGGCCGACGGCGATGGCGGTCGCGCCCGCCACGATCACGAGCCCCAGGAGCACGGCGAACACCAGGGCGACCCGCGTCCGCCACACGGCCAGCGCCTCGGCCCGATCCACCTTGGCCACCAGGAACCACGGCGTACCCGGCACCGCCCCGAGTGCCGAGATCACTCGGACGCCGCGATAGTCCACGCCCCGCACCACCCCTTCTGTGCCGAGCACCGCCATCACGGCGGGCACGTCCCTGCGGCTCAGCGGGATGCGAAGGGTCAGCGCCGTGCCCGGTTGGAAACGCCGTTCGCTCAGGAAGAGCACCGCATCGCCGTCCCGCCGCACCAGCACGGCCTCGGCGCTCGGGCTGGGACTCAGCCACGACGCGACCTGGCGGAAGAGGGAGCGTCGTGCATCCACGACGAGCAGGACGGCGCCTATCGGCTCGGCGGCCCTCGCGCTCGAGGCGAAGAGCGGCGCCACGACGGCCAAGTGCGGGAAGGAGTCGTCGCTGGACACGTGTACGTCGCCGATCGTCGGACGCCGACCGCGGAACGCGGCACGGAGGGCCGCGGCAGCGGTCGCGCCGAGGGCACCCCGGCGTCCGCTCGTCGCCAGGACGACGCGTCCGGCCCGGTCCACCAGACGCAGGTCATCGTACCCGTATTGGTCCTTGGTGCTGCGGAGTCGCGTGAGGATGTCGGCGGCGACCTCGGGCTGGTGGCCCGCCAGCCACCGAGCGACGGCCCGAACGAAGAACGGGCTTTCCTGGAAGACCGCGGCGTCGCCGAGCCGCTCGGTCCGCCAGGCGACGATCTCGTCCAGCTTGTCCTGCGCGATGATCAGGAGGTTGGCGCTCGCGGTCTGCTGGAGGTACTGCCGCTGGGCGAGGTAGAACCAGGACCCGGCTGCGCCTAGGGCGAGCGCTCCCAGCAGCAGCGTTGCCACCAACCAGCGAGGCGGACGGCTCATCCATGAGCCTCTGTGCGATTGACCCGCCGAACGTATCACTCCGTGGGGGTTAGCACGATACCACGTCGAGGATGTCCTCCGCCGACGCGTGGCCGCCCCCCGTGATCACCATCCTGCGGAGGCGTGGATTCACTCACGGGCATCGAGCTCCAGGAGGTCCCCCACGGTCGTGAACCGCACCTCGGTATCGCGGACCCGTACCGTAGCCCGCAAATTCCGGTTGAGCACCCGACAGTAGGGCGGATGGTATTTCTCGATAAAGCCTTCAAAGGAGCGCGGGACCGCCGGTCGCGCCATCCGCTGGTACTTCACCTCAATCGGAACGAAGTTCCCGCCGCTTACCACCACAAAATCAATCTCCGTCTTGGCGGTGGTGCGCCAGAAATGGATCTCAGCGCCTGTCCAGCGCAACCGCTCCCGCAGCAGCAGGTACACCAGATTCTGAAAGGCGAAGCCCAGATCATCGGGCCGCTGGACGCCTCCCAGGACCCCCAGGGCGTAGTTTCGAAAACCCAGGTCGGAGAAGTACACGGTCGGCGCCTTGCTGATCTCGCTGCGCACGTTGCGAAAGAACGGCGTCACACGCTTCAGGACGTACGTCTCCTCCGCGTACCGGCAATAGTTGTGCACGGTCGGCAGGGCTATGCCCAAGGTGGAGGAGAGCTCAGAGTAGTTGATGAGCTTGCCGGCCTGGTCGGCCAGTAGTTTGATGAGCCGGCCGTAGGCCTCAACCTTCTCCGCTTTGAGCAGGGTGGCGATGTCCCTGGTCACGTAGCCCTGGTAGATCTCGTCCATCACCCGGAGCTTTTCGCGGGCCTCGGACTCCAACACCACCCGCGGATAGCCGCCGTACCTCAGGTATTCGCTCAGGAGCTCATCGCACTGGGCGGCCTCCACGGCAAAGAAGTCCGGCAGCCGGTCCGAGTAGCGGTAGCCCGTCCGGTGATTGACAAACTCAGAGAGCGAGAGCGGGAGCACCTCGTACATCCGCTTTCTCCCCACCATGGACTCCCTGACCCTGGCCTTGAGGTCAACGCTGCCCGACCCCGACACGATGAACTTGTATGGCGCCCCCAGATCCTGGAGCCCTTTGAGGAAGAGACCGGCATCCTCCCGCCGCTGGATCTCGTCCAGGAACACGTAACCAGGGCCTCGCCCCACCTCCAACTCGATCTTCTTCAGAAGCGCCTGCTGCGAGGCGAAGTGGTGGCGATCCTGGTCGAAGTCGAGACTGAGAAAGAGGGTTCGTTCACCGGCAGCATCCAGTTCCCCCTGAATGAGCTTCATGATCGTCGTCTTGCCGGCCTGGCGCGGGCCGATGAGGAAGGCGATCTCCTCCCTCTTCAAGTCTCGCCTGACATCGTCCAGAAGGGTCCGCTTTATCGTCGTTGAAGTCATAGTGTCAGTTTAACCTAGTTAAACTATATGTCAAGGTACGTTTTAACATAGTACAGAGGGGTCAGGGGTCAGGGTTCAGGGGCACAAGCGCACCGGGGCACCGGCGCACCGGCGCACCGCACTCGCCCGTCCCCTGGCCCCTGGCCCCTGACCCCTGACCCCTGTCCTGGCCCCTCAGAGCCATCCCACCGGAATCACGTCCACCTTGGGGTTGAGCGGCAGGCGCTCCGTGCCGAGACAGACGACGGCGCCGGGGCCGGTCCGCGTGCCCCGCCCGGCCATCGTGCGAAAGGCCGCCGCGTCGGAGGCCCGAACCAACGCCGCCTTCTTGATCTCGACCGGGTGCCACCGGCCATCGTGCGGGATCAGGAGGTCGATCTCACGCCCATCCTTGTCGCGGTAGTAATGAAACGCGGGGCGCCGGCCCTGGTTGTGCCACGACTTCAGGATCTCCCCGAAGACGAAGCTCTCGAACACGGCCCTCGACATCGCGCCGGCTTCGAGGGTCTCGGGAGAAGACCACTCCGTCAGATACGCACACAGCCCGGTGTCGAGGAAATGGAGCTTCGGCGTGGAATACAGTCGTTTGGACAGGTTGGTGTGATAGGCCGGCAGGATGGCCACCTGAAAACTGCCCTCCAGCACGCTCATCCACTTTCTGGCGGTATTGACGCTGATGGCGCAGTCCCGGGCCAGGTCGGTGTAATTGAGCATCTGGGCCGTCCGCGCCGCGACGGCCCGCAGAAAGCGCCCGAAGGCGTTCAGGTCTCCAACCTGCGTCAAATCCCGCACATCGCGCTCGAGGTAGGTCTGCACATACGAACGGTAGAAGAGATCCCGGTCGCGGATCTGCCGGGTGACCAGGGCGGGCATGCCGCCCCGCCAGATCCGCGCATACACGTCGTGCAGCGTCATGGTGACCGCAGTATGGGACCGCGCATCGAGCGCGGCCGCGTCGGGCAGGAACGGGGGCAGCGCCGCCGCACGCTGGTCGGCTTCCCGCTGGGTGAATCCCAGCAGCGTGAGAATCGCCACGCGGCCCGCGAGCGTCTCGGTGATGCCGCGCATCACCGCAAACTGCTGGGATCCCGTCAGCCAGAACGCGCCGGGCCGGCGGGCGCGATCCACGTCGAGTTTGATCGCCGTGAGCACGTCGGGGGCATACTGGATTTCGTCAATCAGGACCGGGGGGCGGTACTTCTGCAGGAACAGGACCGGGTCCCGCCGCGCCAGGTCGCGCGCGGCCAGATCGTCAAGCGTCACGTAGCGGCGGTTCTCATCGGATAACTGGCGCAGGAGGGTGGTCTTGCCGACCTGCCGGGCGCCGGTCAGGAGCAGGACCGGGACCTGGGCCGAAGCCTCCCGCCAACAGTGCGCGGCCGCCCGCTCCCAATAGTGGAATGTGCGTCTATCGTGCATTGCGATTGCATATTAGACGGACACCAGGCGATTGTCAACTGTACTGGCGCGCGCCTGGCGCTCCGGGGGCACCGCGGGCGGCGCCGTCGAACCCTGGCCGGCTTCTTCGGCTGCGGCTGCGCTTCGGGCTGCCGTGACTCATTGTTGCGCACCGCCGCGCCGGGCCACAGGTTTGCCGCATCGAACAGCCTCTCGTCTCCATCAACGAGCGTCAGCGACTCCCGGATTGAGCGTCGTCGCGAGCGAGGTCCGGTCCATGATACCAACCGAGCCGCTGTACCGGGAGATCAGGGCCGTCCCGGCATCGGCTCGTTCCGGCGCCTACCGTGCCGTCAACGCGGCGATGGTGCGGGCCTACTGGCACGTGGGGCGGCTCATCGTCGAGCACGAGCAAGGCGGTCGGAAGCGCGCCGCGTACGGGGAGGCGGTGCTGGACGACCTGTCGCAGCGGCTCAGCGCCGATTTCGGCCGCGGGTTCGACGTGCGCAATCTGCGCTACATGCGGCAGTTCTACCTCGCGTTCCCGATAGACCGCGCACTGACGCCCGACAGCCACGCTGACGACAAGCGGAACGCGCTGCGTTCCAAATCGGACAGGGCGGGAAAACGGAACGCAGCGCGTTCCGAATTGGCGATCCGTCACTCGGCGCGTGACGAATCACCGGCCCTGCGGCCAGAGTTGTCGTGGACGCACTACCGCAGAGCAGCACTGGTCCACCCGCCAACTCGAACGCCAGATCTCCGTGCTCTACTACGAACGCCTGCTGGCCAGCCGCACGAAGGCGCCCGTCCGCAGCGAAGCCGCCACCAAGTTGGCCACCGTGGAACCGGAGCAGTTCATCCGGGACCCGTACGTGCTCGGGTTCACGGCTTCTCCTTTGTCGCCCGCCAGAAGCGCCTCCGGTTTGAGGATGAGGACTTCTACGTGGACCTCGTCTTCTACAACTATCTGCTCCGGTGCTTCGTGCTGATCGATCTCAAGGTCGGCAAGTTGACCCACCAGGACATTGGCCAGATGGAGTCCTATGTGCGCATGTTCGACGCCCACGCGCGCCCGAAGGACGACAACCCGACCATCGGCCTGATCCTGTGTTCCAAGAAGAACGAGGCGATCGCGAAATACTCGGTGCTGAGCGAGGCCCGCCAGATCTTCGCCGCCAAGTACGTGAAAGTGCTGCCGTCCGAACGGGATCTCACGCGCGAAATCGAGCGCGAGCGGCGGTTGACCGATGCGCGCCACCACGACGAGGCGAAGGCCCGACGGCGTGGCGGCCGGGCGGAAAGCCCTCAGAGGCCCTAAGCGAAGGCCGCCAGGTCCAATGCCAGGCCGGCAGATGGCTTGTGCTCGCATCGCGCACCTTGCGCGCCAGGTCGTCCTTCGCCTCGCACGCTCAGAGCCATCCCACCGGAATCACGTCCACCCTGGGGTTGAGCGGCAGGCGCTCCGTGCTGAGACAGACAACGGCACCAGTCCACGCCCCGTTGGAAACGCCGTGCGGTCAGGAAGAGCACCGCATCGCCGTCCCGCCGCACGAGGTTGGCCTCGGCGCTCGGGCTGAGGATCGGCCACGACGCGACCAAGCGGAAGAGCGCTCCCAGAACCGCGGTGACCACCAACCAGCGAGGCGGGCGAGCCATCGACGAGCCTCTGTGTGCTTGAGCCGACGAACGTGTCACTCCGTGGGGGCTAGCGCAATACCACTAACCCGCGCACCCCCTGGCCTGCGTTCCCGAGGGACCGTAGCTTGACGCGAGACGCATGGCGAGATCGCTCCTCCTATTCGAGAACCTCGAGACCACGCCCCGTCGCCGGCTCTTCGCGCTTGGCGGCACGGCCATCGTGGCCACACCCTACGCCTGGCTGAGCCCGCTCTTCTGGTGCGCGCTGGGCGTGGCGATGTCCCTCCTCCGCAACGGGACACCGACCACCTCGGCGCGGCTGCTCCTCGGCGTGGGATACGGACTGGCTCTGATTGCGGGGCACGTCCTCGGCGGGCGCCTCGCCGGCACTCCACCGGAGACCGTCCTTCTTACCGCCACGCGAGACGTCTGCTCGTTCGGGAAGCGGGCTCCCGTCCCGCCGCAAGGAACCCGCATCACCCGCGCCCTTGGCGGCCCACTCACCAACCTGTGTGTCGGGGCGCTCGCGCTCTGGCTGGGCCGCGTGTCGGGTCTCCCGTGGGTCGAGGTCCTGGGCTTCGTCAACGTGGCCATCGGCCTGTGGACGCTCTGCCCCGTCCCGTCGCTGGACGGTTGGGTCATCTGGGGCCTGCTCGCCGGACGGAGGCGCTGACGCACCCTCTCCCCGTGTCCCCGACCCTCCTCATCCTGGCCGCCGGCCTCGGCAGCCGGTACGGCGGCCTCAAGCAGATGGAGGCCGTCGGGCCCGGCGGCGCCACGCTGATGGACTACGCGGTCTTCGACGCCGTGCGCGCGGGATTCGGGGAGGTGGTCTTCGTCATCCGGCCGGAGATGGAGGCGGCGTTCGCCGACCAGGTGCTGCCGCGCTTCCGGTCCCACGTGCCGGTCCGGGCCGTGCTGCAGCGCCTCGACGTGCCACCCGGATACTCGGTGCCGGCCCAGCGCAGGAAGCCGTGGGGCACCGCGCACGCCGTGCTCGCCGCCGCCGGCGCGATCGCCGAGCCGATGGTCGTGGTCAACGCCGACGACTTCTACGGCCGCGCGGCGTACGAGGCCCTCGCCGGTTTCCTCGGCACGCCGGCCACGGGTCTTCCACCCGCCTTCGCCCTCGCCGGGTTCCGCCTGTCCCGCACCGTGAGCGCCGCCGGCCCGGTGAACCGCGCCGTCTGCCAGGTCACCGCCGAGGGGTGGCTGGAGTCGGTGGTCGAGGTGCTGCACATCACGGCGGACCGACACGGCGGCTTCAGCGGGGAGGAGCGCGGCCGCACGCGCCGCTACGCCGGCACCGAACTGGTCTCGATGAACATGTGGGGGTTCACGCCCACGGTGTTCGACCAACTGCGCGAGGCGTTCCGCGCCTTTCTCGGCGGCGCGACCCGGCCGTCGGGAGAGCAGCCGGAGGGACGCGGGACCGCGGGGCCCGGGCAGCCGGAGGGACGCGGCACCGCGGGGCGCGGGCCGCACGACTTCGAGAAGCGCGAGTTCCTGATCCCGACGGTGGTGCAGGAGCTGATCCGCGCCGGGAAGGCGCGCGTGCGGGTCCTGCCGACGGACAGCCCGTGGACGGGCATCACGCATCCCGAGGACCGGCCACTGGTGGTGGCCGCCATCCGGCAGATGGTGGAGGGGGGGGAATATCCTGAAAGACTGTGGGCGTGAGAGGTGATGGATGATAGGTGATGGGTGATGGGTGATAGGTGATAAGTGATAGGTGATGGGGAGCGGCTGACGGCTGACGGCCGCAGGGCGCGAGTCGCGGGGGCGCCGGCGCGAAGCCGGGCGCCGTGCGAGCGCAGCGAGCCGTCCGACCGGCGAGCGCCGCCGTTCCCGCGACGCAGCGCCCGCCGCGCACCGCTGACGGCTGACGGCCGACGGCTGATGGGAGACGCAGATTGACGTGAGTGACCCAGCGGACGTTCTGAGTCGGTTCGACCTCGGCGGGGAGGTCGCTGAGATCGAGCCGGCCGCCGAGGGGCACATCAACCGGTCGTGGATCGTGACCGTGCGCGGGTCCGCGGGCCCGCCGCGCCGTTTCCTCCTCCAGCGCATCAACGAATCCGTCTTCCGCGAGCCCGAGCGGGTGATGGAGAACATCGCCCTCGTCACTCGCCACCTCGCCGAGGCCGTGCGCCGCTCGGGCGCGGCCGATGCCGAGCGCCGGGTGCTGCGTCTGGTGCCGACCCGCGGCGGCGCCGCGTACCACCGCGACGCCGGCGGCGGCGTCTGGCGGCTGTACCCCTTCATCGGCGGGACCCTCGTGAGGGAGCACGTGGGCTCGCGCGAGGAGGCGAGGGAGATCGGCCGCGTTTTCGGCACCTTCCAGCGGCTGCTGGCCGACTACGACGGCGCCCGGCTGCACGAGACGATCCCGCGCTTTCACGACACGGCCTGGCGCGTCGAGACGCTGGAGCGCGCGATCGCCGCCGACCGCGCCGGCCGCGCCAGGGGTGCCCGTGCCGAGATCGAGGCGGTGCGCGCGCGCGAGGGACTGGCGGACGTCCTCCCGGCGCTCCTCGAATCCGGTGACATCGTCGAGCGCATCGCCCACAACGACGCCAAGAGCAGCAACGTCCTGCTCGACGAGCGGACCGGCGAAGCGTTGTGCGTGGTGGATCTCGACACCGTGATGCCCGGCACGCTGCTCTACGACTTCGGCGACATGGTCCGTTCCACGACGTCGCCGACCGCGGAAGACGAGCGCGACCTCCGCAAGGTCGGCGTGCAGGTCGCGCTTTTCGCCGGACTGGTGGAAGGGTACGTGTCGGCCCTCGGCCCGGTCCTCGCCGCGGCGGAGCGCGACCTGCTCGTCTTCGCGGGCAAGCTCATCACCTTCGAGCAGGCCGTGCGCTTCCTCGCGGACCACCTCGACGGCGACCGCTACTACCGAACGGCCTGTCCCGAGCACAACCTCGTGCGCTGCCGGACGCAGCTGAAACTCCTCGAGAGCCTCGAGCGCCACGAGGACGCGCTCCGGCGCGCCGTCGAAAGGGCCGCGCCCAAGTGAGACGAGAAGCCGTCAGCCATCAGCCGTCAGCCGTCGGCGTCCTGCTCTCCGTCGCCGTCCTGCTGCTCGGCGCGCCCCTCCCCGCTCACACGCAACAGGTCCCCCATACCGTCGGCCGCTGGGAACCGGACTCCACCGGCAACCACCGCGCCGTGGTGCGGGTCGCCACGCCGGCCGACGCCGTGCGCGTGCACCTCGACTGGCGGCGGCGCGACCGGAATCCCGAGGAGAAGCGCGTCGTGGTCGTGGCGGCGGCCACCGGCGAGCGCGTGGCGAACGTGGCCCGCGCGCAGGTCACGCGGGAGTCCGGCGACATCGTCTTCCAGCCCGCGGCGGGCGCCGGCGACTACTGGGTCTACTGGATGCCGTACCAGGGAACGTTCCGGTCGAACTACCCGCGCATCACCTACCGCCCGCAGGACTCAACCGCCGCCGCCGACTGGCTGACGCGGAACCAGCTCACCGCCGACGGGCTGCGCGGCGGGGCGTGGCGCGGCCTGAGCGAGGCGCGGGTCGTCGAGTTCCAGGCGGTGGACTCGATGAGCACGATGTGGCCGATGGAGATCATCGCCACCGGCGAGGAGACGCGCGCCCTGCTCGCGCGCCATCCGGGCGCGGCCTACCTCCTCTTCCCCGAGGACCGGACACGCCCCATCCGGATGCCGGACGACCTGCCGCACCGGTGGATCGAGACCGGCGCCAACGGCCCGGTGACGGGAGACGCGCTGCGCGGGGAGTTCTACGCCTTCCAGGTCGGGCTGTGGGCGGTGGACCGGGCCGTGGACAGCGTCGAGCTTCGCTTCGCCGACCTCCGCCTCGCGGGCGGGCGCGGCGCGATCCCCGCGGCGGCGTTCAGCTCCTTCAACACGCAGGGCGTGGACTGGCAGGGACGCGCGTTCGGGCGGCGCGTCGCGGTGCCCGCGGGGAAGGTCCAGGCGCTGTGGTGCGGCGTGATGGTGCCGGAGGGCGCCGAGCCCGGGCTCTACGAGGGGACCGTCACGATCGCACCGGCGGGCCTTCCGCCGACCACGCTGCCGGTGCGGCTCACCGTCGGCGCTCAGGCGATCGTGAACCACGGCGACGACGAGCCGTGGCGGCTCTCACGCCTGCGATGGCTCGACTCGCGGCTCGCCCTCGACACCGGTCTCGTGCCGCCCTACACGCCGGTCCGCGCGGCGGGGATGCAGGTCTCTGTTCTCGGCAGGACGGTGACGCTGGCCCCGACCGGTTTCCCGCGGCGCATCACCAGCCATTTCGGCGAAGAGATGACCGGCCTCGTGTCACGGGGGCGCGAAGTGCTGCGCGGTCCGGTGGCGCTGGTGGTGGAGGATTCGGCGGGCCGCGTCGTGCCGTGGCGCGAGGCGCGCACGCATATCACCCAGCGGCTGCCGGGCGCGGCCCTGTGGGAGGCGCGCGCCACGGCGGGCTCCGTGGCGATGCACTCGCGCGCCCAGATGGACTTCGACGGGAACATCGAGTACACCATCGCGCTCACCGCCTCGCGGGCGACGCCGGTGCGCGACATTCGCCTCGAGATCCCGCTCGCCGACAGCGTGGCCCGTTACTTCATGGGCATGGGCCGCAAGGGGGGCGTGCGGCCCGACACGATGACGTGGCGCTGGGACCAGACGAAGAACCAGGACGCGGCGTGGATCGGCGACGTGAACGCCGGGCTCCAGTTCACCCTCAAGGACCAGCACTACATCCGGCCGCTCAACACGAACTTCTACACGCTGCGGCCGCTGGTGATGCCCACGTCGTGGGCGAACGGCGGCCAAGGGGGCTGCGCCTTCCAGGCGGCGCGCACCGGCGTACCGCCGTACCGGGGCACCGGCGTACCGGCGTACCGGGGCACGTACCTCGTCAGCTGCTTCAGCGGCGCGCGGACCATCGCGGCGGGCGACACGCTGTACTTCAACCTCCGCCTGCTCCTCACGCCGTTCCACACTCTGGACACGCGCGCCCAGTGGACGACGCGCTACTTCCACGCGTACCGGCCGGTGGACACGGTGCTCGCGCGCGGCGCCAACACCATCAACATCCACCACGCCAACGCGATCAACCCGTACATCAACTACCCGTTCCTCCGGCCCGACGCGATGAAGGCGTACAGCGACTCGGCGCACGCGGCTGGGATGCGGGTCAAGATCTACTACACGGTGCGCGAGCTCACGAACCGCGCACCGGAGCTGTGGACGCTGCGCTCGCTCGGCGGCGAGGTCCTCGCGGACGGGCCCGGCGGCGGGCACTCGTGGCTCCAGGAGCACGTGGGCGGCAACTACATCACGGGATGGGTGGTGCCCGACCTCCGCGACATCGCGCTGGTGACGAGCGGCATCTCGCGGTGGCACAACTTCTACGTCGAGGGACTGCGGTGGCTCGTGGGGCACATCGGGATCGACGGACTCTACCTCGACGACGTGGCGTTCGACCGCGTCACGATGCAGCGCATCCGCCGCGTGCTCGACCGCGGCCGGCCCAACGCGCTCATCGATCTCCACTCGGCGAACCAGTACAACCGGAACGACGGCTTCGCCGCGAGCGCGAACCTCTACCTCGAGCACTTCCCGTACATCGACCGCCTCTGGTTCGGCGAGTACTTCGACTACAACGCCGCGCCGGACTACTGGCTCACGGAGCTGAGCGGCATCCCGTTCGGCTTGATGGGCGAGATGCTCCAGGATGGCGGCAACCCGTGGCGCGGGATGGTGTTCGGGATGACGGCGCGGCTTCCCTGGGCCGGGGACCCGCGTCCGGTCTGGCGGGCGTGGGACGACTTCGGGATGGCCGAGAGCCGGATGATCGGCTGGTGGGTGCGGAGCCGGCCGGTGCGCACGGGGAGTGACGACGTGCTCGCCACGACGTACCTCCGACCCGGAAGCGCGATGGTCGCGCTGGCCAGTTGGGCGCGGGATACTGTGGACGTCACACCGGCGATCGACTGGCGGGCGCTCGGCATAGACTCTGCGACGGCCAGGATCCGCGCGCCGGCCATCGAGAACTTCCAGCCCGCCAGGACGTTCCGGCCTGGCGAGCCGATCGCCGTGCCGCCCGGCAAGGGGTGGGTGCTGGTGGTAAGTGAGAGGTGAGAGGTGAGAGGTGAGGGGTGACGGGATGCCGCGCCGCGCTGGCGCCCCTATCACCCATCACGTATCACCCACCACCTATCACTCATCACGCATCACGTGTTCACCAACGCTTGCGTCGCTGACTACTCATGACTATCTACTAGTCATATGAACACGCGCCCGCCGCACCCGCCGCTCCGCGTCGCCGAGCTGAAGGCCCGGCTCAGCCACTACCTGCGCGCCGTCCGCGCGGGACGGTCGCTCGTCGTGTACGACCGCGACACGCCCGTGGCGCGTCTGGTCCCCGTGGAACCCGGACCGGGCGACCTGCCGAGCCGCAAACCGGTGCGCCGGCTGCGCGATGTGCCGCTGCCCCGCCCCCTCGGCCGATCGGTGGGAAGCCGGGACGCGCTGCGCGCGGAGCGGCGCGAGCGCCGGTGAGCACCTACCTCGATGCGTCGGTGCTGCTGCGCCTCGTGCTCGGCGAGCCGGGCGCGCTGAAGCCCGCCGGCCTCGAGCCCGCCCACACCAGCGCGCTCACCGAGGTGGAGTGCCTGCGGACGCTGGATCGCCTTCACGCGCAGCGGCGGATCGGGGCCGACGACCTGGCCACCCGGCGCGGCGCGATCTTCGACCTGCTGGAAGCAGTCGAGGTCGTGGACCTGGCGGCGCCGATCCTGCGACGTGCTGCCGAGCCGTTCCCCACTCCGCTCGGCACGCTGGACGCGCTCCACCTCGCGACAGCATTGCTGTGGCGGGAGCGGCACCCGCGGGGCCGGGCGACATTCGCCACCCACGACGAAGAACTGGCCCGCGCCGCGCGCGCGTGCGGCCTCGACGTGATCGGCGCGTGATGACAACGTCAGCCGGCGTCGCTTCCCGGCGCGCCGCCCTCGCCCTTTGCACGGTACTCGCCATGAGCGCGACACCCGCTTCCGCCCAGAGCCGCTACGAGCCCACGTCCCTCAACCTCGCCGCCCGCGCGTGGTTCCAGGACGCCAGGTTCGGCCTCTTCATCCACTGGGGCATCTACTCGGTGCTCCAGGACGGCGAGTGGGTGATGAACAACCGCGGCATCCGCATCGCCGAGTACGAGACGCTGGCGCCGGAGTTCAACCCCGCGCACTTCGACGCCGCGGCGTGGGTGTCGCTCGCCAAGGCGGCGGGGATGCGGTACATCACCGTCACGGCCAAGCACCACGACGGCTTCGCGATGTTCGACTCCCAGGTGAGCGACTGGGACATCGTGGAGCGCACGCCGTACCGCCGCGACGTGATCCGCGCCCTCGCCGAGGAGTGCCGGCGGCAGGGGCTCCGCTTCTTCGTCTACTACTCGCAGCTCGACTGGCACAACACCGACTACTTCCCCCGCGGCCAGACGGGCCAGGCGGCGGGGCGCCCCGAGGGCGGCGACTTCAATCGCTACCTCGACTACATGGACACCCAGCTGCGCGAGCTGTTCACCAACTACGGCGAGCTGGCCGGCGTGTGGTTCGACGGGATGTGGGACCGCCCCGACGCCGACTGGCGGCTCGAGCGCACTTACCGGATGCTGCACGAGCTGCAGCCCGCCGCGCTGGTGGGCTCGAACCACCACAAGGCGCCCTTCCCCGGCGAGGACTTCCAGATGTTCGAGCAGGACCTGCCGGGGGAGAACACGGCGGGGTTCAACACGACGACGGTCGGTGCCCTCCCCCTCGAGACCTGCGCCACGATGAACGACTCGTGGGGCTACCACCTCGGCGACCGGAACTTCAAGAGCACCGCCCAGATCGTCCGGCTCCTCGTGAACGCGGCGGGGCGGAACGCCAACCTCCTCCTCAACGTGGGCCCGATGCCCACCGGCGAGATCCAGCCGGAGTTCCAGACCCGGCTGCGCGAGGTCGGCCAGTGGCTGCAGCGGTACGGCGCCTCGATCTACAATACGCGCGGCGGGCCGGTGCCGCCGCGAGCGTGGGGCGTGACGACGCAGAGCGGGGACCGGGTGTACGTCCACGTCCTCGACTGGGCCGACGCCGATCTCTCGCTCCCGCCGCTCCCGCGCCGTGTGAGGGTGGCCTCGGTGTTCTTCAACGGGGCCGCGCTCCCGTTCCGCGAGGCGCCTTCCGGCGTGACGATCACCCTGCCACCCCGCGCGGACGGGGAGGTGGACCTGATCGTGTCGCTCGACCTGGTGCCGGCGGCGCCCGCCGCGCCCGCTCCGCCGAGGCGGCCGTGAGTCGCCCCGCTGCGGGTCGTCGCGGCAGGGCGGCACGTCCTCGCGCCGCCTGGACCGCACGCAGGGCAGTCGGCGCTGCGGGGTGCCGCTCTGCCGCTCCACCCGCGTCGTTCCGGCCCCCGGCGCAGCGGCGAGCGCGGGAGGGTGGTGTGCCGCAGCGGCGGGCGCCGTGGGAACCGTCCGACCGCCGCGAGGACGCACCGCCCTCCCGCGCGAGACGCGCCCTCCCACGGCGCCTCGTCGCAGACCGGAGCTGGGCGCTGTTGCTCTGCGTGCTCGGGCTGGCCGCCGCGCCGGCACCGGCCAGAGCCCAGGCGGCGTACGTGCCCAGCGCCGCGAATCTCGCGGCCCGCGAGTGGTTCCAGGACGCGAAGTTCGGGATGTTCATCCACTGGGGCATCTACTCGCTGCTCCAGGACGACGCGTGGGTGATGAACACGCGCCGCCTGCACCTGAGCGAGTACGAGACGCTCGCCGCGCAGTTCAACCCGGCGCGCTTCGATCCGGCCGCCTGGGTGGGCCTCGCCAAGGCGGCCGGCGCACGGTACATCACCGTCACCACTAAGCACCACGACGGCTTCGCGATGTTCGACACGCAGGTGAGCGACTGGGACATCGTGGACCGCTCGCCGTTCCGCCGCGACGTCATCCGGATGCTGGCCGACGAGTGCCGCCGTCAGGACATCAGGCTCTTCGTCTACTACTCGCAGCTCGATTGGCACCACCCCGACTTCTATCCGCGCGGCGGCACGGGCCGGGACACCGGCCGCCCCGAGAGCGGCGACTTCGGCCGCTACCTCGACTTCCTCGACGCGCAGGTGCGCGAGCTGCTCACCAACTACGGGCCGCTCGCCGGCATCTGGTTCGACGGGCAGTGGGACAAGGGCGGCGACTGGCGGCTGGGCCGCACGTACCGGATGATCCACGACCTCCAACCCGCGGCGCTCATCGGTTCCAACCACAACGGCTGGTTCAACGCCGGCGAGGACATCGCCCTCTTCGAGCGGATGCTCCCCGGCACGCAGAATGCCCGCCTCGACTCCGCGCGCGCTCGGCGCCTGCCGATGGAGATGTCGGAGACGATCAACGGCTCGTGGGGTTTCCGGCTGTGGGACCGCGACTACAAGAGCACGGCCCAGCTCATCCGCGAGCTGGTGGAGGCGGCGGGCCAGGACGCCAACTTCCTGCTCAACGTGGGCCCGATGCCCACGGGCGAGATCCAGCCGGAGTTCGTGGAGCGGATGCGCGGCATCGGCGCGTGGCTCCAGCGCCACGGCGAGTCCATCTACGGAACCCGCGGCGGGCCCATCGGGCCGCGGCCGTGGGGCGTGACGACCCAGCGCGGCGACCGGGTGTACGTGCACGTCCTCGACTGGCGGGACCCGATGCTGGCGCTGCCGTCCCTGCCCCGCCGCGTGCGCGCGGCGACGCTGTTGGCGGACAGCAGCCGAGTGGCGTTCCGGGAGACGGCGGGGGGCGTGACGCTGACCCTGCCGCCGCGCCTCGCAGGCGAAGTGGATCAGATTGTGGTGCTGGAGCTGGCGCCGGCGGCGCCCGGGCATCGGTAAGGGGCGGGCCTCGGCAGCGCCCCGCACGTTGACAGCGGTATGGTATGGCCATACCATCCAAGTATGGCCACCATGACAATCAAGACGACCTACGCGCTGGACGCCGAGTCCGTCCGCACGCTCGAGCGGATGGCACGCCGCTGGGGCGTCTCCAAGTCCGAAGTCCTGCGGCGGGCGATCCGGGGCGCGGCCGCGCAGGCCGGGGACGACGGAGACACGGTGAAGGCGCTGGACCGACTCCAGCGCGCCACCGCCCTGACCGCGGCCCGGGCGGGCGCCTGGGCCCGCCGCAACCGCACTGAGCGCCGCGCCGCCTCGGCGCGCCGCGAGGCCGCGGCCAAGTGATCCAGCTCGACACCAGCTTCCTGATTCGAGCCCTCGTCCGCGGCTCTCCCGAGGACGCTCTCCTGCGGGGGTGGCTGCGGGACCGCACGCCGCTGGGGGTGAGCGCCATCGCCTGGACCGAGTTCCTCTGCGGACCGCTGCGCTCACCCGACATCGAACTGGCGACTCAGGTGATCGGCGAGGTCCTGCCCTTCGGGGCGGATGATGCCGTCGTGGCGGCGGAGCTGTTCAACCGCTCCGGGCGGCGGCGCGGGTCCCTCGTGGACTGCATGGTCGCGTCGGTCGCACTCGGTCGAGAGAGCCCGCTCGCCACCGCCAACCCGGCCGACTTCCGCCGGCTGGAAGCGAGTGGATTGAAGGTACTGGCGACGTAGCGACAGCCGTCAGCCGTGCCTCGACCTGGTACAGGATGACCTCCAGCGGGCCGGCCGCCAGTGCGGCGGGCACGCACTCTCCCTCTATGGACTTGGCGGCACCATCGGTGTAAAACAGGCGGCATGGAGCGCATGAGGACGATCACCGCCGTCTTCGGGGCGACGATCCGCAACGCGTCGCTCGTGCGCCTCGAAGTCGCCTTCGCGGCGTTCAACGGGGCCGAGTGGGGGGTCTGGGTCGCGCTGCTGGTCTACGCCTACACCGTCGGCGGAGCCACGGCCTTGGGCGCGATGGCACTCGTCCAGCTGCTCCCGTGCGCTTTCCTCGCGCCGTACCTGGGCGCGCTCACCGACCGCCGGCGCGCCGGCCGGGTGCTCTTCGCCGGCTACCTCGTCAGGGGCCTCGCCATGGCGGTCGTGGCTCTGGCCATCGCGCTGGACGCCCCGCCCGTGCTGGTGTTCGCCCTGGCCCCGATCATCAACCTCGGGCTCACGGTCCCCCGGCCGGCCCATTCGGCTCTGCTGCCCGGAATCGTCCGCCTTCCCGTGGAACTCACGGCCGCGAACGTCGTGTCGAGCTGGGCGGAGAACGGCGGCGTGCTGATCGCCCCGGCGCTCGCCGGCGTGCTGCTCGGCATCGGCGGGCCGGCGTTCTCCATCGGCGTGC